>Ga0306920_100003678_pt1 | contig 19513 bp, 20 predicted proteins | sample flu12Cox44000170_FD_204666 | JGI IMG/M metagenome (GOLD analysis project Ga0306920, IMG submission 204666) | Lab enrichment of tropical soil microbial communities from Luquillo Experimental Forest, Puerto Rico - flux4day.12C.oxic.44.000.170 (v2)... | ecosystem: Environmental > Terrestrial >... | reverse complement strand
CTCGCCTGGCTGGCGTGCGCGACCCTCGGCGCGGTCGGTGTGACGACCAACACGCGCTCGGTGGCGCCCGAGGTGGCCTACTTCGTGGAGAAGGCACGCTGTGTGGCCGCGATCACCCAACCGCAGTACGCGTCGCTGGTGTCGGAGGCGGCGGGCAACCTCAAGTGGATCGCGGTGACCGACGACAACAGCGGTGAGCCGCCCGGCGCCGACGAGCTCGACCACGGCCACGAGCCGTTCAGCTCACTGGTCGGGACGGAGGAGTGGACGGGCCGGCCGGTCGAGCCCATGCTGCCGTTCGGCATCATGTTCACGTCGGGCACCACCAGCAAGCCCAAGGCGGTCGTCCACACCCACGCCAACGCCGTCTGGGCGAGCCGCGTCGGGCCCCGCAACATCGACCTGGGCCCGTCGGACACCTACCTGATCTATCTCCCGTTCTTCCACACCAACGCCCAGAGCTGGTCGTTCTTCTCGGTGCTCGGCGCCGGCGCCACCGCCGTGCTGATGCCGAGGTGGTCCACCAGCCGGTTCTGGGAGGTGGTCGCCCGCCACGGCGTCACCCACATCTCCATGATGGGGTTCGTCATGGGCCTCATCAGCGCGCCGGACCGGCCCGAGACGTCGCTGCGCGTGGCGGTGTTCGGGCACATCCTGCCCGACCTCGAACGGGCCTCCGGGATCGGCATCTATGCCGCCTACGGCATGACCGAGACCGTCACCCACGCCATCACGGCCAAGCCGGTCGAGCAGCTCCCCCCCCGCTCGATGGGCCATGTCACGCCCGGGTACGAGATCGCCGTGGTGGACAAGGACACGGGGCGGCTGTGCGCCGAGGACGAGACGGGGGAGCTGTGGCTGCGCGGGACACGGGGCATCCAGCTCATGCTCGAATACTTCGACGACCCCGCCGCCAACGCCAAGGCGTTCGAGGACGGATGGTTCAAGACCGGCGACATGGTGAAGATGGGCGCGGGCGGGAACGTCTTCTATCAGGAGCGCGACAAGGACCTCCTCAAGGTGGGGGGCGAGAACGTGTCGGCCAAGGAGGTCGAAGAGGCCGCCCTGACCGTGCCCGGCGTGGCCCAGGCGGCCGTCGTGGGCAAGCACCACGACTGGCTCGACCAGGTGCCCGTCGCCTTCGTCATCACGCGGGCCGGCGCTCCCGACGCGGCCGAGCTCGAGCGGCAGGTCATCGCCGCCTGCGCGGCGCGGCTGGCCGATTTCAAGGTGCCGCGGGCCGTCTATGTCGTGGACGCGTTCCCGACGGGCACGCTCGACAAGATCCTCAAGAACCGGCTGCGGGAGATGGCCGACGACCACCCGCCCGTCTGAACGCGACGACGACGGGGTTCAGGACGACGCCGACACCGTCTTGCCGGGTATGACGCTGCCGCAGATGGGGTCGGCTCCCGGCACCAGCTGGAACGTCGAGCCGGCCAGCTTGGTGATCCAGTAGCAGTTGTCGACGCCGACCGCGGCGGTGCTCCGATCACCCATGTCGAGCGCGTGGCTGCCGTAGAGCCCGGCGGCGTTGAAGTCGGTGATGCCGGACAGGGCGCCGATCAGCGCCGGCCGGGTGGGGTCGGTGCCGGCGGCCTCGAGCCCCCGCACGAGCAGCGCGACCGACGTGTACCCGGCGTACTCGCCGTAGGTCGGGTCGGTCGTGACGCCGATGCCCCTTAGCGCGGCCTGGAACTGCCGGGTCGCCGGCGTGTCCATCTCCACTGGTTCCCACGACGACAGGAAGTAGACGTCCTGGGCCGCCTGCAGCGCCCCCGGTCCGGCCTGGGCGAGGTCGCCGCCGTACCCGGTGGGGAGGAGCGCGACCTTCAGGTCGACACCCGCCTGCCGGAGGGCGGTGATGAGGGCGAAGCTGGTGTTGGGGTCGACCGACGGCGAGATGGCGTCCACGTGGGCCGCCTTCATGGCCAGCGCCACCGGTTGGACGTCGGTGCCACCGAAGGTGAACTTCGAGTTGACGTAGCCCACCTTGAGGCCGGCGTTCTGCGCCGACAGCGCCGCCCCCTCGGCCGCCTCCGACGACGAGGGCGAGATGCTGTAGCCGAGCGTGCCCAGGGTCGTGGCGCCCTGCATCTTGAAGAACTCGCCCTGCGTGGTCGTCACCTTGGTGAAGTCCAGGGGACCGAACACCGAGAACATGTTCCTGGCCGTGATCCACTCGGGTCCGTCGACGGCGACGCCGACCACCGGGATGCCCTGTGACGTGAGGTAGTTCGATGCGGCGAACAGCAGGCCGCTGGCGGCGATCACGGCGAACACGTGGTCCTGCTCGACCAGCTTCTGGGCCGCCGTCAGGGCTGCCGCCGGTGCGCTGGTGGTGTCGGCCGTGACGAACTTGATGGTGTAGCCGGCCTGGGCCGCCAGCGTCGCCACGCCCGCCTCGACCCCCTGGACACTGGTCTTGCTGCTCGAGGCGCCGAGACCGGTGAGGTCCGTCAGCAGCCCGACGGTGAAGGTCCCCTTGTTCGGCTGCGCCGCCGAGGTGGGCGTCGACGCCGTCGCCGCCACCGCCGACGCCGCCGCCGGGTGGGACGGCTTCGACGACGAGCTGCACGCCGCGGCGAGGAGAGCGATGCCGACCACGGCCGCGCCGAGCCGCCAGGTCCTGTGATGTGCTGTCACGTCACCCCCTCGACGACGGGACGGCAGACTACTCAGCCCGACTCGAGAAGGGGCCGCACCTCCTCGGGGACGAAGCTCACCCGGCCGCCCCGCGCCGCGGTGGACGAGACCGTGGCGAGGCTCCCGTCGAGCTCGAGGACCGTGCACCTGTCGGGAAGGTCGCGTCCTTCCCTGGGCGCCACCGCCAGCTCGGGCAGGCGGTCGACGGCGGCGTCGCGCTCGTCGACCGTCGGGTAGAAGGCCGGATCGAGGACCTGGGCCCACTTGTCTGCACCGAGCACGAGGACGTCGTAGCCCTCGGCGATGTCGGCGAGATGCATCCGGTCGGTCACGACGACCCGCAGCCAGGGCCGGCGGGCGGCGACCGCTTCGAGCATCGCCACCCGGGAGGGCAACGGGCGGACGCCGGCCTTGCCCAGTGGCTCGGGGTTGACGATGAGATCCACCGCGTCCAGACCGCACTGGCGCATGGCCGCCTCGGCGATGGCGACGTGGGCGATCGTCGGGGGATCGAACGTGCCCGGGTAGGCGCCCACCCGCATGGTCGTCCATGGTGGCCGCCCGTCCCGGGCGCGTCGAATGGTTGGGTCGAATGGCCGGCGCTGATCGCGGGCAGACTGGCGGCCGCGCCGCCGGGCGCCGACCGGCCCGGCACGACGAGGGGACCGTGATGACTGAGCTGCCCGAGGTGCTGCAGGTGAAAGACGAAGGGGACGGCCGGTGGGCCGTGTCCCACCCCGGGAGCGATCCCGAGGGCCGAGACGTCGTGTTCAGCGGTCAGATCCTCGCCCAGATGATCATGGTGTCGGACGCCGTGGCCCACGGTGAGAAGGAGGCGAAGTCCATCCACGCCGTCTTCGCCCGGGCCGGCAGGTACAGCGCCGGTCCGATGGAGCTCGTGGTCGACCCGATGCACGCGGGGCGGGCGTGGGCGAGCAACACCATCACCGCCGTCCAGGGTGACGTGCTCCTCTCCCGCGGGCTGGTCCTCATGAACGCCGTCGAACCCGACCTGATCCGGCACAGTCCGCGCATGCCCGACGTGCCGGGGCCCGAGGACTGCGAGCCGACCACGTTCGGCGTCGTCTACCCCGACGCCGAGGCCCGGCTCGTGGATCGTCCCGACGCCGTCACCGAAGACGGGTCACCCGTCATGTACGTGTGGGTGCGTGCGCCCGAGGCGTACGACTCCATCGCCGCCAACCAGGCGATCGTCGCCTGGTCGGAGCCGGGCCTCATCATCGGCACGGCCATGCGCCCGCACTCCGGCGAGATCGACATCAGTCAGGCCCATCGGTCCATCTCGACGGGGGTGATCTCCCACACCGCCCACTTCCACGATCACGCCGAGGGCGGAGAGTGGCTCCTGATCGCCCACGCGGCCTCCTACGCCGGCAACGGGAGGGTCTACGGCAGCGGCGCCGTGTTCACGCACCGTGGGGCCCTGGTGTCGACGTTCGGCCAGGACAGCATGGTCCGCGCCGTGGAGGCCCCGCTGGACTTCAAGCGAGCCATGTGACCGTCCCCGCCCTCGAGGGCAAGGTCGCCATCGTGACCGGCGCCAGCGCCGGGATCGGACGCGCCTACGCCCTGGCCCTCGCCGGCGCGGGCGCCACCGTCGTCGCCGCCGCCCGTACGCTCGGCCGGACCGACGGCGGCACGCCGGAGCACAACTCCCTGGCCGAGGTCGTCGGCGCCGGCGCCGGGCTCCCGGGAGGCATCACGCCGATCGTGTGCGATGTCGGGATCGAGGCCGAGGTCGCCGGCCTGGTCGATGAGACGGCCACCAAGTTCGACCGCATCGACATCCTCGTCAACAACGCCGGCATCATGGCGCGCCACCGTCCCTTCGAGGTCGACACCGACGAGTGGGACCGGATCATGCGGGTCAACGTGCGCGGTCCGTACCTCACCATCCGCGACGTCGCGCCACACATGATCCGCCAGGGGTCGGGAAGCATCGTCAACGTGACCGCGCTCGCCGCCGCCTTCCTCCCCAAGGGCGACCGCGCCCAGGGCTCGGTCGTCTACGCCGTGAGCAAGGCCGCCCTCAACCGACTCTCGTTCTACATGGCCGAGGAGCTGAAGCCCCACGGCATCGCCGTCAACGCCCTGAGCCCGGGAGTGGTGCGCACCGACACCGCCCTCGTCCTCAACCCCAAGGCCGGGCCCGAGTGGGGCAAGCCCGCCACCCCGGAGGTGCTCGGCCCCGCCCTGATCCACCTCGCCCAGCAGACGGCCGCGACCCTCACGGGCCAGGTCCTGCACACCGACGAGTTCGGTGAGAGCTGGCCCTGAACGGGGCGCGTCTCAGATCAGGCCGAACACGCGCGCGCAGTTCTGCCAGAGGATCTTCGCCTTGTCGTCGTCACCGTAGGGTGCGAACCACTCGTCGGTCAGGCTCTTCGAGTTGGGCCACGTGGTCTCCGAGTGGGGGTAGTCGCTGGCCCACATGATGTTGTCGATGCCGATGTGGTGGCGCTCGCGCAGGCCGACCGGGTCCTCCATGAAGGTGGCGAACACCTGGCGGCGGAAGTACTGGCTCGGCGGCTCCTCGAGCGCGCTCTTGGTCCAGAACCGGTGCTTGTCCCACAGATGGTCGGAGTAGTACTCGAAGAACGAGATCCAGCCGATCTGCGACTCCACGGCGATGAACACGAGCTCGGGATACCGCTGCATCACCAGGCCGTGGATCAGCTCCGACACCGCCTCGGCCATCGTGAGCTTGCTCATGACCAGTCCCGTCATGAACCGCGGTGCGCTCTCGTACAGATCGGCGACGGGCGTGCCGGGCCGGCGGCCCCCGACGTGGAGCCCGACGGGGAGTCCGGTCTCGACGAACGCCTCCCAGACCGGGTTCCACCTCGCGTCGCCGTAGTCACCGTCATTCGGGAACAGGGGGATGTAGCCACCGGCCAGTCCGGGTTGCGCGGCCGCGAAGCGGAGCTCCTCGACGGCCAGCTCCGGAGCGTCCATCGGGATGGCGGCCATCCCGAGAAGCCGGCCGGGCGCGTAAGACGCGAAGTCGGAGAGCCACCGGTTGTAACCGCGGACGCTGTTGAGGCGGAGCGCGGAGTCCCTGGTCTGCAGAGGTCCCCCGACGTAGAGCACCTCGGCGTCGACGCCGTCGATGTCCATGTCCTTCAGACGCTCGACCGGGTCGCTCGCCCCCGCCCGGGGCTCGCTGAGCTTGCGCACGTTGAGCGTGTACTCCTCGGGCTTCTTGCCGGCCAGGTTGTTGAGCGTGTTGACCGGGGTGCGCCGGCCCTCGAAGGTCCGGTACACGCCCTCGTCGGTCTCCTCCACGACGGGAGCCCGGTCGCGGAACTCGGGATCGAGGTACTCCTGCCACGCATCGTCGGGCATCGTGACGTGCGAGTCCGACGAGATGAGCCGGTAGTCCGTCATGGGCGGAACCTACAACACCGCTACACCTCGGACAAGAGTGTCGTTCTACACTCGGGCCGTGGTCGAAGAAGGGGGCGCGAGCGAGCCCGGTGCGTTCGACGGCATCCGGGTCATCGAGCTGGCGCAGTGGGTGTTCGTTCCCGTCGCCGGGGCGCTGCTCGCCGACTGGGGCGGCGACGTGATCCGGATCGAGGCGCCCACCGGCGACCCCTACCGCAATCTCATCACCCAGGGCATCGGGGCCGGGACCGGCGGCGTCAACCTGTCGGTGGCGCTCGCCAACCGCGGCAAGCGGTCGCTGGCCCTGGACCTCAAGACCGACCAGGGCCGGGCCGTCGTCCACCAGCTGCTCGCCACCGCCGACGTCTTCCTCACCAACCTGCGGCCCGGGGCGCTGGGACGCCTCGGCCTGGACGCCGGGGCGCTGACGGCGCGCTACCCCCGCCTGGTCTACGCCCGCGGCCACGGCTACGGGGTGCGGGGCCCCGACGCCGACCGGGCCGGCTACGACGCTTCGGCCTTCTGGGCCCGCGGTGGCCTCGCCCACGTCCTCACGCCCCCCGACCGTGACCACCCGATCGGCCAGCGCGGCGCCATGGGCGATCGCAACGGCGCCATGGCCCTGGCCTTCGCCATCGCCGCCGCCCTGCTCAGGCGCGGCCGCACGGGCCGGGGATCCGTGGTCGACGTGTCGCTGCTGGCGACGGCGATGTGGACGCTGTCGTCCGATGTCCTCGCCGCGCTGGCGGGGGACCGGCCGCGCGCGTCGAGCGCCAGGATCGCCGTCAACCCCGTCGTCGGCTCCTACCGGACGAAGGACGGCCGCCACATCCAGCTCGTGTTCCTCGAGGCCGACCGGTACTGGCCCGGGTTCTGTCGCCTCATCGGGCGCGACGACCTCGTCGACGACCCCCGGTTCGCCGACCTCGCGGCGCGGCGCGAGCATGCCGAGGAGTGCGTCGCCATCCTCGACGAGGAGTTCGCCCGCCGGACGTTCGCCGAATGGAAGGAGCTGCTCCAGCGCCTCGACGCCCCGTGGGCTCCGGTGCAGGCCGTGGAGGAGCTGCTCGACGATCCGCAGGTCATCGCCAACGGCTACGTCGGGGAGGTGTCCCTCTCCGACGGCCCGACGTACTCTCTGCCCACCGTGCCCGTTCAGTTCGACGAGCAGCCGCCGCGGGCGAGGCGGGCCCCCGAGCACGGCGAGCACACCGAGGAGATCCTCCTCGAGCTCGGTTACACGTGGCCACAGATCGAGCAGCTGCAGGCGGCCGGGGTCGTGCCGTGACTGTGTTGCCGCAGGCGGCTGGGCCGGAGCCGCCGCGACCGGTCCCCGTCCCCGACGATGGCTCGGCACCGTTCTGGCGGGCGGCGGCCGATCATGCGCTGGTCGTGGCCCGCTGCTCGCGGTGCGGTGGGTGGACGCATCCGCCCGAGGTCGTCTGCCCCCACTGCCGCAGCACCGATCCCGACTACACGTTCGAGCCGGTGAGCGGCCGCGGCGCCGTGCGGTCGTGGACGGTGATGCGCCAGTCGGCGCTGTCGGGCTTCGCGGCCGACCTGCCGTTCGTGCTCGTCGACGTCGAGCTGGCCGAACAGCCGGAGCTGCGGCTGATCGGCCGGCTCCTCGACGGCGTGCACGCCCCGCTGCGCCTCGGGGCTCCGGTCACGGTGGCCTTCGAGGACCTCCCCGACGGGATGGCCGTGCCCGCCTTCGTGCTCGACGCGGAGTCGTGACGGGCGTGTTCGGCGGCCGGGGAGAGGTGGCCATCGCCGGCTACGCCCAGAGCGGCATCGAGCGCCACGCGTCGGTGACCCTCGGGGCGCTGGCGGTCGAGACGGCCGGCCGGGCGATCGCCGACGCCGGCCTCGCCGTCGGTGACGTGGACGGGTTCGTGACCGGTGCGCTGTTCCCGACCGCCGGCGCCTACGCCGTCGAGGACGGGGTCAGCATCGTGTCGGCGAACTGGCTGGCCGAGCATCTGGGGATCAACCCGCGGTACGCCACCGGCTTCCAGGGCTTCGGCCAGATCCCGGGGTCCGTGGCGATCGCCGTCAATGCCATCGTCAGCGGTGCGGCGGACTATGTGCTGCTCCATCGGGCGCTGCACAACCCGCCCGGCCGCTACCACGCCAACCCGATGCGGCGGGCGGGCGGACCGCAGCAGTGGACGGTGCCCCAGGGCTACTTCGGGCCGCTGGCGATGATCGCCCTGCCCTACAACGAGTACCTGCAGAGGTACGGCGCCGACCGCGAGACGATGGCCAAGGTCGTCGTCGAGGCGCGGGCGAACGGGGCGCGGATCCCGTGGTCGTACTGGTACGGGAGGCCGCTCACCGTCGAGGACTATCTCGCCGCGCCGATGATCAACGACCCGATCGGCCGGTTCGACTGCGACATCCCCGTCGACGGTGTCGCTGCGTTCGTGCTCACGTCCGGGGAGCGGGCGCGGGACCTGCCGCACCGGCCCGTGTACGTCCTCGGCTACGCGAGCGGTGCGCCCACGACACACCGCCTCCCGCTGCACTGGCCGCTGGACGACATCATGTCCATCGGGAGCGAGACCGCCCGCCGGCTGTGGCAGGCCACCGGCCTGCGGCCGGGCGTCGTCGACCTTCCCCAGCTCTACGACGGGTTCTCCCCGTTCGTCTACTTCTGGCTCGAGGCGCTCGGCTTCTGCGAGCCGGGCGAGGCCCACCTGTTCGTGCAGGAGGGCGGGATCGACAGCAGCCGGGCAGGCGCGCTGCCGGTGCTCTCGGGGGGCGGCGCCCTCGGCAACGGCCGGATGCACGGCGTCCCCCAGATGCTGGAGTGCTACCTGCAGCTGTCCGGACGCGCCGGTGAGCGCCAGCGCGACCGCGCCGCGATCGGGCTGGCGTGCCATTCCTCGCCCCACTACGGCGGGGCCGTGGCCTATGGCGCCCAGCCGCCGGAAGGCTAGATTTCGGTATCCCGTCCCGGTAGAATGGGCGTCTACAGCGGGCAGGGGGGGAGGACCGGATGCCCGAGATCTCGGTCGACCGTGAGCGGTGCCTGGGCAGTGGGATGTGCATCGTGTTCGCGCCGCACACGTTCGCCCACGACGGGGCGGCGAGGGCGGTCGTCGTCGACCCGCGGGGCGATCCGCCGGACGCCATCCGCAGCGCCGTCGAGGGGTGCCCGACGAGCGCGTTGCGGTACGAGCCGGACCGGGAAGGGCCGGACCGGGAAGGAGTGTGAGCATGGGGCTGCTCGACGACAAGAGCGCAATCGTGACCGGTGCCGGATCGGGCGTCGGCCGGGCGTCCTCGCTGCGCTTCGCCGAGGAGGGGGCGCGGATCGTGTGCGCCGACATCCGCCTCGAATGGGCCAAGGAGACCGTGCGCCTCGTGGAGCGGACCGGCGGCGCGGCGGTCGCCGTCCAGTGCGACGTGTCGGACGAGGCCGACGTCATCGCCGTGATCGACACCGCCGTCGAGCAGTGCGGACGCCTCGACATCATGTTCAACAACGTCGGGGTCCCCACCCCGCGCCTCGGCGCGCTGCTCGAGGACCACACCGTCGAGGACTTCGACCGGCTGGCCGCCATCAACCTCCGCGGCGTCTTCCTGGGCTGCAAGCACGCGGTCATCCAGTTCAAGAAGCAGGGGGGCGGGGGAGTCATCCTCAACACGGGCTCGGTCGCCGGGCTCGTCGGATGGGGGGGCACCGTGTACGGCGCGACGAAGGGCGGCGTCAACCAGATCACCCGGGGCGTGGCCATCGAGTGCGCGCCCTTCGGGATCCGTGTCAATGCCATCTGCCCCGCCGCCATGCCGTTCACGAACTTCATGGCCGCCGGCGGCATGGACGCGCCACCCGAGGCGAGGGAGGAGATCGCCGCCCAGGTGGGTTCCACGCATCCGCTCGGCCGCCCCATCACGGCCGAGGACTGTGCGGAGGCCGCCGTCTATCTCGTATCGGACCGCGCGTCCAACATCACGGGCGTGCTGCTGCCGGTCGACGGCGGCTACGTGGCGAGGTGAGGGTGGCAGACGCCCGCACGCTCGACCGCGACCGGATCCGGGAGCTCTTCGACCTCCGCGCCAGCTACAACAACCACTACGGGGGCATGTACCAGGACGACCCCTACCCCGTCTGGCACCGGCTGCGTGAGCGGGCGCCGGTGCACCCGGGCGTGGTCCACGAGCTGACCGGCTACGACGCCCCCGCGTTCTTCCACGGCCTGCCGGAGCAGGGGCGGCCGCACTTCTCGGCGTTCAGCTTCGAATCCTGCGACAGCGCGTACCGCAACGACGAGGTGTTCGCGTCGGCGCCCGGCACGGTCGATCTCGAAGAGGGGGAGCTGGCCGTCACCAAGAGCATGCTGTCCATGGGCGGTGCCCAGCACCGGCGCTACCGCGGCCTGGTGCAGCCGTCCTTCGTCCCTGCCATGGCGGAGTGGTGGATCAGGAACTGGATCGAACGCACGGTCGGGCTCCTGATCGACCGCCTCGCCGACGACGACCGGGCCGAGCTCAACGTCGACTTCTGCGCCGCCATACCGGTCCTGACCATCACCGGGAGCTTCGGCGTGCCGGTCGACCGGGCACTCGACATCCGCGCCTCCCTCAGCGACCCGGCCTCCGTCGTCGAGGTCATCGCCCCGATCGTCGCCGCCCGTCGCGAGGAGGCCCGGGACGACCTGATCAGCGTCCTGGTCGAGGCCGAGCTCACCGACGAGAGCGGGGAGCGCCACCGGTTGACCGACGCCGAGATCTACTCCTTCGCGCTCCTCCTCCTGGCCGCCGGGTCGGGGACGACGTGGAAGCAGATGGGCATCACGCTGGCCGCTCTGCTCCAACGCCCCGACGCCCTGGATGCCGTGAGGCGCGACCGGGAGCTCCTCCGCCCGGCGATCGAGGAGTCGCTGCGGTGGGCGCCGACCGACCCCATGTTCTCCCGATGGGTCGTCAAGGACACCGACTTCTACGGCATGGAGCTCCCGAAGGGTTCCGTGCTCCACCTCTGCCTCGGCGCCGCCAACCGCGACCCTGCCCGGTGGGACCGGCCCGACGAGTACGACATCTTCCGCCCGATGCGGCCTTCGCTCGGATTCGGTGGAGGTCCACACATCTGCCTCGGGATGCACCTCGCCCGGGCCGAGATGATGGTGGGCATCGGCGCCCTGCTCGACCGCCTGCCCAACCTGCGGCTCGATCCCGAGGCCGATCCACCCAGGATCATCGGCATGTACGAGCGGGGGGCGATGGAGATACCGGTCGTGTGGGACGCGTGAGCCGTGGGTGAGAGCGACTACCGGGCGCCGGACCTCACCCTCGTGGGCGACGAGCACGTCCGTCGCTACCGGGAGACCGAGGGCGAGGTCGGCTACCTCTGGAACGGCGTGCCCACGCTGCTGTTGACCACGACGGGCCGGCGTACGGGCGAGCCGCACACGTCTGCGCTCATCTTCGCCCGCCACGGCGACGACTACCTCGTCGTGGCGTCGATGGGCGGGGCGCCGAGGCACCCCCAGTGGTACCTCAACCTCGCTGCGCATCCCGAGGCGGAGATCCAGGTGCAGACGCGGCGCCTGCCCGTCGTGGCGCGGACGGCGTCGGACGCGGAGAAGCCGGCGCTGTGGCAGGTCATGAGCGGCATCTGGCCCAACTACGACGTGTACCAGTCGCGTACGGAGCGCGACATCCCGGTCGTCATCCTCACGCCGGCATGAGCGCGTCGAGCAACGAGCCGGTCGCCTGGGCCGAGCGGGCCGCCGACCGTTCGCCCATGGTCCTCCGCTCCCGGGCCCGCAGCATCGAGCAGGCCAAGGCGATGGTCGACGCCGCCCGGCGGCTGATCGCGCAGAAGGGGGAGCGGTTCACGACGCAGGAGCTCGTCAAGGAGGCCGGGGTCGCCCTCCAGACGTTCTACCGCCACTTCGAAGGCAAGGACCAGCTGCTGTTGGCCGTCATGGAGGACACCATCGCCGACGGCGCCGCCGAGTTCGAGGCCGCGGCCCGCCATCTCCGCGACCCGCTGGCCCGGCTCCACTTCTACGTCGGGGCCGCCCTGGAAGGAGTGCGGGACGGGGACCAGTTCGGCCCGCGGTTCATCACGTCCGAGCACTGGCGCCTGCACCAGCTGTTCCCGAACGAGATGGCGCACGCGACGAAGCCGGTCACCGACCTCTTCCTGCGCGAGATCACCGAGGCCCGGACCCGGGGGCTCGTGGAGCCGGCCGATCCCGAGCGCGCCGCGTGGCTGATGACGAAGCTGATCATGGCGACCTACCACCACTACGCCTTCGCGACCGAGGACGAGCGAGCAGCCACCGTCACCGAGGACGTGTGGACCTTCTGCCTGGCCGCGCTGGGCGGCACAGAGCAGGACAGGGACCAGCCGGCCGGCCGCCGCCGCCGGCCGTCCGCATCGACAGGCCGGTGACGAACAGGGGGGACGCGATGTTCCGCACGCACTCGCGGCTGTTGGCCGTGGCCGCCGCCACCACGATGGCGGTGATGGGTTGCAGCAGCTCGAGCAAGTCCTCGACGCACGCGGCGCCACCCCCGTCCTCGGTCGCGGCGCCGTCGGCGGCGACGACCGCGCCCACCGCGCCCGCCCCCACGATCACGATCGGCGTGCTGACCGATCTGACCGGACTGGCCGCCAGCACCGAGGCGTCCGTGCCGCTCGGCATCAAGGCCGGGGTCGGGACGGCCGCCGAGGAGGGGTACCACATCAAGTACGTGATCGCGGATGCCGCCACCTCGCCGACGGGAGCCCTCACGGCCGCGCAGAAGCTGGTCGACGAGGACCACGTCTTCGGCGTGATCGCTCTGTCGGCCCTGACGTTCTCGGCCGCCAACTTCCTGACGTCGCAGAACGTCCCGGTCGTCGGCGCCTCGATCGACGGGCCCGAGTGGGTGACGGCGAAGAACATGTTCTCGATCGACGGCACCATGGACTACAGCAAGGCCTACGACGTGTCGGGCAACTTCTACAAGATGGAAGGCGTCACTGACCTGGCTGCCCTGGGTTACGGCATCACCCCGTCATCCGCTCTCTCGACCAAGGGCACGGCCATCTCGGCCGAGGCCGCCGGCATCAAGGTCGGGTACCTCAACGCCAACTTCCCGTTCGGGAGCACCAACGTCGGCCCCGAGGCCATCGCCATCAAGGACGCGGGGGCCGACGGGCTGTACAGCGGCGTGGAGACCAACACCGGCTTCGCGCTGATCACCGCGCTGCACCAGGAGGGCGCCCACCTCAAGGCCGCCGTCCTCCCCATCGGCTACGGGGGAGACCTGCTCCAGGCCGGACCGGCCGCCCAACAGGCGGCGCAGGGCGTCTACTTCGAGGTCGGCTACGAGCCCATCGAGATGCACACGGCCGCGACCCAGCGCTTCCAGGCCGCTCTCTCGAAGTACGCCGGGGTCACCGACGACCCGTCGTTCAACGAGTACCTCGCCTACCTCTCCGTCGACGGGTTCGTGACGGGTCTCAAGGCGGCCGGCGCCAACCCCACCCCGGCGTCGTTCATCAGCGCCATGCAGGGCATCACGCACTACGACGCCGCCGGGCTCTACGGGTCGTACTCGATCGGCTTCAGCCTGGGGCAGCGCGGCGCCGCGTCCAACACGTGCACGTGGATGACGCAGTTCTCGGGCTCGTCGTTCGACCTGGTGCCGGGCGCCGACCCGATCTGCGGGGCGGTCATCCCCGGCAAGACCGTGTCGTGACCGACTCAGCTGTCGACGTGCTGGTGGTGGGCGCCGGCATCACCGGCCTGTACCAGCTCTACCGCGCCCGCGAGGCCGGCTTCTCCGGGGCCCTCGTCGAGGCCGGTGAGGGCGTCGGGGGCACGTGGTACTGGAACCGCTACCCGGGCGCCCGCTTCGACTCCGAGAGCTACACCTACGCCTACCTCTTCTCCAGGGAGCTGTTCGAGGAGTGGGAGTGGCAGGAGCACTTCGCCGCCCAGCCCGAGATCGAGCGCTACCTCAACCACGTGGTCGACCGCTTCGACCTCCGGCGCCACCTCCGCCTCGCGGCCAGGGTCACCGGTGCGGTCTACGACGAGGGGGGCCGGAACTGGATGGTGGCCGCGGGAGACGGCGCCGCGTTCCGCGCCCGTTACCTGATCGCCGCCACCGGCGTGCTGTCGGTGCCGTACTTCCCGGACGTGGCCGGTCGCGACGACTTCCGGGGTGAGCAGTACCACACCGGCCTGTGGCCAGCCTCACCGGTGGACCTGTCCGGCAAGCGTGTCGCCGTGATCGGCACCGGTTCGAGCGGCGTGCAGCTGATCCCGGCCATCGCCGGCGAGGTGGCGTCGTTGACCGTGTACCAGCGCACGGCCAACTGGTGCACCCCCCTCAACAACTCGCCGATCACGGCTGACGAGCAGGCGCGCCTGCGGGCCGACTTCGAGGCCATCCGCGAGACGCTCGACACGTCCGCCAGCGGCTTCCTCCACCAGCCCCACGACCGGGCCACCTTCGAGGACTCCGAGACGGAGCGTGCCGCGTTCTACGAGAAGATGTGGCACAGCCCCGGGTTCTCCAAGCTGACCAGCCACTACACGGACCTGCTGTTCGATCCGGCGGCCAACGACGAATGGTGCGCCTTCATCGCCGACAAGATCCGGGCCGTCGTCACCGACCCCGACACGGCGGAGACGCTCATCCCCAAGGATCATCGCTACGGCGAGCACCGGCCGCCGTTCGTGGCCGGCTACTTCGAGGTGTACAACCAGCCCAACGTCACCCTCGTCGACCTCACGCGGACGCCGATCCTGCGCCTGACCCCGCGGGGGATCGAGACCGCCGGGGGCGAGCGGGAGGTCGACGTCATCGTGTGGGCGACGGGCTTCGACTTCGGCACGGGCGCCCTCGCCCGCATGGGGATCCGGGGCCGGCACGGAGAGGCGCTCGAGGATCACTGGGCCGACGGTCCGCGGACGTTCCTCGGGATCCAGACCACCGGCTTCCCCAACCTCTTCTTCCCGGGCGGGCCGCACGCGGCCGCCGGCAACAACCCCCGCTACAACGGCGACCAGGTCGACTTCATCACCGACACGCTCGTGTACGCCCGTCAGCACGGGTACGACACGATCGAGGTGAGCCCGGCGGCGGAGGCGGCGTGGACGGAGATGGTCGATCGGGGCGCGACGCGGTCCCCTTCGTTCGGCGAGCGCAGCTACTACTTCGGCACCAACATCCCGGGCAAGCCGCGCAAGTACCTCCTCAACTCGGGTGGACGCCCCAAGCTCTTCAAGGAGATGGCGAGGGTCGTCGAGAGCGACTACGCGGCGTTCGACCTGTCGGCGACCCCGACTCCGGCTCCGACATAGGGCCCCGCATCAGACGGTGGCGACGGGCGTCACCGGGGAGCCGACCACACCGGGCATGCGCAGCGGCGGCGCCGTGAGCAGGAAGCGGCTGCGGCCGTGCTCGCGCAGCCACGCCGCCAGGTCGTGGAGGTACCACATCTCCCCGAGCGGCACCCCGAGCCGGAACAGGCAGAGGTGGTGGATGGGCAGGAACGAGTGGCGGCCGCCGTCCCGGTCCTTGCCGAGCAGCCCCTCGACGGCGTAGTTGTCGGCGACCAGCGCTGAGATCTGCGACTCGGCGATCCACTCCAGCAGCGACGGGTCCCGGGCGTCGAGGTAGCTGCACATCGTGTGGATCTTCACGGGGTCCGGCTCGCGGTTCCACTCCAGCACCCGGGTGGCGAAGCCGGTGTGGAGCAGCAGCATGTCGCCCGGCTCGACGACCACGCCGTCCGCAGCCATGATCTCCTCGAGCGTGCTGCGGTTCACGCGGCGCCACTCGTCACCGAGGCGGTGGGCCAGGTCGACGAGGACGCCCGTCCCTGGACGCCGTGGTACGCCATGTGCTCGAGCCCGAGGTGGTGCGCGAAGCAGCTGTGAGGGCTTCCGTCGCCCCGGGCGTCCGCCGTCGGGCCGACGAGGTCGACGCCGGCGCGGTAGCCGTTGTGGTAGACGGGCTCCTCGACGCCGTCGCCGTCGGCGTCGAACTCCGCACCCACGTGAGCCAGCGAGTCCCACTGCGTGGAGTAGTGCAGCGAGAGGGTCACGACGTCGTCGGCCCAGACGTCGACGTAACGCGGATCGCCCCACTCCTCCATCTGGCTCATGTGGACGTTGTAGAAGCGTGCGGGCGCACCCTCCATGTCCTCGGTCGGGGCGACCTCGCGCACGCCTTCGAGCACCTTGGCCGGCGTGAGCAGGTTGATGCGGCCGAACTCGTCGTCGTCGCCCCAGTCACCCCACGTCGAGCCGGGAGGGCGTTGCGTCCACCGCTTGGGCACCGGCGTCAGCATTGCCTGTACCGACCGGTTGGTCTAATCTCGGGCGGCCCTCCGGGGCGCCGCTCGGCGCGCCCCAGCTGACTTCCGGGAGGTCACGACCATGGCTGCGAAGGACCTTGTCGTCTCCGCCGATGGGCACCTCCTCGAGCCGACCGACCTCTTCCTGACCCGGCTGCCGAAGCAGCTGCGGGACCGGGCGGTGTGGGAGGAGGACTTCGAGATCGAGCCGTTGGTCGAGGGCGGGGCGCGGATCTTCCGCCGCCTGCACACGCCCGGGTTCGAGGGCTGGACGATCTCGCGCTACCGACAGACGGGCGGGCGGATGCCCGAGGGTGATCCCGGGCAGATCCTCGAGGACATGGACCTCGACGGGGTCGACGTCCAGGTCATGCACCCCAACCTCTCGTTGTTCGGCCTCTACTCCGACGATCACGAGCTGTCGATGGCCCACGCCCGCGTGTACAACGACTACGTCGTCGAGCGCTTCTCGCCGCACTTCTCGCGGCTGGCGCCCACCGCGCCGGTGCCGATCACCGACGTCGACGACGCCGTCGCCGAGATCGAGCGGGTGGCCGCCGCCGGCTTCCGGGGGATCCTCCTCCCGGCCGTCCCGCCCAAGCCGTACTACTCGCGCGAGTTCGACCCCGTCTGGGCGGCGGCCCAGGCCAACGGGGTGCACGTGTTCATGCACACCCAGACCGGCGGCGTCAAGGTCAACGACCCGGCGTCGACGACGCTGAAGGTCGTGATGGACCAGGCCGCGCAGGTCAACCAGCCGATGACCGAGAAGTCGGCGTCGAAGCGGATGATCACGCAGTGCATCTGGTCGACGGTCGTCCCGCAGCAGGTGATGTGCGAGCTCATCGGAGGCGGGGTGGCCGAGCGCTTCCCCGACCTCCACTTCTCGCTGATCGAGTTCAACGCCCACTGGCTGGGTTCGCTGGTCGGCGCCATGGACAAGTGCTGGGTCACCGGGATCGGCCAGGACGCCGACTGGTGGCTCGGAGTCTGGGACGACAGCCGCCCCGCCGACGACCAGCCCTCCATGGCCCAGCTGTTCCGCTTGAACGAGAAGTGGCCCTACCCCCTCAAGCCGAGCGAGTACGTCGCCCGCCAGTTCCACGTGTCGTTCCAGGACGATCCCGTGGCGGTGGCGTGCAGGCACGTGACCGGCCTGTCGACGATCGTGTGGGGCAACGACTACCCGCACGCCGAGGGGACCTTCCGCGGCAGCCGCGAGCTCATCGCCCGCCAGTTCGCCGGCGTTCCGGCCGACGAGCGGGCCGCCATGCTGGGCGGCACCCTGGCCCGGCTGCTCGGGTTCGAGGCGGCCGGGGCGGCGTGACCGGCTCACCCGGCTACCGCTTCGACGGCCGGGTCGCAGTCGTCACCGGAGCGGGGCGCGGCCTCGGGCGCGCCTATGCCCGTCTCCTCGCCTCCCGCGGCGCCCGCGTGGTCGTCAACGATCTCGGCGGTTCGATGGAGGGGGTCGGTGCGGACGCCGCCCCGGCGTCGTCGGTCGTCGCCGAGATCAGCGCCGCCGGCGGCGCGGCGACCGCCGACACCAGCGACATCGCCACCGCGGCCGGGGCCGACGCGCTCATCGGGACGGCCCTCGAGCGCTACGGCCGGCTCGACATCCTCATCAACACCGCGGGCATCATCCGGTGGGCGGGCTTCCCCGCCGTGGATGCGGACAACCTCGCGCAACACCTGGCGGTGCACGTCACCGGTTCGTTCAACACCACCCGCGCCGCCTGGCCGGCGATGCTCGAGCAGGAATACGGGCGGATCGTGATGACGACGTCGAGCGGGATGTTCGGGCTGCCCAACAACCTCTCGTACGCCACGGCCAAGGCCGCCGTGATCGGCCTGACCCGCAGCGCGGCGACGGCGGGTGCGCGTCACGGCATCAGGGCCAACCTGATCGCACCCGGCGCGGTCACCCGGATGGCCGGCGGCGAGGGCGCCCCGCCGGCGGAGATGTCCCCGGGCCTCGTCGCCCCCATGGCCGCCTTCCTCGCCCACGAGGAGTGCCCCGTGACAGGTGAGATCTACGCCGCCGGCTTCGGCCGCTTCGCTCGCATCTTCATCGCCTCGACGCCGGGCTATGTCCACGCCGCGCCCGGCCCGGGCCCGACCATCGAGGACGTGGCCGGCCACTGGGCCGCCATCAACGACGAGAGCGGCTACTACGTGCCGGCCGATCTGGGGGCCTGGTCGGCCGCCTTCATGGGGCACCTGCACGGGGAGCGCTAGCCGGTCGTGCCCTAGCTGGTTGTGCCCTGCCGGCTGGTTGTGGACGGCGCGGCCCGGGAGTACCTTCGGCTCGTGAGCGCCCTGTCCGACACCGAATACCGGAACCTGCGCGTCACGGCGACCGGCGCGGCCGCGCGGATCGTGCTCAACCGGCCCGAGAAGCGCAACGCCCTGTCGTTGGAGCTGATGGACGAGGTGATCGGCGCCCTGCAGGCGGCCGCCGCCGACGATGCCGCGCGCGCGATCGTGATCGAGGGCGCCGGGCCGGCGTTCTCGGCCGGCCACGACCTGTCGGAGATGATCGGCCGCGAGCGGGACTTCTTCGATCGCCTCTTCGATCGCTGCACCGTCATGATGGAGGCGGTCCACGCCGTCCCGCAGCCGGTGATCGCAAAGGTGCACGGCATCGCCACCGCCGCGGGATGCCAGCTGGTGGCGGCCTGCGATCTGGCCGTGGCGGCCGAGGGCACCCGCTTCGCCACGCCCGGCGTCAAGATCGGCTTGTTCTGCTCGACGCCCATGGTGCCGGTGTCGCGCGCCGTGGGCCGCAAGCGGGCCATGCAGATGCTGCTCACCGGTGAGCCAATCGACGCGTCGACCGCCCTCGACTGGGGCCTGGTCAACCGGGTCGTCCCCGTCGAGCAGCTCGAAGCGGCGGTCGGCGAGCTGGTGGACGCCATCGCCCGGTCGAGCCCGTACACCGTGGCCACCGGCAAGCAGGCCTTCTACGCGCAGGTCGACCGGCCCGAGGAGGACGCCTACGACCACTGCAAGGTCGTGATGGCCGCCAATGCGCTGGCCCACGACGCCCAGGAGGGGATGAGCGCGTTCCTCGAGAAGCGCGATCCCGTCTGGCGCGGCGACTAGCCCGCCGGCGTCGACACCCGGTCGCAGGCCCACGAT
>Ga0306920_100003674_pt1 | contig 19522 bp, 19 predicted proteins | sample flu12Cox44000170_FD_204666 | JGI IMG/M metagenome (GOLD analysis project Ga0306920, IMG submission 204666) | Lab enrichment of tropical soil microbial communities from Luquillo Experimental Forest, Puerto Rico - flux4day.12C.oxic.44.000.170 (v2)... | ecosystem: Environmental > Terrestrial >... | reverse complement strand
TCCAGCCGCGCCAAGCTGACGCGTGAAGATGCCTACGGGCTCTGCAGCATCGCGGTGAGCTTTCGGGTCACCCAGGTCGTCGATATCGTGCGCGGAGTGCACGCGATGATCCCGAAGAGCCTGTTTACCGGCGAATTGCGCCAGCAGATCGCCGTCGTTTAGCTCTCACTCCAGGCGCGCATATCGCCAGACGCCGCACATAGCCGTCTCTATCGAGTGTTTCCTGGGATCGCAGGAGGGAGCCGGTTTGGCAAGGTCGTCACGCGGATCAGGCTCCGGACGCTAGCCCGCACTTCTCATACCGGGTGGTTTTGGGCGGCAATGTCCGCGGCAGGTGGTCGATCGGGTGAAGAGAGCAGTGGTTGTGGGATGAACGGGCCTAGTTTCAACTTTTGCGAGTCCTCGTGGGGGCAATGATCCACGGGGTGCGTGGCGGGGCTATTTCGGTCGCGTGTTATGGTTCGATGACCTTGGCCGCGCGCAACGCCATCGATTTTCTGGCGTCCCGTGCCAAGCTGACACATCAGGAGGCTTGGGCGCTGTGCAGCATCGCCGCGAGCTTTCGGATCAGCCAGGTCGTCGATATCGTGCGCGGAGTGCACGCGATGATCCCGAAGAGCCTGTTTACCGGCGAATTGCGGCAGCGGATCGCCGTTGTTTAGCCCCCTTGCATAGGGGCGACTCGCACCTATATTGTGTGCGATTATATCAATTAACAAGTAATTTACCTGCGATATTGATAAGCGCCGCCCGGTGCCGCCAAATTCCTCTGCCATTCCGCTGCCGACGGTGTTTTATGGCCCGAAATTCCGCTGCCGGGAGCGTTTTCCAATTTGAGACAACCTAGTGAAATAGAATAAGTTTTCCCATTAGGGAGGGTCGGTTTCAACGCTGAAACGTGTTTTTCCCTGCCGTCAGGGAAAAGGGGCGGAGTAAACTGGCGGCTATGCATATTAACGGGAGGGATAATTGAGGCTCGAAGACAAGGTTGCGCTGATCACCGGTGCCGCGTCCGGGATGGGCGCCAGCATGGCGCGCATCTTTGCCCGCGAGGGCGCCAAGGTCGTCGTCGCCGACGTGCTGGAAGAAGAGGGGAGGGGGGTCGTCGCCGACATTACCCGGGCAAACGGGGCGGCGATCTTCCGCCGTCTCGACGTGTCGAGCGAGGCGGAATGGAAGGCGGTCGTCGATGCCACGCTGGCCGAGTTCAAAAAGCTCGACATCCTCGTCAACGATGCCGGGCTCTCCGGCAGCGCGGTCGAGGATCTGTTCGACACTGCGGCCTGGGACCGGCTGATGGCGGTCAACGCGCGCGGCGTCTTTTTGGGCATGAAATTCGCGATCCCGGTCATGAAGGCTGCCGGCGGCGGGTCGATCGTCAATATCTCGTCGATTTCCGGGATCACCGGCCAGCACGGCATCCACGTCGGCTACAACGCCTCGAAGGGTGCCGTGCGCACCCTGACCAAAGCGGCGGCGGTGCAGCATGGCCGCGACAACATCCGCGTCAATTCGGTCCATCCCGGGCTGATGCCGCCGATGCGCTCGTCGGGGCGCACGGCCGACCCGGAGGTTCGCGCCCGGATGCTGCAGCAGGTGCCGCTGGGCCGCGCCGGCCGGGTCGAGGAGGTCGCCAACGCCGTCCTGTTTCTGGCGTCGGACGAGGCCTCCTACATTACCGGCGCCGAGCTCTGGGTCGACGGCGGATCTCTCGCGAGATAGCTCAGGAAAGCGTCATCTCGGGAAGGGTAACGACGCGAATGCCGGCGGCTTCGAGCCCCTCACGGGCGGCGCGGGCGACGATGACGCCGGTCGGCTCGTCACCATGCACGCACAGCGTATCGAGGTGTTGTTTGAGTCGCTTGCCGTTGCGCGAGACGATCTCGTCGTTGAGCACCATGTTGACCACGCGCTCCTTGACCACTTCTGGGTCGTGGAGCACCGCGCCCGGCACCTTGCGCGAGGTCAGATTGCCATCGTCATCATAGAGCCGGTCGCAAAAGCCTTCGCGGGCGGTGGGCAGGCCGAGCTCGCGTCCCGCCTTCTCCATCTGCGACCCAGCGAGCGCCACATAAATGATGTCGCGGTCAACCGTCTTGATTGCCCGTCCGATCGCCAATGCCAGATCGAGGTTTTCGGCCGCCATGTTGTTCAACGAACCGTGCGGCTTCAGATGCGTGACCTTGGCGCCGGCATAGCAGGCCATCGCCTGCAGCGCGCCGATCTGATAGGCGATCATGTATTCGAGCTCGCGCGGGTCCATGTCGATGCGCCGCCTTCCGAACCCCCATAGGTCGTTAAAGCCCGGATGGGCGCCGATGCTGACCCCTTCGGCGACGGCCTGGGTGACGAGGCGCTGCATCGTGACCGGGTCGCCGGCATGGAACCCGCAGGCGATGCTCGCCGAGCGGATGATCTTGAGCAGCCCGGCATCGTCGCCGATGTCATATGCGCCAAAGCCCTCGCCCATATCGGCGTTGAGATTGATCGCGTTTGGCATGTGCCCTCCTTCGAGTGCTAGCGCAGTGTACCAGGGAACGCGATGACTGTGCGTTTCCTCTCGGCCGGGGACCGGGCGCTCGTCGTCGAGTTTGGCGAGCACGTCGACCGGGCGCTCAGCGACGATGTCTTGCGCCTCGATGCGAGCCTGCGCGTGAGCGGGCTCGCCGGCGTGGTCGAGACGGTTCCGACCTTTCGCTCGGTGATGGTGCATTACGACCCAATGGTAACAAGCTGCGCCGATCTCGAGCGATCGATCGCGGGCCAACTCGACCGCCGATCGGGACCGCGTAGTGACGCAACCTTGTGGCGGGTGCCGGTCTGCTACGAAGGCGAATTCGCGCCTGATTTGGTAGAGGTGGCACGGCTCGCGGGGCTGACACCGAGCGAAGTGATCGGGTTACACAGCGGCGGGCGCTACCATGTCTACATGCTCGGATTTCTGCCGGGCTTTCCCTATATGGGTGATCTGCCGGACAGGCTGGCACTGCCGCGTCGCGCCGACCCGCGGGTACGCGTCCCGGCCGGGTCGGTCTCGATCGCCACCAACTTGACCGCGATCTACCCCTATGAAAGCCCGGGCGGTTGGCACCTGATCGGGGCGACGCCGATACGTCTGTTCGACCCGGCTCGCGCCCGCCCGGCGCTTCTGGCACCCGGCGATATGGTCCAGTTCGAGCCGATCGACTCGGCGGGCTTCGCAGCGATCAGAAAGGCGGTCGACAGCGGAGGTTACCAGGTCGCGAGCGAGCCGATCACCGGATGAGCGCTGGATTAAAGGTATCGGCGTCCGGTCTCTACACCACGGTGCAGGATCTCGGGAGACCCGGGTATCAGGCGATCGGTGTCCCGGTATCGGGCGCGCTCGACAGTGTCGGCCTGCGGCTCGCCAACGCACTGGTCGGGAACCCGCCCGGGACGCCGGCGCTCGAGGTGCTGATCAGCGGGCCGACCTTCGAGATCGCCGCCGACACGGTGCGAGTGGCACTCGCCGGTGCCGGTGCGAGCCTCGTTATCGGCGCCGAGAAGACGCATATCCAAGCGGGGCAAAGCGTGACAGTGCCGCGCGGCGAGACCGTCGAGGTCGTCGTCGGCCGCCAGTCTGCCTGCTGCTATCTCGGCGTCGAGGGCGGCATTGCCGTGCCGCAGGTTCTGGGCAGCGCCTCGACCTATATCCGCGCGGCGCTGGGCGGGCTCGACGGACGCGCGTTGCGCAGCGGCGATATCGTGCCCTTGGCGATGGTGCGCGCATCCGACCGGGCCGAACTCGGCCTATCGGCGCCGATGCCGGCAACCGGCGACCAGCCGATCCGTGTCGTCCTCGGCCCGCAGCAGGAATATTTCACTGAGGAGGCGATTGCGACATTGCTTGACGCCGAGTTCCGCATTTCCGCGAGCGCCGACCGTATGGGCATGCGTCTCGACGGCCCGCTGCTGCAACTCCGCCGTGGCTGGGACATCGTCTCCGATGCGATCGTCACCGGCGCGATCCAGGTTCCCGGCTCGGGGCAGCCGATCCTGCTGCTCGCCGACCACCAGACGACCGGCGGATACCCGAAGATCGCCACGGTCATCTCGGCCGATTTGCCGGTTGTCGGGCGGCGGCGGCCTGGTGACGCGCTGCGCTTTACCGCGGTCACCGTCGAAGCCGCCGAGGAATTGTGCCGTGCCGCGGAGCGCCACATTACAGAACTTGCCACTTCTCTCGAACCCATAGCCCAGCGCCCCGGGATCGATCTCGGATCGCTCTATGACGGCAATCTGATCAGCGGTGTCGTCAGCGGTCTCGACTGACACAAGCTGGCGTCGGATATCGATGCCAGCTAGCGTAGCAGATCGCATCACACGGGGAGCCCCGCACCATGGATCCCGCCTTTCTGACCATCACCGAGCTTGGCCGGTTCTACGACCAGCGCGAGCTGTCGCCGGTCGAGGTGACGCGCAGCCTGCTCGGCCGCATCGCCTCTCATGACGGCAAATTGCACAGCTTTATCCGGGTGACCCCGGAGGTGGCATTGGCCGAGGCGCAGACCGCCGAGCGCGAGCTGATGGCCGGCCACCGGCGCGGGCCATTGCACGGCATCCCTTATGCGCTGAAGGACATCGTCGAGACCGCCGGCATCCCGACCACCGGTCATTCAAAGCTGTGCCAGGATCATGTCCCGGCGGCTGACGCGCATCTCGTGAGCCTGTTGAAGGCCGGCGGCGCGGTATTGATGGGCAAGCTCGCGACCTGGGAATTCGCCCTCGGGGGGCCGAGCTGGGACCTGCCGTGGCCGCCGGCGCGCAACCCATGGAACCCCGATTATTTGCCGGGCGGCTCGTCGAGCGGCGCTGGGGCGGCGGTGGCGGCAGGTTTTGTCCCGGGTGCGGTCGGCACCGACACCGGCGGTTCGATCCGCGGGCCGGCGGCGGTCTGCGGCATCGCCGGGCTCAAGCCGACCTATGGCCGGGTCAGCCGGCGCGGCGTCTTTCCGAACACCTTCACGATTGACCATTGCGGTCCGCTGACCCGCAGCGCCGAGGACATCGCCTTGTTCTTGCAGGTCATCGCCGGCTTTGATGCCGAGGACCCGGGCAGCGAAGACGCCCCGGTGCCGGACTACCGCGCGGTTCTGACCGGGAGGATCGAGGGGCTTCGCCTTGGGCTTATCGAGCACTGGTACGCCCGTGGCGCCCACCCCGACCTGTCACCGGCGATGTCGGCCGCGGTCGAGGTCTTGCGCGGGCTCGGTGCGATCGTTGAGCCGGTGCAATTGTCGAGCCTGCGCGACTACACCGACTGCAAGACGACGATCTCGATCGCCGAGCTTTACGCGATCCACGAGAAGGACCTGAAGACGCGGCCGCAGGATTTCGGCCGCATCCTGCGCAACCGCGTCTTGCCGGGTGCCCTGATCCGCGCCGAGGACTATGTGCAGGCGCTGCGCTGGCGCGCCGTATTGGCCCGCGAGCAGGCGCAGGCGCTGAAGCGGTTCGATGCCTTCTTGACTGCCAGTGCGCTCAATGTCGCTGACCCTGCCGATCCGAACCAGCCGGACCGGCTTGTCAGCTCGCCCAGCATCACGATGCCGTTCAGCGTCGGCGGGCTGCCGGCGCTCGCCATCCCGTGCGGGTTCAGCCGCGCCGAAGGATTGCCGTTGTCACTGCAGATCGCCGCTGCACCAATGGCCGAGCCGACCGTGCTGCGCATCGCCCATGCCTACCAGCTTGCGACCGACTGGCACCGCCGTCATCCCGATCTCTACTGAACCGGGAGGAAACCCATGCGTACCGACCTCAGCCACCTGCCGCCCTCGACCCCTGATGAGATCCGTGTAATGACACGCCGCGCCGGGCTCGAGCTTCCCGAAGAGCTGATGCAGCAATTCATCACGGTGTGGCCCGCCTTTGAGGCGATGGTCCGGCGCATTCCACGCGATCTCGACCGTGCGGCCGAGCCGGCGCACAGCTACCGGCCACTGCGCATCGTGCGCGGCTGAGGCTTCAACCACCGCCGAGCAGCTACACGCGGCGCCACATCGGCGCCCGCGCCCGCACCGGATCGAGCAGAGACCAGTCGCCCTCCTCCAGCTCATGTCCCTTTGGATAGGGCGGCCGGGGCTCCAGTCCGAGCGAGCGGACGACACGATCATCGCGGTAATAACATTGCAGGATGACGCGGGTCAGCGTCGCCACTGCGGCCCCCCCATTGGCGCGCAGTTCCAGCGCCACCGCCTCGCGCCGCGCCTGGTCGAGACTGGCAAGCGGCTGCCCGGCGAGTTGCGCGAGCACGTCGAGCGCCTCCTGCACCAAGTTGGCGTCGCGGCCGAGGGTCGCCAGGATGTCGGCCTGGATCGCCGGATCGTTGGCGCCAGGCACATCGAACTCGGCGCTGGCCGGGATCATCACGCTGGCGATGGCGCGCAAATCATCGCACTGCGTCGGGGTGAGGGGGCTATCGACGGACATGGCTCGCCTCAGGGTTCGAGTGTCATTCCTGCGAAAGCAGGAATCCAGGAGGGCCGACCCAAAGCAGATGCCCTGGACCCCCGCTTTGCGCGGGGGTGACGATTTCCTATTGATGAGTGGAGCTTCATTCAGGTCAGAGCCTCAATCGAACAGATTGGCCAGGCGCTGCTTGATCTGATCGGCGACGTAGAGCGCCAGCGCCTGAATCGTGGATGTTGGATTCACACCGCCCGAGGTGACGAACAGACTGCCGTCGACGATGAACAAATTTTTCACGTCGTGCGACCGCCCCCATCCGTTGACGACCGAGCGTTCGGGGTCCTCGCCCATGCGTGCGGTGCCCAGCAGGTGCCAGCCGCCATAAAGGATCGGGCTATTGACGCAGATGTCGATCGCCTCAGCCGCGGCGAGCACCTCCTTCGCGCGGGCGATGCCGTGCTCCATCATCCGCGCCGTGTTCTCGCCGATCCGGTAGTCGATCCGCGGCGCCGGGATGCCGTGGCTGTCCTTTAGCACCGGGTCGAGGGTGACGCGATTGTGCTCCTCGGGCAGGTCCTCGCAGATCGCCGACAGACTCAGGCGATGACCATTGAGGCGGCGGAACGCCGCGTGATGGCCGGCACCCCAGGGCAGGAGGCCCTTCGCTTCGCTGGCGACGGCCTCGGCCACCGGCCCGACGCCGCGGCCAAACTGAAACGTGTAGCCGCGCACAAAGCCGCGCGACTGGTCGGTCTCGTAAAACTCCTTGCTCCACAGGCAGGTCGGCGGCGCGCGGTTGCTGTCCGTCGCCTCGGCCACAAACCCGTAGACCTGGGCGTAGGGGTGGAACATCAGATGCTTGCCGACTAGCCCGCTCGAATTGGCGAGCCCGTTCGGAAACCGCCCGGAGGCCGAATTCAGCAATAGCCGCGGCGTGCCGACACCATTGCAGGCGAGCACGACGACGTGCGCCGCCTGGAATTGCTCGACACCGTCTGGATCGTAATACACGACCCCCGCGGCCATGCCCTGCTCGTCGGTCGTGATCTCGCGCACCCGGCAATGCGTGCGCAATTCCACACCGGCGCGCTGTGCTGCGGGCCAATAGGTGATGTCGGTGCTCGCCTTTGCCCCTTGCGCGCAGGCCGGAGTGCAATGGCCGAGATTGATGCAGCGCGCGCGTCCCTCGTAATCCACAGTCGCGACCGTGGTATCGGACGGCCACCAGTGCCAGCCGAGCCGGTTCATCGCCTTGCCCAGCATCGCGCCGGAGCGGCCGAGCGGCAGTGGCGGCATCGGCGGGTTTCGCGGCGGCACGCCGGGATCACCAGGCAGCCCGGAGACCCCCATCATCCGGTCGTTCTCCTCGAAGAACAGGACCAAGGTGTCGTAATCGATCGGCCAGTCCTCGGCCACCCCGTCGAGGCTTTTGACGCGGAAGTCGGAGGGATGCAGGCGCGGAAAATGCGCCGTGTACATCACGGTGCCGCCGCCCACGCCGTTGAAGTTGACGACCTTGATCGGCGAGTTGTCATCGTTGACCGGGTAGTCCTCGGGCCGGGCACGGATGTTGGGGCTGGGCGAATAGTCGCCAAAGAAGCGCGCCTCCCAGTCGCGGCCGGTGCTGGGGAACGTCGCGGGGTTCATCCAGCTGCCCTGCTCGAGGCAGAGGATGTGCATCTTTGTCTCGGCGAGGCTCCACGCCACGGCCGCACCGGACGCGCCGGCGCCGATGATCAGCACATCTACGGGATCGTTCATACCGGCCCTTCCTGCACCCGGCGCAGCATGCCTCGATCGGCTCTCGGGATGCAATCTCGCGCCAACGGTAGGATGCGGAGCGGCAGAGCCGGCTCCTGCCGCGCGGGCGAGCACCTCCGAGGCCTTCCTAACCCGAATATCCTAAACCGGGCAGGGAGATCAGCGCGGCGGGTTTCCAGGCTTTTCGCGGCGACCAGGCTGATCCCTCGCGCGCGCGAGGGCCGAGGGGATCAGAAATAAGTCCGTGAGGTAGCAGGATTCCAGGTTTTGAAAGCAGGTGGTAGCAGGTGATAACAGGACGGCGCAGGTGGATCATTAGAAAATTCCGACATCGATGAGGGTCAGGAGCGAGTGAGGCCCGGATTATATGTTCATGGTGTGTTCTGGTCAACACCTTCGGATGCAAGGGAGGTTGAGCGCGCCGCAAATGCCGCCTTTCGTCCTTTGGGCTCTTTCGGTACGGCCGCGATGCGCTAGACTAAGTGCCATAAGGCATTCCGGCAGTGGGCCGATCCATCGGCCGCGGGGAGGACAGCGCATGCAAGCGGATTACATCATCATCGGCGCGGGCTCGGCCGGTTGTGTATTGGCCAACCGGCTGACCGAGGATCCTGGCACCAAAGTCTTGCTGATCGAGGCGGGCGGGCGCGACTGGAACCCGCTGATCCACATCCCGGCCGGGTTCTTCAAGATGCTCGACCACGACACCCTGACCTGGAAATTTCGGTCCGAGCCGGACCCCGGCACCAATGGCCGCGCGATCAACTACACGCGCGGCCGGGTGATTGGCGGCTCATCGTCGATCAATGGGCTGATCTACATCCGCGGCCAACCCGAGGATTACGATCACTGGGCGCAGCTCGGCAACCGCGGCTGGTCGTGGGATGATTGCCTGCCCTATTTCCGCAGAGCCGAGCGCTGGGAGGGAGAGGGCAGCGCAGTGCGTGGGAAGGAGGGTCCGCTTTTTACGTCGAAGACCGATCGCCCGGCGATCTGCGCCACCGTGCTCGAGGCTGGCAAACAGCTCGGTCTCGAATACCGTGAGGACGTCAACGACCTGCCGCCCGGCCACAAGGACTGCATCGGCTGGTGCCAGCAGACGCGCGGCGGCCGGCGCCGCGCCAGTGCCGCACGCACCTATCTGCACCCGGCCTTGAAGCGGCCAAACCTGCAGCTCGTCACCCATGCATTGGTGCACCGTGTCCTGTTTGACGGCAAGCGGGCGACCGGTGTCGAGTTCTCGCGCGGCGGTCCCGGCGGTGCTGTCGAGCGGGTAGATTCGGCGCGCGAGGTCATCCTGTCGGCAGGCGCTGTCGGCTCGCCGCACATTCTGCAATTGTCGGGGGTCGGCGATCCCGAGCATCTAGCCAAGATCGGCGTCCCCGTCGCGCATGACTTGCGCGGCGTCGGCAAGAACATGCAGGACCACTATACCGTGCGCGTCTCCTATCCCGTGGTCGGCGCGCAGACCGCGAACGAGCGCTCGCGCGGCCTGCCGTTGGCCGGCGAGGTTATGCGCTGGCTGTTCACCGGCAAGGGTATGCTTACCTACAGCCCGTCGATCGTCGCCGCCTCGGTCAAGGTATTGGAGGAGTCGGCGACCCCGGACATGCAGGTCACCTTTGCTCCGGGGAGCTTCAAGGGCGGCCAGATCGGCGAGCTCGAGGAGACGCCGGGCCTCTCCGCCGGCGCCTGGCAGATGCGGCCCTTGTCGCGCGGCTATGTCGAGGCCAGGTCGAACCGGCCCGGCGACATGCCGGCGATCAACCCGCGTTACCTGTCGGAGGAAGCCGACCGGCGCGCCGTGATCGGCGGGCTGCGCTTTGCCCGAAAGATGTTCGCCGCACCCCCATTAAAGCAGTTCGTGCGGGAAGAAAGCCTGCCCGGGGCCCAAATCCAGAGCGACGACGAATTGCTCGATTACGCGCGGCGCAACGGCAGCACCTGCTATCACGCGAGCTGCACCTGCCTGATGGGAGGTCACGCGATGGCGGTCGTCGACGACGAACTCAAGGTGCACGGGCTCGAAGGCTTGCGGGTCATCGACGCCTCGGTGATGCCGGCGGTGACCTCGACCAACACCAACGCGCCGACGATCATGATCGCCGAGAAGGGTGCCGCGATCATCAAGGGCACCACCCGGCAGAGATTGGCGGCGTAGGGGGGTGAGGCGGGGCGGCTTGGCCGGACACGCGTAAGCGCATTCCGCCTCCGACGAATCCGGGCATATTCCGCATGCCGGATGATCGCATACGGGGTCCCCGCGCGCCGTTGCACGTATTCCAAAAAACACGTTCTCGTAGAGCACGCGCAGGTTGGTCGTAGTTGTCGTTTCGGTGCGTGGCCGCCGGGTGGTATCCTGACGCGTAGCACGGCGGCAGCGACGAGCCGCAACACACGGGTCAGCGACAGGTTCAAGGATACACAGAAGCTCGAGGACCGGAAGGCCCAACGACGACGGTAGCGTTCAGCCGCGTATGCTTTTGGGCCGTCTACTTTCTATTGCAGCGCGAATGACTCGGATCGTTGCAAACCTAATGTAACAGGGTACCGATCTGCGCTCGCAGTTGAGGAAGCAGCCATGGCGTGGGGCGTGGCTTTCGGCCTCGGGTGATGTCGGGAAATGCCGCAGCCGCCGCACGCCGCAAGATCGAAGATCGTTCGCAGCCGCTCGAAGATGCCGCGCAAGCTGCCCTCGATTCCATACTGACGCTGCACGGGCTGATGATCCTAGCAACCGCCGAGGGTCGGGAACTCTCGGACGAGGCGGACCGCATGGGCCTGACTTGGGCGAGCAGGCAAAGCTGACCGCTCATGCGCAGGATATGGCCGCCGCATTCGCATCCGCAGCGGTCGAACTCGTTGGCAGGGCAACCGAAATTATGAATGCAGGAAGTCATCCCGAACGCGGCAAAACATTTGGCCTCGCGACAGTGAAAATGTCGCCATTGTTTTAGTCAGCGCAGCGACAGTGGGCGCAGTAGGGGCAGACGTTACCGGATTGAGGGGTCGGCGGCAGGTGCAGGAGTCACTTGGCTAAGTCTCGAATCTCTCGAGAAAAGAGGTTTTCCGCTCAGCCACCGAAGCTCTCGGGTCAAGGAACGATTAGTTTCGTTGGCACCGTTTCGGCGATTCGTTCTGGCAAATGACGAGCCGCTTCGCGAGATTGCTGTCAGTACGACGCGGTTGCTTTGGATATCAGGTTACGTCAACCTGATTGTTGGATCGAGCACGGATGTTAGCAAGGCGCCGCGGTGATGCTGGTGATCACTTCGACCATCACCGACGCGCCGACGATCATGATCGCCGAGAAGGTGCGGCAATGATCAAGAGTGCCGCCCGGTAAGACCGGCGGTTTAACCCTAAAGGACATCTTTAGCTTACAATAACCTTACATCATGATCCGTGGCGACAAAGGTGGGAGGGGTCGCATGCGGGTCAACGGCATGATGAGTATGTTGTGGTCGGCGGTTCGGGGCCCCGCTCGGACTCTGAGTGGCATCTCAGCCGCCATCTTGGCTCGTAGACCAAATATCTTAGTGTTTATAGGTACGTTAGCGTGCGCCCTGGCGGCCGCCTGGGCTGCGTGCGCCGGGTCGAGCTATCTGGCGGTTTGGTCGTCCGACAAGAAAACAGACGATCGACCCGGTGTCCTCAATGCGGACTTTCTCGCGATCATCGATGCCGACCCAAAATCGCGAACCTACGGCAAGGTCGTCAGCACGGCATCGATGCAGAGTGTTCCCGGCGCGAACCTGCTCAATGATCTGGGGTTCACCGACGCGCTCGACCTGACGACAAAATATGGGCTTCCCGCCACTGGGATCCCATCGGATGCGCTAAACGAGGCGCATCACATGACGCATGAGCCGATCGTCACTGGCAAACACAGCTATCTCTACATGGGTGGGCTGATCAGCGCGAACATCTTTCGCTGCGATGTCACAAATCCGCACCACATTCCAACCTGTCCATTGGTCACAAAAGCGAAAGACGTAACAAACTTCTCCGGCATCGACGACTTTTCTGCAGGCTCCCAACGGCAACGTGCTGGTCACTTACATGGGCGCTAAAGACCTCACGACACCGGGCGGCTTGGTCGAAATCGGCCTCGATGGCACGGTCGTCGGAGAATACTCAGCCGCCAAGGCCGGCGGACCGACGCGCTATATGCCGAGCGCTAACGGGGAGACGGATACCGGGTTGCTGGCCCACCCACACGGGATCGATACCCGCTCGGACCTGGATTTGTTGGTGACCTCCGACTACGCCGACCCGCTTACCCTCGCGACTTCGCCGACTTTACAGGGGGAGAAAGAAGACTGCGGCACGACTGTGCGGTTTTGGAAGCTTTCGGATCTGAAGGCTGGACCGACGGCAATCGCGCAGCTTCCTGTCGGTAAGGGCAGGGAGGGTTATTTCAGATACAATGCGCCCGAGGGCGTCATGTCGGTCGCACTCACTCATTTGCACGAACACAAGGGTGTGTTCGCCACGACGATGGCAGGCGGCGCCATCTGGTATGCACCGGACGCCACCGCGGCGGAACCCGAATTCCGCTTAATATACCGAATAGGCCCGGCGCCAGCGCCCCGGTATTTTTTGTGACGCCGGATGATCGGTTTCTCGTGCAACCGATTCAGGGCGTATTATCACCCAGCGACCCGCCACCGGCGGGCCTCGCGGTCTCGGACTACAACCGCGATTATCCCAGCGAACATTCCCGTCGCGTGATTGTCCTCGACATCCAGAAACTATTGAGAGCCCGGACTCTCGTCAAATGCGACGCACCGCCCGTCGAGATAGATGAAAACGGGATTATCCAGCGCATCACCGCTCGCAACAACGGCGCCGAGGATTGTCCCACGGTCACCGGAACGCTCAACCTGGATTCGCGGGAGAACTTCGCCACTCATAGTGGGCCGCACTTTGTGGCGTTCGACCACGAGACGCGCCGGGTCGCCGCGTCGAACTATTTCGTGCAGCTGACACCGTTCGACCTGCCCGGTCTTCACGAGGCGGGCGACGACCGGGTGTGTATGGCTAAGTTGACGCAGACCGGCCAGCTGGTCCTCGATACCGCGTTCAAGGATGAACTGACCGGTCGGCCGTGCGTCGCGATGGATCGACCGAAGTCCTACCGCTGGCCTAATCGCGGACGAACGGGTGCCGCCAAGCCGCACGCGCTGGCTTTCATTAACGCGGATGAGGATCAGGACCAAAACCAAGATCACGACCACGACCACGACCCGGATCGCGACTGAAAGCACTCAGAGGGCGAGCCAATGAAACGTCCGACTCAAATTCTGCTCGGCACGATTCTGCTTGCCAGTGCCGGAGCCGCCATATTGACGGCCGCCTCTTACCGGCCCGCCGCACGGAACGCCGGTCTCGAAAACTTCCATCTGGTTGGACCGACCGGGCGTTCCTACTCGATCGAAAGTGTTCCGTCAGGCTCGGTGCTCGCAATATATTTCGGTTACACGATCTGTCAGCGCTCCTGTCCAACCGCTCTAATCAGCATCGCCAAGGCGATCGACCGATTGGGCAACCTCGGCGCCGCTGTCCAGCCGGTATTTATTGACATGGATCCGGAGCGGGCAGCGCTCGTCAGTATCCCCGCATATATGGAGGCTTTCGGACCCAGTTTTCTCGGTCTGACTGGTTCGACAAACGAGATCGGGCAAGCGGCCAAGAGCTTTAAGGTTGAGGTTGAGCGCATCCAACTTAGTGACGATCCGACCGACCATGTAATGAAGCACGCCTCACCGATTTTCGTGATGCGGCCAAATGATCCGCACCCAAAACCTTTGCCGGCTACCAGCTCCCCTGCGCTAATCGAAGCTACCCTGAGGGCCGCGCTTTAGTCGGGATCTGCGAGGTGACGACGGATCTTCCGCCAGTCTTCTAGGCAAACCGCGCTGCCTCAGCATTAAGCAACGCCTCGATGACGCCGGCGGTGACCTCAGGCAACACCAACGCGCCGACGATCACGATCTGCGAGAAGGGTGCGGCGATCATTAAGGGTGCCGCACCGCGTAGCTGTCCGATGCGCTTTAGACTGGGCCCCACTAAGGCGAGATGCGCCGGCGCCGCCGACAAGAGATGGGATGGCCTGATTTCGTGTTCGCGCTCCATAACAACGAGGACCGCGGGCCGCGGATGCTCGCCCCCATATCGAAGCATACCGGCCAGCGGCTCGGCGACTCTCTAGATCGCAATTCGCACCCGCAGCGCAGAATCGGCCTATTATCAACACTGCTGCCGACGTCGGTCACGACCGGTGGCGGCCGGTTGTCGAAGCGGAGACGCAGGACGAGGTTGACCGGATTGGCTGCAGAGATGTCCTCTATCGTTTGGCGTTCACTGAGGCTAGGACTCAACCTTGTGCTTGGCCTGGCGGTGGCCGGGGCATCGGCAGTCAGCGAGGAGCTGCCGGTGACCGAGACGATTGTAATGGTCCGGCACGGAGAAAAGCCCGCTGGCGGACTGGGGCAACTGGATTGCCAGGGCCTCAATCGCGCCCTCGCACTGCCGGCGGTAATCGAGAAATTATTTGGCCGGCCGGATGCTATCTTCGCGCCCGATCCCGCACAGTCGAAGGAGGATTACGGCCGCCTTTACAACTATGTCCGGCCGCTGGCGACGATAGAGCCCACAGCCATCGTTTTCGGTCTACCTGTCGATGCCAGCATTGGCGTCTCAAATCTCGATGCGCTCCGACACAAACTCGAATCTCCTGACTATCGAAACGCTGTTGTCGTTGTGGCGTGGGAGCACGCCGCCATCGCAACGCTGGCCCGCCTTCTCGTCGCCGAGCACGGCGGCGATCCTAGCATCGTGCCGGATTGGCAGGGAGATGATTTCGACAGCATGTACATCGTCAAGTTAACGCAGACCGGTGCCGGAACCGCGGTTACGTTCGACCGCCGGCGCGAAGGCCTTGATGGGCAACCGACGGTGTGTCCGGGTCGAGCTCCTCAATAACGCGCCCCGCGGATCCTCGATCGCTGTTTATTGGCGCGCGCTCGATATTTCCGGTGCGGCTGTGGCGCGAGCGGATCACGCGACCGGGGCGCTGGGCGGCCCGGCGAGCCCGTGGTTAGCGGCCGGGCGGTGCAACAGCAAGAAGATGCTCGGCATTACCAAGAGCACGAGCGGGAGCTGCACGACCAAGCCCGAGATGATCGCGACGGCAAGCGGCTGCTGCATCGACGCACCCTGGCCGATCGCCAGCGCCAGCGGGAGCAGCGTTAGCATAGCTGCCAGTGTCGTCATCGCAATCGGCCGCGTGCGGTTTTGCCCAGCCTCGATCAGTGCGATTTGAACGCGCCGTCCTGCTGAGAGATCGACGAACTCGGAAAAGAAAAAAATCGCCACTTCGGTAACGATGCCGACGATCATCGTCATGCCCATCATTGCGCTGATGTTGAGCTCGATCCCCGTTATCCAGAGTCCGATAAACACCGCGCATACCGCCAACAGCGGCAGCACCAGGATTGCGATCGCCACAGCGAAGCTCTCGTAGAGAAACAGCAGCAACACAAAAACCGCCGCGACTGCGGCTGCGAACACGGCCGCGAGGGCACGAAAGGCGATCTGTTGCTGCGCGTAGGCGCCGCCGAGCTCCGAACGCACCGAATTGGGCAGAAGCCCTGGTGTCACCAAGGTTTTCCGGATGTCGGCCGCAACCGAACCGAGATCGCGCCCCTCGATTCGCGCAGTGATCGCGACCATCCGTTGCAGATTTTCGCGGGCAATTTCGGGCTCGCCGCTGACCGGGACGAGGCTGGCTATCCGCTTCAGCGGGAAAAGATGCCCATCCGGCGCGCGAAGCATGAAGCCGGCGAGGTCACGATCGGTGGCCCGCGCATCCGAAGGGGACCAGACCCGAACGCCGATCTGCTTTACCGGGGTGGGGATCTGGGTTGCAACTTGGCCATGGAGATAATTGTCGAGGAGCCGGGTCGTCTCGGTCGGGTCGACACCCTCGATTGTCGCCTTGACTTGGTCGATCTTGATATCGAGGGCGTCGCCGGCCGGGTTGATACCGTCGCGGAGGTCGACCACGCCGGGGACCTTGGCGATCTCTGAGGCGACCTTGCGAGCTGTTTCCAGCAAAATCTTCGGATCGTCTGCAAACAGCTTCACCTCGATCGGCTGCGGCACGGAAATAAGGTCACCAATCAGATCTTCCATCAGCTGCGCCATCTCAATACTGAGCCCCGGCACCTCTTGAAGGATCTTTGACCGGATCTCGGCCATGATCGCGTCGATCGGTCGACGTGGTCCCGATTTGAGCCGTACAAAGAAATCGCCCTGGTTCGGCTCCGTTAGATCACCCCCGAGGCCGGCGCCGGTGCGGCGCGACCATGTCGCGACTTCCGGTGTCGCGCCCAGAATGGCCTCGACCTGACCGACCAGGCGGTCGGTCTCGGACAACGCCGTTCCTGGAGGGCTGCGGTAATCGATAATAAAGCCGCCCTCGTCCATGGCCGGCATAAAGCCGGAACCAACCCCCTTGAAGGCGATAAAACCGAAAGCGAGAAGCGGCAGCACGCCGACAATCGCGAGCACCGGATGAGCAAGCAGTCGACCGGCAAGCGCCTGGTACCACGCGGCGATCCAGCGCGACACCGGTCCTGCATCCTCCCGCTCGATTTCTTTCCCGGTGACGAGCTGCTCGGCGGCGAGCGGCACGGCGATCCATGTCACCAAGAACGAGAAGATTAGACTAGAAGCCACGGTCAAAGATAACGGACCGAAAAAACCTCCGGTGATACCGCTGAGAAAGGCGAGCGGCACGAAAATCACGATCGTCGCGGCACTCGAGCCAGCCAACGGCTTTGTGAACTCCGCAGCCGCAGCCAACACGCTCGCACCCGCGATCCCCGCCTGGCGAACGCGCCGGATGATCTGTTCGATCATGACGATCGCATCGTCAATGATAAGGCCGACAGCGGCTGCCATGCCGCCGAGCGTCATAATGTTGAAACTCATATGAAGCGCGTAGAGCAGCATGATCGTGGCCGACAGCGACGCCGGCACGACCAGCAGCGCAATAAACGTCACCCGCCAGCTTCGCAGAAAAACCAGCAGCACGAGCGCAGCAAGCAGCGCCCCGATCAGGATAGCGTCGCGCACCGACCGGGCGGAGGCAGTCACGAGCTCACTCTGATCATACCAGTTGGCGATCGAGATGCCGGGTGGCAGCTTCGACCGTGCCTCGTCCAGTCGTGCCTTGACGTCGCGCGCAATCCGAACACTGTTGCCGGCCGGCTGCTGGTAGACATTGATCAGCACGGCATCGCGTCCGTCGGCAGTAACGCGAATCCATTGCGGAGCCGTCGCGCGCCGGACGGTCGCTACGTCGTCGACTGTGACGACGCCGTCGGGGAGGTCTTTACGACAGCATGCCGGAGCGCATTGGCACCGTTCAAAACCTCGTTCGAGACCACAAGAAAGAGCTTGTAGTGATCTTCGAGCCGGCCGACGGCGCGCAATACGTTCGCCGCAGCGACGGCTTTGGCGACATCGTCAAAGGTCAATCCATAGGCGACAAGCCGCGCCGAATTTACGAGGATCTGGTATTCCTCGTCTTGCCCGCCGGTGACGCCGATCCGAGCGACGCCGGGAACCCCGGTCAGCAACGGTCGCAACTGGAACAACGCGATATCGCGCAGGGTCGTCAGCGGCACTGTCTGAGAGGTCAGGCTATAGGCGATAATCGGGAAGACGGTAGGATCCATACGCCGTATCGTTGAGGAGGTACCCGGCGGCAGCTGGGGCATGACCTGGTCGATCGCAGCGTTGACCTCGAGCGTCGCCGCGATCATGTCGGTGCCCCAGTCAAAGGTGGCCGAAATCTCCGCCGTCCCGCGGCTCGTTGCGGAGCGCACATCGGTCAGCCGTGGGATCCCGCGCAGAGCCTGTTCCACCGGTGCTGTCACCTGTAGTGTCATTTGCTCGGCGGGTCGATCGCCGGCATCGAGCGTGATCCGGACCCGCGGGAACTGGATGTTGGGGAATAACGCCACCGGGAGCCAAAATGCGGCGGCGATGCCGGCGAGCACCGGCACCAGCAGCAGAAAGAGCAGCGAACGCCTGTGTCGTGTGATCCCTTGGGTGAGCCTTGGCGAATTCACTTTGGCCTGCCCTCGCGCACGGCCATGCCGTCTATCTGACCTTTGGGGTCGATCGGCCCAATGATCTCGGTGTAGTTATCGGTCTCGACCCCGGTTTTGACGGGGACGCGCTCGGCTTTGCTTCCAGCGATCTGGAAAACGTAATCCCCCTTGCCGTCGCGCAGCACGGCGTCGCGCGGCACCACCCAGCCGGTATGCTGCTCGAGCACAATCTGGACCGTCACAGCAGTGCCTGGAACCAGCTCCGGCACGGCCGACGCGAGCTCGACCCATATGTCGAGATGCTTTGTTGCCGGGTTGATGGTGCCGGTGACACCTCGCACGACGCCGCTCAGCTGACGCTCTGGGGTGAAGACCGGCGCGACTTCTGCGCTCATACCGGTCACCACACGTGCGGCGTCGTCGGGCTCAAGCCCAACCGTGACCTGGATGCGATCGCTGCGCGCCAGCTTTAGGACCGTTGTATTCGGCTGCACCCGATCGCCGCGTGCTACCGTAATGGCTGCTACGTAACCATCGAATGGCGCCGCGGCGACCTCGGTCTTTTGGTCGTTGCCGAGCTTGCGCTGGGCCTCGACGGCCGCCATCGCGTCGTCGACAGCCTTCTGGGCGGCGGCGAGCTGTGCATTGGTTGCCAAGTGCTGGGCAACAAGGCTCTTGGTGCGCGCGAAGTCACGCTTGGCGAAATCGAGCGCCGCGGCGGCCGTCTGGTAGCTGAGCGTCGCTGAAGGATCGGTGGACAACTCGAGCAGGGTCTCGCCGGCCTTGACCACCTCGCCGGGACGCACCCGAAGCATCGAGATCTGACCCGCGTGCGGAAAGCTGATGCCGACGACATCGTCCTCACTGGTCGCTACCGTTCCATAGCCCTGTACAGTGCGCTTCAGCACTTGCTGCTGAGGCGTTGCGGTTTCTACCAGCACACTTGACGCGGCCGGTGTCTCCGAATGGCTTGTCGCCGGCAGCAGAAGCAGCCCAATCGCCGTCAGACACCCGATGCGTATCATTGGACGGTAGAACGACTGGGGGGTAGCATCGGAATATCGCTGCCGATCAGGGTCTGCAACACGATGCGTTGCTCGACCAGCGTCTGTTCCAGCTTCAACGACTCGATCTCCTTAGCCAGCAAAGAGGCGTGAAGATCGACAAAGCTCCGCTCGTCGAGATTGCCTGCGGCATAGGCACGG
>Ga0306920_100003673_pt1 | contig 19527 bp, 12 predicted proteins | sample flu12Cox44000170_FD_204666 | JGI IMG/M metagenome (GOLD analysis project Ga0306920, IMG submission 204666) | Lab enrichment of tropical soil microbial communities from Luquillo Experimental Forest, Puerto Rico - flux4day.12C.oxic.44.000.170 (v2)... | ecosystem: Environmental > Terrestrial >... | reverse complement strand
CCTCCGGCAGCTCGATACCCATCATTTTCCACTGCTCATTGGCGAATTTCTGTAAGTTCGCAACGTGCTCGGCATGTAGATGGCCGAAACGCCCTTGCAGCTTCAAGTACTCTGATACGGGCCGCATGTTCTGTGGACGGAAACTGTAATCATACGCACGCTTCTCCGGACTCCACTCCCATATCGGATAGAGCCCGCATTCGACGACAAGCCGGCCAAGATCAATCGAGCGTGGCGTCTCATAAACGAAGCCCTTCTGGCACGGTGTGTAAATCATCAAATATGCCGCGCCCTTGTGATTGAGGCCCTTACGCACTTTGTTCATCAGGTCGATCGGGTAGCCTACGCTTGCGGTCGCGACATAACAGTGTGGGTGGCCAGCAGCCATCATGCGGGCGAGATCCTTGGGATACAATTTCTTCCCTTCCGGAACTTCCGGTCCCGGCGGAGAGAAGGTCGTCATTCCGCCGTAGGGCGTACGCGACGACGCCTGGATACCGGTGTTCGCATACTGCTCGTTGTCATAGCAGATGATCAGGCAATCGTGGTTGCGATAGAGCGCGCCCGAGATTGACGCGAGTCCGATGTCCGAAGCGCTGCCGTCGCCCGCTTCGCAAATGATATTCGGGAAGGCACCCTTCCACTTGCCCTTTCGAATCATCGCTTCATAGGCCGCGGCGACACCTGCGGTAAAGCTGCCCGAGCTACCAATCTGGGTGTGCGCCCACGGCACATTGTATGGCGTGCACAAGTACGAACTGTTTGCCACATACATGCACCCGGTCGGGCCTACCAGTATCGTATTGTCGCCGGCCGCCTTGCTCGTCATACGGTACTGGATGGAAGGACCGCAGCCGGCGCACGTGCGGTGCCCGGGGACGAATGGCTCGCTGGATGGCAATTCGGGGTTAAAGAAGCGCGCCCCTTGATTCGGGCTTCCAAGAATCGGCAGCACTTGCCTTTGAACTTCAATCGTTGGCATAACCACTCCTCCCAATCGCAGAGTCCGGCTCTGCAGGAATTCTATTAGCGCTCGTTCTTACGGCTACTCCTCGAATCCAACCCAATGCGTCCGCTTTTCGATCTTTCCGCTTTTCTGAGCTTCCGTCATTTTCTTCGCCATCCAGTAGAATTCTTTAAGGACAATGGCCTCGCCGCCCATTCCAGCCATGAACGAGAGAACCAGCGGGCGTTTGGGACTTTCGTAAAGCGCCGCGCAAACCTCGGCATAAAGAACACCGCCGCTGCTCACGCTGCCGAGCCCCAAATTCGTTTCAATCACACCCACCACTTTGAATTTGCTGAGAACTTCATTGACCCGATCGGTCGGATACGGCCGGATGGTACGCAGCCGAACCATTCCGACTTTCAAGCCCTGATCGCGCATATGCTGAATCGCAAAACGCGCTGTTACCCCGTGACCGCCTTGCAGGAAAAACACGACTTCAGCGCCGTCCGTCATGAATTCCTCAACCCAGGGATCGTAGCGGCGGCCAAAGATCTTCGCGAATTCGTCGTGAACCTCTTCAATCACAGCCATGGATTCTTCCATCGCGCGGGCGCGCTCCAGCTGGAGCGGCGGCCCTTGCTCCGGCATGATCTGAGGGCCATGCGACACGGGATGGCGCGGATCGAGCGGATAGGGATGCTTGTAGGGTGGCAGGAATTCTTTAACCTGACCCGGGTCTGGGAGTTCAACATCCGTTGTGATGTGCGACACGAAGAAACCGTCCTGGCACACCATCTGGGGCAGCAACACCCGCCGGTCTTCGCCGATACGATAAGCCATCAAGTGATTGTCGAACGCTTCCTGAGCGTCGCACGCCCAGCCCATGAGCCATCCCATATCGCGTGTGGAGAGTGCGTCAGTGTGCTCGGAGCCGAAATCACCCGGAGGATCGAGGGTACGGTCAGCAATCATCATCTGCACCGGCATGCGACTGCCCGAAATCGGCGAATAAAGTTCGTAAGCGAATTGCACGCCTACCCCCGAGCTACCGGTAAAAACACGCGCTCCGCTCGATGCCGCGCCGTGCGCGATACTCAGCTGCGAGTGCTCGCTATCGGCCACGATGTATTCGGCGTCGAGTTCTCCATTGGCCACCATCTGCGCCAGCGCCATCATCGTTGCCGTATAAGGCCGGATCGGATAGGCCGCAATCACATCGACATCGGCATACTTGGCGGCTTGCGCAGATGCGACGCAGCCGTTCATGCGGACCGTCTTCTTTTTTGTCTCCGTTACAGTTGGCATAGTTCACTCCGCCGTGTTTATTCTGCCCAACTTCATGCGTATCCTAAATGCTCTTCGCAGCTCGGTCTCCGAGGTGCCTCAACTCTTCCGCCTGCCGTCCATGCAATCCCGGCGAGATGGCGAATGCACTGTCCATTCGGACGACGCCCGTATCGAAGTCAAGTTCGGGGACGCCTTCCAGACAGCCCGTGGGGCACTCTTCGATACACACGCGGCAGCCTTTGCAGTAATCCACCAGAATCTTGTACAAGCCATTCGAACGCTCGCCACGCACGATGCAGGGCTCGGGACATACGAGATAACAGTTGTCGCAGGCGTTGCAAGTGCCGCAGCTAAAACAGCGGCTGGCTTCTTCCACCGCCTGCTCTTCCGAAAACGCCTGGATCACCTCGTCCTGTGTTTTCTTGCGACTCGCCGGCGGCAGCAATGTCTGCTGGACGCGCGGGAAGTGCGGGAAATAAGTCATATTCATGCGATTCAGATCGAAAATCACGTCGACCGGAATCTGCCGCGGCTCGAGCGCTACTCCGCGCAGCACCTTGTCCAGATTGAAGGCCACTCGTTTCCCGTCGCCAACCGCATTCACGACCATCAACTGCTGACCAGAACCTACTTGCGCGATGTCGCCTGCTGCAAAGAAGTTCGTATCACCGAGCCGACCGAAGCGGTCCATCTTGATGGTTCCGCGTTCATTCTTGAATTCAGCCGGCAACCAATCGAGTGACGCACGCTGGCCCACCGCGATGATCACATTATCCACCGTGAACCGCTCAGCAGGGGCCTCGCGATCGATGTTGATTGGAGACGCATTGATGGCGCCCGAGAATCGCGCAGGATGCAATTGAAGCGCTTCCACCTTGCCATTGCCATGGACCGCGGTCATCGCCCGCCCGTGCATCAGCTCTACGCCTTCTTCGAGCATGTCGTGCAGATCTTCCGGGACGGCCGGCATTTCCTGGGGATGCGCCTCCACCGTGATCATGGTTACTTCAACGGCGCCCTGCCGCAACGCTTCGCGCGCGCAGTCAATGGCAGTATTTCCTCCTCCGATTACGGCCACCCGAGCACCAAGCTTCACCTTCGACGTACCCATGCCGATATCGCGCAAGAATGGAAGTCCGTATAGAACCCCGTCTTTATTCTCGCCCTCGGCCTGCACGCTGTTAGGTTTGATCAGGCCTACAGCCAGCACGCAGGCGTCGAAATTCTTTTTCAAATCGTCCCAACTGACGTCCTTGCCGACTTCCGTGTTCGTCTTGATCGTGATTCCGAGTTCGACCAAGCGTTCGACTTCGCGATCCAGCACATCCTGTGGAAGGACCCAATCCGGAATTCCACCGCGATTCAGCCCGCCTGCTTTTGGAGATTTCTCGAAGATCGTTACCTTATAACCGAGACGCGCCAATTGGTACGCGGCGCTGTGCCCGGCCGGGCCCGAACCGACTACCGCGACCTTCTTTCCGTTGGGTGTACCGGCTTTTACCACGTCGCGCTTCAGTGCCTGCCCTAGATCGCCCAGAAATCGCTCAACGGCGCGAATCGAAATGGCCTCGTCGTATTTCCCACGGTTGCAGGCCTGCTCACACGGGTGGTAGCAGACGCGGCCCGTCACCGACGGAAACGGCATGTCTTCCTTGATCAATGCGTACGCGTCCAGATACTTGCCCCGCTTCACCAGGTCCAGATAGCCCTGGATTTTTTCGTTGGTTCCGCAAGCATTGTTGCAGGGCGGCAACTTGTCCCGATACACAGGCCGTATTGCGCGCCAGTTGCCGGTCGGAAATAGATCCTGGCCCTTTTCCTGCAAAGGCGCAGGGGTAATGCCTGCAAATGGTATTTGGAGACGCTCGGGAATCCTTGTGCCCTTAGTCGACATGTGTCCTGTCCTATGCCGCCACAGGATTCAGCGGCATGATATGTAGTTCTTGGAGTGCCAAATTAAACGCGTGCTTGTTCGCCATCATCGGCTCGATCGTAGCCATTTTGACGATTCCTGTCGTTTTGACCACAGCTGCAATCAGCGGAGCGGCGATATCCGGCGCCACCGATTTGTTGCGCTCGGCCGCGCCTTCCGTTGAAAGGCGATCGAGACCAAGTTCGCCCAACCGGTAATAAAGCCACTTATGGTCAGCCAGTTTAGCGGCGTCCACACATACGAGTTGAGCCATCCGCTCTGGGCCTGGGACGAAGCGGATCATGTACTCCGGCGTATATTGCGTGTTGATCACCAGCGTTCCGCCGGGCGGCATCCCGCGCATATAATCCCATCCCTTCACCATCGTCCCTTCCACGAGCACGACGATGTTGGGCTGCTCATTTTCATAGGTGAGCTCGTTCTCGATCACATTGTCGCTAACGCGGCAGTATTTGCGCGTCGGCGCGTTGGTGCGATCGGGATTGTCCACATAGTTTTCCATCGCCTGCGAATACTTGCCCTCGAGCCGGGCTGAAGCGGAGATGGAGTTGACGATGTCGCGCCCTTCTTTATCCATAATGATTCCGCGCGTCCAAACGGTGAGTTCGGTATAGCTCATGTGTTCAACCCTCGCCTAATTTATTGACTCTTTATTTCAACGAAATTTCCGAACGCGAATGCCCGCCGCTTCCTGCTTTGTCGCCGATGAAAGCCTTCGGACCGCCGCGGTCGGTTTCAAGCACGGACAGAAAATCGTTCCGCAACACAATGAAAGGCGCCACGCGACTGCGATTCTGGAATTCCGCTATTGCCAGCAGCGTGGCTTTCTTGCAGAGGCTTTCAATATCCGCGCCGGTAAGGCCTTCCGTCAGGCTCGCGAACTCTTCATAGTCAACGTCGGACGCTACCGGCACGCTCTGGCAACAGATCCTCATGATGTCCATGCGTTCCGCGGCGTCAGGTTTCGCAAACGGGACGACATAATCGAAGCGCCCGCTCCGCAAAAGCGCCGGTTCGATACGCTCAGGCCGATTCGTAGCCGCCACCAGAACCACGCCCTTTACGTCGCGCAAATTATCGATTTCCGGCAGGAGTTGGCTAAGAATTCGTTGATACACGTCGCTGCCAAACTGCTCGGCTCCAAATTTAGGTGCCACCGCATCAATCGTGTCGAAAAACAAAATGCACGGAGCTGCCCGCCGCGCCTTCTTGAAAACTTCTCGCAGTGCTCTCTCCGATTCTCCCAGCCACTTCGAATACAACTGCGGACCGTCTATGGCGATAAGTGGAAACTGCTTTTCGCCCGAAAGCGCCCGCGCCATGGCTGTCTTCCCGGTGCCGGAAGGTCCCGCCAGCAGGATGCCTCGCGGCGGCGCAAGTCCAACCTGCTCATAGATTTCATCTCGCATGTGAGAATGCTCGATGACCGCATCGAGCAACTTCTTCACATCGTGCAGTCCGCCCAGCGAAGCAAAGCTAGATCTGCTTTTCTCAATGAAGAATTCGCGGGTGGCGCTGGGTTCCACCTCTTTCAAACCGGTAAGAAAATCGTCACGCGTAACCAACAAGGTCCCCAGCTCCGCGGATGCGGCGCCGTCGATATCCAGCGAGCATGCGGAGAGGAAGCGGCGCAAGGCAATCATTCCGACTTCCTGCCCGAGGGCCTCTAGATCAGCCCCGACGAACCCGTGGGAATGTTCCGCAATTTCCTGCAGGTCGACGTCAGGCGCGAGCGGCATCGCGCGCGTGTGAATCCTCAAAATCTGCAGCCGCGCCTGGGTATTGGGAACGCCGATTTCGATTTCACGATCGAAACGGCCAGGGCGACGCAGCGCCGGGTCAAGAACTTCGGGAATATTCGTGGCGCCGATCACGATGACCTGCCCACGGGCGACGAAACCATCCATGAGGCTAAGGAGATGCGCCACCACGCGCTTTTCTACTTCTCCCACCACTTCCGTGCGCTTGGGGGCTACCGCGTCTATCTCGTCAATAAATAGGATGGCCGGCGCATGACGGGCCGCTTCCTCAAAAACCTCGCGGAGCTTCGCCTCGCTCTCCCCGTAAAACTTGCGCATGATCTCTGGTCCATTGAGATGAATGAAGTGAACGCGGCTTTCAGCAGCCACCGCCCGCGCCAGCAAAGTCTTTCCGGTGCCGGGGGGACCATATAGCAGCACACCCTTGGGCGCTAAAATTCCCAACCGCTCGAAAATGCGCGAGTGCTTCAGGGGGAGTTCCACGATTTCGCGCACGCGCGCTACTTCGCGCTCGAGCCCACCGATATCTTCGTAGGAGACAGCCGGGGCTCGTGCTGCCGTCTGCTCGCCTTCGACCACGCGAATGTCCGTGCGCTTCCCGATAACCACTGGCCCGGAGGGAATCGTACGAACGACCTGGAAATTTACGGCCTTGGCGAAGGTAGGTACTCTCACAACGCAGCCGGCGATAACCGGAACATCCAGCAGATCTTCCAGCATCCGCTCCGGCGCAATGATCGCGGGCGTAGCACCCACCCACAATGGCGACAAGCGAACGGCGACGGCCTGTTCGTGCTCAATCAGTGAAACGGTCACTCGCTCCTGCAACCCAACGCCACAGTTGCTGCGGCATGTTCCGTCGATTTGAATCATGCCTTCGAAGCCGTCGTCGGAGAGTTCAGCGCGCCCCACTCCAGTCATCCCGCCCGTGATTTTCAACACGCCGCCCGCACGACCGCCAATGCGTTGCAGGTCGGCTGGCGCCAGACGTGCAATGGCGTGGCCCACGTCTTCGACACGCGCCTCCGCAACTCTCAAGGTTAGACTTGCTCCGGAGGATGATTGATTGATTTCCGCCATACGCGACTCTTGGCTGGACCCAAGCTCTCTCAAAACTTGTTCATTACAATCTCTTCCACGTCTTCAATGTGCCGCCGCATGGCTGCCTTCGCTGCTTCCGCATCGCGACGCTTGATCGCAGCCAGAATCCGCCGGTGGCCGGCGAGGGACTTCTGCGAGCGGCCTCTTACCTGCAACGAGCGCTCACGGGTCTCGCGTAAAAGCTCCATCAAAATGTCGATTACCTTGAGCACCACGCTATTTCCGGAAGCGAGAGCGACGCTGTAATGAAACTCGGCATCCTCGGCGATCGTCACTTCTCCCTGCTCCTGCTTGTCCTCCTGCCGTTGCAAAATCTCTTCCATTTCGGAAATCTCGTCGGCAGAAGCGTGCATGGCGGCCCGTGCAGCCAGCGGCGGCTCGAGCATCTTGCGGAAATCCAGGAGTTCGCCCACTGACTTCTGCCGGCGCTCGAGGGCATCAGCGAATGGATTGGTTAATGAATCGGTGGCGAGTTCGCGGACAATTGTCCCTGCCCCCTGCCGCGGTTCCACCATGCCCACCAGTTCGAGTCCGCGAATCGCGTCTCGAATCGAACTGCGGCTCACCTGCAGCATTTCGGCCAGCTCGCGCTCGGACGGCAGCTTGTCGCCCGGCTTCAGTTTCTTTAGAATCAGGCGTTCGATTTGCTTGGCGACTTCCTCGTAGACCTTGCCTTTGCGGATAACCTCGAAGTCGAATTTGGCGGGAGTCGGCACTCGTCAACTGGTCCGATAACCAGACCAGTTTATAAGACGCCGTTGTAGCCTTGTCAAGGGCGTATTCGAAATTATTTATGATCCCTGCCCTTGTCGCGCGTGCGTGCGAAAGCTAAGCCAGGCGAAGTCTGAGCGAAGGCAAGCTGATCCCTTCGACGTCCACGGTCCATTCGTCGCCCGTGCCCGTGGCGTGTCCGGCTGTCAGAGTTCCGGAGCTCACGATTTCCCCGGGGCTCAAAGGATTTTCCGGGAAACGTCGTGCAATAGCCTTGCTGAGTTCCGCGAGGCATAAAGCGGGATTCTTTAAGGCGTTCCGTCCAGAGCCTTCTTCCACAAAAGCGCCATTCCTCGACATTTGAACTTTAAAGCTCGAAAGTTCGTCCACGAGCGTGGGAATGGCCTCCGGCCGCACAGGTATCTTCTCGCCTATCACCAGAGCGGCATGAAGTCCGAACGACGCGACAAAATCGCTCGGCTGAAATTTCCAATCGGGAAAGGGACAATCGATGATTTCGAATCCGATCGCCAGCCATTCCGTGCGCATCAGCGCGGGAGTGGCATCCGGCGCGCCTTCCGCGTTTGCTCGCTCTCTTAAACAGAAAACAATTTCGGGTTCGATCTTTAATGAACGCGGATGCGCGATGGAGAGGGTTGCGGAATTGCGATCACTATAATGTACCGTGTCGTCGTACATGTGTGCCCAAACCAGCGTTTCAAGTTTGAGAATCCGCCACATCGCTTTATTCGCATATCCAACTTTTTGGCCCACTGATCTGCGCCCAGCGGCTTCACGGAATTTCTTGAGCATTCCCTCAACCTTGTACGCCGCATCGAGATCGAAACCAGGACGCTCGGAGGGCGGCACATTCACCATCTGGCCCGTCTCATATGCAGACATAAGTTCTCGCGCAAAGTTTTCGATTTCATTCGCTGACATGGGCATGGATTGTCTCGTGGTCCCGCCTGCGGGCAGTCTATCGTCGACCCAGGCTCGTCAGTGTACACCGCAATTTTCTCACGCGGGCCGGCAAGTGAATTTCGCAAATTTGGCGAAGCAGAAGGAGACGCGCTAGCGGTGGCGAAGACTCCGCGCAGCATTCGAGCTGTCAAAACGCGGCCTCAAAAAGAAAGCTACGCGATTGCGTTACCCCATGCGGCGCGTGTTTCCGTCAGAGTCTTCAAGGCACTGCAACTTTTGCCGCGCTTAGTCTGAATGCCTACCTCATTGTTATCGGAGCGAGCGAAGTGTACGCTGCCAAGGGGAGAGGGATCAGACTCGGGTTGTAACTCGATTCGAAGGAGAGAATGCATGCCTACATTCACGACAAAAGACGGCACCGAGATTTATTACAAAGATTGGGGCAAAGGGCAGCCGATCGTTTTCAGTCACGGCTGGCCTCTCGATTCAGACGCTTTCGAAGATCAGATGCTTTTCCTCAGCGCGCGTGGCTACCGTTGCATCGCGCATGACCGCCGGGGCAATGGCCGCTCAAGCCAGCCATGGGAAGGCAACGACATGAACACCTTTGCGGACGATCTCGCGCAGCTCGTTGAGAAGCTGGATCTGAAGGATGCCATACACGTCGGACATTCTACGGGTGGCGGCGAAGTCGCTCGCTATATCGGGCGCCACGGTACCAAGCGCGTTGCGAAAGCCGTCCTCATCGGCGCAGTTCCGCCTCTCATGCTCAAGACCCCCAATAATCCCGCCGGTCTGCCTATAGAAGTCTTCGACGAAATCCGTGCCAACGTTCAGAAAGATCGTTCGCAATTCTGGAAAGATCTGAGCGCCCCATTCTACGGCGCCAACCGTCCCGGCAGCAAAGTCTCGCAAGGCTTGCGCGATTCTTTCTGGCTCCAGGGCATGATCGCCGGAATTAAAGCCTGTTACGACACCATCAAAGCCTTCTCCGAAACCGATTTCACTGAGGATCTCAAGAAGTTCGACGTCCCAACGCTGATTCTCCACGGTGACGACGACCAGATCGTACCGATCGGTGCTTCGGCCCTGCTTTCGTCCAGGATTGTTAAGGGAGCCATCCTCAAAATCTACCCGGGCGCTCCACACGGAATGTGTTCCACGCTCAAGGACGAGATCAATGCCGAACTGCTTGCCTTCATACATGGGCAAAAGTCAGCCACAGCCTAACGAATATTTTACGAAATGGCGGAGCGCGGTTCATCGGGCTTCGCCATTTTGTTTTTAGTCCTACGGTGCAACCGGACTGATTGTTCTCTCAGCGTGTCGGACTTCGTGGAAAAGGCGATAGAAGAGAAGTGACTAAAAGGAAGAAAGTTCAGCGGCCACGACCTGATTTCGTTGCAAACGCCGCGCCAAAGTCACCGTCGCATATCGCGCGCAAAGTGCCATCTCGCGTTGCGCCCAGCCGGAGGCCGAAGGAAAAATCGAATCGCCAATCGACATGGTGAAATGGAGCAATGAGTTATACGCGCTCACGGAGCCAAATCGCGTGCGGACGCGAACCCCAAGCTCAGGGCATAGCTTCTCGTAAGCGGAAACTTCCTCGAAGTCATTCACAACAAAGTGCTTAGTATGGCCCCCAGGAAGATCGGCGGTGGCTATCGTCAAGAACGCAGCCCTCCACGTAAACGCTGCAAACTGAATCAGCGCCGCCAATGAGACTACGAGAATGAGTAGGGATATGAGCATTTCTCCCAGCTATTCTAATTTTCGTATCCCTGCCCGGGGCACGCAATGGAACGGTAGTACCACCGTTCTCAGCGGTTCGCCTTGCCTTTAGTGCAGTTCTGATCAGCGAATTTCCCACAAATAGTATAAGATCGCGAGGTTTCAAACGTGGGGCCCGTAGGTCAGCTGGTTAAGGATCGGACTCATAATTTAGATTTCTGTTTGGATTGGTTTTGAAAGTTTCTGATTATATCTGTCCTGTCAACCTCTTACGAAGTCGACGTCTTTGATTCGTTCTGACCCGTTTTGACTTTTTTTGAGCATAGAACCATGACGTTTTTATGACACTCGCTCACCGGATGCTCCCTTCAAAACAGCGGAGAACCCGTTTAGACAGCACCTAGGCGGGCGTTCTTTGCGGGCACTAACCCAGTTCTTCCCCACTAATCGCGCGAGGTGGCTCTCGTGCGCTGCCAATCGATTCGCCAACGTTCGCGAGGCATGGGAATCCAGACCAGTTTCTTTACAGGAGTGCCTTTCGAGTGATGGTAGAGAACGGCGACACGGTGATAGAAACCGCGCGTATGCCACGAATTGCCGAACTGATGAAAATCCAGATGATGACAAAACTCGTGGCATAACGTACTTAAGAAGGTACCAAACGACGTAACGTCTTTTCTAACGGCAGTCCGCATCCAGACTCGAATCATCTTTGCATCGGGGCCGTAATCACCGAAAAGTTCTGTGGTGGAATATTCCCGCACCCGTAGCGGCCTGGCAGCCAGCACACGTACGCTGCACGCTGGCACTCGGTAGAAATCAGAAGCGGCTTTCAGAAATTCATCGCACGCCCGCCGCACGTCCGCGGTCGCCTCGCTCTTTACAGCAGTTTCGATGGTTCTCGCAAGAGCAGGCAACTTCGAGTCCAGCGGAAGCAGCAATGACTGCAGTTGGTCACTGGCGAAAAAGGCTTTGCGGTTGTCCTTCTTCCGAGGAGGAGCATCCGTCACCATATCGCTTATTATGCGCAAATCTGACGAACGAGAACCGCCGAGATATCGCTATTAAATCGCAACTCGAGTTCCGAATTGTTGGCACCGGCACAGGAAGGAGAATGCAGTGGGACATTACCGACTTGATTAATAATCATATGTCTTAAATCAGACCACACAGCACGGCCCGCACTTCATCGCTTCCCACCCTTTGCGCACAATGGGAAGCGGTTTGCCACCCAAACGAATGATGCGGCCCAAATGAAACTGCTAACCAGCAACAACACGCTTGCCGCCGATGCCCACTTCAGCGGAGTGTGACGGATGCTCCGTACGAGGTAAATTTCCGGCAATCCTACCAACTGAAGAAAGTATCCGGGAATCTGTACCCAACCGGGACTACTGTTCGTCGCCGCGCCAAGCCATAGTGCGCCAATGCGTGTTGCACCAATCAGGCAGGCCAAACGCCACAGAAGCTGCCATCCGTAACGGCGACTCGATGATTTTCTATAGAGATGCCAGAGAAAATAACCGACGGCTACGACCAGAACGCATGTGAAAAGCGACACCATAAGAAATGGGCGGGGCTACAGCCCGCGCAACTTCCGGTACAATGGCGCAGATTCTACCACCACATTCGCATCGCAAAAGTTTTTGAAACAGTGAAATAGGCACACAACTGACTTGCCCTTTAGCGCGTCCTAACGTTCAGCAGCCCCAGCCATGATTGGCCCGACTATATCGCGCCAATGACATGAGACGCGACCACTGGGTATTTTCATAGGAGAAGCCAGGTAAGTTTTCTCCGGAGGGTTGCATTGTTCTACATCGGATACAGTTTAAAAGCGATAGCCGAGCACGCGAATTCCGTTGAACAAGTCAAAAAACGTGACCTCAGAAGGGGCGACCGTGTCCTGGTAGCCACCCAAAATTCGATTTACACAATCTGGGTGCTCAACGATTGCTCCTACTGGGTCTGGGGAGGCTGGTTCGACCGCATTGGCGAATCCCCACAGCGAGTGACAATCAACGGGTGTACTTGGGGCGGTACGGCAATAAAGCGTGACGTCGTTGCAGCTCGTGGGCTTCGCCTGGAGTTCGGGAACACGGTGCTTACAACTCGAATTCGGCACATTCAGACGATTCGAGCCCAGGCACATTTCCTTCCCAATTGACTGCTAGCCATCCCAGTATTCCCTCTCGTTGACTTGCCTTTTGGCGCGGCCTAACATCCATCGCAAAGAGAGTTTTCCAACCATGATTGGCCAAACCATTTCGCACTACCGCATCCTGGAAAAGCTCGGTGGTGGTGGAATGGGTGTTGTCTACAAAGCTCAGGATACCCGGCTCGACCGCGCCGTCGCCCTTAAATTTCTACCAACAGACTTGGCGCATGATGCGCAATCACTCGAGCGCTTTAAGCGCGAAGCTAAGGCGGCCTCTGCCTTAAATCACCCCAACATTTGCACCATCTACGATATCGGTGTGCAGGATGGCCACGCCTTCATTGCCATGGAATTTATGGATGGAAAGACTCTCAAGCACACCAGTGCTGGCCGGCCGATGGAACTTGAACAACTCCTCACCATCGCAATTGACGTGGCTGATGGATTGGACGCCGCACATACCGAAGGCATAGTCCACCGCGACATCAAGCCGGCGAATATCTTCGTGACCAAGCGCGGCCACGCCAAGATTCTGGATTTTGGGCTGGCTAAGGTGAACGCAGTAAAAGAGGCGCCTATCAATGCAGAGACTCTGGCCACGCAAGACGCCGAGCCGGTGCATCTGACTAGTCCCGGCAGCACCCTGGGAACGGTGGCTTATATGTCTCCTGAGCAGGCTCGGGCCAAGGAACTGGACGCCCGCAGCGACCTGTTCTCCTTCGGAGCAGTCTTGTACGAAATGGCGACAGGGCAACTCCCCTTCCGAGGTGAGAGTCCAGCGACGATTTTTGAGGCCCTACTGAATCGTGCTCCGGTGGCGCCCGTGCGGTTAAATCCCGAACTTCCGACCAAACTCGAAGACATCATCAACCGAGCATTGGAGAAAGACCGCAACCTGCGCTATCAGCACGCCTCAGAGATGCGTGCGGAATTACAGCGTCTGAAGCGCGACACGGAGACAGGTCGCGTCGCAGCGGCAAGTTCCGATTCCGTGGCAGTGGCACGGCAGAGCGGCTCGCAGCCCGCTGCGCCATCGGCGACGGGCTCCGTTCCAGCAGCTTCTGCCGTTGCACAGTCCTCCGCACAGATTCCTTCCGCTCCCGTCGTTGCAGCTCGGCCTCATCGCTTCAAATGGGTGGCAATCGCTGGCGCTGCGGTGGTGGCTGTCGGTGGGGCGCTAGGGGGTTGGCTCTATTTCGCCGGCCATGCACGTACCCTCACCAACAAGGACACGCTTGTTCTCTCGGATTTCGAGAACAAGACCGGGGATGCGGTGTTCGACGACGCGCTGCGGCAAGGACTTTCCGTGCAACTGGAGCAATCCCCGTTTCTCTCCATGATTTCCGAGAGCAAGGTGAATCAGACCTTGAAAATGATGGGGCGTCCAGCGGGAGACCGATTGACTCCAGAATTGACGCGCGAAGTCTGCCAACGGACGGGCAGCAAAGCCATGCTTACGGGCTCGATTGCGGGGCTGGGCAGCCAGTACGTGATTGGGTTGAAAGCGGTGAACTGTCAGAGCGGAGATGTGCTGGCGGAAGCGCAGGAGCAGGCTGCGGGGAAGGAAGGGGTGCTCAAGGCACTAGACGCTGGGGCAGTCCGCCTGCGAAGCAAGCTGGGTGAATCTCTCAGCACGGTGCAGGAATACTCCACGCCGCTCGCCGATGAAACCACCCCGTCGCTCGAAGCGCTGAAGGCCTTCAGCTTGGGACAAAGGACGCGCTTTGCGAAAGGCGAAACGGCTGCGCGACCCTTCTACAAACGGGCGGTAGAACTCGACCCGAATTTTGCTGCGGCCTACCTCGGGCTGGCGTACGGCTACTACAACCTCAGTGAAGTGGGACTGGCGGGGGAGCACGCGCGCAAGGCGTACAGGCTTCGGGAGAAGGTGAGCGAGCGGGAGCGGTTTAGCATCGAGGCCTTCTACTACTCCTACGTGACAGGAGAGCTGGAGAAGGCCGCACAGACTTACGAACTGTGGCAGCAGACCTACCCGCGTGCTTATGAGCCTTACGAGAACCTGGGATTGATTTCCGTCAGCCTGGGCAATTACGAAAAAAACTTGGCGGAATCTCGCGAAGCGCTGCGCCTGGAACCGAATGACGTACTCAACTATGCCAACCTGGGCCTCGCATACGAAGAGCTGAACCGGTTGGATGAAGCAGAGGCGGTATACAAGCAGGCGGACGAGCGCAAGCTGGAGGGCGAGTTCCTGCTTTTGGACCGCTACGAGTTTGCGTTTTTGAAGAGCGATGCGGCACAGATGGAACGGTTCGCCTCGGCAGCCATGGGAAAGCCTGGCATCGAAGACTTGTTGCTGGCCACACAATCAGACACACAGGCGTGGTACGGGAAGTTGAAGAACGCGCGAGAGCTGACGCGGCGGGCCATGAATTCCGCCGAGCATAACGATGCCAAAGAAACGGCCGCGTCCTATCAAGCTGAATCGGCATTGCGCGAGGTGGAAATGGGCAACCGCGAGGAGGCGCGCACGGAAGCGAATGCCGCTGTGAAACTCGCCCCGAACCGCGATGTGAAAGCGATGGCGGCGTTGGCTTTGGCGCTGGCAGGCGATACGGCAGGAGGAGAAAAGCTGGCGGGAGCACTGGACAAGTCATTTCCTCTGGACACGTTGGTGCAGAGGTATTGGCTGCCACCGATTCGGGCAGCCATTGTGCTGGAGCGCAAAGACCCGAACCTGGCTGTGAAGTTCCTGAAAGAAACAGGCGGGATAGAAATTGGCCAACCCAACAGCTTGGTGGCATTGATTCCGGTTTATGTGCGTGGGGAAGCTTATCTCGCTCTGGGCGATGGCAACCGAGCGGCGATAGAATTTCAGAAGTTTATTGCCTACCGTGGAGTATTAACGAACTTTCCTTGGGGCGCACTGGCCCGGCTGGGTCTGGCGCGCGCCTACGCGATGCAAGGCGACACCGTCAAAGCTCGCGCCGTCTACCAGGATTTTCTGACGCTATGGAAGGACGCCGACCCGGATATTCCTATCTTGAAGCAAGCCAAGGCAGAGTACGCGAAGTTGCAGTAAACGCCACTTCGACTTGTCTCAGGTGGCAACCCTAAGATGACCGCGCTATGCCGACTGACCCGGAAAAAAATACAGTCGCAGAAGGTTCCTGAAGACGGCTGCAATCGCGGGAGTAGGCAGCGTGGCCGGTGCGGCCACGGTCAATACTATTTCGTCTCGGGTGTTACCTGAAGAGATGGTTTTCGAACCAAACCAAAGTTACTGGACGAAGTCTCTTCCGCCAATAAATCCACCGCTAGAGCAGGATATCGAAGCGGATGTGGCTGTAATTGGCGGCGGTTTCACAGGACTTTCTGCAGCCTATTATCTGAAAAAGGATGGGATTACGGGGCGCATCGTACTGCTGGAAGCGGAGCGTTGCGGAAACGGCGCCTCGGGCAGGAACGGCGCGATGATGCTGACTTCGACTGCTGACCGCTATATGCAGCGGAGCAGCAACCCCGAACTCGACAAGCGCCTCTACGATTTAACGGCAGAGAATATTCTCAAAGTGAAGGCGCTTTCTGCAACTTTAGGGATTGATGCGGAAATCGAACAGAATGGGGCGCTGCAGGTGTGCAATACGAGGGAGGAGGCGGAGAAAGCCCGGCAATATGTGGAAAATGCACGGGTTTCGAATTTTCCTTACGAATTCTGGGAGAAAGCAAAGGTCGTGGAGGCGTTAGGAACGCAAGCGTATGAAGGCGCTTATTTCGACCCAAATGGTGGCCAGGTGCATCCAGGCAAGTTGGTGGGTTTGTTCAAGGCAGCAGCGGAATCTGTTGGTGTAGAAATTTTTGAGCAGACGTCCGTCGTTCACGTTGAGGAGGGGGAACGGCTTACGCTGATGGCGAGAAGTGGTCGCAGGGTGCGTGCCGGTTCGCTTGTGCTCGCAACTAATGCCTACAGCTCGAAACTCGGATTCTTACGTCGGGCCGCGACACCTGTTTTCGATTACGTCGGAATTACGGCACCTCTTAGCGATACAAAACTATCCGCGCTCGGATGGAAAAGCAGGGTCCCATTCAACGACTGCCGCACCGAAGTGTTCTACCTGGGGCTGGCCAAAGATAACCGGATACATATCGGTGGCGGTCCTGTGGATTACGTGTTCAATAATGGTGTTCGCCAACCGGACTGTGCGGAGACACACTATGCAAGGCTACTTGCGGAGTTGAGGCGCATTTATTCCGTGCTAGATGCAGAGTCCTTTGAAATGAAATGGAGTGGTTCGGTGGACATGTCGCTCGACGAGACGCCCAGCGTAGGTTGGATGGGTAAACATGGAAACATTTTTTATGCGATTGGGTTTTCAGGCCACGGTGTGAATTTGACCTCAGTATTCGGCCGAGTCCTGGCCGACTTAATCCGAGGGAAGAGTGCGGACTGGCAATGGCTGCCTTATTTGAATCGCTTGCCACCCTATACTCCCAACGAACCATTCCGATGGCTTGGGGTGAAATGCGCCCTTGGATACTACCGCCTTACGGACCCAACGACGCCCTAGGCAAAAGGCGGCGCCAAAGCCCGAACCGCGTATCAGGACTTCGTTACGGTTTGGAAGGATGCTGACTCGATTCCTATTTCTAGACACCTGCACCGGCTGCTGTGCTAATTGTCGAAGTCACCTTACAGGACAAGTGCCCTCAAAAGTGTATGGATAACGTATCTGGAACACGGCAAAAAGCGGTGCTTATTTGCATGGAGTTACAGGAAGCCCGAACTGATGCGGAACTTGTTCGATTTTCATTCATCGCGAAATCCCTTTAAGATAAACGCTGGACAGACCAAAGCGTGATGCCGTGTCGGTTTGAAAGTGCTCGTAAACTCATTTTTCCGTTTATTCGGTCGTCCCTGATACGCGCAACCAAGTCTGGGCCCAGTTTCACTCGGGGTCTCCCAAGTCGTTTGCCCCTTCGGCGTGCTTCTCTTAGCCCGACTACTGTCCTTTCTGCGATAAGTGAGCGTTCGAGCTCGGCAACTGCTCCTAATACGTGAAAGGTCATTTTGCCCATTGCGGTAGACGTGTCGATTGCCTCGGTCAACGAAACGAAGTCGATTCCCAATTCGTGAAATTCGTGCAAGGTCGTGACGAGCATCTTCACGCTTCTCGCGAAGCGGTCAAATTTCCACACAAGGACAACGTCAAATTTTCTCTGGCGGCAGGCCTTGAGCAATTCGTTTAGGGCCGGACGGCTCTCCTTAGGTCCGGATTTTGCAAAGTCCGAAAAAGTCTATCTTATGCGTCAGAAATAACTACTCAGCCGCAATGTCGGACTACTGGCCTAGCTCCACCTTCGTTCCCACCCCCGCGTATAAATAATTCTCCCCATACGCTTTTCTAAATCGCGCAAATGCCGGTTCCCCCGTGCAGTGACCCGGAGCAATCCTCTGCACCTTCCATTTTGACTTCACATTCACTACCAGCACATCAATCTCCTCTACCGGCGTCGTCACCAGGTGCAATCCACCAAATACAATTTCCGTGCTTGGGTCCACTGCCCTTGCCGCCTCCAGAATCGCTTCAATCCCCGCGTGCGAGCAGCCGTCCACCAGCAGCAATCCATTCGCCCTCTTGATTGCCAGCGTCAACTCAGGCAGCTCTAGCGTCCCTTTCTTCTCCGAAACTGTGTGTATAAGGAAAATGCCGGGTGAAACTTCCATCGTTTGATTCACCAGCACAAAATTTCCTATTTCATACAGCTTGCCCGAAGTGAAGTGTTCCGGCTCCGTTCCCCCAAAGTATTTCATCTTCGCCGGCAAGCTATCATCCGCCCGTAAATACGTCTTCGGTAGCGGCGCTCCCCCAAAGCCATTCGCCCCATCCGCGGGAACGTACACCGTAACGTTCGGATTCACCTTCAGCACGTATCGCAGCCCGGTTGCATGGTCTGCGTGGCGGTGCGAGATGACGACGAAATCCAGTTTCGTGAGGTCTACGCCTAGCGCCTTCGTATTGTGTTCAAAAATCGCGGCATTATTCCCAGTGTCAAACAAAATCCGTTTTCCGCCGTGCTCCACCAATGCGGAAAATCCCCAATCCTTCGTCAGCTCCTTCGATTCTCCGAACGCGTCGTAGAGAATCGTCACTTTATCCTGTGCTCTGCACGGAACTGTCACCATACCTAGCAACACGAACGTTAAAATTCGCAAAACGTGGATTCGCAAAGAGCACCTCCTATCGGAATTTCGGGCTCGGACATTCGGTGTGTGTATCATACGCCTCGGCTTCTAATGCTCGCTTAACCCTTGTGGGCGAGAACATGGGTTCATGATCGCAGTATACAACCAGCCGCAATTGACTTGCCCGTGAACCCGGCCTAACATTCGCGGTTAAGAGCGGCTTCCCAGCCATGCTTGGCCAAACGATTTCCCATTATCGAATTCTTGAGAAGTTGGGCGGCGGTGGCATGGGTGTGGTGTACAAGGCTGAGGACGTCAAACTCAATCGCTTCCTCGCTCTGAAATTCCTTCCGGATGATTTAGCCAGAGACGCACAAGCGCTCAGCCGATTTCAGCGCGAAGCCAAAGCCGCGTCGGCCTTGAATCACCCCAACATTTGTACCGTCTATGAGATTGACGAGCAGAACGGCCTGGCATTCATCGCCATGGAGTTCCTGGATGGAAAAACCCTGAAGCACCGCATATCTGACAAGCCGCTGCCGCTTACTGAAGTGGTGGAATTGGGGATTGAGATTGCCGATGCACTGGATGCAGCTCACTCGAAAGGAATCGTCCATCGTGACATCAAACCCGCGAATATCTTCGTCACCGAACGCGGCCACGCCAAGGTTTTGGATTTTGGGCTGGCCAAGCTGGCACCTGCGGGGGGTGGCGTGAATCTGTCTGTGGCGCCCACAATTAGCGGGTCAGACCAGCTCACTCGACGTGGAGCCGTGATTGGCACTCTCACGTACATGTCACCAGAACAAGTGCGGGGCGAAGAGCTAG
>Ga0306920_100003672_pt1 | contig 19527 bp, 15 predicted proteins | sample flu12Cox44000170_FD_204666 | JGI IMG/M metagenome (GOLD analysis project Ga0306920, IMG submission 204666) | Lab enrichment of tropical soil microbial communities from Luquillo Experimental Forest, Puerto Rico - flux4day.12C.oxic.44.000.170 (v2)... | ecosystem: Environmental > Terrestrial >... | reverse complement strand
TTGGCCTTTGATTGATTTGCGTGATTTTGTCAAAAAATGACGGAAACGAAAAGAAAGCGCAACACGCGAACATCGAAGGTGCTCCAGGGCTTCCGGATTTCCAGGAAACCGGTGGTGCCTCTTGCTCCAGGCGATCGACTGCAAAATTACGTGGTTAGCGCAGGAGTAGCGCTTGCCTATGGTCCGCCAATCCTGTTCGCCATCGCACGCGATTCACGCTGCATCTTCGTTAGCTGGAATATCGATTGGCCCTCGGTGTTTGAAAAAGCGATGCCCGTCGATCGGCAAGTCCATCTTCGGGTGTATCGCGCAGACGGTCTCGAAGAAAAAAGCGTGGCTGTCGAGCCGATAGCGAGGATGCATTACGTCGCAACATCGGAACCGCATGGCTCTTATCGCGTTGAAATCGGATACTATCAACCCGCCGACGTCTGGCATTCAGTCGCGACGTCGAATGAGATTGTTACGCCTCCCCATGGCGTTACTGAAACTGAAGATGTAGATCTTGTAACGATTCCGTTTCATCTCAGTTTTCAACAGCTTGTTGAGTTGCTCGGACCAGCGAATAACACTGAGTTGGCAATCGACATCTCGCAATTTCAAAAGCGCGCATTGAGCAGCAATGAGCGAACACAACTAAGCCCAGACGAGAAAAGAATTCTTGGCAAGCTAGACATTTCCCTGCCCTCAATCGCAGCGGCGCGACATCCTTTTGATGGGACGGATAGCGAAAAGCTCGCAAGGCGTGCCGGCGCGCTTCTTGCATTCGATCCGAGCAGCCCCTTACGCGGATTCGAAGGCCACTGGGGCTCAGCCGGGTCGTAAGTCTGCTATTTCTTCGAGTCGGCCCAGCGCTTTGTTCGCGACCACCGCTATTTCTCTGAGCTGGCCGGGGATTCCATCATCAAATGACGCGCATGCGTGTGGTCGGAAACCTGGGCGACTAAATTCAGTAGCGCGCCGAGACTCCATGCGAGCACGAACCCACCCAAACCGATGACGATGCCGAGAGGACCGGGAATGAAGTCCGCCCGGTACCGCGCCAACCACAGGATTGAGCCGAGCGAGCCGAATACAATCCAGATCACGCCAGCGATTTTTAAAGCGCGCGACCAGCCGGTCTCGCCTGCGATTTTGCGCGGACCGAGTTTGGAGTTGTAGACGCTGTAGCCGAAGTAAATCACGATGCCGATAGCAAACCAGTAAATCAGCCGCTCCCATGTTAGCCACGGCAGGGAAACCATGAGATAACCCGCCGATATCACCCCCATCGGCGCTACGAACCACACCGCTGGCGTGCGAAACGTGCGCGCCAACCCGGGCTCGCGCACACGCAGAAACAATATGCCAATCGAAACGATCACGAACGCCAGCAGTGTGCCGATGGAAACGAGGCTGCCGGCTTCGCGCACCGTGAAGACTGCCGCAAAGATGGCGACGACAATGCCAGTCACGATGGTCGTGATCCATGGAGTGCAGAATTTCGGATGAACCCTGCTGACGAACGGCGGCAACAAACCATCGTCGGCCATTGTCCAGAAAATCCGCGACTGGCCTAACAACATCACCAGAATTACTGAGCTAAGGCCAGCGATGGCGCCGAGTTTGATTAGCGAGGCCATCCAGCCTACACCTGCTTGGTCGGCGGCCACGGCAATCGGATCCGGTACATCCAGCTGCAGGTACGGGACGATACCAGTCGCAATAGCTGAGACGGCGATATACAGAACAGTACAGATTAACAATGAGCCAATGATGCCGATCGGCATATCCCGCTGAGGATTCTTTGCTTCTTGCGCCGCCGTGCTGACCGCGTCGAAACCGATGTAGGCGAAAAACACAATTCCAGCGCCCTGCATCACACCACTCCAGCCGAAATGGCCCCGCACTCCGGTGCTTGGGGGTATGAACGGGTGCCAGTTAGCAGATTTAATCGCGTGAACCGCTCCGAAAATGAACAGTAGCACGACCGCTACTTTGACGAACACAATGACGTTATTAACTGTCGCCGATTCGCGAATGCCGATTACCAAGAGGAAAGTCACAATAGCAATGATGATCACCGCCGGCAGATTAAAAATGGCTGCCACCTGTGTTCCATCGGCCATTGTGACGAGTGTGCCACGCGCTGCCGACAGTTCCGGCGGAATGTGAATGCCGATGTCACGTAGGAACGACACAACATAGCCCGACCAACCGATCGACACGGTGACCGCGCCGAGTGCATATTCCAAAATTAAGTCCCAGCCGATGATCCACGCGAAAAGTTCGCCCAGCGTGGCGTAGCCGTAGGTGTAGGCGCTGCCGGCCATCGGAACCAGCGAGGCGAACTCGCTATAGCAGAGCGCGGCGAAGATCGAGGCTACGCCGGCCAGCACGAATGATAGAACCACTGCAGGCCCGGCATTCTGCGCCGCGACAGTGCCAGTCAGCACAAAAATGCCTGTGCCAATGATCGCACCGATGCCTAGCGCCGTCAGGTTCGTCGCCCCGAGCGCGCGTTTCAGCCGATTATCTGTGAGCGCATCAGCTTGAAGTTGCGTGACACTTTTTCGTCGAAGTAAGTTCATGGGCGAAGTTGGTTTTTGGATGTGCTAATCGGGGATGGCCCAAGCAAGTCAAGCTGGCGGTGATTTTCCTCTTTGAATTTTCCAAAGAAAATAAATCGGCACGCCGCTGAGTACGATTAGCAAACCGGGCCATGTCGTCGCGGTTTGATAGATGAAGAGCACCACGAGAATCACTGCCGCTCCAATAATGTATAAAATGGGCACAATCGGATAACCAAATGCCTTGTAAGGACGCTCGGCATCCGGCTGTTTCCAGCGCAGCAGAAAAACGCCGAAGATGGTCAGAATGTAAAAGATGAGGGCGGCTGAAATTACGTAGTCGAGCAAATTTCCATAGAGATTGCCGTAGCCCGTCACGTTTCCTGCGGCATCTGTTTTCAAGGTGCGTGGCAACACCAGAATTCCGGCCCAAATTCCTTGAATGATGAGGCCCCACGCCGGGACGCGGTGTGTGTTCAACTCGCCCACACGTCGAAAGAAGAGACCGTCCCGCGCCATCGCGTAATAAGCGCGTGCGCCCGCAAGAATTAACCCGTTGTTACAACCGAATGTCGAAACCATGATCGCGATCGCCATGATTGTTGCGCCCGCACCCGGAAAAATGACATTCGCTGTTTCGGAAGCGACTCGATCGCTCGGCGCATTCTGAATTGCGTGGAATGGGAGGGCCGCCAGATAAGCGACATTCGCCAGCAGATAAAGTCCGATCACCAGAAATGTTCCGAACGCGAGCGACAGCGGGACGTTGCGTCGGGGATTTATCACTTCTCCCGCAGTGAAGGTGATGTTGTTCCATGCATCTGCGGAAAAGAGCGAATTGGTTTGCGCGACGCAAATCCCGACAAAGAGGCCGAACGCCGTCGCAGCCGTCAAACCTTGGCCGACCTCCTGCAAGCCGCCGCGCAGCGTCCAGAAGTTGCTAAAATTCTCAGCGCCTGCACCGGATCGCAGACCGACAATTATGCCGAGGACGATAAGCGCGATCAGGGCGCCAGTTTTTGCCGTGGTGAAGACGTTTTGCACCAGCTTTCCCACTTCCAAGCCGCATGTATTCGTGAATGTGAGAAAACCGATTAGCGCCAGTCCGACCAGCTGTGCGGTAGAAAGTGATACCGCATATCCGCCGAAACGGATCGGCGCGATTAGGTAATTGTTTTCTGAAACCCACGGAAGCAGCACACCTGTGTAACGGGCGAACCCGACCGCGACCGCGGCGATCGTTCCGGTCTGAATAACAAGGAACAGAGTCCAGCCGTAAAGAAATCCCCAAAGCGGCGAAAACGCTTCGCGAAGATAGACATACTGACCGCCGGCCTTTGGCATCATCGCCGCCAATTCCCCGTATGACAGCGCGGCCGTCAGCGTGAGCAGTCCTGTGACAACCCAAACAACGAGCAACCAACCCGGCGAGCCGACCTGTCGAGCGATGATCGAGGAAACGATGAAAATTCCAGAGCCGATCATCGACCCAGCCACGAGCATGGTTGAGTCGATCAAACCCAATCCCCTGACGAATTTCTGCTCAGCTACGGGTGTTTCAGTTATTGCAGTTGTCATTTAGGACGATTGGATTGGCGCAGAGTTAATCACCACTGATGTGCATGATGCAATGCAAAAAAAATGGCTATTCGAAACGTGAAAGTGCTTACGCGTAAAAAAGAATTGTGCTAATCTCCCGCCCCGTGCCGATCTCAACTCAGCTCTCTTTCGTGCGGAAGTCTCTGTCGATTTTCTGCGTTGCGTTGGCACTGATTGTCGAATCAGCTGCCGCGCCGCAGTTCGCTTACGCGCGGGCGACGCCACGGTTTGAAGCGATGCCGCTCGTGCGCTCGCGGCAAAATCATTTGCTGGTGCGCGCTTTTATCAATGGCAGACCGGCGTGGCTCACGGTTGATAGTGGGGCGCCGGTAAGCGCAATCGCTCTGGATCGTCGCGAGTATTTTCGGCTGAAACCAACCACGGCCGAATCAAAGTTGCCCGCACGCGTGCAGATTAACGGTGCGTTCAACAGCGTCGTGATCGCACGCGAGCTGCGGATCGGGGCACTGACTCTGGTCGATGAACCGGTGGTCACTGTGGATCTTGGTTACTCCGCTCGCGCAACGCGACGCGTTCATGAAAAGGAAATCGACGGGATCATTGGGGCGGACATTCTTTTCCCCACGCGAGCTGTGCTGGATTGTGAACGGCAATTGCTCATTTTGAAAACCGATCCGCAGATCTTGGGCAGCGTTCCTGGGTTCGATCGGCGCGGATTGCGCGCTGTGCCGATTCAAGTCAGTGATGATTATAATCTGTATGTTAACGGTTCCGTTAACGGAAAGCCTGCCAAGCTCATGGTGGATACGGGTTCGTTCGCCACGCTGTTGCACCGCTCTTTCGTCCGGCGGATGCGCATTGCGACTCGCGAAACGCAATTCAGTTCGTCAGCTGTAAATCTGAAGGAGCGCGGCGTGCGTGTGGCGCTTATTCGAAAGCTGTCGGTGGGCTCGGTCGATATTTTCGGTAAGGAAGTAGGCGTCATCGACTTGGAAGGACTAATTCATGACGGGTTACTGCAGGGTTCTCCACCTGTCGCCGGACTGCTCGGCGCGGAAACGCTGAGAACCCACCACGGCATCATCGACTTCGGCACGCGCACGCTGTATTTAAGGTAAGCGGCGCGCGCCAGTCGGCATTTTCTCATTCCGGGCGAAGTCGAGGAATCGCGAATTTTTCTTCATGGCCGCAATCGCACAGGCATTTGTCTTGGCCGCAGGTCTCGGCAAACGGTTGCGACCTTTAACGGACGAGTTGCCAAAGCCGCTCATACCGATTTTTCAAAAGCAGCTGATCACCTTTGCGCTCGATCACTTGTTAGGCGCGGGGGTCGAGAAGTTCGTTATTAACACGCATCGGCGCCCCGAATTGTTTCAAAGCTTTTTTAGCCGCGGCGATTATGCTGGCGCTCCGGTGACGCTTGTTCACGAACCCGAGCTGCTGGAGACCGGGGGTGGCATTAAGAATGCAGAAGGCTGCCTCGGTAGCGATCCATTCATCACTTACAGCGGCGACATTTTGACCGACGTCAATCTGCAACCTTTGATTGATGAACATTTCCGTCACGGGAACGACGTAACGCTCGCATTGCGCAACACCGGTTTGGCTTCGGATATCGCTTTGCGCGATCACCGCATTGTGGATATCGCGAATCGCTACGGGATCGCAGGAAATCTCGATTTCGCCAACATCGCTGTTTGGAATTCAGCCGGTTTCGAGCGAATTCCGCCGCGAAAAAAGATTTCTTTTATTCCGATTCTCTCGAATTGGATCGGACAGGGCGGCAAGATCGGCGGTTTGGTGATCAATGACGGAAATTGGTTCAACATTAGTTCGCGCACGGAATATCTCGACGTGCACCGCACGATTTTGCGAGACGATTGGAAACCTCATTACGTCAAAAACCGTGACTGGCCTGAGCGCGTATCCAAATCGGCGATCGTTGATGCCAGCGCGGAACTGCGCGGCTGCTCAGTCGTCGGAGAACATTGCCGGGTCGGCGCCCACGCAGTGCTCGAAGACACTATTTTGTGGCCCAGCGCAGAAATTGCTTCCAAAAGTCAGCTTCATGGTTGTATTGTCCGCTACCGAAGAAAAGTCAGCGGCATCCATCGCAACATCGACATCTGATTTTCCACCATGAGAACCGCACTGCTTCTCCGGCGAACGCGAATACATTTTCCGCGCCTGGATGTCGATCATATAAGAATCAGGCCAATTGAAAAAGGAGGCTCGGACCGCAAATTTTATCGAATCCATTGTTCTGCGGATCAGAGGCTGATCCTCGTTAAATACAATCTGGAACGCGAAGAAAACCGGCATTACGTCCAGATCGCACAATTTCTCGACGGCCACGGAATCCGAGTTCCTAAAATTTACTTTCACGATCCCCCGGAAGGCCTCATTTGGATCGAAGACTTGGGCGAGCGCGACCTTTATAGCTATCGAGATGAAAGCTGGCTCGTCCGCCGCGCATTCTACGAATCAGCGCTCGACCAGGTTGTGAAGCTTCACGGTCTGCCAGAGTCGGTCTGCGTAGAAATGAAGGAGCATTTGCCGGCCGAGTTCAACGCAGCGCTTTACCGATGGGAACAGAAATACTTTTTCCAGAATTGCCTGGGTCGCTATTTCAAGGTCAGCGAATCAAAATGCAAGGAGCTGGCAGCGCTTCCTGGTTTACGCGAAATCCCAAAACAGCTTGCGAGTTTGCGAAGGGTTTTGGTGCACCGCGATTTTCAATCCCAAAACATCATCATCCAGAACGGGCAGGCTAATCTGATTGATTTTCAAGGAATGCGACCTGGCCTTGCGCATTACGATCTCGCGTCCCTGCTCTACGATCCTTATGTCGAACTTACGGAAGCGGAACGCGCAGAGTTGATCGCATATTATCGCGGCCGGCAGCTCGAAAACGGAGTCACGATCGACGGCGACTTCGATTTCAAGTTGCGGCTTTGCGCGATGCAACGCCTGATGCAGGCGCTGGGTGCTTATGGCTTTCTCGGCTTGGTTAAGGGCCACAAGCATTTCCTGCAATACATTCCCAATGCGCTGCGATCGTTACGCGCAGTTGTGGCAAGAATCGACAATCTCCAGCCGCTTGCATCTTTTCTCGCAGAGATCTGACCGCGAGACGCGCGACTCATTGAGCGGTCAACACGGCCATCGGAATTCGCTTTTCTGCCTGACAACAAAGGGCACGGCCTGAGGCGCTCGGCCGTGGAAAAGAAGGGCGCGCGCGACTGTCGAAGACGTGACGTTGATAACAAAGACGTCAGTACCGCTGGCGTGACGCTTTCGCGATCACGGAGCAATGAATCCCGACAAGCTGTTTGATCGGGGTAGAGAAATCAGATGGGCATCTCGCCTATACCCGGCGGACGGCGAGGTTAGGACTCTGAATCAGCAAAGTGGAGATCCAGAAATTCCGGTGATGTCTTAGGAAAACGCCCGCGACAAGAGGAACTCGTCGGGGGCGTTTAGCTGAATCCGGTGGTACTGTAAAAGAACGCTTGGAGGCCGTTATATCACCGGTGGACGCGGACGCGGTTTGGCACTTGAGGATGAGCGCTTCCACAGACAATTGCTGTTACCGTTCCAGTGCCCGCGTGACCGGGGTTCGGTTCGTAGCCGGGATCCGTGTGGACGGTCACCATCTTGGGCACGTCACCGCTGATTATCGGGCCTGATTTAGTTATCAAGCTTGAGACAATTACTGTAATGTCAGCCGGGACGGTCGGTGCGCGGTGAACGTCACCGTCGTGGTGTTGCCGTTTTGCACGATCGTCGGTCCCACACTGCTACAGTTGGGGTCAAACACATTGCTCCCGCCGTTCGCCATGGCGAAGAAGGTGGCAAAGTTGCCGGTCGTGATGGTTTGCGCCAAACTTGCACCCTTGCGCCGTTTTGGTAAAAGTGAGTAAGCAACTTGAACTATGTCCCCCCGGTATCGTTCGCGCGTCTCCGACGCAAAAGGCAAGGCTGGTGTCCGCGACTACAGCGAAGCGACTGCGGAGCAGATCGACCAGGAGGTGCGGAAACTGATGCATGACGCCTATCAACTTGCCCGGACGACCCTCGTGGCGGACCGCGACAAGCTCGAAGGGATCGTCAAAGGTTTGCTGGAGTACGAAACCTTGGGCAGCTCCCAAATCAAAGAAACCGTCGAGCAAGATCGCTTGATAAATCCACCGCCCACCGGAGGCGGGCTGCCCAACAAGAAAATGCCCGCAAAAAACCCGCTTGATTCAGTGGGTCTCACGCCGCGCGAAGCAGAGGTTCTGACTTGGATCGCACAAGGCAAAAGTAATTATGAGATCGGCGTGATCCTGAGAGCATGCACCGGCACGATCTGCAAACATGTCGAGCACATTTTGGCCAAGCTTAATGTCGAAAATCGTACCGCCGCCGCTGTGGTCGCCCTTGCAGTATTGGCCGACGCAAAAGAATGAGCGATCTGGTGCGATGGTGCGGCTTCTGTTTGTGGTTCTGAGCGAAGCCCCTTCCTCCGCTGGTTTTCAACGTTAGCAAGTGCCGACAAATGGATTCGTTTTCCGTTCGATTCCGATTTTTGTCGGCGGTCCGTGGCCGGGAAGAACGGTGACATCGTCACCGAGCGGGAACAATTTTTTTCTGATCCCGTTTATCAACAGATCGATATCGCCTCCGGGTAAATCCCCCCGACCGATACCGCCAGCAAAAAGAACATCGCCGCCGATCAGCAATTTGTCCTTGCGCGAAAAGAAACAAAGGCTGCCCGGGCAATGGCCGGGAATTTCCAAAACCTCAAAATCCGCGCCGAGAAAATTTCGGCTTGCCGTTTCTTCAACAAGAAAATCCGGTTCCACCGGTTCGATCTCGAGTTGGAATCCAAAATTACGAAAAAAATCGGGATCGGAAATCATCGGCGCTGTGAGCGGATGACAGCCAATGGGACAGCCAAACTGGCGCTTTAGCCTGGCAACATCCTGGACGTGATCGATATGTCCGTGCGTCAGGAGCAAGAGTTTGAGATCGGCGTCCAGCGAACGCACCCATTCGCAAGCGCCCTCGGGCGCGTCGAAGAGAATCCAGCCCTCCGGCGCCTGAAGCAAATAGCAATTCGTTTCAAAAATGCCGCCACAAAAGCTCTGGTAATTCATTGTGATTGACTGTATCCAAGCGCGACTACAGCTGAAGGCGAGAGTTTTTACGAATTAATTGAATGTTCACTCGTTTTGATTGTCTGATTCCTACTCACATGGTCACCTTGTTTCATCATCTTGCGTTTGATCGTGAAATCTGCCAAGGTGCTAAACCGCTTAATTACCGATGAAATCACGTTTCCAACGAAGCCTGACTCTGTGCGCCGTCGTTTTAACAGCCGCGATTGCCGTCCCGCCCGCAATGGCGAGCTCGAAGGAAACGATCGCCATGTCCGTGGGCCGGCTCCTGGAGGAAGGCCATTACACCCGTCAAAAGCTCAACGAGGAAATTTCGAACAAATTCCTGCAGACGTATTTGGAGATGCTCGATTTCAGTCATCTATTTTTCACTCAAAAAGATGTCGATGAACTGAATGACAAATACGCCAGCTCGATGGCGGGGGACGTTTTGCTTGGAAACCTGAAACCGGCTTACGACATTTATGCGCTCTATACGAAACGCGTTGACGATCGCGTCGCCAAGGTAAAAGAGCTGTTGAAGCAGCCGATCGATTTCAAGAGTGATGCAACGGTGGAGTTGAGCCGTCAAAAATCGTCGTGGCCAAAAGATGAAGCGGAAGCCGATCAATTCTGGCGCGGCCGTATCGCAAACGAGTTATTGCAGGAGCATCTGAGCGAGCATCCGATTGAGCCCGCCCCGCAACTCGTTACTCGCCGTTATGATCGCCTCGCCCGCAACGTCCGCGAGCAGGACAAGGACGAGCAAATGAAGATTTATCTGGATGCCCTTGCCCAGGCGTACGACCCGCATTCGGAATACCTGAGCAAGGCCGACATGAAGAATTTCAGCATTAACATGGGGCTCTCGCTCGTCGGCATCGGCGCCATGCTGCGGTCTGAAGACGGCTACGCGAAAATTGAGAGCCTGGTGCCCGGCGGACCCGCGCAGGTGGACGGACGATTGAAGGTGGGCGACAAGATTACAGCCGTGGCACAAGGCCCGTCGGATTTTGTCGATGTCCGCGAGATGCGGCTCGACAAAGTTGTCGAAATGATCCGCGGGAAAAAAGGCACGCGTGTCAGGTTGCTTGTCATTCCCTCGGATGCCACCGACCCGTCGCGCCGGAAAAATGTGGAGCTCGTGCGGGATGAAATTAAGCTCAAGGATCAGGAAGCCCGCGCCGATATCATTATTAAAAAAGATGAGAACGGCGATCCGATAAAACTCGGCTGGCTTACGCTCCCCTCTTTTTATGCCGACATGGACAAGCACCAGAAGAGCACCACGCGCGATGTGCTGGCGCTGCTTAAACGGCTGAAGAAAGAAAACATCGCCGGGTTGGTGGTAGATCTGCGCCGAAATGGCGGTGGCTCACTGGAAGAGGCCCTTTCGCTCACCGGCTTGTTTTTGAAGTCTGGCCCAATCGTTCAGACGAAAGATTACAATGGTTACATCAGAATTTCGTCCGATCCCGATAACGGCATTGCTTATACTGGCCCGCTTGTGGTTTTGACCAGCCGGCAAAGCGCGTCCGCCAGCGAAATCTTCGCGGCTGCGCTTCAGGACTATGGGCGCGCGGTGATTGTCGGTGACAAAAGTACATTTGGTAAAGGTACTGTGCAGACGATCCTGCCCATCGGCCGGTTCGCTTCACTGCTTGGCAGCCATTCCGATGAAGACGGCGCGTTGAAATTGACGATCCAAAAATTTTATCGCGTCGCGGGTGGCTCCACTCAGCTGCATGGCGTTGCCTCAGATATTGTCCTGCCGAGTTTGAGTGATCTCCCGGAATTCGGCGAAGGCGCGCTCAAAAACGCATTGCCGTACGACGAGGTGCCGAAGGCGAAATATACAAAATGGTCCGATACGCATGCGCTGTTTATCGATCAATTGCGGCGCCGCTCGGAGGAGCGCGAGAAGAACGATCCTGAATTTCATTACGTCATGGAAGACATGGATCGCTTGCGTCACAAGATCGATGAGAATCGAATCTCGCTGAACGAAGATGTGCGAAAGAAAGAACTTGCTGACGATAAGCTGCGCAAAGAAACGCGCTCCAAAGAGCGCCTGGCCCGCAATGAGGAAGAGCCGCGCATTTATCGGGTGACTCTCGACACAGTTGATAAGCCGAATCTGCAATTGGTCATGTATCCGGGAAAATTGGCCGAGGCGAAAAAGAATGGTGTCGCCCAGAAAGTTGATCCCGAAGCCGCCCCCGATGCAGATTCGGATTTGCTCGGCAGCGCCGGTTCCAACAGTGACAACAAAGAGCCGGCTATCGATCCGGAACGAGACGAGGCACTAAACATCCTCGCTGATCTTGCCGCTTTTTCGCGCGGGCCAAAGACCGCCAGCGCTAATCATCAAGCGCCAGCGAGTCCGCAATAGCGGGTCTGTAGCCTCCGCTGTCCCAGCGGAGAGGAACTATCGGGTGGGCGTCTGATGCCCTGAAGACAGTGCACACTACAGCGATCGTTCGGATCTTACCGCCACCAGGGAAACGGAGGCGGCGGCGCAAACCGCGGGCCCATCGGCGGTCCGAAACGAGGACGTCGTAGAAAAGCAGATTGCGATTGGTCCGAGTAGCGATCAATGGGTGTTCTGCCAAACACGGTCACCGGAGTGCCGACACTGACGGAGTTGAAGAAAGCGATTGCTAATTGTTGCGGCATGCGAACACAGCCATGGGACGCGGGATAACCTGGCAAATATCCGGCATGCATTCCATCCGCTCCGTCAAATCGCATGAAATAATGCATCGGCGCCGGAATAAATTTTCCTCCAGGAGGAACCGGCATGTCGGCATCGGCTACGACGGTGTTTCCGCGCACATCGACAATTTTCCCGTACATGCTCGAGTAGTGTGTCCTTTCCTTCTCCAGGATTTTGAACGAGCCCCCTTTGGTGAGATGACCGTAACGGCCACTGGAAATCGGCGAAGCCAACACCGGGCGGCCATTGTCCAGGAGATACGCCATCTGTTGCTGCAAATCGATCTCGACTGAGGTTTCTGCGCGCAACAAAAGATTATGAACCCAAAGACGACCCTCACACTGCGTTTAAACCCGGGGAACGCGCGAAAGTCGCGAGCAGCAATCGTTCAGATTACACTGCGATCGGTGCTTTGATTGAGGGATGCGGGTTGTAACCGACGAGTTCAAAATCTTCGAACTGAAAGTCGTGGATGTTTTTGATAGCCGGATTCAACCGCATTCGCGGCAACGGCCGGCAATCGCGTGAAAGCTGCTCGCGCGCCTGTTCAAGATGGTTGTTGTAAAGATGCAGATCGCCAAACGTGTGGACGAAATCGCCCGGTGTAAGATCAACCACCTGAGCGACCATCATCGTGAGCAGCGCGTACGACGCGATGTTGAAGGGCACACCAAGAAAAAGATCACAGCTGCGCTGGTAAAGCTGGCAGCTTAACTCGCCATCCTGCACATAAAACTGAAAGAGCACGTGACATGGCGGGAGCGCCATCTTCTCGATCTCAGCGGGGTTCCATGCGCTGACGATCAGCCGCCGGCTCTGCGGATTCGATTTGATCTGCGCGATCAAATTATCGACCTGATCGACTCGCGCGCCGTTTGCTCCGCGCCAATCGCGCCATTGCGCGCCATAAACACGACCGAGCTCGCCGTTTTCATCAGCCCATTCATCCCAGATTGTCACCCCATGCTCGTTGAGATAACGAACGTTGGTATCCCCGCGCAAGAACCAAAGCAGCTCATAAATGATCGATTTGATGTGCAGCTTTTTCGTGGTGAGCAGCGGGAAACCCGGCCCGTCAGTGCGCAAATCAAATTGCGCCTGCGCACCGAAAACGGATAACGTTCCTGTGCCCGTGCGATCATCGCGTGGTCGACCGTGATCGAGCACCAACCGGAGCAGATCGTGATATTGCCGCACGCGAAAATTTTATCGCGCTGCGCGCATTCGCGAAACACAAATTCTTTCTGTCACGATTTTGTGATTGCGAGGCGCATAATGCTCGGAAGGTTTAGAAAACGTCGCACAACGTCAGTCTTACTTTTCAAAGGAGCTTACAATGAACCTAATTATTACACAGAGAATGATAACATTAGCTGTGCTACTTGCTTCAATTCTGATGGCAGCGTGTGGTCTGCGTTCCGCGAACTCTTTCAGTGAAACTCTTACTGTCTATGAAGACGCTCCAACGCTGGACCCACCTCGACCTCCGTCCGCCGGGGAACAGTCCGGGCGACGTCTATCATTTTTTTGCCCCGCTACGTTCCAAGCCCGGCGGTCCAGTGATTCGCGAGGTGTTTGGCTCAAAGACTTTGAGCAAGGTCACGACCGAAGCCAACCCAGACTCCGAGAAGCGCGCAACACTTCTGTTTTTCACTTTTACCGATCGTCAGGATCAAATTATCGCTTTGGGTGTTCACGATTATTCGCCGACCGCCGCAGAATTTAGCGCTGGAAAATCTGTCCTCCGGGCGATACTGGGCGGCACCGGCAAGTACATCGGTGCGCGCGGCCAATTGACCAGCACGCGGAATGCCGACGGCACCTATACGCAGGTGTTCGCGTTCCTAAAGTGATGCGGGATAGCGTGCCGGATTGGCGCGAACTGCTGTTGTGATGAGCATCAGATCGAGATGAATTGGCCCAGTTCAAGCGACCTGCGTTGACCCCTGATTAGCGCTAATCTCTGCTAGAACAAGGACTTAGGTGCGGCACGCGCCGCTGGCCCATTGCTTGCTAACAATTGTCATGGGTTAAAGTCTCGTCACGGCGATTCCGTCCGTCGGCAGACTGACCCAGAAAGGATTTTCAATTTATGGCTAAAGTTTTAGGTATCGATTTGGGGACCACCAACTCCTGCATGGCCGTCATGGAGGGTGGCGATCCGGTAGTTTTAGAAAACAGCGAAGGCGCGCGCACGACGCCTTCCATCGTCGCATTTACTAAAAGCGGCGAGCGGCTAGTCGGCCATGCCGCGAAGCGTCAGGCGATCACGAATCCGCGAAATACGATCTTTTCCATCAAGCGGTTCATGGGCCGCAAGTTCGATGAGGTGCACGAAGAACAGAAACGTGTGCCCTACAAGATTGTGAAGGCGGCGAATGGCGACGCCCACGTTCAGGTGGAAGTAAACGGACAGCTGAAGACGTTTTCGCCACCGGAAATTTCCGCGATGATTTTGTCCAAGATGAAAGCCGACGCGGAAGCGAAGCTCGGCGAAAAAATCACGCAGGCGGTCATCACGGTGCCGGCGTACTTCAACGACTCGCAGCGCAACGCGACCAAGGACGCAGGCAAGATCGCCGGCTTGGAAGTGCTGCGCATCATTAATGAGCCCACGGCGGCATCGCTCGCTTACGGGCTCGACAAAAAGAAGGACGAGGAGATTGCCGTTTACGATTTGGGCGGCGGCACATTCGACATTTCAGTTCTGGAAATCGGCGACGGCGTTTTCGAAGTGAAAGCGACCAACGGCGATACGCACCTTGGCGGTGACGACTGGGACGCGAAAATCATGGATTGGATCGTTGCCGAATTCAAAAAGGACACCGGCATCGATTTGACGAAGCAGCCCGACGCGATCCAGCGAATCAAAGAGGAAGCCGAAAAGGCAAAGATCGCGCTTTCAAGCTCGCAGGAGTACGAGATCAACCTGCCGTTTATCACGGCGGACGCGAGCGGACCGAAGCACATCCAAAAAAAATTGACCCGGGCAAAGCTGGAGCAGCTCACCGATGATCTCATTCAGCGAACCGTTCCACCGGTGAGGTCATGCTTGAAGGATGCCCAGGTGACGGAGAAGGACATCAATGAGCTGGTGCTTGTGGGCGGCATGACGCGCATGCCGAAAGTGCAACAGGTGGCGCGTGATTTGATTGGCAAGGAACCGCACAAAGGCGTGAACCCGGACGAAGTCGTCGCGGTAGGCGCTGCGATCCAGGGCGGCGTTCTCAAGGGCGAAGTCAAAGACGTGCTGCTCCTCGACGTGACGCCGTTGACGCTGTCGATCGAGACCGCAGGCGGCGTGGCTACGTCAATGATTCCGCGTAACACCACGATTCCGACGCGGAAGTCGCAAATCTTTTCTACTTACAGCGACAATCAGCCGGGCGTGGAGATTAAAGTCTTGCAGGGCGAGCGGCCGCTCTCGCGCGATAACAAACAACTCGGTGTTTTCCATCTCGATGGAATTCCGCCTGCGCCGCGCGGCGTTCCGCAGATCGAAGTCACCTTCGACATCGACGCAAACGGGATTTTGCACGTCGGTGCGAAAGACCTTGGCACAGGTCGCGAGCAGAAAATCTCGATCACGGGCAGCTCCGGCCTTTCGAAGGATGAAGTCGATCGGATGACGCGCGAAGCCGAATCGCACGCGCACGAAGACAAAAAGGCCAAGGAAGCGGTCGAGATCAAAAACAACGCCGACATGCTCGCTTATCAGTCTGAGAAGCAGTTGAAAGAGCTGGGCGACAAGATTTCCGGCGACAAGAAAAAGCAGGTCGAAGACGCCATCGCCGCTGTGCGCGATGCGATCAATCGCAATGACACCGACGCGATGAAGCGGACCTATGACGATCTGCAGAACAAGTTCCAGGAAATCAGCGCCGAGCTTTACAAGCAAGCATCAGCGCAAGCTGGCCCGCGCCCGGGTCCGCAACCCGGACCCGAAGCGCAATCGCGCGGCGGCGGCGCCGAAGAAGGCGCCGGTAAGCGCGAAGGAGACGTCGTCGATGCCGAGTTCGAGGTCGTTGACGAAGACAAGAAGAAATAATCGAACAATTTGCCGGTGGTTGTTGGCGCCGAAGCTGACGATCGCCGGCTTAACCCAAAAAACAAAACCAACAGGAGTAAAGAAAACAACCTATGGCAGCAGTTAATGTAAAACCGCTCGGAGATCGGGTGCTGGTGCAGCCGATTGAAGAGCAGGAAATGAAAAAAGGCGGGATCATCATCCCCGATACCGCCAAGGAAAAACCACAAGAGGGGAAAGTGGTCGCTTTAGGCACCGGCAAAATCGATGACAACGGAAAGAAAGTCGATTTCACCGTGAAGAAGGGCGACAAGGTGCTGATCTCGAAATACGGCGGCACCGAAATCAAAATCGACGATGAAAATTATCTGATCATGCGCGAGGACGATATCCTCGGCATCATCGGATAATCCGATTCAACGATGTAACGATTCAACCAATTAACGAAATACTATGGCAGCTAAACAACTACAATTCGATGAAAGCGCGCGGCACACGTTGCTGCGCGGTGTCGAGAAACTATCAAAGGCCGTGAAGGCCACGCTCGGCCCGTCCGGCCGCAACGTGATTCTCGACAAGAAATTCGGCAGTCCGACGATCACCAAGGACGGCGTGACGGTCGCGAAAGAGATCGAGCTCGAGGACCCGTATGAAAATATGGGCGCTCAGCTCGTGCGCGAAGTCGCTTCCAAAACTTCGGACGTCGCAGGCGACGGCACGACCACCGCAACCATTCTCGCGGAATCCATTTACCGCGAAGGTCTGCGCAACGTCACCGCCGGCGCGAACCCGACGTCGTTGCAGCGCGGCATCATGAAAGGTGTCGATGCAATCGTCGAGGAGCTGAAGAAGCTCTCCAAGAAAGTGAGCGACCGCACCGAGATCGCGCAGGTCGCGACCGTTTCAGCCAACTGGGACAAGACGATCGGCGAGATCATTGCCGACGCGATGGACAAAGTTGGCAAGGACGGCACGATCACGGTCGAGGAAGCAAAATCAATCGAGACCACGCTCGAAGTGGTCGAGGGCATGCAGTTCGACAAAGGTTATCTGTCGCCCTACTTCGTCACGAACGCGGAGGCGATGGAAGCCGTTCTTGAAAATGCTTACATCCTCATTCACGAGAAGAAAATCTCGAGTCTGAAGGACTTGCTTCCGTTGCTCGAGAAAGTCGCGAAAGCCGGCCGGCCGCTCCTTATCATTGCTGAGGACGTGGAAGGCGAAGCGCTGGCGACTTTGGTCGTGAACAAACTGCGCGGCACATTGCAGGTCTGCGCGGTGAAAGCGCCGGGCTTCGGCGATCGTCGCAAGGCGATGCTGGAAGATATCGCGGTGCTCACCGGTGGGCGTTGCATCACCGAAGATCTCGGGATCAAGCTTGAGAACATCAAGATCGAAGACCTCGGAAAAGCCAAGCGCGTCACGGTGGACAAGGAGAACACCACCATCGTCGAAGGCTCGGGCAAGAACTCCGATATCCAGGGCCGGGTCGCTCAGATCCGTCGTCAGATTGAAGAGACGACCAGCGATTACGACAAAGAGAAACTGCAGGAGCGCCTGGCGAAACTCGCGGGCGGCGTTGCAGTCATCAACGTCGGCGCTGCGACCGAGACCGAGATGAAAGAGAAAAAGGCGCGCGTTGAAGACGCGTTGCACGCCACGCGAGCAGCGGTCGAGGAAGGCATCGTCGCGGGTGGCGGTGTCGCATTATTGCGCACACAAAAAGTGCTCGAAAACCTGAAGCACCTCGAAGGCGACGAGAAAATCGGCGTGCAGATTGTGCGCCGCGCCATTGAAGAGCCGACGCGTCAACTTGCCGACAACGCAGGCGCCGAAGGCGCGCTCGTTGTCGAGGAAGTGAAGAAGCGCAAAGGCAACGAAGGTTACGACGTTTCCACCGGCGAATACGCCGACCTTGTGAAAGCCGGTATCGTCGATCCAACCAAGGTCACGCGCACGGCGCTGCAAAACGCCGCGTCCATCGCAGGCCTGTTGCTCACCACCGAAGCATTGGTCACGGAGATTCCTGAAAAGGAAAAAACTCCTCCAATGCCACCGGGCGGCATGGGCGGCATGGACTACTAAGCCGAAACAATATGTGAATTCGAACAGCCGCACTCGAAAGGGTGCGGCTGTTTTGTTTCTCTATGCTGAGCCCAAAGATTTCCGTGTCGGTTGTGAGTTCTATGTGAATGTCGCGTTAAAAGCTGCAGAGGATCTGCGACGAAGTTTGAAAATTGATGAAGAGCGACGAGTGACGAGATTAGAAGCGGGCGACTAGGGTCGCCGCCACGAATGATTCCTCTGCGAACTCTGTGGGCTCTGCGGTGAAAAAATGTAAGTTCTGAGATGCCTTCACCGATTTTGGGCGAACTGAAACCCGGCACAACACAGCGGCACTTGATCAAATTGCCGGGCGCGGCGTTAGCTAACGATGAGCCGCGGCCCGTAATTTCAGTCGCGGGCGCGAAGCCGGGACCGGTGTTATTCGTCAACGCAGGCGTGCACGGCGGCGAGTATCCTGCAATCGAAGCGGTGATCCGCTTGGGTAAAACCCTCGATCCAAACAAGATTTCAGGGACGGTGATTTTGATGCCGGTGTTGAATCTGCCCGCGTTTCGGACGCGGACCCCGTTTGTTTGTCCGATCGACAACGTGAATCCGAACCGCGTGTTCCCCGGCGATCCAGCCGGCAGTTATTCGGAGCAAATGACACACGCGTTGATCAACGAGTTCGTCGTCCACGCTGATGCATACGTCGACCTTCATGGTGGCGATATCCCGGAAGCGCTCGTGCCGTTTGTAATCTGCAGGTCCGAGGCCGGACTGGCGGATTCCAAAGCTCGCGATGTAACGGCACGCTCAAAACAAATCGCGATGGCGTTCGGTTTGCCGTACGTGCTCACGGTCAGTAAGCCCGTTCAACCGAGCAAAGGCCAATCGAGCTACGCGGCAGCGGCCGAGGAAGGAACACCAGCGATTCTAGCCGAAGCCGGAGAAGTTGGACAAATGCAGGAGCAAGCGGTGGAGTTGTTGGTGAATGGAGTGATGCGGGTAATGCAGCAATTGGGCATGCTTGCCGGACCGAAATCCCAAATTCCAAATTCCAAATCCCAGGGAAATTCCAAATCTCAAACAAAGAAGACGGCGCGCAGCGCCGTGGCTACAGCAAAAGGATCTGCGGCCGCCCCGGCCGCCCTTACGCTTCTCACCAGGTTTGAGTGGTTGTATACGAAGCACGCGGGGATGTGGTATCCGGAAGTTGCGCCGGGCGATGCGGTGAAAGAAGGCGAACAGACCGGCACGGTGGGAGATTTGTTTGGCGACACTTTGGAAAACGTTAATTCGCCAGTAAACGGCGTTGTGTTGTTTTTGACCGTCAATCCATCCGTGCTCGAGAATGGATTATTGATGGGAATCGGAGCCGAATAACAAGTGACAACCCCGGCGGGACCGGTGCTGGATCGAGCGGACAGCATTTTCAGTTTCTTGCCAGGGAAAAAATGTGGACAGACCATTGGAGTTTTGAAAACT
>Ga0306920_100003671_pt1 | contig 19528 bp, 23 predicted proteins | sample flu12Cox44000170_FD_204666 | JGI IMG/M metagenome (GOLD analysis project Ga0306920, IMG submission 204666) | Lab enrichment of tropical soil microbial communities from Luquillo Experimental Forest, Puerto Rico - flux4day.12C.oxic.44.000.170 (v2)... | ecosystem: Environmental > Terrestrial >... | reverse complement strand
GGGCCGCTGAACCTGACTGCCGATACCCGTTGAAATAGCTGCGGGCAGCAATCCGAGACTAGCTGATAAGGCTGTCATCAGCAGAGGACGCATGCGGACCGATGCGGCGTAAAACATCGCTTCCACTGGCGCACGACCGTGGTGTCTTTCCTGGTTGTAGAAGGTGATCATGAGGATGCCGTCCATCACTGAGACGCCGAAAAGAGAAACAAAGCCGATGGCGGCTGACACACTGAAATTAAGGCCGGAAACCCATAAGGCGATTATGCCGCCGGCCACCGCAAACGGAATGCCCGCAAGCGCCAGCAGGCTGTCGCGCAGGGAATTGAATTGGGTATAGAGCAATCCGATGATCAGGAGAAGACTGAGTGGGACGATGATCTCCAGGCGCTTCTTGGCCCCCTGCAGGTCGCCGAATTCGCCTGCCCAAACCAGGTGATAACCAGTCGGTAGCTTGATGTTTTTGTCAATTCGATCCTGGGCCTCGGCAACCGTGCTGCCCAGGTCACGTCCACGCACACTGAACTTAACTGGGATGAAACGCTGAACGCTCTCGTGATAAATCCAGGCCGCCCCAGTATCCAGACTGATGTCCGCCAGTTCGTTCAGCGGTATGTAGGCGTTGCGGCCGTTGGGGGTCGGATACGCAACCTTGATGTTGCGGATTTTTTCGACGCTGTCGCGGGACTCCGGTGTGTAGCGAACGACCAATTCAAATTGCCGCTCACCCTCCAAGACCGTGGTCGCGACCGCTCCCCCCACCGCGGCCTGGATCACTGTGTTGACATCGCCGCTGTTCAGCCCGTAGCGTGCCGCCTTGGCCCGATCCACCTTAAGGTTCAGGTTCGGCTGCCCTAGCACTGGGAAGATTCCCAGGTCGGCGACTCCCCTGACCTGGCTCATCTGATCACGCACTTTCTCAGCAAGTGCCGTTAAGATTTCCAGGTTGGGGCCAACAATCTTGATCGAGTTCGAGCCTTTGACGCCGGAGATGCCTTCCTCGATGTTGTCCTGAATGTATTGCGAGAAATTGAATGTAACTCCGGGCAACTCGCTCTCAAATTCTTTTTGAATCTGATCGGTCAACTGGTCTTTCGAGAGTCGCTTGGGCCATTCATCAAACGGCTTGAGTGGAGCGAACAGTTCAACGTTGGAGAAGGGTGACGCGTCACTTCCGTCGTCAGGGCGCCCGTGCTGCGAGACGACCGTGATCACTTCCGGGTGCCGCAGCATAATCTCGCGCATTTTTCTGGCCGCGGCATCACCGTCTTCCAGAGAGAGCGTCATCGGCATGGAGGCACGAATCCAGAAATTGCCCTCTTCCAGGTGGGGAAGAAATTCGCTGCCTAACCGCGTCGCCACAAACGCGCACAGTCCTAGAAAGGCCACACTGAGGGCGACGGTCAGCGGGCGGAATTTCAATGCCAGCCGCAAAGCAGGAGTGTAGGCCCGGCGAAGCAGCCGCACGACAATGGTTTCGGTTTCCTTGACGTGCTCCGGCAAAAGGATCGAGGCGAGGACGGGGGTGATCGTGAACGTGGCAATCAACGCTCCGGCCAGAGCATATCCGTAGGTGCGCGCCATGGGGCCGAAGATCTGTCCCTCGACGCCTTGCATGGTGAATAGGGGCACAAATCCAGCCACCATGATGAGTGCGGAAAACAGAACCGCTTTGTCGATCTGAAGGGCGCTGATCAGGATCACACGCAAGCGGTCTGTCCAGCCCGTCACTGTGGTTCCGTGGACTGGCGACCGCGTAGGATCCGGTCCCCAATATCCATCCCTCAGGCGTTGCAGCCACGTGCTCTTATGGTCATGGCTAGCCTGGAAATTGCGGAATATGTTCTCGACGAGGATAACGGCTGAATCCACAATGATTCCAAAATCCACTGCGCCAAGCGAGAGCAGATTGGCGCTTTCGCCGAACAGCACCAGGAGAATGATTGCGAAAAACAAGGCGAAGGGGATGTTCAATCCCACAATGATGGCGCTTCGCAGGTTCCCCAGGAAGATCCACTGAATGAAAAAGACAAGCAGACACCCGAAAATGAGGTTGTGTAGAACGGTATGAGTGGTAACGGCGACCAGCCTGGAGCGGTCATAAAACGGCATAACCTTGACGCCCGGCGGCAAGCTGCCATCGTGATTCAGCTTCTCAATGGCATCCTTGACCTTGGGGATCATGTCGGCGGTTTTCTCAGTCCGCCGCATAACGACAATTGCGCCGACCACATCGTCCTGGTTGTCACGGCCCAAAATGCCAAGTCGCGGCCGATAACCAACCTTCACCTGCCCGATATCCTTCATGAGTACAGGAACGCCGTTGACCTGGTTCAACACCACATTTTCGATATCGCCGACGTGGTACCCCTGCGTCAGGTCATCGGCGCCGCCGTCGTCAATCAGGCCCACACCGCGAATGTTGATGGACTGCTGCCCAATTCGGATTTCACGCCCCCCCACATTGAGGTTGGCATTGCTCAGTGCAATCATGATTTGGGGGACGGTAACGCTATAGGCCTCCAGCTTTGCGGGGTCGACCTCGACTTGAAATTCCTTGGTCGGTCCACCCCAACTGTTGACTGCTGCAATGCCGGGAATGGTCAGTAGCCGCCGGGCCACAATCCAATCCTGAACGGTGCGAAGATTCGCGATACCGAAGTGCGGCGGACCCACCAGCTGGTAACGGTAGATTTCTCCAGTCGCACTATTTGCCTGGATGGTGGGAACCAGATTGCCAGGCAGGCTTACGTTTTGCTGCATGGCGATCGAGGCCTGGGCGAAAGCGAAGTTGTAATCAACTCCGTACTTGAACGTAACCCGGACAAACGAAAGTCCATAGAAAGAGGTCGAGCGGATGACGTCGATTCCCGGCGTTAGATAGAGTCCAATTTCGATAGGACGCGTGTAATAACGCTCCATCTCTTCGGCCGAGAGACCCGGGGCCTGTGCAGTGACTTCGAGAATTACCGGTGTTGGATTAGGATACGCCTCGATATTGAGTAGCTTGAACGCGACGAAGCCGGCTCCGGCGAACAACAGCAGCCCGACGACCATAATCGCGCGGCGGCTTAAGCAAAAAGCGACGAGAGACTTGAACATGGTTAGAGGCGATTCCCGGGTCCTGTTTAGTCTGATGGTGGGGCTGCCAGCATGTTGCTGAGGAACACCGCTCCATCGCTTACCACCAACTCTCCTTGTTGCAGTCCTTCAAGAACCTGTACCTGATCGTTGCTTCTCAAGCCTGTTTTGACGATTCGTTGGGAAAAGCGGTGTCGATCGCTGGTTACCCAGGCAGTCATCGTTCCGTCGGGCTCGCGGACTATAGCATTGACGGGAACGGCCGTCGCCTCCACCGGTTTCTCAACTCGGATAACAAAATTCGCCAGCATGCCCGGGCGCAGTTCGTTCTTCGGGTCCGCTATTTCGGAGCGAACTGTCGCCCGATGTGTGTTGGGATCGACACTGGCGTATATCTTGGAAATCTTTCCTTGAAAGAGGCGCTGCGGATAAGCCATTACGGTGACGGCCACCGGTTCACCCACCCGCAGCAGGGCAATATCGCTTTCCACAACGTCCGCCAGCATCCACTTGAGCGCGACGTTGGTAACCGTATACGGCGCGGGCGGACTACCGGGTTGGGCCAGCAGACCCACTGGCGAATTGAAGGACGTGATCTGGCCGGTGATAGGACTACGCACCACCAGCGCGGCATCGATCTTGCGCGAGGCAATCATCTGGTCGACCTCACCATCGGTCTTGCCAAACACCCTCACGGCATCGCGCGCCGCTTTAAGGGCGCCTTCCGCCGTCTGCTGGTCCGATATCGCCTGCTCCAATTCCCGCTCGGAAACGCCGTTCGGGCCATTCAGCTCCTTCACCCGCGCGAGTTCTTTCGTAGTGAGTTCCAAAGTCGCGGCCGCACCGATCAGCGTCGATTCGGCTTGGATGAGGTCGGGGCTTTCGATGGTGTAGAGCGGCTGCCCCTTCTGGACTTGGTCTCCTAACTCGACCAGAGCCTTGATGATCTTTCCTTGATACGAGGGAAACACGGGCACGGAAAGATCGTCTGCAAAGCTGATGCTTCCAACCGTATCTTTCTCTACCGGAAACAAATAGCTCTCAATGGGCTCGATCTTGATCGAGCTCAATTGGCCGGGTGTGAGTTCAAGAGACGTTACAGAATCCTGGGATGCAGCCGCTTTATTGTCCTTGCCCGTGTCCACGCACTCGCTCTTACCTGATTCGGATTTGAGAACGATCGTGATAAGCAAAAGACCTGCAATGGCAACCGCCACCATTACCGCGGCCTTCTTTCTTCGTACCGGTTGGTTCATACTCTGCTCCACGACCGACAGGCGCCTGGTACTGTCATTTCGATCGGTTTACCTTCCGAGTGCTGGGATTTGATTGCCGCGCTACTGGCCTGCCAACTCGATTAGCGCGATTTGGTGAGCGCGAAATCAGGTCACGGCAAACCGTCACGATCACTGCCGCATAAAACAGCATCATGAAAAGGGCAATGAGAGCGAGCAAGTAACCGTTCAGCTTGTCAAAGTCCAAGCAAGCACTCCGGCTATGAAACTGCGTCTGTCTGTTTCGTCCTGCCCCGTGTAAGACGAGATGCCTTCCCAGCATCGGCTTGCGAACGATAAGAACGACGCTGTACCCTCATTTAAGCGCGCCAAATGCCGTTTCGATAGACACTCAAACGGCGACGTCGGTCGATATTTCGGTTTCCGGCACGCAAGTGCTAAAGCAATCGTTCCGACAGCGATGAAAGATGAGCACCGCGCCAAAACTCGTGCAATCCTCTGACGGGAAAGGCCAATCTTTCGGCGATAATCGTTTGATTGGCTTCAAAAATAGCAATAGGCAACGCGATAATCGGAACATCACTGCCGGACCGATGTCGCGTGTTGACTGGATTTGGGATCCTCGTAACCGAACGCTGATGCTCTTGGCCAGTGGTCTGGTTGTTCTGGCGATTGCGGTGGTCGATTGGTGGACTAAGCCGTATTTCTCTTTAGGGTTTCTTTATCTTTTTCCCATCATGATGGCGGCAGCATATCTGCCGCGATGGGCAATCGCCTTGCTAGGCGTTGGCTGCGCGCTTCTCAGCGAGCGCTTCAGTAATCTTGATCCTGCCGATTTCTACATCCGATTCGGCTTTGAAGCACTGGCACTTTGCGGGTGTGGATTATTGACTTTCGAGGTAGTCCGCAACCGCCGTTTGAGCCAGGAATCGCAGCAGCGCATGCGCGTAATGGTAGAGACCAGTCCTGCCGCTATCGTCACCGTCGATGAGAGAGGCTTTGTGGAGCTGGCGAACCGCGCAGCTGCGGAAGTCTTCGCGCCCCGTGATGGAAACCTGATCGGACAGCCAATTGCAGCTTTCCTGCCGGAATTACATCACGCATTACGCCCCGAAGAAGGGCCTCAGTTTCGCGCGTCTATGCAGTGTCGCGGTCATCGCGGCAATGGCGAATCGTTTCCCGCCGAAGTCTGGTTCTCTACTTATAAGGAAGGTTCCACCCCAAAGCTAGCCGCTATTGTCGCCGATCTGAGCGAAGAGCAGAGTTCAGCGTTATTACCCGGATCACCGGTCTCGGAAGATCGGGCTAGTCTCAATAGCCGCGAGTTAGAAGTCCTGCGATTGGTTGTTCAGGGTCTGGCCAACAAGCAAATCGCTGCTCAGATGTCGATCTCCGAAAGTGGAGTGAAGAACACACTGCAGCAGCTGTTCTCTAAAACAGAAGTTCGTACCCGCAGCCAACTCGTTCGAGTGGCCTTGGAGCGCTACCGCGACCTGCTGTAAATGTCTAATTGGATGCCAATATGGACTGGGCCAAAAGAGAAGGAAGATGCATCGATGTATTCTCCCTAAGCTCACGATTGGCGCGAACGGTCTTTTGGGAAACCTGGTCGGTACTTGGTGTGTCGGTAACCGGAAGTTAGAATCCGCCGCCCGTATCTCGGTGCATTCGCAGAAATTTGTCGATCCTCCGTTAAGTCTTGAGTGTCACGGTTCCGCCACGGCGCAAAAGGCGAATGGGTTTTCTGTGCAGCCCGGTTGCCTGGAGATTTCGCGCTCCGAAAATGGCTTCAATAACTTCAGGGTTTCGGGACCTGCTGCCACTCTGCCGTTCTCATACACCTTCCACTACAAGTCGAGGCTCGTGATCGACGAGCCCCTGCTGTGCGAGTACACGCCCACTCTACAATCGGAGGTATGAGGATCGAATCGCTGCGCAATTTCAACGGGTAGAAACCCGGACGGCTACTTCACCGACCTGCCCCCGCAAGCGCGAATGGCTGCTTGGCGATGGCTTGGCAAGTTCCAGCAGCGTTGAGGTCGTAACATGCCTCGCTGGCGATTTGCCATTCTCGTAGGACAGGCGAAGCGGCTGGCCCTGATGTCCAGTGGCGAGCGCAGCGCGTGGGGCTGTTCGATGCCGGGGAAGCGAGGTGGGCATGCGGTGCAGCGAAGGTCCGCGGCAGAAAGCCGGCATCCCACCAAAATCGCCACCCGAATCCGAGTTCTGAAACAGGCACGGGCAAAGAAGACACAAGCTGTCCGCAGGTCGGGGCAGGTGGAGCGCGCTCGAGACCAAGTTAGCCCTCAACCCACCTGAAAGCAAGAACCAGCGTGCCCGTGCCGGATCGGCAATGCGCGCCCAGGGTATCCGCCTAGTCAGCGAATCCGTAAAGCGGAGGCATATGTCGGAAGAGGAACTACAGTCGTTGGGAGCAACTACTACATTCAGCGGCCCAGCAGCATCATTGCCAGCCTCCGCCGGCGTCGAAGTTGGCATCGGGTAATGGTCAAATATGTCGGCAGCACGTCAAGGGCACAAGATTCAGCTCACCTTCACATTTCTTAACTCCCAAGGTTGCTCCGGTGCAACGATCTTATGTCTACGTATACGTAAGATCAGAAACATGGAAATAATCACTGATCGAGTAGTGGTCGATGGATGGGACGATGTCAGGTTCCCACTTAGCGGTTCTCCCGCTCCCATGCGGCGACTTTTTCGACTGCAGCCATGGCAACAAAAACCGCGCGGCTGACACCCAGCGCACGCGCCGCGGTTTCGATACGGGCCAGCACATCAGGATCAAAGCGAGCCAGGACAGGCACCTTGTTGCCGCCTTCGCGCTGCCGACGCTGTTTCTTTCTGGCCGCCATGAATAACGCCTCCGGTCTGGAAGTCCTGCAGGGTTGGGAAACGATCCGAATTATTTAATGCGCCGCTTTACGGATTCTACCATCTAACAATCGTCGTAGAATTATTTAATACGTTTATCGACGGAGAGATGAAAGCACTTATGGCCCGGATTTATCAGGAACCGGAATTTCAATTGAGTCCAGCGGCGGAGGAAGCCTGGCGACAGCTCTCGAATATGCCGCGGGAACAGTTATCGAAAACCCAGGCGGAACTGCTCGGCAAGTTAACCCTATTACGCAGCAACCTCGCAATGCACGCGGAGGCGTGGCACCTGTGGTTGCGATCACAACTGACCGTTATTGAAGGAGGTAAGACCCGGTGAAACTCTTTTTAACCGTACTGGAGGCGTTTCGGGCGTCTTCACATTTCTTAACCCCGGAGGTTGCGCCAGCGCAACGACCTTACGCCTACGTATGCGTAAGCTAAAAGACATGGAAGTGATCAGACTTCACCGCTGCAAACGGTGCGGCAAGACGTGGTTTCCCCGCAGTCCCGAAAGGCCAAAGATTTGCCCTACCTGCAAAACACCGTACTGGGACACGCCGAAGGAAACGGAAAAGAAGAAATGAAAACCGCAATCATCATGATCAACCGAATGCTTATGGCCTGCTCGGCGCAACCACGTACGCGTCGGATCAGTCGCCCAGCAAGCCCAACGACGGCAAGACCCGGCTGTACGTTACCGACCGGCCTATCAGCGAAGTTATTTCGATGTATCACGGCGGTTCCTACGCGACCGCACATGCCAACGCCTATGCGGCTTCTGCGGAATCAGGATCCTACGGTGCCGGCATCACCAATGACCAGCGCGGTGGCGCCGATCCGCGCACCCTGGAAATTTCCAGCGACGTGCTGGCGAAATGCCATGTCACGAACCTGGTCATCACCAGCAACGTCGACAACGCCGATTACATTCTCGACTTCCGGCGGCAGGCGGTAAGCGCTCGACATTCTTTGCGTTCGGTGGCCTGACGGCCCTTGCGCTCTCCGGCCCGCTCAAGGTCGACGACGCGCCCTCTACATGACCAACGGCGATTTGGTTTACGCGACGAAGGCGCGAACTGTCGGTAAAGCGGTCGAGGAAGTCTGCGCCCATTTGCCGGCGAACTGATTAAAGGGATTAGACAAAGAAATTAAAACGTATGCATGTTCATGCCGGAAAAACGCTACTGGGGACAGGGGAAGTCGCTGATGTCGAAACCGTTGTTAGCAGTATTACGTGGAATGAAGATTTCTGTTTTGATGCAAAAGGCGAAACCTGTAAGCATCAGGCTGCATATAACAAGGCGTTCGCGACCAGACTTGCCGAGTTGGGATGGAAGTTACAACCACGATTATCCAATGATCCGAGACTGATTGGAGAGGCGCAAAAGAATGAGATCTTTGTCGAGATTCAATTCGGCAATAGCGCGACTTTGTACCGCGATTATTACAAATTTCAGTATGGCTTGAGTTTTGAACTCTTGTCCCTGGCTGTTCTGATGGTACCTACCAACCCCGCAAACTTTTTCCCGACGCGATCGAAAGCGTTAACGACATGGCCGAATATGACCTCGCGCATCGGTATCTTACGGTGCGTCCGATCGATGTTCCGACTCTGCTTATTGGTTTGTTGCCAGAGAACTGAAGGGGGGAAAATTACACGTGTCATTACTCAATGGTTCGCTCAACCGTGGGGGCTTCAGCTGGCGCCGCTTCATTGGCCTCTCCGGGTTACAGGGCAGACTCAGCCGCGGAATCGGGATCCCGCTGTCCCGCTCCGGCCGCGAGCGCAAGCTGGGCGCCATCATCCTGCGTTTCATTTTCGGGAGCCGTCATTGAGCCGGAGCAACGACACGGCGTCAGGCACGACGCATGATTTTTACTGGGGAACTTTCCCTCTTTGCAAGTTTGGCTTGCCGGCTAACTGGCTGGCAGTCCAATAACCGAGCGGTCGGCTCAGTTGCCTGGGGGAGGTGGCTGAGCCGACGCAAGGATTTACAAGGATTCTAATGAGCAACGACGAAAAACGGAAAAGCAACGAGAAGGAAGCACTGACTTGAAGAAGTTTCGCAAAGATGAAGTCGATTTCGAACGATCACGCATAGTCAATTTTGAGCAGTCCCGTATGGGGAAGGATAAATGTGCCGCATGCACACATTTTTTGCCAATGTACCAGGGTAGCGGACGTGGAACCTGCCAAATCGTCGGCGGAGTGATTTTCCACAGCGATTGCTGCAATCAGCATGAGCCGAGAACTGGGGCAACTGAAAATGCGGGAAGATGAAACTAGGTGATCGACCTGTGCGACGAGATTCTCGGCCTCAAGGCCATTCGTCAGTACACTTTCCCCTTTCTCGTAGGCGACAGCCGCCGGCGTCTGCCGGTCGATGCGTTCTACGAACCGCACAACCTGGTCGTGGAGTATCGCGAGAGCCAACACACGGAAGCGGTCCCGTTCTTTGACCGTAAGCTGACTGTGAGCGGCTGTTATCGCGGAGAACAACGTCGCAGCCGCCGTGATCTAACTGGTCGCATCAAGGAGATGCTTTGTTCCCCTGACCCGCAGTTCGTTCGTTTGCTCCAGATCAGAAGCACTCCACGGCCTCCGTTTTCGAATCGCCGTAAGGGCGTGAACGACAGCGTCCGGCCGGGTGGACTCCAGAGCGGAGCGGATGGATCTAGAGCGTCACCTGTAATTGACCGAGATGCTCCCAACTGCTGAACGACTTGTGCATGCGCAGCGCTTCGGGTGAAGCCAATTACTTCGTGCCTATCAGCAACGAGGTGGCCCACTACCTGAGTGCCAAACGCACCGTCGGCGCCCGCAACGAAGACTCTCATACTTGTTCGACCTGAAACTCCGCGCTTATCGAGCAGTGGGCGTATGCACCTTTCGCCAGCTGTGTCCGAGAGATCGGAATTGCGGCGTTCTTCCTCTATCACTAGATCGACAGTCTTCTCCATAGTGAATAGCGGTGTGCCAAACAGGTCATGTGGTCCATCATTCGTACGGCGGAATCCGAACGCTTCGTACAGCCGAATTGCCGTACTTAGGAAAGGGGTCGTGCTCAAGAATAAACGCGTGCAGCCCTGGGCTATGGCGAAACGCTGAATTTCGTCGAGCAACCGGCGGCCGATTCCCAGCCCCCTCGCTGAAGGAATAACTGCCATGCCCCGTATGTAAATGCCTTCGGGTTTCGCAACAACTGAACCGGTGCCGACAATCTGCTCTCTATATACTGCGACCCAGACCGGACCGTGGCCTATTCGTGCGGCGATTTCACCGGCTCCTGGAGTCGTCGCTGCATAGCCCTGCTCGGTGTAGAGCGGCTCATACTCTGCAAATGCTTGGCGCAGAACAGACGCGACCAACGCTGCATCGTCCGTCGTGGCACTCCTTACCTGCACCTCGCTGGCAGATTGCGTCATCAAGGGTATTGTTTCCTTTTGGCGAGAACGGTCCAAAGTCCCACTTAGCCTCTCCACATGGTGCCATTTCGGGGGCCAGCTTCGAGATTTCAGCCGCAACGCCGCAGTCGTTCTTCCCGGCCGAGTCGCACTGGTTGCGGCCTTCGAGCGTATTTTCTGATTATGAGCTCAAGGTCACGAATGCCTTTCCGGATCACCGCTGGGGCGAACGCGGCGTAGCCCAACAGCAGACCCCCTCGCGCCATAGGACGCAGTGCAAATTCAGATGCTGGCAATACGAAGAGACCTCCTTTGGCGGCGGCAGCGGAAATCAGTGAATCATCCACGCCCGGAGGAAGCCAGGCTACGGTGTGCATTCCAGCTTCAGCATCCCAGGTTTCCACCAGATCGCCCAACCGTTCGCGAATGGTTTCAATCATGACCGCACGACGTTCCATGTAAAGCGTGCGCATGCGACGAACGTGGCTGGCGAGGTATCCTTCAGCAATAAAATCAGCCAAGGCGGCCTGCTCAATGAGGGGCGAACACCGATCCGAAACCCAACGTGCCGCCAGAAAGGTTTCGACCAAGTCCTCGGGAATTATCAGGTAGCCGAATCGAAGTGACGGAAAGAGCACCTTGCTAAAAGTGCCTATATAGATGACTCGGCCATTTCGATCCAGGCCCTGGAGTGCCGGAATCGGCTTACTCTCGTAGCGGTACTCGCTGTCAAAGTCATCCTCGATGATCCAGGCATCATTCTGTGCGACCCAGTCGAGTAGCTGCAGGCGGTTCGTGAGGCTGAGAACCACGCCCAAAGGAAACTGGTGCGAAGGGGTGACATAAACCAACTTCGCGGACAGGTACCTCTGAGAGAGCAATTCGACACGTAGACCCTCCTTCTCCACACTGATCGGGATCAGTTTCATCCCAGCGGCTTGGAGAGCGGAACGAGCGCCGATGTAACCAGGATCTTCTATGATGGCAACATCGCCAGGATCAGCGAGAACGCGAGCGGCAAGGTCAATTGCCTGCTGTGACCCGTTGACAACAATGATCTGGCCAGCATGACAGCGCACGCCTCGCACCACCCCAACATAAGTCGCAATCGCCTCACGCAGTCTCAGAAGGCCGGCCGCCTCACCGTGGACTGCGATCTCAGCGGGCGCCTTTCTGCAATGGCGAGCAAGGAGCCGACCCCACAAGTCCAGAGGCAGTTCGTCGAGGGCAGGCAAGCCGTAACGAAACGGAGCATAGCGCAGTTTCGGATCACGAGTAGGCAAAGCGAGTTGCGGCAGTCGCCTGAACGTCTCGCCCCTTTCCGACAGCCTCCTGTTTTCATTCAGTGGGTGGCACTCGACTTGAAGCACATCCTCCGGTAGCGTCTTCGTCACAAACGTTCCCGCACCTGTTCTGGATTCAACGTAGCCTTCAGCCAGTAGCTGCTCAAATGCAATGACAACGATGTTTCGAGATATGCCGAGTTCGTGCGCGAGCGTGCGAGTGGAAGGAAGACGAAGTCCTTTTCGCAGAGTCCCGCGCAAGATGGATTGGCGGATGGACTCGTACAACTGTTTGTAAAGCGGCAGCGAGGACGCTCGTTTGAGACCGATTAGGGGCAGGAAAACTCCGCTTGGACGCTTCGACATGACCCCTTAATGGTACTATTCGCAACCCGATAATGGTTCTTCGTCTGGAACCATTACTTTGACAGCATATCCGGTTGGGTCCCTAAGGTCAGGTGCAGACTCGGATGCATATTTCTCTCGGCGTCGACGACCTTGAGGGAGGGGCGTAGAGACTACATCTCGGTTCATTCTCTGAAACATGGTCTTGCCACATTGATCCAAGGTTTCGCATGCTCGGCTCCAACTGACAAATGGTTTACGAAATACCCTCTTGCCTTAAAGTCAGCTTTAAGTTGTAGCCTGATGAAGCGCGGAGGGAGCTACTCAGAACTCTCCGCCGGAAGGAGAATGGAGCCGTGTGGAAAATGAAATGGATACCGGTATTCGTGTTGTGTTTAGCGGCAGGCAATCTCTTGGCGCAGGGTGGGCGGGTCGGTGACACCAAGGACGTAGCGCCTCTCTACGCACAGCGGGAAAAACGGGCATTGCAGTCGCTCTTGCAGATCGCTGAGCAACTGATCATACCTGCAGTCGATGCGATGCCCGCCGACAAATTCGAGTTTGCCCCGACAGATGGCGAATTCAAGGGTGTGCGTACGTTTGGTCAAATGGTGAAACACCTGTCCGCGACCAATCACATTTTGGCTGCTGCAGCCTTGGGAGAAGAGCCACCGGCAGATGCAGGTGACGAAATCGGGCCTGAAGCTGTAAGAACCAAAGCCGAAATACTCGATTACCTGAAAGGCTCATTCGCGCATTTGTCCAAAGCCACCAATGCGATCGGCCAGTCGAACGTGGCCGTGAATACCTCGCCGATCTCGCCGCTGAAGCACGGCGACGTGACCCGCTCAGCATTGGTGGTAGAGTCGTTGATGCATGCGGCTGACCACTATGGACAGATTGTCGAATACCTCCGGATGAACGGGGTCGTACCACCTGCGAGCCGGCCATGAAAGGTCTCGCTATGACGCCCATGGCGTGCTCTCTGACGACCGTGGAATTGCGCGATCGTGCAGCAGCACTTCTTGCCCAATTCAGGGCTGCAGTCATTGAAACTGAGGAACTTCAGGAGGGTTATGCTTTTCGTCTTCCGGGTGACGGGAAGTGGATTGCGCTTATAGCGGAATTGATTGTGGCAGAGCGCGAATGTTGTCCATTCTTGAAATTTGAGATGGCTGCCCTCCCCAATAAAGGGTCGGTCATTGTTCGGGTGAATGGCCCTGCCGATACGAAAGAGTTCTTGCGAACCGTCCTAGGCAATCTCTGCGGCTGGCTTATGCATGCGCCATCGCCCGGGGCAGATGAACTGGAACAGAAAAGTTCCGCAGAGGATTGGCGATGAACGCAACGTTGCCGTATCGGATTGCGGCTTGTGTGTTTGTACTGACTGCCTTGGGGCATACATAAAGCATCTTGAATCCGCCTCCTTTTTGCCGGAGGTGCGTGCGGTAGATAACTCGATGAATAACGTGCTCTTTCGGGCGGGCGATTGTGCTGTCGGGGACGGTGGCAGTATTCGTTGGGCTGGCGCCGTGGCTGGCGGGCCGGTGATCAGGCCGTCGGAACGGGATCAGACTGTGTGGGAAGTGCCCTTTCGCGGGCGGCGCGGGAGATGAAGGAGCGGCTGACAGTCACGTTCGCGACGGATGCGCTGAAAGTGGAGATACTGAACGCATTGTTCGAGATTGGGTTTGGGCCGACTAAGCAACAGTGCTCGGAATTACCCCGATTATCGGGGGCGGAACCTGTTGCCGAGTCCAGAGAGGCCAGGAACAGAGCGCTGCGTATGGCAAATCGGGATACAGTGCCGGTCATCGCGTTCCGGAATAGCATCGAGCAAATCAGGCGGCGCTATCGAAGACTTGCGCCGATTTACCCGTTCTTCGAACTGGTGTTCGTCCTTCCGCGAGGGATACGACGCAAAGCGGTGCACCGATTGGGCGTCGCGTCGGGGGACTCCTTACTGGAGGTTGGTTGCGGCACAGGGCGAAATCTTCGACATCTGGTTGACGCAGTCGGCGAAAACGGTCGGGTGTACGCACTCGATTGCTGCGAACAAGTGCTCCGCAAAGCAGGAAAGCCCTGTCAACAAAGTGGCTGGAAGAACGTCGCGCTGTTGAATCAGGATGCAGCGCAATTGGAGTTGCCGGGAATGGTTGAGGGAGTTCTGTTTAGCCTTTCCTACTCTGTGATGCCAGACCCTCGGGCCGCTGTAAAAGCGGCTTGGACCTACTTACGATCTGGGAAGAGTTTAGTCATCATGGACGGCAAGCTAGCGACGGGAATCTGCGGCCGGCTCTCGCGACCATGGGTAACATGGCTCAGCAAGAAAACAATCTTGGGAGACCCGATGAGGTTGCCGTGGGGTGACTTGCGTGGATTCGACGCCAAGGTCGAAATGGAGGAGTTTAATTTCGGTACGTATTACATCTGCAAGGCAACAAAGAACAACCCCAGTCCTGTCGGGGAGGGCAGATTTGAACGCGAATCGTAATCCCTAGAAATAGGCATGAATTTCAAGAAAAGATTGAACCTATATTACCGAACGGCTGTGGTCGTACTTCCTTGAAGCCGTTGAAACAGGCCCTAAGAGGCTACAGGAATCGATGCTCGCTCAAATTCTTATTACTCTTGGCGCAACGCTGTGGAGCTTTCTTGGCACGATCCACACTCTCTACACGTTCTTTACCAATAAGCTGGAACCGCGCGATGCCGCAACCGCCGCCGCGATGAAAGCGACGAGTCCGGTACTGACCGAGCATACTAACCTGTGGAACGGCTGGATCGGGTTTAATGCCAGCTTTGGTCTGGGCTTGTTGCTGTTCGGCACGACTTATCTGTTGCTGGCGGTCCGTCACATGTCTTTGCTGCGCGAATCGCCTGCACTGACATGGTTGCCTGTTGTCGGGGGCGCAGCACAGCTGGCAATCGCCGGCCGATACTTCTTCCGCCGTCCATTCATTGGTGCCGCTATTGCCACAGCGTGTTTTCTGATAGCCGCGTTTACGCTTTCGTCTTCGCACAAATCGAACGGAAATCGGGAGGGGCGGATGCTCACCAAGGAGCAGGAAAATAGCAGGACGATCCTTGCTATCTTCCGCGCAATCGAAGAGCGCGATGGGGCACAATTTCGCGCTTTGCTTCAACCGGATTTTGAAATCCATTGGCCGCGATCATTGCCATATGGAGGAACTTTTCGTGGCGTGGAGCCGCAGCCTCGTGGCTGGGGTGCAACTTGGCAGCCCCTACAGCCGAGCGAATCAGAAAGAAAAATGGACGCCCGAGTCATTGCCGCCCAGGGCGATGATGTGGTAGTCCTCTGGCATCAAAGAGGGCGTAGTGCCGCAGGAGAGAGCATAGATGAAGAGGTTCTTGGGCTCTATCGTTTCCGCGATGGAAAACTGGCGCGCGCCCAAATGTTTTATTTCGATACAGTGCCGGTGGCGAATTTCCTGGCAAAGGCGCAGCAATGAACATGAGGCCCACTTGCAAACCCTGGCTGCCAGCGGTGGACCTGTCACTCATGAGCACTCCGAAACTCGTTGAGGACTTCTACGAGCGCATTTGGAATGAGGGAATCTGGATGCCGCAGCAGAGCTGCTCACACCGGAATTCTCGTTCCGTGGCTCACTCGGAACGAAATGCGAGGTCGGGAAGCATTCCAGAATTACGTTCGTACTGTTCGCGCGGCTCTTGCCGATTATCAGTGCGAAATTCTTTCCTGCGTTAAGAGGCAAACCAGGCTTTTGCCAGGATTCGTTTTACAGGCCACGTGGCGGCATTTCGAGGTTACAAACCGACGGGGAAACTCGTCCGATGGCTGGGAGCAGCGTTGTTCAGGTTAGAGGATTCGATGATCGCCGAGTTGTGGGTCTGAGGAGACCTCGCGGGGCTTGACTCGCTCCTCAGAAGGCAAGCGGCAGAAAGTAAAGTGCGATGAGAGACAGTTATCCGCGAAGCCTCAATTTAATAGTCAGCGGCTACGCGACTTTGTACCTTCGCATCGCCCTCGCTGCAGCTTTCCTGACCTCTGTCACTGACCGGTTCGGCATCTGGGGACCTCCAGGCACCATGAACGTGGCCTGGGGAGACATGACGGGTTTCATGGCCTACGCCGCCAAGCTGAATCCCTGGTTCCCGAACGGGGTGATTCCGGTGTTAGCGTGGGTTGTCACCGTCGCCGAAACGTCCCTGGCGCTGGCCTTGCTCCTAGGTTTTCATACGCGCATATCTGCACAGTTCAGTGGATGGCTACTTTTGGTATTTGCGATTGGGATGACGGTTGGCACTGGTATCAAGTCCGCGCTGAATGCCTCCGTACTCTCTGCCTCTGCAGGGGCCTTCCTGCTGGCAACCAGTGCGGAGTACCCGCTGAGCTTAGACTCGATTAGACGAGGGAAGAAGCGCGGCGCTGCTCTGAACACATGCGTAGGCAGTCAGGCGAAAAATATGTGTGTCACTTCGCTGGTCCCACATCCCCGACATTACGGTGAAGTCAAATGAACATTAGGCAACTTCAAGAGGCTGATTTACGAACTGATCATTGCGGTCACCGATGATCGGTTCGACGGCCGACAGATGTCCCATCTGCTGCCCAGGATATTCTTTATCCATTTCGGCCCGACGAGTTCTACCATCGAACCGTTCGTTGCATTACTTCGTCGGTCATCAGCGGATCAATCGCGTTTCACAGTCGAATGGGCTTCCGCATTGAGCGTAGCAATGGAGAACGCCACGACGTTCCGTGCAAGATCAACTACGGGCTGAAGGGAGCAGACCGAGTGCTGTCCGTCAGAAGAGTGTCTTAATATCCTGTCGAGTTCGCTCGGCTTGGTGATTGTATTCTTTGCTCATGAAGTACCAGTTCAGCGCTATGAAAATGCTGCATGACCCTTTTTACCGGGCAGGACTTAAAAAGAGATTAGCCGCATTGCGGCCTTACAGCCCACGGAAGTGGGGAACACTGTCGGTCGACCAAATGCTCTGGCATGTGAACACAACGCTTCAGCTTCACCTTGGCGAGATCACGGCGCCTCGCGAGAGAAATCCTCTGCCCCGTAGCGTCATGAAGTTTTTTGTGTTGAATCTTCCGTGGCCGAGGGGAGCTCCCACATTGGCAACGCTCGTCGCAAAACAGCAGTATGACTTCGCGCACGAGTGCCAACGCTGCCTGCAGCTCATTGACAAGTTCATAAGCAAAAGACTTGATGACGAGTGGCCCGAGAATCCTATTTTTGGAAAAGTTACAGGCACCGACCTCAGCCGGCTTCAAATCAAACATCTGGATCATCATCTCAGGCAATTTGGGGTATGAGGAGAGCAGCAGCGGAGCGGCTAAGTTAGATGCAGCAAGTCTCGGCTCGAGAGTTCGAACGCCTGCCACTGCGAGTTCACGCGTTCCTGGCCGGAGTGCCGCTTCACGACGTCTGGGCCGTCGATCTCCCACGGACGCGCCCTGGCATCACGCTGGATGAGTTTGTGCGAACAGGAGGGACGCGTCCTTACAGACTCTCGCTGGTCGTGCGCGCGTTCTTGAGCATTCGTCTCTTCATCGGGCGGCTCCTTGGTTGGGACCACGAGCCGGCGCCAACCACGTGGGAGAGCTTCGCAAAACGTCTGACAAGCGCGGATCACTCAAAGTCCCTTGCGGTGGCAGGCACGCGTGAGGGACTATTCCGCGTCGTATACCGCTTCGAAAACGAGCAGCTCTTAGAGGTAATCAACCGCACTGCGCACGCCGCAGCGCTGAGCGCCCTCGTCGAAATGGCCAATACGTACCGGTTCTATTTCGGTGTCTACGTTTGCAATGTCAGCCGCTTTACGCCGATCTACATGGCCCTGATTGATCCGTTTCGCAAGCTGATCGTCTATCCGTCACTCTTGCGCAGCGTCCGCGCTAGTTGGAATGAGGCATTCGGCACGGGCTGAGTTGACGCTCGTGACGCCAAACGGCCGCCTGGTCGGCCTGAATGTCCTGCCGTTCGGCGAATGCGTTCTTGCCCGTGTTGAAGTAGCAGAACAAGGATCACTGTGCCGTGGGCACCGTGTGTTACCAACCCGGCCAAAACAGTGCCCCAGTCACGTAAAGCTAAGCCGGGACCCTCCAAACACTCGCCTTGGGGCTCAGGCGCGGACCAACTCCTCGCGCGACCACTCGCGCAACTTTCCGGCATTCCAGACCCTTCACAATCGTCCTCCGAATCCGATGAATCACGGTGAGTTGAAAGGAAAGACAAAGCCGTCACAATGGGCAGCTGCGACGTTGCTTACCAAATGAACGGTATAAGGCGGTACTTCACCTTATTTCGGTACTCCACGTAGCCCTGCAGTTCCTTGGCGAGCAATTCTTCCTCGTCGAAAATCCTCCACAAGAGCACGGGTATCATGAGGAGAAATACAAACCACCCCCACCATGAGCCGAGCGCAGGAGACATGCCGATGAAGAGGAGTAGGGCTCCCAAGTACATCGGATGACGCACCAGCGCATAGGGTCCCGTTGAGACAACCTTCTGTCCGGGATAGACCTTTATCGTTGCCGAGGTAAAGGTATTCTCTTTATACACAAAAAATATGATAAGGAACGCGAGCACCACTAGTATGTCTCCGGCTGCCGTTGCCCATCGCGGTACGGCAGACCAGGCAAAGCGGTGATCGAGCGCGGGGACGACCAGCATCGCAATGAAACCTATGGACGTGATGGTTTGGATGATCTTCTGGCTCGTCTCCTTCTCGGCGGTCGGCCCGGCATAGACCCGCCGCTCCAACAGCTCCGGGTCTTTTTCCATGAGGTACACGGTGATGGCGAGCGCCGACCAGAAAAATACGGCAAGGAACGCCCACCCCTGCCAATAGTCGAGGGTCCAGGCAGGGAGGAACAGCAACGCGGCCATGGCGACGAAAAGGCCCGTCAGCCCGACGGTTGCTTTTAGCTTTAATTGCGTCATTGGTAATTTCCGAGCCTTCACACATGATCTCAGGTAGCTTTACCGTATCGGTTCGGCCTCGATCGTCAGAACATTTGCGAACCGTTCCCGGTTGGATCTCGCGATGGCCGCTACGCAGATGAGTTGCTCCAACAATCCGATTGCTACGAATATAAAGTTTGGGCCGGGTCATGAACACTCGCTCGGCATAACCGGCGGGTTTTCTGATCGAGATTCATTGAGACTTCCTGCGTCTTCGAGCGCGCGGAGAGAAATTCGCGGCGCGCGAAACTGGCGAAGGGGGCGCTCGCCTTCAAGCGGCTTCCCCGATTCGTACAAGCGATGCTGGTCGATGGCG
>Ga0306920_100003670_pt1 | contig 19530 bp, 15 predicted proteins | sample flu12Cox44000170_FD_204666 | JGI IMG/M metagenome (GOLD analysis project Ga0306920, IMG submission 204666) | Lab enrichment of tropical soil microbial communities from Luquillo Experimental Forest, Puerto Rico - flux4day.12C.oxic.44.000.170 (v2)... | ecosystem: Environmental > Terrestrial >... | reverse complement strand
GGACGACGCCATGCCAACCATTTCGCTCGGGCAATCGATCGGGCGGCTGGGTTGTTTCTCTGCCGGTTGTTGCTGGGGCGACATCGCACCCGCGGAGTTTCGTCTCGGAGTTCACTTTCCAGGCGTAGAGAGCGCGAAGAGTCTGTTGGGGCAGATCACCGGGACGCCATCATCGGCGTTCGCCACGCAAGCTACGGATACTAGGTGGGTCGTCGAGTCGACGGGTCAGGTGCTGCATCAGGCGGCCCCCGGCGCGGTCCAGATCTCGGATTGGGTGGCGCGTCATGGGCACAGTCTGCCTGTGCACCCGACTCAGCTCTACGAATCCATTGGACAGCTGTGTCTGTTCATCGGCCTCGTGGTGGCTCGCCGCTACCGTCGATTTCACGGAGAGATCTTCGCGATTTGGCTGATCTGCTATGCCATCCTGCGAAGCACGGTGGAACTGTTCCGCGGAGATCTTGAACGGGGAACCCTCAATGGGCTGCTCACGTCGCTTGGTCTGACTTCGCTGGCCGAGAAAGTTCCCCTCGAGGCCTGGTACAACATCTCAACCAGCCAGTTCATCTCGCTGTGCATGTTCACCTTGGGTACGGCGATCCTTTACCGCCGAGGGCGAGAAGTCTTTTTTCAACACGCTCAGGCGGCCCCTACCTCCGCCTAGCTCTTGCTCCTATCGGGCTTCAGTGTGGGTTTGATCCATTGGCCCGCCTACGAGATCATCGTCCAACCGATGGCGGGCCCGGAGAGCGAGAAGAAGCTGATCACCGACTCCGGTCAGCTGCTCAAGCAATGCGAAGTTCTCGAGGGTGAGCTGGCGGCGCTCAAGGCGCGCTACGAGCAGTACTTCCTCGGCATCGATCGAAAACCGCCTTCGACTGTGCACCGTCAGCTGAGACAAAAAATAGATGGACTTAAGCCCGCAATGGCTCGCACCACTGTCGTTAAGCTCAAAATCCAGAACCTCCACCAAAAACTGCAGACCTATGAACGCTTGTGGTCACGAACCTGCCAGGAAATGGAAAACGGGACGTACCACCGAGACCTGTTCAAAGCGCGACTACATGCTCGGCAGCGTGAAGAGCAGGCAGGTCAGCCAGAACCCGCCCCCGCGGGCCTTGAAAAGTCGGCGGATCCACTCGACGTGAATAGCCTTCGCTCAATCTACAATTCGCTTTTGGCTGCCAAGAGACAATGCGGCGAGGACGTCTCCCGGGTCACGTTCGACAGCGTCGTTTCCGCATTGCGCAACCAAGTGCCCGCTGTCTTAAAGAAACACAACGCGACATCCGTCGAATTCAAGGTCGCGGTTTCAGAGGGGAAAGCGGTGCTCAAGGCCATACCCAAGAAAGACTAAGCTTCGAACCGGCCGCGAGTTGACTGCGTGTCGTCTGGTTCTTACTTTGTCGCCCATCCTTGGGAAGAACCGACCGGTGGGCGAGGCCAAGGATCAGGACGGGTGGCATGGAGCGGCGGCGATTCCGAGTGGGCACTGCGGGTTGGATTGTGGGGTTGGTTGTGTCGGCGGGCTGCGCCAAGCCGCCTGCGGAAGCGGTATTGCGTCTGGCTGAAACCAAGAAGAGCGAGGTCGAGCTGGAGCAGCAGCTCTCGCAGTTGGAAGAACGCCTCCTAGGAGCTCAAGCGGCGGTTCACCTGTGGCAGGAGATCGGTCGGAGGCACGGGCAGGTATCTGCGGTGGCGTGCGAAAACGCGAGTCGTCACCTCGAAGGCATTGCCCGCCATCTCGAGCACCAGGAGGTAAAGCAGCGCCTCGCCCGTCACGTGCCGAAGGCGAGGCTTTCTTTCTCCCGTTCTTCCATCGGAGGCACTATCACCGCCGAGTAGCCCTACTTGGGGGTCGCTGGGGCCGACGCGGATTCCGCAATTCGCTGCTGATTGTTGGCTACTTTGCAGCTACAACAGCGCACCGTGAACACGGCTTGGTGGATCCTTCTCGCCTGCTTCCTTTTGGGATGTAATCAGTACCGCGTGTGCGGCGAGACTCAGACTGACATTGTAGTGGATGGCGGACTCTTCCAGTGTCTCGATGGCCGAGACTGCCCTCGGCACTCGAACGTGAACGTTTGCCTCAACAACCAAACCCCGATCCAAGACTGCGTACAATGCACAGACAATCATTGTGTGCAGGTCGCTCCGGTCTTTTGCTCTTGAACCTGACTACGAACAAGACTGAGTGGCATTGGCTATTGGTGCTGGCGATCGCCCTACCTGCTTGCCACAAGACAGCCGACAACTACCTTCAGCGGGCTGACGAGGCCGCGTATCGAAAGGATCCCCAACGCGCTCTGCGAGAGTACCGCCTCGCGTTGGATTCGCTCGACCGAGCAGATACCCCGGGCGCGCAAGCGATCCGGGCGCGCGCACTTCGCGCGACAGCGGATATTTACTACCTCGAGCTGAGGGACATTCCCCGCGCTGTCGAGGCCTATCGCGAGCTGATTCAGAGCTGCCCCGAAGCACCGGAGACGATCGAAGGGCACATCTACTTGGCGGACATCATGAAGAATCACTACCACGACTTGCGCGGCGCCATTGGCGAGCTAAACGCCGCTGTGGCTCGCCGGGCGCCTCAAAGCGCGGAGCTTAGCTATCAAATTGCGAAGCTCTACTTTCAGCTCGCCAACTACCCCCAGTGCGTCCTCGAGGCAGACCGCGTGGTCGAGCAGCACGGCAACTCCGCCTTCGCCGACGATGCCCTGCTTCTCAAGGCTCAAGCTCTTTCGATGATGGAGAACAAGCGCCCCGAGGCGACGCGAGTGTTGGAAACGCTCATCGAGCGGTTCCCGAATTCCGAGCTTCAGCCTCACGCGCTCTTCGAGTTGGGAAAACTTCACGACGAGATGGGCCAGCCAGAGAAGGCGATTGAATGCTGGGTGGACGCGCTCCGGCGCCATCCGGATCCCGCCATTGTGCAGGCGGCGATCTTGCGCGTCCGCAAACGGATTGAGGACCAGACTCCCTTGCGCATTGGCGACCACGTCTCCGCCTTTGATCGCCAGCGCACGCGGACTGCCGCGCGGCGGATGACCAGCTCGTCTCAAAGCGTTCTCGAATTGCAGCGCGAGGGCGATCGCGGAAGCGTTGAGTAAATGAATCGCCGTCGAAGCGCGGAGCTCTTCCAGAAAGCCAAGGCGCTCTTGCCTGGCGGCGTGAACTCCCCTGTCCGTGCGTTTCGCGGCGTGGGTGGCGAGCCGGTCTTTTTTCAGTCAGGCCAAGGCGCGTACCTCACCGACGTGGATGGAAACGGCTACATCGACTACGTGGGCTCCTGGGGTGCCTTGCTGCTCGGCCATGCGCACCCTTCAGTCGTTGAGGCGGTCTCGGAGGCGGCACGGCGAGGGACTTCTTACGGCGCTCCGCATGCAGCGGAAGTCGAGTTGGCTGAGCTCATATGCGCGTCCGTGCCCAGCGTCGAGAAGGTCCGGCTCGTGTCCAGCGGATCCGAAGCCACTGCGGCCGCGGTACGGCTGGCGCGCGGTGCGACCGGCCGAGAGCGAATTCTAAAGTTCGAAGGCTGCTATCACGGCGCCGTGGACTCGTTTTTGGTACATGCCGGGTCGGGGGTGGCGACCTTGGGGCTGCCCGACTCTCCCGGCGTTCCCAAGGGGGTGGCGGAGCTGACGCTCACCGCTCCGTTCAATGATTTGGGCGCCGTCGAGCACGTGTTTGCGAAATACGGGGACCAATTGGCCTGCGCGATTGTCGAGCCGGTGGTCGGCAACATGGGCGTTTTGGTCCCGCGCGGGGACTTTCTTCGGGGGCTCGGTGCGCTGTGCCGCAAGCACGGAGCTCTGTTCATCTGCGACGAAGTGATGACCGGATTTCGCTTGGCTCGTGGTGGTGCGCAGCAAATCTACGGGCTCCACCCCGACCTCACCACCTTCGGGAAAGTAATTGGTGGCGGTCTACCCGTGGGCGCTTTCGGGGGCCGCCAGGAACTGATGGCGAAAATCGCTCCGGAAGGGCCCATCTACCAAGCTGGGACGCTTTCCGGGAATCCGCTGGCCGTTGCCGCCGGGATTGCCTGCCTCAAGGAGCTGGCTCGTCCTGGTACATTCGAGAGACTGGAGAAGATCTCGAGCGAGATCGCCGACGGAATTTCGGCCGCGGCCAGCTCCGCTGGCGTACGCGTGGTGCTCAACCGCGTGGGAAGTATGTGGACGGTCTTCTTCGCTGAAAAGCCCGTCTATGACTACGCATCCGCCAAGAAGTCAGATACCTCGAAGTTCGCGCGGCTTTTTCACGAGATGTTGGACCGGGGAGTGTACCTGCCGCCTTCCCAATTCGAGGCGGCATTCGTTTCACTCGCGCACGGTCCCGCCGAAGTCACTAAGACGTCCGCAGCCGTCCGCGCAGCATTCGTAGCCGTTCGCGCCGCGTCCTAAGCTTAGACAGTGTCGCAGGCGAACCAAGTAGCTCCGTTCAAACACGTATTCACAGGTGTTGTCGCGGTGCAGGCGCATGTCGTGTCTCCACCGACAACTCCCGTCATCTCGGTCGGTGTAAGAACTCTCAATGAATCTTTGGAGAGATTCAATTTCCGATACTTCATCATTGAATACATTTGCAACACGGATGCCCGTTGTAGTCGCGAGCAATTTCAAGGCATTCGCAAATATGTGGGTTCCTGCTTGCACGGTAAGCGCACGGCAGCACACGGATCGCGCGTGGCGACGCACCAGCGCCGAGGGGCCTGCATCAAACAGGACAGTGATCAGCTAGAGCAATTTTGCCTGCAGATTCCAGCCCGTGAGACGGGACTACAAAAGATCACAGGCGTTGAGTGAGCTCACAAGCGGCCTCGGCTGGTTGAACTCCGGAGCCGTGCCGAGGTCGCCGCCGCGGACATCTCTCAATTCCTGGGAGTCGAGTACTCGCAACGAGTCCTTGAGAAGTCGCAGCTTTCCTGTCCTCGGGACTTTGCCTGACTGTGGTCGTGGATACGGCATCGCCGTCGTTTATCGACTGCAATCAAGGTGCCGCGTGACACACCTGGAGAAATCAACAGCCTGCCTGTTCGAGGGGAAGTGCAGCGCACATCGAGCGCAAGCGTCAGCGCAACTTGAGCAGCAGTTTTTGCGTAGCACCCTGTAGATGTGGGCGATGTCTCACGCCGCTCACCGATCGCACTGCTTAGATTCAATCGGCGCGGTGATCAGATTTCCCGCTTCTAGCCGAAATGGCACTCGACAACGGACGTAGGCTCTCATCTGCTTCAGCGTGCGCAGCTCGGAAGCGGTATCCCACATGGCGATAGCATCGGTATCAAACCCTAAAACACGGGAGCCGTCGCCACTAAATTTCGCGCCTTCGATTGGGACCGCGCTCCGCGAGTAACTGCCGAGCAGTCGTCCAGTCGCGGCGTCCCAAGTTGCCAGCACACCGGAGACATCACCGGTCAACACGAGCGTTCCCGCTCGATTAAACTCCACGACATTTACGTTTGCGGCCTTTGCTTCTTCAAAGAAAACCAGAGGAGTTCCGGTCTGGCTGTTCCAAATGATCACGCGCTTATCGCGGCTCGCCGTGATGAATCGGCTGTCATCAGGCGAAAAGGCAATTCCCCAAATGGGACCCTTGAAATCTTCAATAGAGAACACCTGAGTGCCGTCCGCGACGTTCCACAAGACAAGCCTTCGAGCGTCTCCACCCGTGAGTAGGTAATGACCATCCGAGCTAAAGCGAAGAGCGAGCGTCTTGCCGCAGAGGTTCTTAAGCTCCAGCCGGATCGTTCCGCTGCGAGCATCAAAAATTCGGCCACACGAGTTTGCAGCTCCAATGGCGAGCAGGGCTCCATCAGGGCTGTATGCTAGCGCCGAGATGGGGGAGCCAACGTCCGCGGTGAATCGCAGTGTTCCGGCGGGGACATCGAATACTGAGACCGTGTTATCTAGCGTCACCGCTAGCTGCGTTTCCTCTGGGCTCCAGGCCGCTCGGCTGCAGCAGCGGTTTGGCTCGCTCAAGGCGGATGTCGAGTGCGAGTGGGCCAAATCGTAAATCTCGACTTTACCGGCAGTTGTGGCGCTTAAAAGTCGCGCACCGTCGGCACTAAGCTGCGCGTACCTTAGATGATTGGTTATTGTGCTTGAGCTGAAATAAACGTCGAACAGCAAAGGACTTCGATTCTTATCCCAAAGCTTCGCCGTCCCATCCAGGCTTGCGGTAATGAGGCCTTTGTGGTCAGAAGAAAAATCGGCAGAAACAACCGTGTTGGTGTGTCCGACAAAGGTTAGTTCGGTTCCGCCCCAAGAAGTATTCCAGAGCCGGGCGGTGGTATCGCCGCTGGTGGTAAGCAATTGAGTGCCGTTGGTGTTGTACAAGGCTGACCAGACGGCTGTAGAATGACCTTGAAGCAATCGAGTCATCGCACCGGTTTTCATGTTCCAGACTCTGATGGCGGGTTCGTCGGTGGCGGTCAAAAACTCTTGATTGTCAGGCCTGATCGCAGTCGACCGGACGAAGCCACTGCCGCTAGGAACGGAGAAAAGTCGTTGTCCCGTTTTCGCATTCCAAACGTTCACTCTGCCGTCGACAGTTCCGGTGATGACGGTTTCGCCGTCGGGCGAAAGCGCCAGCGGTGTTACATATTGAGCGTAATTGTCTTCTAGCTGTGCCGTGATGCCAAACAGAAGATGACCACTTTTTTCAAAGCGTTTCAGCAAGCCATCTTGGCCGTAGGTGAGGATGTCGTTGGTCTTCGGGTCGATAGCGAACATCTTGATGCGCTTTTGATGGCCGCGCAGGGAAGCGATTTCTGCCAGGCTGTGCGCATCCCACACTTTGGCGGTTGGCCCAACGGCGGTGACGATGATGTTTCCGTCGGCGCTGAAGTCGGCGAGCGTTGGGGCCTGGATGGGGGAACCGGCGTCGAGTGTGCCGAGTAATTCGCCTCGCGCTGCGTCCCACATCTTCGCGGTGCCGTCGGAGCTTGAGGTGACGATCCAGCGGCTGTCCGGGCTGAAACGGGCTGAGTGCACTGCGTCGGTATGACCACTAAGCGTCGCGAGCAGTTTTCCTTTGTCGGCCTCCCAGACCTTGGCTGTCCTATCCAAACTCGCAGTGACGACGCGTTTTCCGTCGGGGCTGTAGTGAGCGTCCACCACCGGGCCCGCGTGCCGCAGCGACGCGACCTGCACGTCGAGCGCGTGGGTGGCTCTGCCGAGAAGGAAACGCAGCGCCGGGCTGTCCGCCCCTTCGCGATAGGCTTGCTCGAGGTAGACAATTCCTCGCAGCGGGTCGCCCGCGAGAAGTAGCTGCCGGCCCTGTTCCTCATAGCTTGCGAGCAGCCGCTGGTGCGCGATTCGGTTGGCGCGAGCAACTGCCACGAGGCCAATTGCCAGCATCACGAAGGCTCCGGCCAGCAGGAGTCGTCGCGTTCGCCGCCCGCGGTTCTCCTCGCGCAAGCTTGCTGCCGCGAAGGCCTCTTCGGACTCCGTAAGGCGACCGGAATAGCGGGAGCGCCACACCCGGTATTCCATCAACGCCTCTTTGCGCCACAGGAGTCCCTTGCCGCGCTTGCGCTCCTCCCATTGCCGCGTTGCGGCTCGCAGCTGGTGGCGCATCCGCGCGCTCTCGGCGTCTTCCTGCTGCCAGCGAACCAATCGCGGCCAAGACGTCAGAAGCGCCTCGTGGATGACCTCGATTCGGTCTTCGCCGCCTTCGCCATCGCTGGCAGTGAGTAGTCGCGCGTGAATCAACCGCTCGAGTGCGCTCTCCGCCGCGGGTCCACCGCCGAGCACCTGGCTCATCTCTTTGCGACTCAACACCGCGCGGGTACGGTCCGCGGTCACCAGGTGGCGGAACGCCTCGCGCACCAGACCCTGCTGTTCGAATGGCATCGCTGAGAGCGTCGCCTCGGCGTGCTGGGCTAACGCACCACCGACGCCTCCCAGCGACTCATAGGCTCGCCGGCTCAACCGATGAAATTGCCGATCGCGCAGCTCCCACAGCTTACTGCCGGTAAATGAGAGCAGCGCCAGCGCGCCTGGCTGTTCCGCGACTTCCTTGACCATCTGCGCCGGAAGCTCGGGGTCGTCGAACTCGTACCCCGCCCGCTGCGCTGGGCAGAGCAGTATCCGGAGCAGATCCTCCGGCGCAGGCGTGCTCAAAAGCTGCAACCCGACTCCGAGCGCATCCCGCAGCCCAGGAAGTTGTTGAGCGCGGATCAAAAAATCATCCCGCAGCGTGAGGACAATACGGACTTCGCCAGTCGACCCTTCGGCCGCGGCGACTATCGCGCGGGAAAACTGAGAGCGTTCTTGCGGATCCGGGCACAGGGTGAGCAACTCTTCGAACTGGTCCACCACCAGCAGAATGGGAGAGCCGCATTCCCTTGCCCAAGTTCGCAATTGGTCGGCGGCGATTTCGGGTGTTCGCCACACGTCGGAGCTGATTTCGAGCCGCTTCCCTTCGTGAGCAAGGCGGTTGGCGAGCCCCGTCAGAGGTGCGGCTCCCGGACGCATGGTGATGGCGTGCCAATCAGGCGGCAGGGCCGGAATAACGCCCGCCTGGATGAAGGAGCTCTTACCCGAACCCGAAGGGCCGACGACGGCCAAAAGCTGCTGCACTCGCAATCGATTGGCGAATGCTTCGGTTTCGCGCTCTCGGCCGAAAAAATTCTTAGCGTCGCCAGGAGTAAACGGCAAAAGTCCCAGGTACGGAGCTGCTTCCTCGCGCTCCCCGGCACCCTCGTCATCCAATCGATGGATGTGCTCCGAAAACCAATTCCAGAGAGTCTCATCGTGACGCTCGAAGCCGAGCGGAAAAGCGACCAGTTTGGCGCCATGACGCCCATGGCCCGAGAGCATGAACAGCTCGGGCGTGGCGCCTGGGGTTGGAACCAAGGCTTGCATCAAAGGCCAGAGCGAGAGAACAAAGTTCCCTTCTCGGTCCAAAAGCACCGGCCTGCTATCGGGAATTTGTGTTTGGAGCTGACGGGCGATCCGGTGAGCGCGCCGCACCCCGGTCCAACTCTCGCCCTTGTTGCCCTGGGTCAACATGAGCTGGTAGTCAAAGAGAAAGGGCATCGCTCGCAGCGTCTGAGTGAGCCGAGCAACCTTTCGCGCCAAAAGTTCGCGCCTTTGCGCTTCCGGCAGCGGTCCGGGCTCGCCTTCAGAGCGGACTTCATCCCCGAGCGCCTTGCTCCAAGTGGTTTCGCTTTCACGCTCCCGCTCGAAGAAGAACGAGATCAACTCGGGAACGGGATATGCCTCTCGGTGCCTGACGAAGAGGCGACAGAGTTCCCGCGCGAGCGCGATCCACTCCCCTTCCGCCAAGGAGTGGCTTCGAAGCTTGCGAAGAAGCTCCAACACCGGCGCGCTGTCCGCATCGCTCCCGGGACCAATTCGGCTGCGGGATGCGAGCGCAAGGATTCCGAGGTACTGCACCAGCGCGCGTCGCACGCCGCTGGCGGCTTCGAGAGCAGTCGCGACCGATCGACTTGCTTCCAGTGCGCTGAGTGCCTCGGCAATAGGCTGTGGCCCCTCGGCGATGGTTCGTTCCCGGATCGCATCGTCGACCTGAGGGAGTTGATCGGGCTCTTCGGTTAACCCGGCGGCCCCGCGAAACGCGGCTGCGAATTCCAGAACGCTGGCGAAGCGATCGGGGCCGCGCTTGGCGAGTGCCCGCGACAGTACCGCGTGGAGGGCCTCAGGAAGGTCCCCGCCGAGTGGCGGAAGAGGCTTGCTGGCATGCTCCCGCGCGAGCTCCAAAGTCGTCATTCCCTCGAACGGCCGACGCCCGGTCAAGGCTTCGAAGCTGAGCACCGCCAACGCATAGATGTCCGTCCGCTGGTCGACCGCAGCGGCATTCAGCCATTGCTCGGGGGCCATGTAGTGAGCGGTGCCGATGTACGGCCCTCGCTGCGTCAAACCGGCGCGAAGGACTCGCTCATCCATGGCGACAACGGCCGAGGGGGCGAGCGGCTCGCGTTGACCAGGATCGGCTGGCTCCACCGTTTCCGCCAGCAGCTTCGCGATTCCAAAATCCAACAACTTTGGAAGCAAACGGCCAGCGCGTGAGAGCACCATCACGTTGGCTGGTTTGAGATCTCTGTGGATGATGCCTTGGTCATGAGCTGTTTGGACCACTTCGCAGATCCGATCCAGGAGCGGGACGAATCGAGTCAGCAGCAAGGGCCCTTGCGTCTTCAAGAGCTTGTCTAAAGGTGTCCCATGAACGAACTCCATGGCGATCCAAAGCAGTCCGTCGGGCTCCGCGCCGAACGCGTAGATGTGCGCGGCGTAGGGATGATCGAGGTGTGAAGCAAGCCGCGCCTCACGCAGAAAACGCTGAACGGTCTCATCGTTCGGCCGTACCGAAGCGCCCAAAACCTTGATCACTGCTTCTCGCGCTAGCAGCGGCTGCTCCGCGCGAAACACCAGAGCGGTGCTGCCCTCGCCGAGCTTCTCGCGAATGACAAACTCGCCCAGCCTGCGACCTAGCAGCGGGGTGTCAATTTCCGCCGGCGTTCCCGCTTCCGGGTCACGACCTGCAAGGTCGCGCATGAGCTAGGCGCTCCGGAAGGATGTGGCGTTCGCGACCGGGAACACGGGCCGAACTCTACTTTACGGGCTGCTACGCTTCCAGTGCCGGCGGGCCTCACCCACCTCCCCGGAATTAGGTCCAGGCTTCCGCTGGCGCGATACAGGCATGGACGCTATAGGTCGCGCACTCGCCCTGGAGGATTTTGTGATCAGCTTTCGAACCGTTGTCAGCGTCGTTGCCGCGCTGGGTTGTGCAGTCGCTTACGGCGCTCTCCAAGAGAATATCGCCAAGATAGGGTCCAAGGTCGCCGAGTTCGAACGCAGCGATTCGAGTGGAAAGCAAGTAAAGCTCTCGGACGCGCTCAAGGGCTCGAAAGCGGTGGTCCTCAACTTCTGGTCTACGCGTTGCCCGGTCAGCAAAAAATATGAGCCCACGCTCAAGAAACTTGCCGCGGACTACACCGCCAAAGGAGTGACGTTCCTCGCGATCGACTCGAATTACAACGAGCCTGCGGACGAAGTGCAGCAGACGCGCTCTGAGCGCTCGGTTCCGTACCCGGTCTTGATGGACGGCAAGGAAGGCTCGCTGGCCACGTATTTCGGCGCTTCCCATACCCCTGAAGCCTACGTGATTACCAACGCAGGGGTGCTCGTCTACCACGGCAATCTCGATGAGATTAGCCCCGCCATCGATGCGGTCCTCACCGGTCGATCCGTCGAGAAGTCCGAGACCAGGGCGTTCGGTTGTTCCATCAAGCGGCCTTAGCTCTCGGCGTGCTGCTGGCCTCGACAGCCTGGGCCGCCGGCGAAAATTCGCAGCCGCAGAGCGCGGCCACGGCTGCAATCAAGCTGGTGGATGTCCATCAGCTGGCAGCGGAACGGGCTCGGCATCGAGGCCATCCCCTGTTCGTAAATTTCTGGGCGACCTGGTGTGAGCCATGCAAAGAGGAGCTGCCCACCATCGTAAAAGCCGCCGAGATGTGGCGTCCGCGGGGAATTCACTTCATTAGCGTGTCGACGGATGATCCGAACGATGTGAAACTGGTGGAAGATGAGCTGCGCAAGCTCGGCGCACACTTCGATTCGGTGTTGATAGCCACCGGTGATCCCGACTCGATGATTCGGGCGGTCGACGAAAAATGGAGCGGAACGCTGCCAGCAAGCTTTCTGTACGCGCCGTCTGGAAAGCGTATTCGCAGCAAAATCGGCATCGTGGACGCAAAACTGCTGCACACCTGGTTCGCTCATCCTGGCACATAAGGGCCGTTTTCGGGATGAACGCAGTCTAGTAGTAGGACCTACGCCGGGAGCGACGGGTTGAGCCCCCGATTCCGCCCGCTCCCAACGTCACTTTGGCGTTTCCGCTTCCTATCGAAACTCGCGGACGAAGCCCCAGTTGCAGATTCACCTTCGGGGACCTGCTCGTCCCTTGCTTGCGCGTGCCTCGTGTGCGCGGAGTAGCTTTCGGCTTGGTGGAGCTCGAAGCGCTTGGCGTTGTAGCAGCGGCCTTGGGCTTAGCTTTCTTGCTCGCGGCTTCAGCCGAAGCAGCCATCAACAGGGTAACCACCGCCGCGACAACCATGAAGAGCCGACAAGTCACCGAAGCCTCCTTGCGGCCTGATGCCAAGCACATGCCATGCCGCACGCAAGGCCCCGTAATTTGCTGGACGAGAGTAGGACAAACCCGTCCAAAGCCCGGTCGACCGTCCTAGTGATGGACCCGGTGGCGCCAAGGTCACGTCACGCCACCGCGTAAAAGGTCAGCTTCCCGTGAACTGCGTGTCGAACGTGCCGTGGAGCTGGTCGAGGGAATTTGCTCCCGAAGGCGACGGCAGGCCGACGGCGCTGTCGATCGCTCCGGCAAAAAGGCCGCAGCCATCAGACCGGGGAACACCAAACGAGTTGTTCACCAGCGTCACGTCTTGGGTATCCGGGCTGTAGGGGATGCCCATGAGCCCCCCATCCGTCCCGGAGGTGAGAACCAAAGGGTCCGGAGTGATTCCGCAACCCCCCGGCAGGAAGGGGTTCTCCAACCCAACCCGCAGCGCGATCGTCGTCGTCATGTCGCCGGTCAGCGCATTGAGGCTTCCGGTTGCATCCTGGATCGCATTGAAGTGGACGGTCACATCACCGATGATCGGCGCCGGGATGACGGCGTCCGGCAGGATGATCGAGTCTTGAGGGATGTTTATAGCGCCGCTCGTGTCCAGGATTTGCCCGGACACGTCCAAAGACGTGATTGTAAAGGGCGCCAGCGCGCCAATCACGAGACTGCCGGAGTCGAAGTGCAAGTTGAACGGCCCGGGATTGTCGACGGGATCAGCGGCGGCGGCCCCGTAAAGCGCGAACGATGCAAATGCGGCGGCGAACAGACACAACTTTCTCATGGTGTATCCCCCGTTTCAGTGGCTGAAGCGGTCGCAGACTACCGCACTTCGGGCTCAAAGGAACAGCAACCTAAATTGCGCGTCACGCCGGTGAATGGCCCTCAAACAGGGCGGCACAGTCCTCGAGGCGGGCCCCCTTGCCGTCGGCTACCGCGAACTTCGCCGGCTTTCCCGTACTTGATGAGGACCACATCGCTGCTGAGCCGTAGGCACCACGCTTGTTCAGCGCGTAGAAGCGGATTGAAAAATTTGGACGCCCTTTGCCATCCAGCAACCTTCGCTCGCGGGTACTTGCCGCGATTCGCCTCAGAGCTTCTAAGCAGGCGTCCTTCGGGTGTTTTCCTTGCCTCATCATCTCGACGACAGTGTGGCCACCGGCGATGAGGATGTTCGCTTCACCTCGTCCGGTCGATCCGGCGCTGCCGACGCCGTTGTCGGTAAAGCACCCGGCCCCGATCAGTGGAGAGTCGCCGACTCGTCCCGGCATCTTAAAAAATAGTCCACTGGTGGAGGTGCACCCCGCGAGGTCGCCATTCGCATTCACCGCTGATACGTGGACGGTCCCTTGACTGCGAGGGTTGCGAAACATGTCCGAACCATACTCCTTGATGAAATCTCGAACGTCCGGATCGAGTTTGTCGGGGTCCGGCTCCAACCATTTGTCGAGCGGGGAGAGGTTTTGCTTCCAGTACAGCCACACCTTGCGGGCCTTTTCCGTCAGTAGATTCTCTTGAAGAAATCCATTGACGTCCGCGAAGCGACGAGCGCCCGGGCCCACCAACAGCACGTGGTCTGTTGTCTCCATGATCAGCTTGGCCAGCTTCGTCGGATTCTTGACGCCCTCGATCGCCGCCACCGCGCCCGCCTTGGCGGTAGGTCCATGCATCACGCAGGCATCGAGCTGAACCACCCCATCTTCATTCGGGACGCCCCCGTAGCCCACCGTCATGTCGTTCGGGTCATCCTCGATGATGTTCACGCCCTCGATCGCCGCATCGAGCGGATCCGCGCCCGCTCCCATCCGCTCAACGGCCCGAGCCACCGCGCGAAGGCCGTTCGAGCTGCTGACAGCTACCGGAAGGTTGGATCCACTCTTGCCAGCATTCGGGCCCGCGGCTTGAGCGGTTGGTCTACGGTGCAGAGCTGCGGCACCGGCGGCGACTGAGGCAAGGAATCCTCGGCGAGATAGTCCCGGCATGGAGGAGGTCTCCTATATTTGGGAAAGGCGCACCTTCTCGACTGTACTTGATGAACGGAGGGCGGATCCTGCTTTTGCGAGCTCGAACCTGCATCGGGCAACTCGCCGCGTCCGGGGCGTTGATCGCCGTTTACTGTGCGAGCACTGCGCTGCTCGGTTGGGCCGACGTCACCAGCGGCGCAACTTCTCGAAGACGAGCCGGAATCACCGGGGAAGTGGAAAGTGCGCCCTCCAGTGCCTCCACGGTTTTGAGGCCATTCCCGGTGATGCACAAGACCACTTCGTCGTCTGGCTTGAAGCGTCCGCTTTGCGCGAGCGACAGCGCAGCCGCGAGCGTTGCTCCACCGGCTGTCTCGGTGAAGATGCCGGTGATTTGCGCGAGCAACTTGATTCCAGCAACCAGCTCCGGATCGGTGACTCCAACGGCCCAACCGTGGGATTCGCGAATCGCTGCAGCCGCGAACAAGCCGTCTGCGGGATTACCGATGGCGATGGAGCGAGCAATCGTCTTGGGAATAACGGGTCTGATCTGGTCCTCACCGCGCTCGACGAGATCCACGATCGGCGAACATCCCTGGGCCTGCGCGCCGTACAATCTAGGCGCTTCACCTTCCACCAGCTCAGCTCGCAAAACGTCATGAAAACCTTTGTTGAGTTTGGTGATAAGCGAACCGCCCGCCATCGGTGCCACCACGGCCGTCGGGAGTCGCCAGTTGAGCTGCTCGACGATTTCGTAGGCCATCGTTTTTGAACCCTCGCCGTAATAGGAGCGCAGATTCACGTTGACCAATCCCCAGTTGTACTCGTCCGCCAGCTGCACGCACAGCCGGTTTACGTCGTCGTATGTGCCTTGAATGCGAACCAGGCGGGGCCCGTAAACCGACGTACCCACGATCTTGCCGAGCTCCAGATCGTGGGGAACGAAGATCCACGACTCCAATCCAGCCCGAGCTGCCTGCGCCGCTACGGCATTCGCCAAATTCCCCGTCGAGGCGCACCCGACTGTCCGAATGCCAAGAGCGACGGCTGCGTTGAGGGCTGTCGCCACGACGCGATCTTTGAAGGACAGGGAAGGGTGAGAGACCGCATCGTTTTTAATCCAAAGCCGCGCCACGCCAAGTCTCGCGGCCAGGCGCGGTGATTCGACCAGTGGGGTAAAACCGGTATCCAGCGAGACCACCGGATCGCCGACGATGGGCAGGAATTCTCGGTAGCGCCACAGGGATCGCGGACGTTCCTCGATGGCCGCCCGGGATGGGCGACGATCTGCGGACTGATAGTCGACCTCCAGGGGGCCTAGGCAATTACTGCAGATCGACGTCGGCGCAGGTCCGCGCTTTTCACCACACAGCCGACACACGAGCGGAAGAAGACCCATGGGCGAGTCGCTAGGCATACGCGCTCCTTCGGAAGGGACGGTTGATCGAATGGACCGCCGAGAGAAGGTCGGCCAACAGAGCCGATGCCGTAGGCACACCGCCGGCTCCTACGCCCTGCCAACTCAGGTTGCCGGCCAACTCTGTTTGAAGCTGGATGACGTTCTCCACCCCTTGGGCACGGGCCAACGGATCGCGGTCAAGAAGGGCTTCGGGTTTGACGGAAGCGGCGATGTGCCCATTCCGCCACGCTTTCGCGACGAGTCTGACGCGCCGTCCCTCACCCTTGGCCCGCTGAACCTCGTCGACCACGCTGGCGTCGATCCCCTCTACCTCGATGCACGATACCGGCACCGGTTCACGCCAGGCGATGGTGGTCAAGATTGAGAGCTTGGCGGCTGCATCGGCGCCGCTCAGATCCGCGGTTGGATCCGCCTCGGCGTAGCCGGCAGCTTGCGCCTCGCGCAGTACCGCTTCGAAAGAGCCGGTGCGTTCGAGGTTTGAGAGGACGAAATTCGTGGTGCCGTTCAGGATTCCCCGCAACAGGTGAACGCGATCCCCGCTCAATGACTCCCGCAAGGTGCGCACGATCGGCAGCGCACCGGCAACTGCTGCCTCGCAGTGCAGGTCGGGGTAATGGTCCGCCAGACATTGAAGGAGCAACGGACTCTTCACCAACGCCTGTTTGTTGGCGGTGATCGCGACACCGCCTCGGGCGAGCACTGCGGCGATCCACTCGTCGGCTTCTTTGGCGCCACTGGCTTCCACCACGATCGGAATGTCTGTATTGGAGGCGATTTCCGCGGCGCTGCCGTGAACCGGAATGGTGGCCGCCACGGGTCGTCGAATGTGAGGACGAGCTACCGCGATCGAGACCACATCGAGAGCGACGCCGGTGCGGTCGCGGATGGACTTCGCACGTGCCCTGAGTACTTCCAAGAAGGCGGTTCCTACCGTACCCAGTCCAATTAGTCCGACTTTCAATTCGCTCGTCGACACGGGGCATTCCCTTTCGCCCCGTGGAGCCCGCGAGAACCCTGAACGCCGGGAAAAAAAAACGTCCCGGCGCCAAAGAGCACGCGGGACGCGGAGCTTTTTAGCGTCTTATTTTACGTGGCAGCAATACGCCGCAAATCACCACGGGTATTCAGTTGTTGAAAAGCTTTTAGCCATCACGCGGGATAGTGTCAACCCCAATCACGTGAACATTCGAAGTGAGGGTGTCGCTCGAGGCTCGAAGCCAGGGAAGACTTTGTCGGTGCGCTCCAATTTGAAGAGGCCGCCGAGGACTTCACCGAGGACCGTTCTGTAGTCTGTGGTGACGGGGACGTCGCGTCCCTCGAACAAATTCGATGGCTTGAGTTCAGTCCACCGTCCGTAAATTCGCCCACCCTGGACGCCGCCTCCGAGGGCAAGCATGACCGAGCCAGTGCCGTGGTCAGTACCGCGGTTTCCGTTCTCTTTCACGGTTCGGCCGAATTCCGTCATCGTGATGACGCACAGGTCGTCCATTTTTTCCCGTAAATCGGTTGCGAACGCCGCGATGGAATCACCGAAATCCCTCAGCCTGGCCGCCAACTGTCCTTGCTCATTGCCCTGATTCACGTGCGTGTCCCAGCCCCCGCAATCGGTCGCGGCGATCTCCATCCCAAGATCCGCGTGGATGAGGCGGGCGATGTCGGCCAGCCGCTTTCCGAACGGTGAATTGGGATATCGCGCCCCATTTTGCGCCGGCATTTGCTCGAGGTTGGCGTTCTGTACCTGCCGCAGCGTCCGGAAGATTTCCTGTCCATTGTGCCGAAGCGCGCTGTCGACCGCGGCCGAATACATGGACTCAAACCCTCTTTCGGTCGCCGCCGCGCTCCAGCCTGATCGGAGACGAAAGTCGGCCCACGAGCTGATCGCCAGCGCTGGCGCAGCGCCCAGCAGCGATCGAGGCAAATTGGGCTGAAGTGCCACTGCCCGAAACTCCGACGCATGGACGTCGGGCGAGGAAAGCAGCGCCCGGTTAAGCCAGCCGTCTCCCGCGCGTCGTCCTGGAGTTCCTGCCTCGAGAAAATCCTGGGCGTCGAAATGAGAGCGGGTCGGCTTCGGCGAACCCACCGCGTGCACGATGGCCATCGTTCCCTCGCTCCAAAACGGGTAGAGCGCCTCGAGCGCGGGGTGCAGGGAAAAGGTACCGTCCAGTCGAAGTGCAGAACCCGCCCCTTTCTCGGGCGGGCGCAAAGCGGTCGTAGTTCGCATCGCGTGGTACTGAGCATCCCCGGTAGGCGGGACCATTGAGAGGCCATCCGCGGCGCCGCGCTGGAAAATGACCACCAGAATCTTCGCGCCTCGCTTTGTCGTCTCGGCCAGCGCCCGCTCGAGGAACCGTGGCGCAAACCCGAAGCTGACCAGCGCCAGCCCAGAAGATTTCAAGAATACGCGGCGGCTGAAATTCATCATCTCACCTCTTCTGAAAATCGGGCGACCCCAACATCAAGCCCGCGACCAAGGGAACATCGATCGGCCTGCGCTCGCCGTCCGCCGGCTCCTCTCCCTTCTGCTCTGAAACCGCGCGGTAGAGCGTGTCGCGCGTTTGCGGACTCAGCTCTCGGTGAAGAATGAAGTTCGCGAACGCATCCGCAACCCGATGCACATCGGCCCAGGCGGCATGGCGGCGGGCATATCCCCGTACGTCGGCGGTTGTCCCATGAATTCGGTTCGATGCCAGCGCAAGGCCGAAGTTGATCCGGTTGAGCAAGGCGCCCGCGTTGATCCACGCCTCAGCGACATCCGGGTAGCCGGTTGGAGCTTGTGCTCGATACAGCGGCTCCCCGAGGCGTTCGATCTGTTGCAGAAGCTGAACATCGCCAGTGGTTTGGCCGCCCAGCGCTCGAATTCCAGAAACCGCAAATTCAAATGGGGTCTTAGTCTTCGCGCCAAAGGCCTCGTCGGACCAGAACTCCGGGGCTGAAAAGAGCGCCGCATAGACGGAGGGCAGATGGCCGCCGGTCTTGAGAAACACCGCGGCAATTCGGTCCACCAACTGTGGTGGCGGATTGTCGGAGACGAACTTTCGGCAAAGCTTGGTGGCAATGAACCGAGCGGTTGCGGGATGTGCCGCGAGGTAATCCAGTACGGTTTCGCCGTCCGACGCCCCGCCGCCCCGGTAAATCGACAGCCCCATGACGCGCTTGGGACCCGGATCATGCGCCCGCGCCCTAAAAACGAAGGTAGCTTTGCGGTTCGGCTGCTCGATGGACCACCCCGTGAAGCATCGAGCCGTTTCGCGGACGTCTTGTTGTGTGTAGCCCCCGTTCACCCCCACGGTGTGAAGCTCCAAGAGCTCTCGGGCGTAGTTTTCGTTCAAGCCTGCTTTCGGGGATCCGGGTTTTGTCCTTGATGGATCGAGCTCACGAATGCTGAGCCAGTTGTCGAGGTAGAAGAGCATCGCGGGGTGATGTGCAGTGGCTCCCAACAGTTCTCGGAAGTAGCCAAACACATGGGGGCGAATCGCATCGCGCTCGTAGGAAGTAACCATCCAACGAACCGGCCCCTTCTCCGCCGAGACATTGAAGTGATTGAACCAAAAGTCCAAGAGCACTTCTTGCAACTGGCGCCGGCTCTCGACCGCCCGCACCAACTTCGCGGCCATCAACTCCTCCAGGATGTGCTGCGGCAGCTCCTCGTGCGGAATCGCTTCGATGGCGGCCTTCGCCTCTGGGCTCGCCGGCGAGAGGCCAAGCATTTTTGCTCGCTCCACAGGAGGCGCGTACTCTTCCTCGAGCTCGGCGCTGGATCGGCTCAAGGTTGGAAAAGAGCTGAGCTTGTAGGCCACCCATGCATCGGAAATTTCGGTCGGCTTGAGTTGCTGATTGATCCAGCGCTCGACGCCGATCTTCTCAAGCGCCTCCCAATCAGCCGGTGAATAGCCAAAAGCAAGCCGGTTCAAGACGTGAACGGCTTGTTTCGAAGTGCTCCAATGGGTGCTGGGAAGCGCGACCTCAGCCTGCGGCGTCGGTGGTCTTGAATTCAAGGTATGTGGGTTTGAGGCGCAATTGGTCAGGGCCACAGCGGCCAGG
>Ga0306920_100003669_pt1 | contig 19533 bp, 15 predicted proteins | sample flu12Cox44000170_FD_204666 | JGI IMG/M metagenome (GOLD analysis project Ga0306920, IMG submission 204666) | Lab enrichment of tropical soil microbial communities from Luquillo Experimental Forest, Puerto Rico - flux4day.12C.oxic.44.000.170 (v2)... | ecosystem: Environmental > Terrestrial >... | reverse complement strand
GCGGCAGTTGCAGGATTGGAAGCGCTAAAGCGTCCCTGCCGGGTGCGGCTCTACAGCGACAGCCAATATCTGCGCGATGGCATCACCAAGTGGATCGACGGCTGGAAGCGCCGAGGCTGGCTCACTATCGACAAGCAGGCGGTGAAGAACGTAGATCTCTGGCAGCGGCTCGAGGCCGCAGCCGCTCGGCACAACGTCGCATGGATCTGGGTGCGCGGTCATTCGGGTCATCTCGAAAATGAGCGCGCTGATGCTTTGGCGCGCGCCCGCATCGCCGAGGCAGGCGGCAGCGGTCAGGCTCCTCTCACCCCGCCCTCTACACCCCGACGGGCACGGAAGACGGGCCTGACGATTTGAGACGGGGTAAGAAGCCGCTACATTCTAAAGCGCTTTGAGCATCGCCTCGGCGCTCGAGGCGTCTACCTGGCCGGGCTGCGCTTCAACGTTGAGCGACTTGACGACGCCGTCATCGACCAGCATCGCATAGCGCTTTGAGCGAATCCCGAGACCGCCCTTTGTCAGATCGAGCTCGAGGCCGAGGGCGCGGGCGAAATCGCCGCTGCCGTCGGCCAGCATTCTGACCTTTCCTTCGGTCCTCTGTTCTTTGCCCCAGGCACCCATGACGAACGCATCATTGACCGCGACACAGGCGATCTCATCGATCCCCTTCGCCTTGAGATCAGCGGCTTTGTCTACGTAGCCCGGCAGGTGGCGCTGGGAGCAAGCAGGCGTGAAGGCGCCAGGCACGGCAAACAGGACGACCTTTTTGCCCCGGAAGATCTCGTCAGTGGTGAATTCCTTTACACCTTCCGGTGTCAGCTGCTTCAGCGTCACCGACGGTATTTTGTCACCGACATTGATAGTCATGGTATCCCTCCGGTGGTATGCGGAACCAACAGCCCGAGACGCAGCTTACGTGCCCGCCGTTAAGGGGTCCGGCGGGCAGACCGATAGCACAGAGCGGATCGCTCGGCAAATCCGAGACGGAGGCCCATCCGGCGCGTTTTACACGCGAGCGCGTGCAGCAAAATCCGTGTGCAGGCATAATTGCGCGGAGCCTCGATTGAAGATGGGAGAGGCAATGATCGGTCGGAGGGCTCGATGAACTCACTCGCAGGCCAACTCTTGGTGGCGATGCCACAGATGCAAGACCCTCGGTTTGCTCGATCTGTCGTCTATCTTTGCGCCCACAGCGGCGACTCGGGCGCGATGGGTCTTATCATCAACAAGCAGTTGGGCTCGTTTACCATGGGCGAGCTGTTCGCGCAGCTCGACATCGAACCAAGCGCTGTCGCCAATTTGCGGCCGGTGCATTTCGGCGGCCCGGTCGAAGCAGGCCGAGGCTTTGTGCTCCACACGGCCGACTATCGCGAGGAAGCCACTCTCCATATCGACGGGAACATTTCGGTCACGGCGACGCTGGATGTGCTGCGCGCCATCAGCAAAAATAAGGGGCCGCGCCAAAGCCTTTTCGCCCTCGGCTATGCCGGCTGGGCACCGGGTCAGCTCGACGCCGAGATCCAGGCCAACGGCTGGCTATCGGTCGCCGCAGATGACGAGATCGTGTTTGCTTCCGATCACGACCGAAAATGGAATCGTGCGCTTGCTAAGCTCGGCATCGATCTGTCCGCGCTATCGAGCGACGCGGGCCATGCGTGACGGCCATTATTGATCGTACAGCCAATATTGAACTTATCGTGCGCCGGGACAATCACGGTCCCCAGCGCGCGTCCGTGAGGACGCGCTGATCGTGTGGGTCGCCGCTGCGTGAGCCGATCGCGGGCACGCTCTTCGAGGTGACGCCTCAGGATCCAATGGTGCTGGGCACTTCCTGAAGACCGCGCCCATTCCAATCCTCGCGCAGGATCGCAAAGAGCACGTGGTCCTGCCATTTGCCGTCGATGCACAGATATTGCCGGGCGTAGCCCTCCTGCCGGAAACCAGCTCGGACCAGCAGCGAGCGGCTGGGCGAGTTGTTCGGTAGACAAGCGGCTTCGACCCGATGAAGGCGAAGCCGGTCGAAGGCGAAGGCGAGGACGAGGGGGAGTGCTGCGGTCATATAACCCTGTTGCGCGAAGGGTTCGCCGATCCAATAGCCGAGGCTGGCCGTCTCGGACACGCCACGTCGCAAGTTCGAGAGACCCGCGCCGCCGATAAGTGTTTCGTCATGGGTGAAGATGAACAAATTGTAGGCTTGGTCGGTCCGCCAGTCTTCGGCATAGCGGGCCACTCGAGCACGGAAGCTCGCCCGGCTCAGCGCATCGACGGGCCAACTCGGCTCCCATGGTACGAGAAACCTTCGCGAACGGCTGCGTAGGCTCGCCCAACTCTCGTAATCGCCGCGTTCGGGCGAGCGCAAGAAGACGCGCTCGCCGATCAAGCGAAATGGCTCCGCACGAGCGAGAAAGATGCGCGGAAAAGATTTCCGTTGTGGGGCCATCGCTATCGCAGCATCAGGCGGCGAAGCGATCTCTGACGCGGTCGAACTCTTCCAGACCACTCAATGGTCCGAGCGCGGCGAGGGTGGGCGGAGCCGAGCGCCAGCGAGCGACAACCCGGCGGATCGCGGCATCGTCGACCGCTTCGACGCGCCCGACGATCTCCAGCGGATCGAATGGCGTGCCATGGATCAGCAGATGCTGCGCCAGCTGCTCGCAACGCGCGGAGGTGCTCTCAAGCGACATCAGCAGACCCGCCTTCATCTGCGTCTTAGCGCGATTTAGCTCAACCGGAGTCAATCCATCCTCGAGACGGACAATCTCCGTGCATATCGCCGGCAAGAGTTCGGCCGCCTCCGCTTCGCCGGTGCCGGCATAGATGCCGAACAGCCCGCCGTCACGGTAGCCATGGACAAACGAGTGAATCGCATAAACCAAGCCCCGCTTCTCGCGGATCTCCTGGAACAAACGGGAAGACATGCCGCCGCCGAATGCCGTCGAAAGCACGCACGCCGCATAATAATCGGGGCCGCCGAGCACCACCCCGGGAAACCCCAGAACCAGATGCAGTTGTTCAAGATCCCGCTGCTCGCGCCGATCGCCGCCGGTATAAGACGCCGGCTCCGTCATCACCGGCCGTTCCGCCGGAAAGCTCCCGAGTAAATTGTCGGCGAGCTTTGCGATTCGGTCGTGATCTAAATTTCCAGCCGCCGCAAGCACCATACGACGAGCCCCGTAATGTTCGCGCAGATAACCGATAACCGTCTCGCGCTCGATATTGCGGATGATTTCGGGCCGTCCCAGCACCGGTCGGCCCATCGCTTGGTCGGGATACGCGCGCTCTTGGAAATGGTCGAACACGATATCGTCGGGAGTGTCGTTCGCCTGACCGATCTCCTGTAAGATTACCGCGCGCTCGCGCTCAATCTCCTCCGGCTCGAAAGTAGAGTTCTGCAATATGTCGGAAAGAATGTCGAGAGCGAGCGGAACGTCCTCCTTGAGCATCTTCGCGTAGTAGGCCGTGCTTTCGCGCGAGGTGTAAGCGTTGAGATGGCCGCCGACCGCTTCGATCTCTTCGGCGATGGCGAGAGCGCTACGCCGTTCGGTGCCCTTGAAGGCCATGTGCTCGAGAAAATGCGCGACCCCGTTGATGTCGGCCCGTTCGTGGCGCGTGCCGACATCGACCCAGATGCCGAGCGAGACCGTGTCGACGGTGTCGATGCGGTCGGTGGCGACCTGCAATCCGTTGGCCAAAGTAGACAGTTGCGTCGTCATTTTCTGATCCAATCAGGAGTTACCGGCACGCCGCGCGCGGGCGCGAATAAACCGTGTCACCGCGCCGAGATCATTCGGCAACACAACTAGCCTCTCGCGCCGATCGAGGATGTCGGCGAGGGCGACGGGCAACACCGGATGAAGGCCGGTTGCACGTTCGACCACATCTGGAAACTTCGCCGGATGGGCGCAGGCCAAAGCAATCATCGGCGTGCTGTCGTTGTTTGCGCCGGCTTCGGCTCGTGCAGCGGCAACCGCAACAGCAGTGTGGGGGTCAATCAGCACGCCCGAACGGGAATAAGTCTCGGCGATCGTGTCCACCGTCCGAGTGTCGTCGACCTTGTGGGCAGAAAACAAGCGACGCGCCATGCGCCAGCTCTGGTCATCCTCGGGCATGCTGCCGTGTTGCCGAAAAAGCTGCATCGCCGCGCCGACGGATGCCCCGTTGCGGCCCTTTAGTTCAAACAGCAAGCGCTCGAAATTGCTCGACACCTGGATGTCCATGCTCGGGCTGAGGCTCTGCTCGACCGGAGAGATCGCCATTCGTCCCGTCGCGAAATAGCGGGCGAGGATGTCGTTGCGATTTGTGCCGATAACCAGCCGGTCAATCGGCAGCCCGATGCGGCGGGCGATGTGCCCGGCATATGCATTGCCGAAATTGCCGGTAGGCACGCTGAACGAAATTGGGCGCACCGGAGCGCCGAGGGCAAACCCAGCCGCGAAGTAGTACACAGTTTGAGCGGCGATCCTTGCCCAGTTGATCGAGTTGACCGCTGAGAGATTGAGAGAGCGCCGGAGCTCAACATCAGCAAAGAGAGCTTTAACGAGATCCTGGCAGTCGTCGAAGGTGCCATCGATGGCGATTGCATGGGCATTCGACGAATCCACCGTCGTCATCTGCCGACGTTGAATGTCGGACACCCGATTGTGTGGAAAGAGCATGAATATGTCGATTGCTTCCCTGTCGCGGCAAGCCTCGAGCGCGGCGCTGCCGGTGTCTCCCGAGGTCGCGCCAATTACGGTTATGTGCTCGTGTTGTCTGGTCAGCACCGCGTCAAACATCGGGCCGACGAGTTGAAGTGCCAGATCCTTGAAGGCAAGCGTCGGCCCATGAAACAGTTCGAGCAGCCATAACCGCTCGTCGAGCTGCACCAGCGGCACGACCGCGGCCCGATCGAAGCCGCTGTAGGCGTCCGCTGCGAGCCGCTGGAGCTCATCGGTCGAAAAAGTCTCGCCCGCAAACAGCCAAACGACGCGAGCGGCGAGCTCTGCGTAAGGCAGGCCGGCATAGTCCCGTAGAGACGCCGCGCTGAGCGCCGGCAGCCGGTCCGGTACATAGAGGCCCCCGTCCTCTGCGAGGCCTGCCAGAAGCGCCTCTGTGAACGTGAGGGTGGACGGTGAGGGGCGGGAGTCTCGGGTACTGAGATAACGCACGTGTTCGGTTCCCATCGAGACGCTGAGCCTATCGCCGCTCCCACCCCCCCGCAACCGGCAGGAACCGCCATCCCGCAAACTCGGGTTCCGGGGCGGAATGGGGTGGCGCAACATCCGCTCGGCCTATTCACTTCGGAACATAGAAGGTGCCGTCTCGCGAGTGCCAAGCTATGCGGTAGTAACGAGCTACGGTATACAGCATGTCATCAGTGAAACGACTAAATTTACGTTGGTTATGAAGAATATGACAAAACGAAGCTCCCGGATCGTCACAAATGTCGGCGCGAAGTTGCACCACTACGAACTCCTTAGCGACGATACGTTGGATAAGTAGTTTTTGATCAAGCCGTCCCGCGAGGATCAATTGTCGAGAATTAAACGGGTCGATAATAAATGGTTGACCCGCGCGGTAGCAGAGAAGTAAACTTTCGCAAATCGCCGGTCCGTGCTTCTTGGATATGTACTCCGCTTCAGCCGAGAAGGATTGCTCGGCTCGGCGGTATATATCGAACAAACTGGCGGCATGGTAAATTTGTGCAAAAGCTTGCGGGCTCCTTGCCAAGATAGGTTGGGCAAGCAGCAGTGGCGACAAACTCAGCACAATCTTAGCCACTCGTTCGTGAGCGAAACCTCCGGCGATTATCCGACTGCGCAACTCGTGGAGCGTGACGCCCGCAGCGATCGCAAGAAACACTGCTGCGTCCTGAAACATGTTGTATGATGTCCCTTCAAAACCGGAAGTAATCGCCGCGACAAAGATAGAGGCGGTGCCATATGACGCGAGAGTGCTGCGGTCGCGCGAGAAGACCGCTCGAGCAAACAATAAAATTAACGCTAGTGGGAATTCGCTCAGGCGCAAATACTTGGCCAGATGGTAACGCACGCCGTGCCAAGCATAGAGACGAGACGACAGCAAGTGATCGATGAAGTCGCCGCCAGCGACGAGGTAGGTGAGCCCAAGACAGCCCGCCGTCAGACTGGCGCAGCAAGCGAGCCAGAACGGCAGCCAGCGCGGTGAGCGGATTGCGAGGTCGAAGGTGATCGCAAGCGGGATCGCCACAAGATTGTGCTTGACGAAACCGCCGAGCACGACGAGGAGGGCCGTTCGCAATAGGCTGAGCCGGTCCGGCGGTCTGGAAATGTAACTGACGAGGCCGCCGAGCATGATCGCTTCGCCAAAAGTTTGCGGATCGTCGACTGCGACCCAGGCGGGAGCAACGAGGTAGCAAAAACCGAGGGCACAACCCGCACCAAAGACCGCATCGGTCCGGTCGCCGCCAAGGCTTCGAACCGCGGCCCCGGCCAATAAGCCCACCGCGAGAAAGGACATCAGCGCGATGATCCGTCCGCTCAACAACAGATTGTGGATCGCAAAATTGACGCCGGCGACTGCCAAGAATGAGAAGATCGGATAATTATTTATACGCCAATAGTTGTCATCGTAGATAAGTTCATGGGCAATAAGTCTCTGAGCATTGTAGACGTTCCATCCTTCGTTATAATTTCGTTCAAAGATGAAGCCGATCGAAAGTAGGTTTCCAGCGGTGAGCGTTATTGCGCATATTAGGACGAGACCGGCAAAAATCGCAAAGAACCGGGCTACGGTTGGAGATAATGGTGCTCGGGCAGCGACCGTCGAAATGCGAAGATCCCGAGCTTCCGCCTGCGAGGTCACAAAATTTCTACTCCGCCAACCTGAACGCGATTCCGCAAACTCAAACTTGTTGGTCTCGCTTATTTGGTTCCAGTCTGGCTGACATAGGATGAGATAATGGGCCGCTGAGCACGCAGTCAAAGTCGCGTGGCGGGCGAGGCTTTCTCATCAGGCGAGGCGTTGCGGCGAGCGCGTTCAGCGACATCGGGACGGGAAAAGAACCTGGCGTAGCTTCGAAATGCGCATCTTGCTGGAAAGAGAGGTCAAGCGGTTGGGGGTCGAGGTCACGGCTGATGCGGTAACGGCTGGATCCATTCGTTCGAGACAACTCGGAATTTATCGCCGTTTCCCACGCCGTTGCAACCGGATGCGGCGCAGGGTTCGGACAGATGCTGACCAGCTTCACGTTTCGCGCCACTTGTCGAGCGCGGCCCGGAAACTAGCGCGCGCGGTTTCGGTGAAGCCGCGCACCCAGTCGGAGCGGGCGCGATGCTCATGCCGAGTGGAGATGCGGCCGCTTCCAGCGGGAGTTTCGGGTAATCGCGAGGAGCCACTAACAACGCAACGTCCTGTGTACCATCTTGACGTGGCGCAGCAGCCACCGATCGTTGAGAGCTTGCCATCTCTCGTTACAAACTCGTCATACGCGTCATCGGGCTTCGGTCGCTGTTGAGCCACGGCGAGCCCCTTGCATGACCTTTGGTCGAATCGTGCTTCGCCAAATATTGTGTCTTTGCGACGCCGTCGATATTCACCCGCCCGACCGGCTGTCTCAGATCGGGATGACTTAGGATCGGGAATGCTTTCGGGAGCACAAACTCGACGACGATATGGAGCTGTGGCACCACAACCTCCCCGACCGCGCTGTCGGTGCACAAATGTAGATCGGATCATGGCCCGGAAATCCGGTTCGCGCCGTTGCACGCCCGGCATCTGCGAGTTCCGGCTGACAAATCTCGGCCCGGCGAGAGTAAGAATCCGCTTTGCGGTCAAGCCAACCCGAGCGTCGCCGAAGGTCGCGGCCCGTGCATGGGTTGACAACAATGTGGAGAGTGGAAGCGCGATTGGAGACGGACGGCGCGCATAGTTGATCCTCGGCCCGATGCGGGCTGATAAACAACGGATGTGGCGGTCTCGCGACGCGCTGGACAGCAACAGCGTAACGCCTATCTTGGGACGGCAAAATTACAACGTTGTGGAGACGGGACGGTCGCAATGAATCGAAGGATCGATGCTCGGGTCCTAGCATTTCCGAGTAGACGATGAACGATACCGACGGAACAATTGCCGTTAAAGTCCATGCCGCGATCGCCGATATACCGGCCGCTGCCTGGGATGCGTGCGCCGGCGACGGCAATCCGACCATCTCTCACGCCTTCTTGAACGCGCTCGAGGAAAGCGGTTCGACGACGGCCCGTACGGGCTGGACGCCACAGCACCTCGCAATCACCGGTTTAGGAGCTGGGGTCGCCGGTGTGGTCCCGCTTTATGCAAAGACCCATTCCTACGGAGAATATGTCTTCGATTACGGGTGGGCGGACGCCTTCGAACGCGCCGGCGGCCGATACTACCCGAAGTTGCTCTCCGCGGTGCCGTTCACCCCCGTACCCGGACCACGAGTGATGTTGCATCCGGGCGCGCCACCGGAGGCGCGGTTGCAGCTGATCGCGGCGATGATTGAGGTCGCCAAGCGGCGACGGATTTCGTCGGTGCACGTCAATTTCCCAGAACACACCGATTTGGAAGCACTTAGCGAGGCCGGGTTTCTGCACCGCCTCGGTCAACAGTTTCATTGGACAAATGACGGCTACCGCGATTTCGACGATTTCCTTGCGGCGTTGAACTCGCGCAAGCGTAAGGCGGTAAAAAAAGAGCGTCGTGAGGCACTCGCACCGGGACTTGAGATCGAGGTTCTGACCGGAGCCGATCTGAAGCCCCGTCATTGGGACGCGTTTTACGAATTCTATCTTGCGACCTCGGATCGCAAATGGGGCTCAGCTTACCTTAATCGCCGCTTTTTCGCATTGATCGGCGAGCGAATGCCCGAGAAGATCGTCCTCGTCATGGCGCGATGCGGCGCCAATTACGTCGCCGGCGCGTTCAACCTGCTTGGCAAAGAGACGATCTATGGCCGCAATTGGGGTAGCTATGGCGACTACAAATTCCTCCATTTCGAATGCTGCTATTATCAGGCGATCGAGTTCGCCATCACGCACAAGCTAAAGCGCGTCGAAGCGGGCGCACAGGGGCCACACAAGATCCAACGCGGCTATCTTCCTACGCCGACCTACAGCGCCCACTGGATCCCCGATCCGGCCTTTCGGCGCGCGGTCGGACAATTCCTCGCTCGCGAACGCCACATGCTGGAACGAAAGATTGAGGGCCTCGCGGAATTTTCTCCGTTCCGTCGCGAGGACGCCTCGAACTAGTCTACCTAGGGCGGTAGCGCGGCCGAAGCGACGTGCTACTGCACCAATTCAGGCTCGCTTGGCGCCGGCACGACCGGCCGCTCTTCAAAGGAGAAGGCAAGCCCGTCCTCTTCCGGCTTGCGTGTAACCCGGACGATCCCGCCCTTCGCGAGTCGGCCAAACAGCAGCTCGTCGGCGAGCGGCTTTTTGATGTGCTCCTGAATGACGCGGGCCAGCGGGCGAGCGCCGAACAACGGATCGTAGCCTTTTTCGGCAAGCCATGCGCGCGCGCCGGCGGTGAGCTCAATTGTAACGTTGCGGTCTGCTAACTGCTCTTCGAGCTGCAGCACAAACTTGTCCACCACCCGACCAATTGTCTCGGTCGACAGGGCAGAGAACGAGATCGTTGCATCGAGCCGGTTGCGAAACTCGGGTGAAAACATGCGGTTGATGGCTTCGTGATCATCGCCTTGGCGAACGCTGTTGCCGAAACCGATCGCAGGCCTGGCGAGGTCGGAGGCTCCCGCATTCGTCGTCATGATCAGGATGACGTTGCGGAAGTCGACGATCTTGCCGTTGTGATCAGTCAGCTTCCCGTAATCCATGACTTGTAACAGGATGTTGAAGAGATCCGGATGCGCCTTCTCGATCTCGTCGAGCAGCAGCACACTGTGGGGGTGCTGGTCGATCGCATCGGTCAATAGCCCGCCCTGGTCAAAACCGACATAACCCGGGGGTGCGCCGATTAGTCGCGAGACTGTGTGCCGCTCCATGTACTCTGACATGTCAAAGCGTGTGATCTCGATGCCGAGCGTCCGAGCGAGTTGACGCGCCACCTCCGTCTTGCCGACACCGGTCGGGCCGGAGAACAAATAGCAGCCGATCGGCTTCTCAGGATCACGCAAGCCTGCGCGGGCGAGCTTGATCGCGGAGACCAGTGCCTCGATCGCCGCGTCCTGGCCGAACACCATCGTCTTTAAATCGCGCTGCAGGTTCTTAAGCACCTCGCGGTCGTCGCGCGAGACGCTCTTGGGCGGGATTCGCGCCATCGTGGCGACGACCGCCTCGACTTCCCTTGCGGTGATGGTCTTGCGGCGACGGCTCTCGGGGACGAGCATTTGGGCCGCCCCGGTTTCATCGATCACGTCGATCGCCTTGTCCGGCAGCTTGCGGTCGCCGATGTAGCGATGCGACAGCTCAACCGCTGCACGCAATGCATCGGTCGTGTAGCGGACTTTGTGATGGCGCTCATAATATGGTTTCAGGCCGCGCAGGATCTTGATGGAATCCTCGACGGTGGGCTCGTTGACATCGATCTTTTGAAAGCGTCGGACGAGCGCTCGGTCCTTCTCGAAATAGTTGCGATATTCCTTGTAGGTCGTCGACCCGATACAGCGGATCACCCCGCCGGCAAGCGCCGGTTTCAACAGGTTCGAGGCGTCCATCGCCCCGCCGCTTGTTGCGCCTGCGCCAATCACCGTATGGATCTCGTCGATAAATAAGATGGTGCCGGGTTGAGCTTCGAGCTCCGCCAATACCGCCTTCAGCCGTTCTTCAAAATCGCCGCGGTAACGAGTGCCCGCGAGGAGGGCGCCCATGTCGAGGGCGTAGATCGTCGAGTTGAGCAATACCTCGGGTACTTCACGCTGAACAATGCGCCGCGCCAGGCCTTCGGCGATCGCAGTCTTGCCGACACCCGGCTCACCAACATAGAGCGGGTTATTCTTCGCCCGCCGGCACAATATCTGGATCGTGCGTTCGACCTCCGCCTCGCGGCCGATCAGCGGATCAATCCTACCACCTTTGGCTTTCTTGTTTAGGTTGACGCAGTATGAGTCAAGCGCGTCATGATTGCGCTTCTGAGGCTTTTCGACACGCTCGTCCTCGTCGGTTCCTTGTACGCGCCTGGTCTCCGAACGCCCTGGCGCTTTAGCGATGCCGTGAGAGATGTAATTGACCGCATCGAACCGCGTCATGTCCTGTTCTTGCAGATAATATACAGCGTGGCTTTCGCGCTCGGCGAACATGGCTACAAGGACGTTTGCGCCTGTCACCTCCTCACGGCCTGATGATTGAACGTGAATCGCCGCCCGCTGCAGTACGCGCTGAAAGCTCGCCGTCGGCTTTGCGTCGTCACCGTGGGTGGCGACGAGGTTGCCGAGCTCATTATCGACATAGTTCAGGACCTCACCGCGCAGCCGACCGAGATCGACGCCGCACGCACGCAACACAGCTACTGCGTCCTGATCCTCGGTCAGCGCGAGCAGCAGATGTTCAAGCGTAGCATATTCGTGCCGGCGCTCATTGGCATAGGCGAGCGCCCGATGCAGCGACTTTTCGAGGTTGCGTGACAACACGCCCGCCTATCCTTCCTTTGCCGCCCCGGCGGTGAAAGCTCGGGGATTAGTCCTTTTCCAGCGTGCACTGCAGAGGGTGCTGGTGCTGCCGGGCGAAGTCCATGACTTGGGTCACCTTCGTCTCGGCGACCTCGTAGGTGTAAACGCCGCACACTCCCACCCCCCGGCGATGCACGTGCAACATGATGCGGGTCGCTTCCTGGCGGTTCTTGTTAAAGAATCGCTCAAGAATGTGGACGACGAATTCCATAGGTGTGTAGTCGTCGTTCAACATTAATACCTTGTACATCGACGGCTTTTTGGTCTTCGGCTTCGCCTTGACGACGACACCTGTACCCGGCCCATCCTCGCCGCGCTTTCCGTTCTCGCTCATTTTGGCCCGAGGGATAACGCTGCTCGCTGTCCTGATGATATTGGCTTTCTGCCTCTCCGCAAACGCATTTTCCTCCGATCAGGCAAAGGTTCCGGAGCCGCTGGTCATTCGCTCCGATAAGGCCGGCGCAACAGGCCGTCGATCATCGCATCGACCGATGCGCCACGATGCAGCACTGCCTCCACGGCTTTACTAACGGGCATCTCTATTCCAAGAAGGTTCGCCAATTCCGCGACGGCTGTGGCGGTCGCGACGCCTTCGACGACGGATCGCCGACCGGCGAGTGCGGCGCTGAGATTCTGGCCGCGACCGAGCGCAACGCCGAGCGCGTAGTTGCGTGACTGTGTGGCGCTGCACGTCAGCACCAGATCGCCGATGCCGGAGAGCCCGCTAAAGGTTTCCGCGCGCCCACCCTTGGCCAGCCCAAGCCGGATCATCTCGGCGAGCCCACGGGTGATCACCGCGGCGCGGGCATTCTGCCCTAATCCGCGCCCTTGAACGGTCCCACACGCGATGGCCAGCACGTTCTTCACCGCACCGCCGATTTCGACTCCCATCGGATCGGTCGATAGATAAGGCCGGAACCTGTTACTCCCCAGTGCCGTCGCGAAGCCACGAGCCAGCGGCCTGTCAGGGCTGGCAATCGTGACTGCCGTCGGCAGACCGCAGGCAACCTCGGCGGCGAAGGTCGGTCCAGACATCACGGCGAAAGGCGAGTTAGGCAGAAGTTCGGTCGAAATCTCCGACATCGTCTTCAGCGAGCCGGTCTCGATTCCCTTAGCGCAATGCAGCACCGGCATTCCTTTAGGCAAACCCGATCGAAGCACGCCGATCACGTCGCGGAGGAATTGAGCGGGCACCACGAGCGCTGCTGCCTCGGCACAGGCCATCGCCGCATCAATGTCTCTCGTCGCGACGATCGCCCGGTCGAGCGATATGCCGGGCAGGAAGATCGGGTTTTCATGCCGCTCGTTGATCGCGGTGATGACATCATCATCACGCGCCCACAGCACTACGTTTGAGCCGGCGCGCCGGGCGACGGCGGCGAGCGCCGTTCCCCAGGCACCGCCACCGATAATTGCCAACCGCTTCACTCGGCCGACCTCATTTACGCCGCCGTGTAACCTCCGCTCCTGGCCGCTGCGGCGCAAGTGTCGAGCGGCCAGCGCGGGTGGGGGGCCGCATCGAGATGGTCCACGAGACCGAGACGAAGACGCTCAATCCCTACCCAGGCAATCATCGCCGCGTTGTCGGTGCACATCGTCGGCGGCGGAGCGACAAACCGCAGCCCCGCAGCTTTCGCGAGCGCAGCAAGGCGGCTTCGCAACTGATCATTGGCGGCGACGCCTCCTGCCGCGACGAGGGCGGTCCCCTCCGGATGGTGGCGGCAAAACCAGTCGACGGCATTTGCCGTTCTATCGATCAACGCATCGCAAATGGCGAGCTGGACCGATGCGGCGAGATCGGCCGTGTCCCGAGTATCGAGGCCGCCGACCGCGACCAGCCGGCTCACCGCCGTCTTCAGTCCAGAGAACGAGAAGTCGCACCCCGGCCTACCCTTGAGTGGCCGGGGCAAGACAAAGCGGTGAGGATCGCCCTCGCTAGCGGCGTGTTCGATCGCAGGGCCGCCGGGATAGCCGAGCCCGATCAACTTTGCGGTCTTATCGAAAGCCTCTCCGGGCGAGTCGTCAAGCGTGGTGCCAAGGCGAGTGTAAAGCCCGACTCCAGCGCATACCAGGAGCTGACAGTGCCCGCCGGAGACCAGCAAAACAAGATAGGGGAAATCGACACGATCGGTCAGCCGGGGGGTCAATGCGTGACCTTCGAGGTGGTTGACCGCGACAAAAGGCTTGCCGGTACCCCACGCAATCCCTTTTCCCATCATCGTGCCGACAATCAGCCCGCCTATGAGACCCGGGCCCGCAGTGGCGGCTACTCCGTCGATCTCAGCGAGCGCGACATTGGCCTCGGCGAGCGCGCGGTCGATCAAAGCATCGAGATGATCGAGATGCGCCCTCGCGGCAATCTCGGGTACGACCCCACCGAAAGGTGCATGTTCGGCGAACTGCGCCCGAAGCTGATTGGATAGAATCCGTGGACCCTGAGGCGTCGCGGCAACGATTGCCGCGGCGGTCTCATCGCAACTCGTCTCAATGCCGAGAACGATCATTGAGCGGAGCCGGTGGCGCTCGCGACCACAACCTCCGGCTGGTAAACCGCGGCGGTCGTGATCAACCGGGCGGCGCGACCTCGTAGGTCTTGAGCGTCTTGTCGCTCGCAGCGTCGATCTCCAGCAGCTTAACGGAATACCCCCACAGCACCGCCGCATGACGTAACACGGCACGGCTGCTTTTTTCCTCGAGCAGGACACCGTCATGGACATAGTGCGCGAGGACCAGGCAGCGGTCGCCTCTAAGATCGACATCGACGACCTGAATGTCCGGCTCGCGGCGGGACAGGTCATATTGCCGCGACAATGCGCTGCGGATCTTGCGATAGCCGACATCATCATGGATCGCCTCGACCCGGAGAGCCGGCTTGGTGCTGTCGTCCGAGACCTGAAACAAGCGGAAGCGACGGATGAGCGCCGGGCTCAAATACTGCAGCACAAAGCTCTCATCGCGATAGTTCGCCCAGGCATGACGCAACACGCCATAGCCGTCCCCACGGCCGGCGATGTCGGGAAACCACTCGAGATCCTCATCGGTCGGGTTTTCGCAGATGCGATGGATATCGCTCATCATCGCGAAGCCGAGCGCGTAGGGGTTGAACCCGCTAAACCGCGGGTCGTCGAAATCCGGCTGAAAGACGACACTCGAATGCGAATGCAAGAACTCGAGCATCGAGCCCTCGGTGATCAGCCCTTTGTCGTGCAGCCGCCGCATAATCTCGTAATGGACAAAGGTTGCGCACCCCTCGTTCATCAGTTGCAGCTGCTTTTGCGGATAAAAATATTGGGCGATCAAGCGGACAATACGCACCAACTCGCGTTGCCAATCCTCAAGCCGCGGAGCCCGCTTCTCGATCAGATATAGCAAATTCTCCTCGGGTAAGCCGAGATCGCGCTTGATCTCCTGCAGACGTGCCTCTGCGGTGTCGGGATCCTCCCTGTCTCTCCCGGCGCCGGGTACGGTGCGCCACAAATCGTTGTAGGTCGCCTCGGAATGCGCTCGCCGTTCCTCGGCCCGGCGCTCTTCTTCCGCGAGGTTTGGCTTGCTGCGGTGGGCGTAACGGTTGACCCCGTGATCCCTGAGCGCGTGCGCGGAGTCCAAAACGCGCTCGACCGCCTCGACGCCATGGCGCTCCTCGCATTTGGCAACATAGTCGCGCGCAAAGCTCAGATAATCGAGGATTCCATTTGCATCAGTCCATTGCCGAAACAGATAGTTGTTCTTAAAGAAATGGTTGTGTCCAAACGCAGCATGGGCCATGACAAGAGTTTGCATCGTCATGGAATTTTCTTCCATAATATAGCAGATGCAAGGGTTAGAATTGATGACAATTTCGTAGGCAAGGCCTTGTAGGCCGCGACGGTATAACGTCTCGTGAAAAGCGAAGCGTTTGCCGAAGCTCCAGTGACGGTACATCAGCGGCAAGCCGACCGAGGCGTAGGCGTCGAGCATCTGCTCGGAGGTGATGACCTCGACCTGAACCGGATAGACGTCGAGGCCAAGCTCGTCGAGCGCGATCCGCTCGATCGCGTCATAGGTTTGGCGCAGTGCCGAGAAATCCCAGTTTGGACCGGTGAAGAGCGGGGCCGAGGCCTCGAGCCGTGTCGCCTCTGCCAAGTGTGTGTCAGGCACGAACGCCCCCCTTTGCAAACAGTTCGTGGAACACCGAGAAGATTTGCGAGGGGTCGCCGACCCGGCGCATCGCGAAATGCGGATGTGCGGGCGCGACCTCGCTGTAGGCGCGCCATAGATCACTGTCACGGGACAAGCCCGTTAGACTACCTCCCACGCCGTCGCCAACCTCGACGTAAGCAAAGTATTGACACAGCGGAAGCACTTCCCCACCGAGTAGCGCTACGCAACGGCCGCTATCTGCCCCGTAATTATCACCGTCGGACGCCTGTGCCGCATAGATATTCCACCGATCGGTGGAGTACCGAGCCCGTGCGATCTCAAGCATCTTCTCAAGAGCGGTGGAAACAACGGTGCCGCCGGTTTCGCGGCTGTAAAAGAAAGTCTCCTCATCCACCTCCTCCGCCGTGCTCGTATGCCGGATGAAGACTATATCGACATGCCGGTAGCGCCGGATCAGGAAGACGTGCAGCAGCATGAAGAACCGCTTGGCAAGGTCCTTCATCGCCTCGGTCATCGATCCTGACACGTCCATCAGGCAAAACATCACTGCTTCGGTATTCGGGCGAGGCACCCGCTCGAAGCGGTTGTAGCGGACATCGAGCGGGTCGATATAGGGAATTATCTTGCTGCGGTGCTCAAGCCGTTCGAGTTCACGGACGAGCCGGTCAGCCTCGTCTTCGGCTCCGCGGGTGCGGGCGTTCTCGATCGCATCGCGGATCGTTTCGAGTTCCCATTGCTTGGGCCGCCGCAACGAAATGCGGCGGGCCATGCTGTTGCGCATCGTGCGGCGAACGCTGAGATTGGCCGGACTGCCGGTGACGGTATAGCCAGCGCGCTGCAGATCGACCGCGAACGTCTCTTTGAGACTCTTCTTCACGAGGTCAGGCAGCTCGAGATCCTCGAAGAACATGTCGAGGAACTCTTCCTTAGATAGCGTGAACTCGAATGCGTCCTCGCCGGACCCATCCGGGCTGCCCTGCGAGCCGCTGCGCCCTTCGCCGCCGTTTGGCCGCGGAATCTCGTCACCCCTGAGATATTCCTTGTTGCCGGGCACCACATGCTCGGTGCGGCCCGTGCGACGGCTGTGGTGAAAAATCGGCTCGGTGATCCCGCGGGTTGGGATTGCCACCTTTTCGCTCTGACCGACGTCGGCAACTTTGCGCTTGCGCAGTGCTTCCTGTACCGCCGATTTCACTTCTGCCCGGGCGCGCCCGAGAAACCGCTGGCGGTTGCTAAGGCTCTTGCCCTTGGGGTTGGGTCGCCGGTCGACGATGTTCATGGGTTGTCCTCCGGACGGGACGCGCGACTCGTTCGCCTACCCGGCCTTGTTTACCCGCATGTACCACTCGACGAGGCGGCGCACCTGCCGCTCTGTGTAACCTCTGGCTACCATGCGCTCGAGAAAATCGGCGTGCTTCCTCTCAGTTTCCGAATCCTTCTTGGAACCAAAGCTGATGACCGGCAACAAATCCTCGACCTGCGAGAACATGCGTCGCTCGATGACCTCGCGCAATTTTTCATAGGAGGTCCAAGACGGATTGTTCCCGGCGTTGTTGGCACGTGCCCGCAACGCGAATTTGACGACCTCGTTGCGGAAATCCTTCGGGTTCGCGATGCCCGCCGGCTTCTCGATCTTGGAGAGTTCCTGATTCAACAGCTCGCGGTTCATCAGCTGCCCGGTGTCGGGATCCTTATAGTCGGAATCCTCGATCCAAGCATCGGCATAGGCAACGTAGCGGTCAAACAGGTTCTGGCCGTAATCGGAATACGATTCGAGGTAAGCCTTCTGAATCTCATGCCCGATGAACTCGGCGTAGCGCGGTGCCAGTTCGGCCTTGATAAAGTTGAGATACTTCTTCTCCGCATCATCGGGGAACTGCTCGCGCCAGATCGCCTGTTCGAGCACATACATGAGATGGACCGGATCGGCCGCGACCTCCTGCGTATCAAAGTTAAAGGTACTCGACAAAACCTTGAATGCGAAGCGGGTCGAGATGCCGTCCATTCCTTCGTCGACCCCCGCTGCGTCGCGGTATTCCTGAACGGACTTCGCGCGTGGATCGGTGTCCTTCAGGCTTTCGCCGTCGTAGACCCGCATCTTGGAGTATAAATTCGAGTTCTCATGCGGCTTTACCCGAGAAAGCGTGCTGAAACGAGCAAGAATATCAAGAGTTGACGGCGCGCATGGTGCGTTTGCCAACTCACTGTTGGTCAGCAGCTTTTCATATATCTTTCGCTCTTCAGTCGAGCGCAGACAATAGGGTACCTTAATTACCGAGATTCGATCGATAAAGGCCTCGTTGTTCCGATTGTTCTTAAAGGACTGCCATTCAGCCTCGTTCGAATGAGCGAGAACGATGCCCTGGTAAGGGATGCCTCCAATGTTCTCGGAACCGACATAGTTGCCTTCCTGCGTCGAGGTCAGCAACGGGTGCAGCATCTTGATCGGTGCCTTGAACATCTCGACGAATTCCATGAGCCCCTGCGTCGTACGGTTCAGACCTCCGGAGTAGGAATAGGCATCGGGATCATTCTGGCTGAAGAACTCGAGCTTGCGGATGTCGACCTTGCCGACAAGGCTCGACACGTCTTGGTTGTTCTCATCGCCCGGTTCGGTCTTGGCAATGCAAATTTGCTTGAGACGCGAGGGCTGCAGCCGGACAACCGTGAATTTGGTGATATCACCGCCAAATTCCTCGAGCCGTTTGACGGCCCAGGGCGAGATCGTGCCGGTGAGCCGCCGCATGGGGATCCCGTAAACCTTCTCGAGCTCGGCGCCGAGCGTCACCGGATCAAATAGGCCTAGCGGGCTCTCGAAGACGGGGCTGATCTCGTTGCCCGCCTTCAGCACGTACACCGGTTCCTTCTCCATCAGCTGCTTCAGGCGCTCGGCAAGCGAGGATTTGCCGCCGCCAACCGGGCCGAGCAGATAGATGATTTGCTTGCGCTCCTCGAGCCCCTGCGCAGCGTGCCGGAAGAAACCGACGATTCGCTCGATCGTCTCCTCCATGCCGTAGAAGTCGGAGAACTCGGGATAGACCTTGATTGTACGGTTCATGAAAATACGGCCGAGCCGCGGCTCTTGACTCGTATCGACCATTACCGGCTCGCCGATCGCGCGCAACATCCGTTCGGCTGCACCGGCATAGTAGGATGGATCGTCAGAGCATTTGCCAAGGTAATCCTCAAGCGAGAGTTCCACCTCGCGCCGGTTTTCGTACAACCGTGAATAGAGTCCGAAGATCCCGTCGTCAAATTTCATCTCTCACCTCAACCGCTGCCCACCCGTGCGCCTACCCATTTACGTAGGAGAGAACGGCGGGCGACTAGACACGTTTCGCCTGACTTTCCAAATTTGTTGTAATCATTTTTATCCTTAGGTAACGCGAGCGAGCACGACGCCTGCCTAGACATTTTCCCGTGCTCGCAAGCGGCCTGCCATGTGCCGACTGGTGCTCGGCTAGAACAGACCGTACACCCCACGCCCCCTGGTGCAGTGTGAATAGTCTCACTTTGTGGCGAGAGTGCGGATATTCGAGGCGCGATAAGGCACCGTAAACTGCTGCAAAGCGCCCTTCGCCGATCCAGCTTCCCTCACGGCAACGAACAACATATTGTGGCAACTTGATCATCATCGCGCATCATATATTAAATCTGCGAAAATCCCAATGAAAATCTGAGTTAATCCGCTCGATTGCAGCGACGTGCAGATTGCTTACTGCGATCGGCCACGGTCCAAGCAGCCATTTCCGCGGCGTTCTGCCGCAGTGCAGCGGCAGCACTATTCG
>Ga0306920_100003668_pt1 | contig 19534 bp, 23 predicted proteins | sample flu12Cox44000170_FD_204666 | JGI IMG/M metagenome (GOLD analysis project Ga0306920, IMG submission 204666) | Lab enrichment of tropical soil microbial communities from Luquillo Experimental Forest, Puerto Rico - flux4day.12C.oxic.44.000.170 (v2)... | ecosystem: Environmental > Terrestrial >... | reverse complement strand
TGTTAAGCAACTGGTCGACGCAGCGTGAAGACGACGGGCAAATCAGATCAACTGGAAGAGCATGGATGTAAACGAGATCCGGTACCGGCCCAGCCAGCGGAACTTTAGACTGGTAGTAAGCGATAGGAGTGCACATGCCAACAGGAAACGATGCCTTGACAGAACGCCTTTCCCGATCTCGCGAAATCAACCTCAGTGTGATCGGCAGAAAATCAGGCCGCACCATATCAAACCCAGTCTGGTTCGTATTCGAGGAAGGTAAGCTTTATCTCCTGCCGGTGCAGGGGTCCGACACACAGTGGTACAGGAATGTGCTCAAGAACCCGTCGATTCAGATCGATGCCAGGGGCGCAGAGGCGAAATTGAAGGCCGTTCCAGTCAACGACGTCACTCAAGTATCATCCGTGGTCACGAAGTTCCGCGACAAGTACGGGGCCGGCGATGTGAAGAAGTATTACTCAAAATTCGATGTCGCTATTGTCGCTCAGGTGCGGTGATGGGCGTCTCTTCCCTGCCGTCAACGCTGTCTCCGGTCGTCGTTCGACTGATCGGTGCCAAGTTGAAGCAGTTTGCGGAGCAGAAGACGTTCCGCGAACTTGGGCTATTGCACGCACCCTCGGTTCCGAAAAAAATGCGGGCCTAGAACGCAGGGCTCCGTCGGTCGCGCCCAGTTGCCGGTTTTTCAAGTAGCCGCGATTCACTCAGGGCGAGGTCTCTTGGGATCTCAGCGGAAATTCTCCACAAGCATAGCTTGGGCTTGCTCCTGGCCGGGCTGGTCAAAGGCAACAAGCTTTGCGTCGGGAGTCGCGCTGAGCCAGAACGGGGTGCGGTTCAGCACCGCGACTGTCATGGTGCGATCGTGCGCGAAGTCGTAGAAACTGAGGACGGCCTGATGTCCAAGGGACGGACCAACGAAGAGAATTCCGTTCTTGGTGACTTGCCAGCTTGCCCACGAGCCGGGACGGACTAAAGGCACAGGCGCTTCGTCACCGCCGTCGATCGGGACACGCCAGACTTCGGGCTCGGCCAGGGGGTTCTTTGCGTAGTAGACGAATTTGCCATCGAGTGATTCGAGGGCGGCGTGTCCGCCGTGCTGCGTGACCTGGAGCGGCGAGCCGCCGCTGGCTGGGACCTTCCAGACCTGCCAATCCCCGGTGCGCCTGGAGGCAAAGTAGACCCATTTGCCGTCGCGCGAAAAGCTCGGACAAACGCCTTCCGCCAGCGTCTGCGGTCCGCCGCCATGTAGATTCATGACCACGATTTTCTGCCCACTTTTTGAGCCGACGTCGAAGGCAATAGTTTCGCTGTCGGGCGACCAGCGGGGCGTACCTGCGCCACCAACGGCGGTGAGTTGAAAAGCATTACTGCCGTCGCGATTGCCGATCCAGATTTCCATGGTGCCGGAGCGGTCCGACATGTATGCGAGTTTCTGGCCATCGGGAGAGAATTGCGGTCCCGGTCCTTGGTCAGTGTCGCTGGTGGAAGAGACAGCCAGGTAGGGGCGTTTGTCGGATGTGGCAAGATCCATCTGCCAGATGCTGAGGCTGCGTAACAGTCGCTCGTAGGCAAGGCGATATCCGCGGCGGGAGACTGCAGGATCCCATGCCGGAGAACCGGCCTCGCTGACTTGAACAGCTTCGGCAGCGGAATCGAGGGTAATGCGCCAGAGCGCAGAATGCCCGGTGCGACTGGAGGAAAAAATCACCGAGCGTCCGTCATAGGACCATTTTGGAGGGCTGCTGATTTTGCCGCGCTCGGAAAAGATATGCCTCCAGTCGCCGCCGTCAACCGAGACGGAAAGAATTTCGTTAGAGAGATCGGCTTCGTGATCGCGCACGAATAGAACTGTCCTCCCATCCGGCGAAAACACTGGTCCCCAATCCTGGCTCGACTGAGGTGCCTTGGTGATTTGATGGAGGGCGGAGTCAACAGGCGAAAACAGGTAGATGCCGTTCGCTCCGGCGAAAGCGATGAAATTACCGTTCGGCGACCAATCGATTTCCGGGCGAGTGGGAGACATCCCGCCGGTAGAAAGCTCGTGATCGAGGTCAGCGACCTTCGCAGCCGCCCCTGTGACAATCCGTTGAATCGGCGTGGACGCGGATTGCGCGGCGAGCGCCTTCTCCGCTTGCCGTTTCTGCTCGCCTCCACCATCGGCGGCGATGATGTGAATAGAGGACACCTTGTTGGCCTGTCGGGTGAAGGCGATGAAGCGGCCGTCAGGAGACCAAACGGGGCAGCGGTCCCTTTCATCGCTGGTGAGCTGCAAAGGATGATCGCCGCCGACGGGGCTCACGTAGATACCGGCTTCCCCAGGCTTCGAGTGCTCTCGGAAGAAAGCGACGGAGACGCCATCGGGGGAGAAAGCGGGCGCCGCGGTGTCGGAGAAGGGCAGCAGCGGTCGCGAGTGCTCGACGATGGCAGGGTCGGCTTTGGCCCCGCTGAACGGGGATACCGGCCGGATGACGAGCGCTGCTGCCATCAAGAGCGTGAATAGTAAGCCCACACCCATGAAGTATCTCCGCCATGCGCTGTGAGCTGGGGAGGCCTCGATCGGAAATTGCGCCTCAAGGGTGAACTGCGACACCGGTTGCGGCTCAACCGGGGCCCGAGCTTCAGAATTCGGTTTGGCGGGAGGAGGTGCTGGCCGTACATCCAGCCACTCAACCTGGGAGATGAAGCGGTAGCCGCGACGCGGGAGAGTCTCGATGTAACGAGGGTTGTCCGCGGAGTCGCTCAGGGCATCACGGAGCTTGTTCACGGCGGCGTTGAGGCCGTGGTTGAAGTCAACGAAGGTGTCGGCAGGCCAGAGGCGGGAGCGCATCTCGTCGCGCGTGACAAGCTCACCAGGGCGACTGAGAAGCATGGCCAGGATTTCGAAAGCCTGTCCGACGAGCTTGACCCGGGTGCCGAATTTCCACAGCTCGCGGGTATGTAGGTCCACGTCATAGGGCCCAAAGCGCGCACGACTGGATTGATCTCTGATCATTTGCGCCCGATCAACGTTAGCCGTTTTCTACATCATCCCCTAAAGTTCTACGCTGAAAGGCAGCTGTTAGTTCCCTTGGACGAACAAATAAGTCGTTTGTCATCAGACCATTAGTGGATGAGGTAGCGATGGACTGGTAAATGAGGCGAGGGGCATCGAGAAATGATCCGCTTTGTATTGCGACATCTCGGGTTCGGCGGCAACTTGTGTCCAAGTCGAGGGACTCCGCCCTCAGGCTGGGAGGATCCGTGAGAGCACGAAATGTTTTGGTAGTAGTAACCGCAGCTGCGCTCAGCGTAGGAATCATGGGAGGAGGTCGGGCAACTGGGCAGGTGGGGTCGAAAGAACAATGCAGCCTGGCCGTGGTTTCCCGGCTTGCAGAGCGCGATGGTCCGGTTTGTGACCTATCAATGGTTCGGCGCATGGCGAAGAACGGAAGTGCCTTTGAGCAGAATCAGCTGGGGATTGCATCGATCCTGGCGATTGGGCCGGACTACAGCGAAAAAAAAGCTCTGGCATGGTTTCAACGCGCTGCACAGCGGGGCTATGCGCCCGCAGAAGTAAATCTGGCCGTCATGTACATCAACGGATGGGGAGCTTCTGTGAATTACGGAGCCGGCTTGCATTGGCTACAGGCAGCCGCGGATCAACACTTCCCGCGCGCCTACTACAACCTGGGGATCATGTATCTCGAGGGAAAAGGAGTTCGGCAAGATGACGGCAAGGCGTTTCGCTGGTTCCAGAAAGGGGCTGAGGCGGGCGACAGCAGCGCCCAGACGAACCTCGGATACATGTATGACCAGGGGCGGGGATGTGCAAGGAATGTCGTGAAGGCGGCGGTGTGGTATCGAAAGGCGGCAGAGGCGGAAAACCCGCTGGGGGAAAACAATCTGGCCGATCTATATCTGAAGGGCGAGGGGGTGGCGCACGACGATGGCGCGGCTTTTGCCTGGTTTCAAAAGGCGGCGGCGCAGGGGCACACAGGCGCGAGGATCAAACTGGGATATCTGTACGCCGAAGGGCGAGGCACAACCAAGAATCCGCAAGCTGCGTATGCTTGGATCAAAGCCGCAGAGATGGCCGGGGATCCGCGGGGAAACGAGCTGCTTCGTTCGCTCGAACAGGTCCTGACGGCGACGCAAGTCGCCGAGGCAGGGGAAGAAGCCGGCAGGTTGCAGCAGCCCCGAGCGGAGCTTTCGGCCAAGAACTTCGCGCAGTGATTTGAGGACTGCGCAGGAAAAGAAGAAAGCAACTCAGGCGGGACCACGTGAGTCATCTAATCTTGACAATCCAGCAGGCGCGCTACCCTGCCTGGGCGCGAAAATCCACATCAATGTTGATGTAGAGATGGTGAAGTCCACCGACCGGCTGCCAACACGAGTAAGAATCGGCGGCCGTTACCGAAGTGGAGTGGTACGCCAAGTTTCCCGAGCAGAGCTACTTCAATGTGTCCAGCCCGAAAGGCGCATCCTGCAGTATGGCCGTTCATCTCCCGGGCTTCTCACGCTCTGGATATCACGTGCTACTGGCAACGCCGACAGTGCCACCGACCGTCACTGTTAGGGTTCCATCGAAGGCGGCAGGACAGGCATTCAAGCTGAAAGACGGCAAATTCATCGGCGTTTTGGATCCGGGCTTCTTCGACCCGATCATCGACCGGTGGGTAGAGTCGTACACCCCCAATCAGCTTCCGATTTTCCAAACCGATAACGTTTTCGAGGCGCCGGGAGCAGTCCTCAAGAATTGCTGAATTGGGGCTTATCACGCTTCGCATGGGCCGCTCCACCGCGCAGACCTGGATTTATGCCGTCTACACCGAACCTGGCACCTTTAGGGGCTACGCCTTCGTCGACGTTGTGCCTTTAAGCCACGCGGTCGCGGAGTGGCTGAATGAACCCTTCGGAGGCGCCTTTCCCGGCATTAACCTGATACGGCCTGCCGTTCTGCCCGGCCAGGGAGGCAACTGCATCATTAACTTCGAGACCGGAGACCCGTTGGAAGCTCTGCTGCCTGCAACCTGGTTCACCGAGATGACCAATGGAACGGTTTACCATTGCAGGACGAGGCATTCCTCTCCTGGTACCTGCATGGACATTCCCTTTGGCGTGGATGGGTTCTCCCGCTCCTGGGAATGTGCTCGTGTGCTGCTCGCCGCCAGACGCGAATGTCATTTTTGATCCTTGAATCGTTATGTATTAAGGAGGCTATGCATGGGACTGTCCTGGCAACAAGGTCCACTTTCACCAGGAGCAATCGGACGTTTTCTCACGCCCGAACCGCTCCCCAAAGAGCTCTTATATGCCGAGCCATTGCGCCGACGTATGCGCGTGCGCTTCGGCGGCGCATGGATCGCTGACAGTGAAAACGTCATCCTGCTCTTCGAACCCGGGCATTACCCAATGGCGTACTTCCCGGAGAGCGATGTCTCTGCAGATACCTTGCAACGGACCGAGTACACAACCCATCACCACGAACTCGGGGTCACTTCGTGGTATGTGGTTCGAAGGGGAGATAAGAGCGCGCCGCGTGGAGCATGGCAACACACCAATTTGCCTGATTACGCAAGCGAGTTGCGCGCACGGGTCGCATTTGCCTGGCCCGCGATGGACGCCTTCTACGAAGAGGACGAAAGGATCGTGGGCCATGCCGCCGACAGCTACCACCGCATCGACATTCGTCAGACATCCCGTCACCTCGTCGTCCGCCATCGTGACCGCATCATTGCCGGTACTAAACGGCCCATGGTTCTCTACGAATCCGGCTTCGCACCCCGTTGGTACGTTCCGCGAGCCGACATTGATGAGTCGGTACTTACCGCCTTGGAACGCAAGACCTTTTGTCCGTACAAAGGGTTATGCAGCTATTACGACATCGGTGACGCGCATCTGGCAGCGTGGTCGTATCCCGACGCCTATCCCGAGGTGCGTCGTATCTCCAACTTGGTGTCGTTCGAGCCGGATATAGTCACAGTTCACCTCGATGACAAGCAGCTGCGGCTTGAGCCGGGTCAGGCTGTGATCCCTCACGGCATGGATCGTGAGCTCACCGTTGCCGAGGTGATGGGGAAGCAATCGTGAGAACAGCAACGTTTTCAGTCGAAGTGATCACTCTGCCGGTGAGCGATGTCGACCGAGCGCTGCGATTCTACGCCGATCAGGTTGGCTTCATTCTCGACGTCGACTACAGGCCGAACGACGCGTTCCGAGTCGTGCAGCTCACTCCGCCGGGCTCCAACTGCTCGATCCAGATCGGTAACGGGCTGACCAACGCGCCTGTGGGATCAGTTGGCAACGTCTATCTCGTCGTCACTGACCTCGAGGCCACGCGGAGACGACTACTCGAACGTGGGGTGAAGGTCGGTGATATCCGGCACAAGACGCCTATCGGTGCGTGGGACGGAAGTTTCGCACTCGGCATCGACCCCGCGCGCGGGGACTATGCCAGCTTTGCAGACTTCTCCGACCCCGACGGCAACGGTTGGGTGCTTCAGGAACGGGGCTATCGGAATTTGTGACCAATCAACAGGGAACGAAAAGAGCTGCAGCTCCCGCCGCTTGCACGGTTTGGCAGACCTCGATGCGCGAGGCGGCTATTTCGTCAGCCGCCCCGGCGTATCGACCTGCTATATCTGGGTATCTCCATGACTTCGATCAGACGAGAGAGTATTTGTTGTTGCCGGCAAGATTAAATGAATGGCTTACGCCGCGAGCGAACGCCAGGTCTCGCTTACTCGGCGAAATTAAGCCCCAGGGCCTTCAGGTAGCCTTGATTGACATGACACTTGCCCCATTCGACATTCTTGAGCACATCAGCGAATGCCGCATCAATATGATCCCGCGGCGGACGCTTTGCAATAGGGTCTTCTGCTTTGCCTGTATTTTCGGTAAGCTTTGCAAAGGCGACGATTTCGCTCCAATATGCCGGCCTCGCGAAGGAAACCACTGACCTTGGACGGTCCATCTTCTTGTATGGCCAGAACGCCCAACCAACCCGGTTCTTGTCCAGCAGCTCGCGATATTGGGCGATCCATTCGTCCGTGTTCTCTCCCCACTCGCTCATCCAGATGGGAACGTTGTACTTGTCGCGAAAGTCAAGGTATTCCTGGATGGAAGCTTGGACCGCGGGCATCCAGTATTTGTGAAAGTTATACATAGCCTCTCTGTCGAAGGGGGAACCGAAAACCTTAAAATTCGTGTCCCACTGGGCTCCGCCGAGGATGATGTGATTTTGTCGACCTCGCGAATGGCAGCTACGATGCGACGTTAGAGCGGTCCAACTGGCTGTTGTATTTGAGAAGCGCCGGGAAAGGAGGAATCGGTTCATTGAGCAGGTCGTAGCCCAGCACCGTCTTCGATGCGCGATAATGCTCAGCGGCGACTGTCGAGAGCGATATCGCGAAACAAAGAGCGTAAACAAAAGCGGAGCGAAGTCTTACTCGTAAGTGCATCTATGCTGGGTCCTTTGGAAGACGAAATGTCCTTTGGGAGACGAAATATGCAGGGTAGCAGAGACGTGTTCACCATGACAAACATACCGTCCAGGTCAGGCCAAACCTGCCGGCGCTGTGAGCGTGCACTCCAACTCGGTTATATTCATTGGCGGCTGCAAATGCCGCTCAATCCGAGGCGAAAATGAGGAATGTAATCTTCGCAATCAACATTACCATAGATGGCTGCTGCGACCACACCAAAACAATTGTGGAGCGAGCGGGCGGCGGGCCAATCGAAGGTAATGAAGAAATAGAATATTATACGCATCTCGCGCGAGATGTTGACCTACTCGTCTTTGGGCGTAAAACCTATCAATTGATGGCTCCTTTTTGGCCTGATCTCGCAAAAAAACCATTCTGGGGCAAAAGCAATTAACGAATTTGCTCAAACATTTGACTCCATCAACAAAATTGTTTTGTTTTCACAATCATTAGACAGCGCTGAAGGAACAAATACGAGAATTGTTCGTACGAAGCTTCAAGACGAAATACTTAAATTGAAGCAAGAACAAGGCCAAAAATATTTTAGTCGGAGGTGTAACTATTCCTTCACAACTTATACAGCTTGGTTTAGTTGATGAATATCGTTTTGTCGTTCAGCCAATAGTTGTAGGAGAAGGAAGAGGGTTGTTAGAAGGTGTTATCCTACAGGAGAGATTACAATTAGAACTTGTTGAGTCGAAGATTTTTAAATCAGGATGTGTTGCGCTTCGTTACTTGAAACAGTGACAGAAAAAAATCAGCCGGCAAACAGCAAAATCACCGTAGAACGTTTGCTTGTTTGCTTTTGCCCGACCACTTTGCTGAACTCGCCAAGAGTTCCAGCTACCTCGGCTTGCCTTCCTAATGTTCACATTCGCTCCGGCTGGTTACGAAGCCACAAGCCGACTCTTTGTTGTCTCGGTCGCACCGCTGGCCTCACGGCTTTTGTGAACGTATGCGAGGGGCGGCGGCCTGATAACGCCATGAACAGGACCGCTCGGCGCATGAAGTTCTACCAAAGGAAAACCGACGAAAAGGGTACTGGTCCCGGGAGGCTTCGTGTCGATCAGGTTCTTTTTTAGTTCACTTTGCCAACACTGAAGTAGCTTACGAATTTGCAACAGCTGGGCGGTAGAGCATAGGTTGTTGAAAACCTCGGGACTTGGTTTTATCCACTTCCAGCGCATTCATAATTCCTCTGCAGTCTCGGTTGTGCTTTTGCTTCGCTGCGTGCCCGCGCCGTTTCAATTGCAGAATGGAGTTTGTCACGCAATACCGCGTGCGGCGGCAACACAGTGAGATACTCGGCTACATGGATACCAGCGGTGCCAAGCTCGAACAACTCAATTTGGTCGCTGTTCTTGCCCGCTGCACAGAAGGATGCCCAGTGGCAGCTCCTCATCGGGCTCGCGCTCATTTTGAGCGAGCCACCGAAGATGGAGTTCTATCTGGCTTTTATATTCTGGCTTGAACGCGCCCAGCTTCAGCTCTACCACGACGGGCCGCTGAGTTTACGCTCATAGAATAGTAGATCAATGTAAAAAATCATCGCCGTCAAGCTGGATGCGCCTCTGCCAGGCCGCGAAAAAGAGAAACCCGCTCCCAACTCCAGCAAGAAGGTCTCTAACTCGTCGAGAATGTTGCAGGATTGGGTTAGACATCCATTTTTACTATGGCGCACTGACCGGGGCTAACCGATCCAGCCAAAACTGCTTTTCTTTCTCAAACGCTTTCCGATCTTCGGGGGTAACTTTTTGAACCCGGCCCGCCCCCTCCTCAACCGTGACGACTTTCCGCAGCGCGCCTTCCGTCGAGGTCAAATAGAGGGTTTGGTCGTTTGTCGTCTCGTTCACAACAAAAAGAACAACGTCGTTCTTGTTTGCGGTCGAGACATCAAACCCCTGCACCACTTTCCCGGTCCGCACCACGCCTTGCCTGACGAGACACTCTTGTTCTCGCGATAGGCCCAGCAGGGTGGAAAGATGCGGCGGCAACTTTGCATGCAAGCCTTCTTGCAGGGTTTTGTCCACAGCTTGTACCATCCTTTTTCGAGCCTGCGGACTTGGCGAAGGCCTCACCTGCGCCGGTGTGGCCGACATAAACATCACCCCCGTTAAAAGGAGGACCACAGCTACCGCCAATCGACTCGACCATCCTCCGTCGAATTTCGACACTCACCCCTCCAATCCAATCGGCCCACATGCCACTTCTCCCGGCCTGCAAGACTGCAAGAGGCACTAGCTCCGTACCGGGTCGTCGCCGAACTCCGACTATCATACTCACACGGTAGATGCCGGTACTTTGGAAACAAAGGTTCTTGCGCAGAAATCGAAAGCCGGAGAGGGCAATTCATGAATATACCTGAGAAACCACTGGGGCCGGATTTTCGCGAGCGGGCAAAAGCCAACGATGTGCCGGTGGCGCGTCTGATTGGATTTGAGGCCAAAGACATTGCCGGTGGACGGGCAACGGTTGTCCTGGCCGCGGAATCACAGCACGCCAATCCCATGGGGACCTTCACGGCGGCATTCTTTGCGACATTGCCGATGCCGCAATGGGCTTGGCGTTTGCAAGCACCCTCGCAGCCCACGAGTCCTTCACTACTGTCGAATTGGAAAATAAATTTCTTTCGTCCGGTCTGGCAGGCACAGCTGAAAGCAGAAGGAACTGTCGTACAGCGGGGCCGCACGATCGGCTACATGGAGTGCAGTCTGACGGACGAGGAAAACCGTCTGGTGGCGAAAGCGGCATCCACCTGCATGGTTTTTCGGGGCCAGCGCGCCACCGGACGATAATTTCGACTCAAGTCAGCAAGGTGGTGTGGGACGCACACTGCCCAACACTGCCCATTCTTCCCCGTCCACTGCCCGAGAGGCTTTGTTTGTAAATATTTCTACGACTGCTCTTTTACCGGAAGGAGCTGACGATGAAAATTCCGGACGCGATCGCTTGGTCAGGAGCGAATCGGACCCGGGTCTCGCCTTTACTCGGTCATTGCCGGGCGCACGTAAAGTCTATGCGGCATACGTTGCCCAACCGCAATCTTACCGAAGCTTGCTGAGCGAGCGTAATGCCCAATCGGCGAGGCTGTGTGGCAAGGGAGCATATCCAAGCGCGGAACTTTCTTTCTGGCCATCAGTCAAGACCCATCGGAGCAACCCGACAAGAGCAGCCTTCTTGGCCTGGTCGCTGCTTTCCTCCGGCAGCAGAAGCCAAGTGAATGTGGCAATTGGATAGGCTCCCTTACCCGGGGAGTTGGTGATGGACGCAGGTAGCTCCGAGCCAGACCCAAGCGAATCCTTCGCCGCCGCAGCCAGCGTTTCCAGGTCGGCGTGAATGAACTCGCCGGCAGCGTTCCGCACTGAACCAAAGCTCAATTGGTGCTGAATCGCATACACCAGTTCGACGTATCCTATGGAATTCGGGGTCTTCTGGACCAGAGTGGCAACTCCATCGTTATGTTCTGCTCCGGTTCCCGTCGGCCACGCCACAGTCATGCCGGTCCCTACTGTGGATTTCCAGACGGTGCTGGTTTTGGACAGAAAATCCGACCAGGTGTAGGTCGTGCCGCTGCCATCGGAGCGATGAATGACCGCAATCTCGGCATCCGGCAACGGAATGCCCTTGTTGGCCGCGTGAATAAGGGGATCATTCCACTTGGTGATCTTGGCGAGATAGATTCCGGCCAGCATCTCCGGAGTGAACTTCAGGTTCGAGCCGACATTCTTCAGGTTGTAGATGGGCACCACACCGCCCAGGACGGTTGGAACCCGCAGGAAGGAAATCTGCAAAGCGCTCGTATCAGGAGGCACGTCGGAGCCGGCAAAATCGACTTTCCCCTCGGTCAACAGGCGGATGCCCGTCTCCGATCCCACGGAGTCGTACTGAACTTGAATGGCAGGGTTCTTCCCTTCGAACGATTCAAACCACTTCAGGTAGAGTGGAGCGGGAAGCGTGGCCCCCCCTCCATGAAGTGTCGTCGGTTCCAGGTGTTCGCTGCCTGCTGCGGCGGGTTCCTGACCAGTCTTTTTGCTGCGAGCTGCGATCAACCGCTTGACGAGATTGCCGGACAGATCGTCGGGCACGCTGCTGCTCGAAAACTTTGCCGGAGTGACCAGGTAAGACCATAGGACTTGATTGTTATGGCCTACAAGTTCAACCGAGAGAAATCCGCTATAGACCGCTTGACGTTTGCTCGTGGGAGCACGGGGATTGACGTAGATGTACCCGGTGACCCACAACTGGCCTGTGCCTTTCAGTACCGCATCGGCTTGTTCGGGGCTATCGACGAGCTGAAATTGTCCAGTCTTGTTCAGCTGCTTTAACAGGCTTGCACGTAGCTCGTTTGCCCCAGTCTCTCCCGATATCGGTGCAACGTACAGCTTCTTGACCTGGGACAGATCTTGAGCAGCCTCAGCCGGCGAAGGGCATGCTGTCACCAGCAGGAGCACGCCGATCAGAAGCCAAAAAGGTCTGAGGTTTTTGACGATAGATTTCTCTCGACTGGCCATGCAGGTCAGAAATCCAGGTGCACTCGAAATGACGGAACAATCACCGGGCCACGCACCTGGTTGTAAGCCGGATTGACAATGTACTGCAAATCCGGACCCAGAAACAAACCACGCCAGATATGAGCCGTGTAGTAGGTTTCGAAAATGGTTTCGCGGCCGTAGGTCAGGGCACCGTCGCCCAGGATGAACCCCAGCCCTCCGAACGAGAGATAGCGGGCGTGCTCCGAGGAGATTCCGTTAGAGACAAATACCGCTCCCGCGCGGTCGTACGACCGCTTCCACAAGCGTCCGGGAAATCCTGCGCCGATTTGAACGGTCTGGTCGATCTCGGTATAGGCCCAGGACTCGGTTTTTCCATTGTTCCATCCGAAGCGACCGTATAACACGATGCCCTTGGTCAATACCTGCTCGAAGTTGAATCCGAAGCCGTACTTGGTTGTAACCTGCAAAGGGTGGTTTGTGATTTGTGGCGGCGCTACCGGATTGGCGAGGTATTGCTCGTTGGCAACCTGGTAGATGCCCATGTTTGCGTTGTTCACATAGGCCAGTATCCGAATAATGCCATCTTTCTTCTGGAGAAAGCCGCGATGAAGCTCAAACTCTACATTCGAGGCGTTGGCCCTGCGCAAGTTCCACTGCAAGTCCTGACCATTGGCTACCGTCGGTAACAGTGCCTCAGCGAAACGCAGGCCCCACATCGGACTCTGGTATTCGAGCATGGCGCCGAAGGTATACCCACGGGTATCGGCGGCATAGTCGTAAGCTCCGTTTTGATCGACCGCCCAATTCATGAATTGCAAGTGGCTGTCACCACCCACGGAGTTCAGGTCGAAGAAGTCGCTCATACCGAACTTGCCAAACCGGAACTCCAACCGGCGGGCAGGTAATTCCGAAAATGTCGACAGAGGTCCTCGCGCCGCCTCGGTCTTTTCTTTGCTCAGGGCGAATACTTGGTGATACACATAGCGGCTTAAATATGGCGCCTGGCTCAACGTAGGGTTTCGTACCACATCAAGATTGGTGAAGCCTGCCAGGCCAAGCGTGTTGCTCAACCCCTGGCCGCCGGCCTCTTCAACGTCAAACAAGACTTCAATGGACTTAGTGATCTGATATCCGGTGTAGAGCGTGAGGACGCGAGAGGTTGCCTTGTCATAATAGGGCTGGAGGCTGTTCGTTCCCGAGTACAAGGCATAGAAGGGCGGATGGGTCTGAAAAATAAAGTTGGCCTGGCCTGAGATCCAATACCGCGTATCGCTGGGGTGGGGAAACATGGTCTGCATTACACCGGATTCGGCGGGCACCGCACTCTCATCCCCCGTGCTGCCCGCATCCTGCGCGCAGGCAGAGGAGGCAACGAAGAGTTCTGCGGTCAGCAGAGCCAGCGCCCAAAAAAGGATCCATGGACGGGGAACATTGTGTGACAAAGTGCGGATCTCGCGATCGGGCGAGCCGATAGCCATTCATCCCTTCGCATTTACCTTAACAGCAGAAGCTTCAAGGGCTTGTTAACAAACGATGAATGAGGTCGCAGTTGGCGCAGAACGGTTCCAACCCGTGCGGTGGGCATAGCTTTCACGCTCCTGGACACTCGGACCCCGATGTGAGGAGTGTTGGAGCGGCCTCCTGCTGTGAATGATGCTTCGCAAACCACCGCTCTACCCGACTATTCTCGTATTCGAGAATTCGCTGCACCTCGGCGAATACGATCTCGTCGTGCTCCAAGGGTGAGACTTCCCGTTTACCTCCGAACCTTAGACGGGGTACCGGGGCGGGCGGAACACGACACTCTCGCATAGCTTCGCCGGAAAGGAACTCTCCCGCAGTCGGCGCTGAGTGATCTCTTTAGACGGCGCCCACTCGCGCCCACAAAGGGAGATGTGCCCTCGTGTACACTTGGAGACACAACCGAGGCTAGTACGCATTTCACTCAAAATTGAGAAGACATTTCCTTGCGCCGGTGACGAGTACCTCGGGATGAAAAGCGAGATTACGCGCCGCGACTTCCTGGGTTCAGTCTTGCTAGGTTCGGGCGCGGCGTTATTTGAAGGCTTGAGTCCAGCGGAATTGCTGGCCAGCGAAGATGAGTTCACGGGGTATGGCGGAGTCGGCGAATACAGCAGCTCGAACGGCGACACTCTTGAAGTCCTCGAGGCCGGGCACGCTATCCGCGACGCCCTCTACGACCCGCTTCCGAAGACCACCATCAACACCGGCGAAGAGTATGAATGCGTAATTGTCGGGGGTGGAATCAGTGGCTTGGCCGCGGCCCTCTTTCTCCAGCGTGATGCCGGGCCTGAGCTGAAGTGTTTGCTGCTCGAAAACCATCCTATCTTTGGCGGTGAGGCAAAACAGAATGAGTTCCTCGTGGATGGCGAGCGGCTCACTGCACATCAGGGCTCGGCCATCTATCAGATTCAATACCCATACAGCTTCCTGGCCCGCTTCTATGAATCTATCGGTCTGAAAACTCCGCAACTGACCTACCAGAAATGGGCTGGACCCGATCCGGAATTTCCGATTTCCAAAACCCCCTACGAAGCAGCGGGGCTATCGCAGGGGAGGTACGGATTCTGGTTTGGCGCGAAGTTCGGACAGACGCCTGGGATGTGGTTGATCGATCCCCTGGGGAAGAACCTCCAGGGGGCTCCGGTCACAAATGGAACCCGAGTCGAGTTGCTGCGCTGGTTTAAGAACCAACCCGTGAACGGCAAGAAATTCGAGCATCCCCAAGTTGAGGGAGATGCAATATCCCGTTACCTCGACTCGATCACGCTGGAACAGCATTACATCGAGCGTTTCGCGCTCAGCCGCGAAACGGTTAGGAGGTTTCTCTCGCCTGTTGAAGGGGGAGGATCAGGTCTAGGACCCGATGCCTTATCGGCGTACTCGGACTATGCATTCGAGATGCTCCACCCTTTGCCGGAGGAGGACGGCGGCTCGGATCAGATGTTCCCGGGCGGAAACACCACGATCGCGAGGCTAGTGTTGAAGTCTCTGCTACCCCATGCAATCCCCGGCCCGGCCACCGTCGAGGGCGTGAGTCGTAACAACGTGAGTTTTCAGCAGCTCGACGTTCCCGGCGCCTCATCCAGAGTTCGGCTTTCGTCAACCGTCATCCACGTGCAACACGACGCAGAGGCTAACAAAGCCAATTCAGTGGAGGTCGTTTACCTGAAGGATGGCCGGCTCTATCGTGTCAAGGCAAAGTCGGCCATCATGGCGGGTGGCAGCTGGACGACGAAGCACATCGTAAAGGACCTGCCCCAAACCCATCGCCAGGCATATTCCCAGTTTTACCGTTCTCCCTGCATGATGGCCAACGTCGCCGTGAGGAACTGGCGCTTCTTGTACAAGATGGGGATGAGCGGCTGCCGCTGGTTTGAAGGGCTCGGCAACTACTTGGAGGTTTGCAAGCTGGCACTGACGGGTCTCGAGGATCCGACCATCAGTCCGGATTCGCCGACCGTATTCAGCTTGAAAGTTCTGTATTCGTATCCCGGTTACTCCACCGAAGAGCAGGGGAATCGGGGACGTGTAGAGCTGCTCGGAACCTCTTTCAGGGCCTACGAACAGAAAATACGAGAACAATTCAACGAAATGTTTTCCGGCGCTGGTTTCAATGCAAAGCGGGATATCGCTGGAATCGTCCTGAATCGCTGGGGTCATGCTTACCTGAGTCCACAGCCGGGGTTTTTCTTTGGTCAAGGAGGCCAGGCCGCCCCACGGGATGTTCTACGCAACGCACCTTTCGGCAGGATCGCATTTGCCAATACCGATCTGGCGGGAGCGATGGATCATCGCTATTCCATCCTTGAAGCGCGAAGGGCGGTGCGGCAATTAGTTGATCAAGTCTTGTTAGCATCGTAGGCCTAGGGTTGAGCTGCAGACCGTATTCCGAACGCACCCGAAGGGATCGGCAGGCGGCGAGCCAGCCCTATAGGAGTGTCAGCGACCCGTCGGTTGTACTTGCGCAGCGGCTGCATGTTTCATCAACCGGATCAAGTTCACCTGGCAATGGGCGACCTTCGTTGTACGGCTAGCTGGTGATAGGCGCCGTCCTGCCTTCAATTTTTCTGCTTGGCTCGTAGATGTCCACAACAAATAGGCCGGAACATCTGGCGCTCGAGAAGAGTTCACTGTTGTTGCCTGGATGTATCGCTTACCCGGGTCTGGTCGGTAATCCAGTTCGCTTCCCAAGTCTTGCCGCCGTCCTCGGAGAAGGACTGTTCAAAATGGGGCGAGTTCGTAGCCATGCCCGACCAGTCGAACCGCACAAAGATGCTTTTGCCATCCAGTGTGTCCTGGGCGTAAAACTCACCGCGTCCTTTCTTGAACTGACCGATCTGAGGTACAACCACGATGCCATCCTTGCTGTTGGCCCAATAGAGTCGCCATTGACGAGATTGAGGATTGTACAAACGCAGGGTCAGTCCTTCGAGGTGGCCGGTGGGACCATCGACCTCGATTTGGTCCAGTTGGGCGCGGCCGTCCCACACCTTGAAGCAGGTGCCGGTACCGTAAAGCTCCACCCAGTTAGTCGAGCCTGTCAGCGGATTCAAGCGACGCTTTAGGTGATATTTCCACTCGCCAAGCAGAGGGTCAAAATCTTGCTGTCCATCGCGTCCTGCTGCCGTCGCCGACCCCACACTTGAACCTGGGGGTGGTGGCGGCGAGTACACCTTGATGGATTCCTCGGGGACCCGGGTCTGGTCCGTAATCCAGTTGACTTCCCAGGTCTTGCCGCCATCCTGGGAAAATGACTGCTCAAAATGGGGTAAGTTTGAATTAGTATTCGACCAAACAAATCGAACAAAAATAGGTTTCCCGTTCAGCGTCTCCTGACCGTAAAATTCACCCCGGCCATCCTTGAACTGTCCAATCTGCGGCGGGTCAATAATGCCGTTGTTGCTGTTGGCCCAATAAAGGCTCCACTGTTGGGTTTGAGGATTGTATGTGCGTAGAGTCAGACCTTCAATATGACCAGTTGGGCTACCTACTTCAAACTCCTCGACCTGCGACCGGCCATTCCAGACCTTTCGTGTAATGGAGGTGCCGTCGAATTCCGCCCAGGTCGTGGAGCCAGTCAAGGGATGCAGGAGACGCTTGAGATGAATTTTCCAGCTACCGAGCTCGAAATCAAAATCGTTCCCCCCGTCGTGTTCCGCCGAAGCTGTTGGTGCCCCAGCTTTCCCCGCGGGCGAATCCGCTTGTGCCATCACGCGCACCGGGCATAGCGCAACCATTAGAATGCCCAATAAGAAATACCTCCGAACCTGTTCCCATACCTGCATCGGTTATCATCCTTGTAGTTTTTGCTCAGTGTTCTCTTCCGGCATCGGTCTTTACGGACAAATCAGGCTTATGGACGCGTGCGGATTTTAAGCACACCTTGGCTTTTGACGATCTCACTTTCGAGACAAAGGGGGTGGCAGCAGGCAGATCGTGGATCGCGTAAGGTACTTCTGACATGCGCTCCCCGCCGGCCGGGTTCTTCGCAAGGGGCCCAGCCCTAACCGGCGTGATGTTTAGCAACCCTAACATGAGGGGCATGGCAATGGCCGCCAGTCCGGCTGCGCCGAGTAATAGCTTCTTGCGAAGATCCAGGCTGCAAGCCACCGGTTGCGCCATGATGTGCGCAATCCTCTTCTTGAGATCACCGCCGGCAACTCCGGACGCACATGCCAGTCGAGATTGCACACAGAATTCGCAAGTCCTCAAGATGCTTTCGGCATAGATCAGTCGTTCGCTGCCTATTTCCAGTACCGCTTCATCGCAGGCGCGTTCGCGCTCATCGAGCAACCGCCCTCCCAACCACCACACCAAAGGGTGGAACCAGAAAAGGGCCTCGACCGTCAAATGCACCGCAGCGGCCAGGTTGTCCCACCGCTTCACATGCCATACCTCGTGGGCTACGATAGCCTCCAGATGCATATCTTCAAGGTGTTCGGAGATTCCTTCCGGCCACAGCAGAATCGGGCGCGCAATGCCAACAATCCCCGGCTCCAGGGAGGCCGGCGACAACAACACCTCGATGGTCTTCCGTAACTTCCCGAGGCTTTCCATCCTACGCAGCACTGCCACCTCGCGGCCTTCGTGCAACGGCGCGGCTTCCTCTATCGCTGCCGCTATCCGGCGCCAGCGGGAATACCAAGCCGAAACGCACATCGCAAACCCGCAGAGCCACACGGCTGTAAGAAGGAAGGCAAGTAAATGAATTTGAGGTGGAGAGGCTGCTGTAGAAAGAGCCGCGGGATTCGTCAGGGAAATCGGCTGTGTAAAAGGTTGGCTCACTTCGCTCACGGCAAAGTACAGGCGGGCATTTGTGGCGGTGAACCTCCAGGCGAGGTGCTTCCCAATCGCGACGAACAGGGAAAAAGGAATCAAGAATTTCAGCGACGCTGCCAGCCACAGCCAAGAGCGGGCACGCGCATGGTTCTCGCGCAGGAAGAGCGTAAGCAGGCCGGCAACCAGGGCAAATGACGTCGACTGCCATAGATGATCGCCCAGCGCCGGCCCTCCCGCCGCCCACATCTCCGAGAAATACTTCGGCATCATTGTGGTTTGTCCTTTCTCCCCAGCTTCCGCAGAGTCTTTTCGGCTTCCTTTACATCGTCCAGGCTGAGTCGGCCGGTTTCAATCAGGCGCGCCATTACCAATTGCGTGCGTCCGCCGAACAGCGCCAGCAGCTCGTCAATCAGCTTTCGTTGCGCGGCATCACGGGAGACGGCCGCTTCGAATATATGGAAGTTTCCCACCTTCTTGACCCGGCGCACTGCCTGCTTGGCTTCGAGACGATAGACGATGGTTTGGACGGTGGTGTAAGCAGGCCGGTTTTTTTCGGGAAAGGTTACGTGAATGTCGCGAATAGAGGCCCTGCCACGATTCCACAGGGCCTCCATAATCTGCAGCTCGAGCCTGCTCAACCTGGGTCCCGCCATTGCCTCTCCTATATTTGTTTGCATTATTACTACAAATGTAGGTGCTTGGCAAGCCGGCCTCCTATTCTCTGCGCCGCTCTACTGTTCGACCCGGGGGCTGCGGACAAGCCGCAGGCGTCATTGCACTTCGGAATTCGGGCGTCCGCCACTTTGCTCGTAGCCCAACTGGCAAACTGAGCGAGCCATGTGCCCACCTGGTCAGCCCCCTCGCCGAAAAGGAAGCGATCGATGTCGCCGTCCCGGTGAAGGAAGCTGAGCAATGCCGCTCAGAGGAAATCGAGTTCGAGCGCGGGTTCGTAAGCCGGGAGATGCGGACCGAGCGCTGATCAATGCGTGAGGTATCGCGCCACGGCAATGCTTCTTGGGTTCGATCCCGAAGCAACGTTGCCCGCCGCTACCAGCCGACCTTCACTGTCAATCGCGACCGCAGCAATTCCAGCCATGGCGTTCGTTCCGAAACTGGTAACGACTTTGCCGCCCGTACCGAATGTGCTGTCAAGCGCGCCGGTCGGCGTGTATCGCGCCAGTGCGAAAACCCCAGGGGTGGGTAAGAAGGCTGTCGAATTCAGTTGAACGGCTTGTCCCGCCACGATGATGTTGCCGTTGGTCTCGATTGCCATATCAG
>Ga0306920_100003667_pt1 | contig 19535 bp, 18 predicted proteins | sample flu12Cox44000170_FD_204666 | JGI IMG/M metagenome (GOLD analysis project Ga0306920, IMG submission 204666) | Lab enrichment of tropical soil microbial communities from Luquillo Experimental Forest, Puerto Rico - flux4day.12C.oxic.44.000.170 (v2)... | ecosystem: Environmental > Terrestrial >... | reverse complement strand
AAATTGAGGGACTTTCGGCCAAGCTGCCCTCAACCAAGCGCATCCTGAGCTACGAAATCTGGCAGAACGACTTACCACGCACAAGTACCCGCAAAATCAAGCGGTTCGAGGTGGAGCAGCGGATTCAACGCGGCGAGGGCACGCCAGAGGCGACTGGCGGCCCAAAGCCGCTCACACAGGAAGAACGGGAGTGGATGGAGCGTCCGGACGTGGGGAAAGCCCTTGGCCACATCCAGGCCGCTTCGAAACTAAAGAAAGAAAAGGTGCTCCCGAGCGATAACCTCGAACTCGATCTCGGTCTCGACTCCATGGAGCGCGTCGAGCTGCTAGTTGAACTCGATCAGCAGATGGGATCAAACGTCCCAGACTCAGTGACTTCTGAGATCTACACTGTTCGCGACCTGGTCGATGCAATCCTGGCTCATCGGGGAGCCGAAAACCAGCGAGCTTCCGCCGGCTGGGACGAAGTCATCAGAGAAGAACCTGGTGAGATCGAGCGCGAAACCGTCGATCACGAACATCCCATGCTCGGACCACTTTTTTTTGTCGTCCTCCAAGTGGGGCAGATCATGTTGCGCGATCTTTTCCACCTCCGACTGGAAGGCGTGGAGAAACTTCCACCAAAGGGACCGTTCATTATCGCGCCAAACCACCAGAGCTTCGTGGACGGACCGGTGGTCGTCGCCTGCCTGCCGTGGCAGACCATGCGCGACAGCTTCTATGTTGGTACCAGTGAAGTCTTTGGCAGCCAATTCATGAGGTGGCTGGCGGCTAAATTCCGGCTGATCGTGATTGATCCTGATGCCAATCTGGTGCCCGCAATGCGTGCCAGCGCCTACGGGCTGCGGAAGGGGCGGGTGCTCGTGCTTTTTCCGGAAGGCGAACGCAGCATCGACGGCCCGCCGAAGATCTTCAAGAAAGGTGCCGCCATCCTGGCCATTCACAACCAGTGCCCAATCGTGCCTGTGGCGCTAGAGGGCTTCTATGAGGCATGGCCGCGGGGCCAGGAGTTTAAGGGATTTAGTAGGTTGCAAGTAAAGTTTCTCGACCCCGTTTATCCACTGCCGCCGCAACCAAATCCCGAGCAGCAGTACGCGCAATTGACCACGGAAATCCGCGAGCGGGTGGTGGCGGGTTACGAAGAATTGCGAGCTCGGCGATAACTGCGCAAATTTTTTGACACCCTTCTCGTGAGCGCCATTCACAGCGCCGACCCTCTATCCGAGCTACTCTCGGTCGGAGCTACTAGCCGATGTCGCGTTGCTCGTCCTGCCCCGCCGCCATCTCTCTAAGAGCTGCGTTTGGAAGCCGCATCTCCTGCCCTAACCTGTCACAGGTCAACTAAAACCAGCTCCCGCGGGTCCGCCATCCTCCGCCGTGCATTGGTTGTGCTTGCGGTAATTGAAGTGGGTAATGGCGCGAAAGAATTCGGTTTCCCCCGATGGCCCCAAATTGTTGTTGCCATTTGCCGCTGCGTTCGCCGTGGGCGCAGTGTTTTACGCTTTCTTCATTCAATACACAGCTTTAAGTGGGCTACTGCGGTCCGGTAGGCGCTGCCCGCTGCAACAGAAAAAGTTAGTCTATGACTCCGTCTTATTCGCGTGGGGATGCGTCCGGTCGTACACCTCAATTACGTGCTTCACCGTGAGTTGGGTATATCGCTGAGTGGTGGCCAGGCGCTCGTGTCCCAACATCTCCTGGATGGCCCGCAGGTCGGCCCCTTCCTCCAGCATGTGGGTTCCGAAAGCGTGGCGCAGGGTGTGGGGGTGAACGTCCGGTGAAAGTCCGTGCATCACGGCAATTCTCTTGACGATGCGACCGACGCTGCGGGTGGTCAGGCGAGTGCCCCGTAAGTTGACCAACAAGGCACGCTCGTCGGTGTGCTTGGTTTCTGCCAGCGCCTTCTGTCGCATCGGCATGTAGTCTTTTACAGCAGCGGCGGCGGAATCACCAAACGGAACGTATCGTTCCTTTCGTCCTTTACCGCGCACCAGAATGACTTCTTGGGACCAGCGGATATCGTCGAGGTTGATTCCGATCAGCTCAGAATTGCGGATGCCGCAACCATAAAGCAGCTCGAGGATGATTCGGTCGCGCTCGGGGAAGGCTGATGATTCCGGCATGTCGGAGTCAAGAACGGTGTTCACTTCTTCGACTGTAGGTACGCGCGGTAGTTTCTTCGGTAGCTTCGGAGTGGCAACCAGCTTGGCGGGGTTCTGGTTGACGACGCCCTCTTGGGCGAGCCATTTGTATAGAGAGCGCAACGAGGCGAGTGCACGGGCGATGGACGTCTTGCTGAGCCCGCGCTCGTGGAGCGTTGAGAGATAGCCACGGATGAGGACGTGATCGATATCACGCCAACCTTGCGGACCGACATATTCGGCAAACTGTGCGAGATCGGTGCTGTATGCCTTGATGGTGTGCGGAGAGGCGTTGCGTTCTTGGAGTGCGCGAATGAATTTCGCAACAGCCTTCTCGACGACGGTTGTTCCTGGTTTTGTCATTTGTTCGACTCGTTAACCGCCGCACGTCGCTTGTTCCGCGGATGGTGCTGCTTGTACACGCGATTGAGGCGATCGAGTGCTAGATGGGTGTAGACCTGCGTCGTCGAAATGTCTGCGTGACCGAGTATGGTCTGAACCGTGCGGAGGTCGGCGCCGTTTTCGACCATGTGGGTTGCGCAAGTATGGCGCAGCATGTGCGGGCTGGCGTGACGTCCCGAGTGCGCTGACGCCACGCTCACCATTTGCCAGACGCGCTGGCGGGTAATGCGCTTTGCTCCACGCGCGATAAACAAAGAGGGCGAGGACTTCCCTGCCGCGAGCAGCGGCCGCGAGTCGCGGAGATAGCTCCCCACCACTTCTTGCGCTGCGCGACCAAGTGGTACGATACGCTCCTTGTCTCCCTTGCCGCGCACGAGCATGTATCCCATTTCGAGCTTCAGGTCTTCTAGCTTGACGTTGATGATCTCCGACACGCGAAGCGCGCCGGCGTAAAAGACTTCGAGGATCGCGCGATCGCGCAGCGTGAGCGCCTGCGAAAGGCGATCGTCCGTAGCACGCGGCGGACCTTGCAAGACGTGCTCGAGTTCATCTTTAGCCAGCGATTTGGGCATCACTTTCCACTGGTGCGGGGTGTCGATGTTAAGTGTCGGGTCGGCCTGAATGTAGCGATCAAGCAGGAGATACTTATAGAAATGGCGAAGTGCGGAGAGCTTGCGGGCAACGCTACGAGCATCGACGCCGTTGGAAAACAGAGAGTTGAGGAAATCGCGTACGTCCTGGCGGCGAGCATCGCGCAGTGTGCGCTTGCGCTTTAGCATGAATTGCGAATATTGCTCCAAGTCCGAGTCATAAGCTTGCACAGTCAGTGAGGCTAGTCCTTTTTCGACCGTGAGATAGTCGAGGAAGGATGTCACTAGGCGCAGGTTGGGATCGGCGGTAGGCACGCAATGAGTATGGCGTGAGTGGGTTGTTAGGGGAATAGCGAGGGGGATACGTTGGTCGCCGATCGGAAACAGGGTTCACCTCAGAGAACAGAGACACAGAGAAAAAAGTAATTAGTGATCGGTGATTAGGCCTGCGCGGAGAGGCGCTGGCGGAGGGTTGCAAGGAGTTCGACGGCATAGAGGGGGCTGCGGGGGTCTTCTTCGTGCTTGAAGAAGGCGTAGGTCTCGACGCCGTCCTGCAGGCACTTCTCGACGCGACCGGCGAGGGTGCGGAGATCATCGGGGCCGTAGCTGGGCTTGCGGAAGCGAAAGTAAATGTACTTCGCGGTGAGTACTTCCGGCGTAACCAACGATTCTGATTCGGCGATGCAGAGCGCGACGTTGTGCTTCTTCAGGACTTCGTAGGTTGGATCAGTGAACCACGATTCGTGGCGGAATTCGACGGCGCTCCTGATGTGGCGAGGCATGTAGCCGAAGAAGTTGTCGAGCAGCGAGACATCCGCCTTCAGAGTCGGCGGAAGTTGGAACAGGATCGGGCCAAGTTGATTGACTAGCGGAGCGAGCGTAGGCAGAAAGCGATCGAGGGTGGCGGGATCTTTCAGTTGCCGAATGTGAGTGATGAACTGATTGGCCTTGAGCGAGAAGCGGAAATCTGGGCCGGCATCGGTGGCCCAGGACTGAGCAGCTTTTTCAGAGAGGGTGCGGCGGAACGTGTAGTTCACCTCGACGGCATTGAGCTGGGTGGCGTAGTGCTTGAGGAAGTTCTTGGCGGCCAGTTTTTGGGGATAGAACTGGGGCTTCCAGGCGGCGTAGGCCCAGCCGGAGGTACCGACGTAAAGGGGGAGCGAGGTGCAGGGCACCATGAGGTATAAGTGTCGCTGGTAGGCTGCTCGAAGGTCAAAAGAAAACAGAGTCCGCGGACTCACCCCACGGCTAAAACCAATGGCACCCACCCTTTTTCGCTAAAACCAGGCGAAAAGGATTGGCCACCCAGCAGTCATCAGTTGCCGTTTGTCAGGCGCCCCTGTAGCGGCCGGTGGGAATGATGGATGCTCTGGCGAGGCTTCCGTTGTATTCGTAAACCCAGCACTCAATTTGCTCGCCGGTTCCGAGCGTGATGGAAAGGCGCTTGCCGAGATATTCGCTCGAGGATGGTGAGTCGGGATCGTAACCTTCGTAGCGGTCGAGAGCGGTAAGCATCGATGGATGGTCTGTTGTCAGCAAGACTTTGCCGAAGACCTTCGACTCGGAGGCGGCATCGAATACGGCACCTGGGTAGGTACCGAGATCGTAGAGCGTGCCGGGGGCCCAACCTTCTCCCACGAATTGGAACGCGGACAGTAGTTCGCGCAGAGGGAGTGGTGCAAACTGTGGCATGAGGGTTCCGTAGAAGAAGAACTGGTCGGGCATGAACGATAGGTGTCAGTGGTCGGTTGTCAGCAACTAGCAATCCCACATCTGCCAAAAGAAGGCAAATGCGGGCCACCCACAGAGTTTATCCTCCCCACCCTTCGCCCAAAGACGACGGGCAATAAGGTGCAGCATCCGCCGCTAGCACAAGTTGCCCCTTTACGACTAGGGTTGCACGGCCCAGGCGAGGCCGTCGGGCTCTCCGCCGACGTCGATTTTGCCGGTGACCTTCAGCGTCTGGAGATCTACCACTGTGACGTAGTTGTCCGGAGTGCAGGCAACGAAGGCGCGCGCGCCGGAGGGTTCCATCTGAATGCCTGCGGCACCGTGCCCGATATGCACGCGCTTGGACTCTTTGCGTGATGCGGCGTCGTAGATAAACAGATCACCATCACGAAGGCTTGTGATGAACACGAGTTTGCCGTCGGGAGTGAACTTGAGCCGGTTGGAGCCGAGAATTTTCGCATCGAGCGTGGCTGTGACCTTCTTGCCGGCAAGATCGATGATCGAGAGCGAGCCATCTTGCGCGTTCGCGGTCCACAGTTCGCGGCCGTCGGGTGAGACATCGAAACCCTCATCACCTTTGCCGACGGCGATGACGGTCTGGTTCCAGCCCATGCGCGGCGGCGGTGGTTGCGGCGGAACTGCTTGCGTGCCGGGTGAGGACTGCATTCCGGTTGGAGGTCCCATGGGTGGTAGCTGGACCAACTCGAGGATGCTGACGGTTGCGGAGCTGACATTGGTGGTGTAAACCCTCTTCTCGTCGTTGGTGACATAGAGCATGTGCGTGCGATTCTGGCCGGTGCCCATGATCCAGTCAATCTTGTTGGTTGCTGGATCGTAGCGGCCGACGGCCTTCGCACCCTCGGCAGTGAACCAGAGCTTGCCTCCGACAAAGAATTCGCCGTGAGGGCCGTTCAAGCCTCCGGTGTCGATTTCGGGCAGAGCTTTCTGGGCAACGAGATCGAGCACAGAGACCGCGTGGTAGCGACCTCCGCCGTAGATGGAAACATAGGCCTTCGTGCCGTCGGAGGAGGCGACAACTTCATGCGGATCCGGGCCCACGGGAAGTTTGTTGATGACCTGCAATGTTGCTGGATCGACAATCGCCATTGTGTGGTCTTGTTTGGAGAGGGCGAGCAGGGATTGCTTGGGCGTAGATTGCGCCGCAGCTGATGGAAGCACGCAGATGCCTAATAAGAGCGCCGCCAGGGTGGGGAGAGATGTGGTGGGTTTGGATCGCATAGGTTGCCTCCGTGCAAGTGGAGTGAGTGTAAGGTATCGGTGGTGTTTCCGAGGTAGAGGGATTCTTCCACCCTTGCCCCAGAAGACGCAAAAAGGGTTGGGGCACGCGCTTCCCAATGCGTCGCTGCTACGTCGTACACTGTATTTTCTGTCTGCATTGGCTGGAGTTTACGGAGGTACGATGAAACACAGTGTAGCCAGGGTCGTAGTGCTGCTACTGATGCTAATGACATTGCCGTTGGTGGCGCAGGACCTGGCATCGTTTGAAAACAGAGTGACGGTGAGGACCCTACCGAATGGGCTGACGGTCATCATTCTTCGTCGGCCGGAGGCGCCGGTGTTTTCTTTCTTCACCATGGTAGATACCGGCTCGTCGCAGGATCCGCTATCGAAGACCGGCCTGGCCCACATGATGGAGCACATGGCGTTCAAGGGCACGCCGGACATTGGCACCACGAACTATGCGGAAGAGAAGGTCGCGCTGGCCAAGGTGGAGCAGGCGTATGCAGCCTACGAGGCCGAGCGCATCAAACGCATGGACCGCGACCCGCAGACGCTGGCGCAACTGCAGAAAGAATGGCAGGGCGCGATTGCTGCCGCCGACAAGTTTGTCATCAAAAACCAGTTTGGCGAGATTGTGGAGAGCCACGGCGGCGTGGGCATGAATGCCTTCACGACCTACGACGAGACGGGCTACCTGTACTCGATGCCGTCGAACATGATTGAGCTGTGGGCTGCCATTGAGTCGGACCGGTTCGCCAATCCGGTGATGCGCGAGTTCTACAAAGAGCGCAACGTAGTGATGGAAGAGCGGCGCATGCGCACGGACAGCGATCCGACCGGACGACTCGTAGAGCAGTTCCTAGGGACGGCGTTCGCGGCGAATCCGTATCATCGGCCGACGATTGGGTACCCGTCGGACCTGCAGTCGTTCTCGGCGACCGACGCGGAGAATTTCTTCCATCGCTATTATGTGCCGTCGAACATGGTGATTGCGCTGGTGGGTGATCTCGATCCGAACACAGTGATGCCGATTGTGGAGAAGTATTTTGGGCAGTTGCCAACAAATCCCAAGCCGACAGAGTTGACGACGGTGGAGCCTCCGCAGAACTCAGTTCGCGAAGTGAAAATGAACGATATGGCGCAGCCGATTTATGTCGAGGGGTATCATCGGCCGAGCTATCTCGATCCGGATGATGCGGTGTACGACGCGATCACCGACATCATGTCGAATGGGCGGACGTCGCGCATGTATCGCTCGCTGGTACGCGATCAGAAGATTGCCGCGGCGGCGGCAGGGTTTTCAGGATTTCCGGGTACGAAGTATGCGCACCTGTTCGCGTTTTACGGCGTGCCTCTGCCGGGACACACGAATGCGGCGATGCAGAAGGCAATTCAGGAGCAGATCCAGAAGTTGAAGACGGAAGATGTGAGCGATGAAGAGTTGCAGATGTTCAAGACGCGCACCAAGGCGGATCTGATTCGCGGGCTGGCCAGCAATCAGGGGCTGGCACAGCAATTGGCGATTTATCAGACGCGGTATGGCGACTGGAGGGAGCTATTCCGGTATCTGGAGAAGGTGGACAAAGTGCAGAAGGCCGATATTCGGCGAGTGGCGAACAAAGTTTTCACGGACAGCAACCGCACCGTCGGTAGCATTGAGACGGTCAGTGAGCCAGAAGCACCTGCGGCGAAAGGAGGCAACTGATGCGGGACAGTTGTCGGTGGTTAGGGGTTAATGGCCAGTTGCGGAGAATGAATCCTACATTTTCCCGAGGCGGGCAAATGCGGGCCACCCGTGTGTCATTCATGCTGCTGTTCGTTGTACTGCTTAGCGTATTCGCTTCAGCGCAGCTCACTCCGTGGAACAAGCTGACGTTTCCTCCGCTGCCGGCATTTCAGCCGCAGGAGCCCACGCGGATTCAATTGGCTAACGGCATGGTTATCTTTCTGCAACCGGACCACGAGCTCCCGTTGATCTCAGCCACCGCGATGGTTCGTGGAGGAAGCATCTCCGAGCCAGCGGAAAAAACCGGACTGGTGTCGCTCTACGGAGACGTGTGGCGAACGGGGGGAACGAAAGTCAAAACCGGCGACCAGATGGACGACTTCCTGGAGGCCAGGGCGGCTAAAATCGAAACCAGCGATGGCGCGGATTCGACCTCGATTTCGCTGAATTGCCTCAAGGGCGACTTCGACGCGGTGTTCGAGATGTATCTCGACTTGCTGCACAATCCGGATTTTCGCGCTGACAAACTGGAGTTGGCCAAGCGGCAGGCGTATACGGGGATTGCACGGCGAAATGACGAAGTTAGCTCGATCGTGGGGCGCGAATCGGCACGGCTGGCATATGGCAAGGACAATCCATTTGCGCGCGAAGAAGAGTATGCGACGATCGCCGCGGTGAAACGCGAGGATCTGGTCGCGTGGCACAAGCAGTACACGAATCCGAACAACATCATTTTCGGCATCAGCGGCGACTTCGATCCGAAGGAGATGGAGGCCAAGCTGCGGAAGGCCTTCGAGGAGTGGCCGAAGGGTCCGCAGGCTAAGGATCCCGACATCAAGTTTGCGGGGGCCAAGCCCGGGTATTATTTCGTGCTGAAATCGGATGTGAATCAGAGCTCCATCGCGATGGTGGACCTGGGCATCAGGCGCGACAATCCGGATTATTTCGCCGTATCGGTGATGAACGAGATCTTTGGCGGCGGTTTTTCATCGCGGCTGTTCAACAATGTGCGCGCAACGAAAGGACTGGCGTATAGCGTGGGCGGCGGCGTTGGTTCGAGCTTCAGTCATCCGGGTATGACGCGCATTCAGATGCAGACCAAGAGCGAAAGCACGGTGAGCGGCATCCAGGCGCTGTATGAAGAGATCGACTTGATGCATGGCAAGGCGCCGGATTCTATCGAGCTGAAGCGAGCCAAGGACCAGATTCTCAATTCGTTCATCTTCCGCTTCGACACGCCGGGCAAGGTGCTGCGCGAAAAGATGACCTACGAGTTCTATCACTATCCACTGGACTTTCTCGAGCGCTATCGCGGCGAAATCGAGAAAGTCACGGCGGACCAAGTGCAGCGAGTGGCGAGGAAGTATCTGCAAAAAGACAGGCTGGCTGTGCTGGTAGTGGGAAACGATACCGAGTTCGACAAGCCGCTGAACAGTCTCGGGGAGGTGACGAAGCTGGACATCAGCATACCGCCTCCGCCGAAGGGGCTGATGGAGCAGATTGGGCCGCAACTTCCGGGCGAGCAATGATAAGAAGTGGTCGGTTGTACAACTCGCTGGAAGAGTCCTGTCTCGGTTAATGCCGGCCTTCAGAGCCTGCCCGGTAGTTGTCGAAGGGTCAGCCTGTAAGTTGTTTATCTTGAGCATTCGAGCGGACTTTCTAGCCGCGGGCCTATGGGAAATCGACTTTACCGGGGCCGGTGTGGGCAGTTGTTCCGCCGACCACTGACCACCGGGTGGTTGCTTTCGTTTCGTTGGATTTCTGATTTCTCTTGCCTTGCCTTCGGGCTTCCGTACAGTCAGATTATGGCGGCCAGAGGAGTAGTGTTTCTAGCCCCACCGAGAAAAATCGGGAATCAAGAGGCGCGCAAGCTGCGGAGAAGCCCGATGCCCAAGGTCAGAACTCCGATTGCGAGGCTCGCCGCGCCGAGGTAGATGAAGTTTACTGCAGGGCCTGCTTCGCTGGCGTTCGGCGGCAAAACTGAGAAGAAGAAGCCTACGGGGATTAGAATCGCCGCGAGCGGAATAGCGATTCGCACCAACCACATGAGCCAGTCTGGCAGAAGTGCGCCGTCGACCAGGATCTGGCAAACCAGCGAAAGTATAACGATGACTCCGGCATGCGCGTGTCCGGCGCGGAAGAAATTCTGCCGAAGTGGATTGTCCATGTATCCGCTTCCCTTGGTCATCAACTGGGTCAGGAGGAAGTAGCCTCCGTACTGAATGGTGGGTACGGTGATGAGAATGATACCGGACATCAATCGAGCTTCGCGGGTCATATGAACTCCTTTGTGTAACTGCTGTTTCGGGTTGGATGCCTTTTGACGGGTGTTTACGTATCGAGGGCATTTCCAGTTTCGCAAATGCTGCGCCTGCCTCGTAAAGGCTGAATCCTGATTTCACTAACAGGTAGCACGCATCAGCATCGGCAAGAGACTCGCAGGCGCGTGGGCATACACACGATGCTCCTTGGTATTCCTGGTAATGCCCATGCATTGATGCCAGGGCTGTTCACCGCGATGGAATTGGTGTTAAATCGCTTGCAACCTGTGGTCCCGTCCGTCGGCTGCTAATTGACGCTATCGTAGCCTTGGCAAGCTTGTACCTCCCGTAACATGGGCTGCCAATAGAAGCAATTTTTGGTCGTATGTCTCGCCTGAGAGACGTCCTTATAAGAAACTGAGATGTAGAGGACCGCATAGGTCTGGTTGCGATACAAAGCGGCAACTGCGGGGAGAGAAATTCGAAATTCTATCGGTATCTTGTGGACCGCGCCGGGAAAAAGAATTCCGGCCGAGCGCTGTACCCGACCGGATTCGTCGTTCACTGGGCGTATTTGCGGGGAATCCTGCAGCAGCACGAACCCTGAGACATTAACATCCAAAGCGGGGACCTTGCCGGAATTTTGGAGTGAAATGCTGAAAGCACCCCCGGTGGCCGTGAGTGGTTGAGGAACGACCTCGGCAACCCCCACCCAAGACCGTTGCTCCAACTGCTTGCTCTCCTGGCTAGCACGCGCTTGCTCTATTGAGGTCTGTAATTGCTGGCCCAGAATCCACACTTGCTTGCGGAGTTGCAAGCCCAGGTACAACACTGTTATCGCGATCATGACCGTACCGACCGCTATGATCGTGTTTGCAATTGTGAAACCGGTGGGGTATTTCAGCTCAGGGCGTTCACTGGCAGCAGAAAATTTGAAGTCGTTAGCGGAGGGCTGAGGTCGGGCACCAGCTGAGTCACGCCCCGCTGCAGGCGGGGTTTCGGGTGCAGGTTCGGCCCCAATCGTATCGTATATTGGGTCAAATGGGAGCCCGCGGCCTTGCGCCTCATTGCTTCGTTCGGAGACCTGGTGAGTTACGCCTTCGGCCATTGTCCGTGCGGCAAAATATCGATAAGATTACGCCTTTGGAAGGTGGCTTGCCACCGATATAGTTTTCTCCACCAGTGGTCCGGAGGAGAATAGCGAGAAACAACGCTCCTTCTCCCGCAATTCGGTGAATCCGAGTGCTGAAGCATATTAGCACAGCAGACGTTGGATCGGGACCGTGACAGACGCGACGAATAGGCTTTGTGTCTGCAAGCAGTACAAGGACGAGCAACATTTCCTATGCCATCATGACTGCGACGAGCCAAAACCTTTCAGATTCGGATGCCTGGACTGCCAAGAAGAGTAGCTCTCTTCAAGGCGGCTACGACAACTTCCCATTATCGGTGATTCTCGTTGACCCTGAAACAGCTGAACTGATTGAGGCTGACTGGAGTCTCTGTATCCGCCTGCAGCGCTCGCCAAGAGAGCTAATCCACCACAGTTTGCTGCAAATCCATCCCGAACTGGGCCCGCCAGTGGTCAAAGAGCTATTCCAGCAACTACAGATTCGTAACACGATCAAGTTTTATGGCAAGCAGAACATCAGAGGCGGCGAGACGCTGGATGTTTTCGTCACGGCCACCTTGGTCGTGCGTGGCGGGCGGACACTCATGCAACTGGTTACTGTTGACGTAACCGCGCGCCATCGTGCGGAACGGGCGCTACGAGAGGCCGAGAAGCGTTTCCGGGGCATTTTTGAACAGTCCGCGGTGGGAATAGCCCATGTGGCGGTTGACGGCACATATTTGCGCGTCAACCGAAAATATCGGCAGATTCTCCGCTACTCCGAAGAAGAGTTGCACCACATGAGTTTGGCAAATATCTCTCACCCAACCGACATAGACGCCGACTGGGCACAGGCCAAAGCTCTCTTGGAGGGAGCGATCCCTTCCTATTCAATCGAGAAACGCTTGATCCGCAACGGTGGAGGCGTAATTTGGGCGACCCTTACTATGTCGCTGGTTCGAAGTGAGTCTGGAGAACCAGACTATTTCATTTCCGTAATCGAAGATATTTCGGCCCGTAAACACGCCGAATCCGAACGCGACGAACTGCTGCGCAATTTGGAAATCCAGGTCAAGCAGCGCACGGCAGAGTTGGAGCGGCTTTCTTTGACCGATGGGCTGACCGGAATCCCAAACAGGCGGCATTTTGACAAAGCACTGGCGGCGGAATGGGCACGTTCGGCTCGTTCAAAGCGCAACTTGTCGCTAATACTCATCGATATCGACGATTTCAAGGTCCTGAACGATTCGTTTGGTCACGTGCAAGGAGATAATGCCATTAAGGCAGTCGCCAGCGCCGTGCAACAGGTAGCGTTACGGTCCTCGGACTTGGGGGCGCGTTATGGCGGTGATGAATTTGCGGTATTGTTGCCTGAAACCGAGGTCACAGGTGCGCAACGCCTAGCGGGAAGGCTCAAAGACTTCCTCGGTAATACTTCATTGAGCAACCCTATCGACGCGACACAGTTGAAAATAACGGTTAGCCAAGGCATAGCGTGCATTGCAGGATCGTCGCAGAAGTCCGCGACAACTCTACTGCTTGCCGCCGACAGGGCCCTGTATCTAGCCAAGAAACAGGGCCGCGGCTACATTTCGACCGCTTCGGCAGTTTGACCTCAGTGGCCACACTTCATCCAGAGAATTCACCGCGCGCACATACATTATGCGACTAGATGTAACGAGTTGACGCCTGCGATGCTGTTGCCATGCCACTCCGCGATTGCGTGACGTTTGCCACACAGTAAGCCTCCTAGGTTGCGGAGATGCCGACCGAGGTCTTGCGGACACTGTCGAACGGTTAGAGCTGAAATCCCCGCCCGACGGAGCTGGATATCTGTTGTACTCAAGCAGCCCGCGAGCATCCGGTTGTAGGATTGTGGGTGTAAGGCTGATTACAACAGTTAGCTCGGCGGATCCTATCGGATGATCAATTAGGGTGCTTCTAGTCTGCCAAGCCGAAAAATACTGCAGCTATTGCGATCGTATCCGCGCAGCCATGCGCTAAGACCGAAATCCAGAGATTCTTCCCTGAGAGCAGATAAGCGCCGCCGAGGATCAGGCCTGACACGGTCGACTGTAGAATCCCGGGTGGGCCTTTGTAGTAATGCCCGTAGCCGAACAGCACACTGGAAGCGAGCAATGCCGCGAAGTAGGCAAGTTTCGATCGATCACCCACATCTGCAGCCCGCGTCATCAGGTAGCCGCGATAGCTCATCTCCTCGCCGAAAGCAGCAAAAGTCCACGCCAGACCCAGCGCGAGCAGGGCGGCTTTCCATGTGGTCTTCGCCTCTTTAATTACCGCAGGGCCTTTCACGGCCCGATGCCATATTCTCGTGCCCACGAAACCGGTGAGTTGCCCCGAAGCGATGATCAATACGCCCGCGAGTACGCCCCACAGAATTGTCTTCCGCCATGACTCGGGTCTCTTGAGGCCAACTTTCTTCCACCCACCATCCCGCAAGCGAATAGAAATCCATCCCAGCAGAAACAGGATCGGCACCTCATTGGGAACCCGATGATAAACATTGTGTGCAATGACGATTGCAGCGCCAACGACCAATTCAGCCAGCGAGAACCATCGTTGTCGTGTGTTGAGATGCCGTTCATGCTCAGCAGGGTTCATGCGAATCGCGTCAACTGTAATTGGTTTCACGGTGCCGTGACAACGAGAGGTGATCAACTGTCCCGTGCCTTCCCCACCTGGACCGCAGATAGTCGTACCCGCCCGCCGCTCTCGCCATCCGCTCCCGAACGCGCACGAACCCCGCGTACGCGCCGAGCGGCAAACGACACTTCCAATTCGCCCTGCGACTTGATTCTGCCCGGCGCACGCCGGTCATGCCTGTGGCTCGCGCGCTCGGTCGACGCTTGTTAGCTGATCGGTTACCGTGTAACTATCGTGGCAGTGAAGGATTAACCGCGCATTGATCGGTTCAATTGTTATTCAAGCGAGATGGCGATACAGAGTCCGCAGTCATTTACTCGGCAGTTAATGGGTGGGCTGAGCGTACGCGCGAGCGGCGCGCAAGCGAATTCGAGCGCAATCACCTGCGCGTGTGGCGTGCGGGCGCCGTTCGGCGATCGTGATTGCCTACTGAGCATGACTCGGCGTGCGTTATCACCAACCGAAGTAATCACCATAACCCGTGTCCGCCCTTCTGCAGCACTACCGTACACTCCCTTCGATAGAACCGCGTTCCTAGGAAGATCGCCGGCTTCCAATCCAACTGCATCCCGCTTCGCGTGTATTCGATCAACTCCCAAATATCTTCTTTAATCCATGTGTGGTAATGGATGCTGTAGTCCATTGCCATCAGCCGTTCGACCTCTCGTTCGCATTCTTCTGAGCCCCGTGGCAGATTCAGTACGTTTTCCGCCCAATCGCGATAGTGAGCTCGTTTGTCGAAACTGCCCGGATTCGAATACTCGGCAACCAAATGCTCGAGCGGCGTGCGCTGTCGCTTGATGTCGAAGGTATACCGCTTGTCCGGAATCTTGAGCACTAGCACGCCGGCGGGCGCCAAGACGTCATACCAATGGTGCAGGACTGCCAGCGGATTTGTCATGTGCTCGATCAGGTGGCTGGCGACTATGAAATGCAGGCTGCTATCCGCGAAGGGTAGGCTTGCCGCATCGGCGACGACATCCGGCAGGACGTAATGAGGTCCGGCTTCCCTGTAGTGGTGCTCCAGGTAATCCGCCTTTCCCCGGTCCACGTACCAGACCCTTGCGCTTCGAGAAACTGGAAATTTCTTCCACAGTGCTCCAATCTCCACGCCTCTTCCGCCGAGAAAGCGTGCGATCAACCTGTTCTCGATCCAGCGAAGAGGCGCACCCTTACCCATCGGGCCATTATTGTATGCGATCCTTGTTAGATGGATCAGGTGTGGATGTATGACTTGCATGGTGATCTCAGTTTTTCCCAAGGTCCAAATTGGGACAACTGCAAGATTGTCAGATATTGCCTAATTACTTATGGCCTGACCTGATATCCCGCGGACGGCCGGCGGTCAGAAGTTGGCAAGTTACGGTTTCACCAGGGGCGAGGTCGGTGGCCACTTTTTTCCTATCCTTGGCAAATGTGGGATTCATGTGAGCGAAGCTGTCTACTGTCTGATGTGCCACGGGATGAAACTGTGCAGTGTGCGAACAACGGCCTTTTACGGCTGCTTGCGGAGACGGTTCCGGCGGGCAATTTACGGATCGTGCGCAGCCGCCCGAGAAACGAGCGAGTATTAACTCCATGGTTACTATCAAAGGCGGTTTTTGATCGCTGTAGCAGTTTTCCCGTTGGTATAGCCTTCCCCTGGCAAAACGGGCGGAGCGAACCATCAACGAATAACAGAAAAAAGACGCTGACAGCGGCAGTGCTCGGTGTATAGTTTTGGCCACCTGCAACAGCAGCGCGAATCCCAGCGAGGCACCTCAGCCGAAGAGTCGCTGGAAACTGCGATAGAAGCATTAGCACCTCGTCTATTCCACAAAAACTCTTGCCACTGACAATTGGAGGAGCTTGTGATGGTCGACATCTACATACAAATTGACGGTATCAAAGGGGAGAGCACCGACAAGGACCACAAGGACTGGATCGAAGTACTCTCGGTGGGTCAGTCCATCTCGCAGTCGGCTTCGTCCACCGCTGGGGGCGGAGGCACGACGCGCAGTCAGCATGAACCATTCACCATTACCAAGCATATTGATCTAGCATCACCAAAGCTCTATGAGGCATGCTCGAGCCGAAAGCATATTAAGAATGTGACGATCGAGATGATGCGCACGTCCGGCGACAAAAGGGATAAGTATATGGTCGTAGGGCTGAAAGAGGTAATCATCTTGCGGGTTGCAACATCAGGCAGCGGCGAGAATCTCACCGACTCGGTCAGCTTCAACTACGGCACGATCAACTGGACTTACACGCAACCTGAACGCGCGGACGGGAGTAAGGGTGGTAACACTACAGGCGGCTGGAACCTGGCCGGGAATAAAGCGGCGTAACTAGCCAACGCCTGGAAGAACGGCGACTGGGGCAAAACAGTTACCTCATCGCGGTTCTCCGGAGGTGCCCCTGCTGGAGGATCACCGTGAAGTTCCGGTTTGACGTATCGCCGGGAGGCATGTTGCGAGCATTTAGGATCCTACCCAGATTCAGGTCGATGTGAGACTGGCCATCCGCACTTACTCGCTAGCGATTATCCGCTCGCGAACGCGCACGGTTCCACGCGCAGGCTGAGCGACCGCACGCCCTCGATTTCGCTCGCACTCCGCTCGGAGAAGCAGACATCACCGCGCGCGTTCGAGTTGGACGTCGCGTGTGCACGCCCTCAGCGCACACACAGCAGCAACCTGCAGGTTTCTCTGCTCAAAGTGCAATCGCTCCAAGCGGCACCAAGGCGAAATCGACTTGCGCATCGTGGTACCGAAAGATCGCGTTGAAGGATGCTGGTTCTGTGAACCCTCTATTTTCAATCGCGCTCGATCGCGGAGAACGGTTCTGTGCGAAAGCAACAGAGGGTACAGATAAAGACATATCAAGGAACTGGGCCTGAGTTCACTACTATTGTAGATGATACGTTAGCGTAGATTCCCGCATCACTCTTGGCGACGTATCAAATCTGAGAATGGCATTCAACGGCTTTACCATGTAAGCTAGTCCATCCTTTTTGCATCCACCCGACCCGCAGCGCAATGCCTAACGTGTTTCGGGGGAGTACATGCCCACATCCAGTTCCGGCGCTTCACAAACGATTGGGCTTGTCTCGACGGTTAACGATGAGCGTTTGGTTAAGAGCGTCAACATTTACGGCATATGCATTCTTGTCTTTACTGGCTCTACTTGAGAGCATCTTCTGCCGTCATCGATGCAGTCTGATGGTATTTCCTATCTGGACATGGGCGATGCACTCGTCCGTGGGGATTGGTCGATGGGCATCAATGCACATTGGAGCCCGCTTTATCCACTCCTATTGGGACTTGCATTAAAGAGTGTTAGGCCCAGCCCTTATAGTCAGTTCACTTTGGTTCATGTCGTCAATTTTTTGATCTATCTGTTCACGCTCTTTAGTTTTCATGATCTTGTCAACACTCTTATTTCGTCTGTCCGCCAGCGGCTAGCAAACCAATATTTTGAACGGTTACGCGCCTTGGGCGATAAAAAGGGACCGGGGTGGGTCCGGTCCCGTTGTGCACAGCAAAACTCCTTGTTCTTTTTCAGTCGCGGTCACCCGAACCTCAAAGAAGTCTCCCGACTCCACTGCCTCCTTTTCTCAAAATTCATTCACCTATTTTTTGAGAGGTTCGTATAGTTCAAGCTCCTTTGCGACAAACGCTTTCTTTTTTGGCTTCGGAGCCTTGCTTGGAATGCTTTCCACAGGCATGAGGGCAGGGGCGTTGGACAATGACCCGGGCACTTTGAGCGGCATTGGTTACGGCTTCGACAGCTTGGCTGACCGCATCCACTCGCACTTCCCACCAGCTCTTGCCGCAAACATTCTGGGTCACGTCGATATTCGCGTGACCCATGTTGTCCCGCATAACCTCCGGCATTGCGTCTTCATGCAGCATATGGCTGAACTGCATGATGCGGAAGCTCCGAAAATACCCAATTATCGCTCGAATCGGCCGAGTCCGAATCTCGGCAAAAGCTGTTGGCCAGCATTCGCGGGCACAGTAATTTTCGGGTGTGTCCGTGCAACATCTGCGACCGACGTGCCCATGCTTTCATTTACAGGGGTTGCCAGAAAGGCGTGGATCTCCTTGCCCGCATTCGGCCCGCTGAGCACGAGTGCCATGCCCGAGATCTGACCGCGGTCGTTGATCTTGTTAGCCATGACTACGTACAGATTGGAACTTGCAGGAAACAGAGTGTTAAGGTCGGTCAGCACGCCGTCCTGCCAGATGAAGCCATGGGACCAGTTGAAGTCTGAGTCCCAGGCACTTCCCACCACCTGGCCCTGGTTGTTGAAACTGCAACGCCCTCTACATTTTTGACATCCAATTCACCCACGTTAGCGGCAGCCAACTTCGCCATTTCATCTTGTTCGGCAGAAATGGATTGGGAAGTACTGACGGCAGTCGTTTTAACACAACGAGGACCGCTCCCGTGAGCAGCTAAAAAAGGAGGCTGAATGCCTTTCCAAACGTTCGCCTTGCTCGACACATTGAACCACGTCGAAATCACTGGCCACCAGCAATGGGGTTCAGTGGAAATTTTTCATTTGCGCTGGCCCGCTGGTGACCCACTAACCTACAGCACGCTGGACGAAGCACTCGAGGCCCACTGGATTGAAGTGGTGGAATCTACAGAAGCCGGGCAGGTGTCCCGCATCAAGATCATCAATCGATCAACGCAAATGGTATTCCTGATGGCGGGTGAACAACTCGTCGGTTGCAAACAGAATAGGGTGATGAACTCTAGCATCATGGTTCCTCCTCGCGCTGAGATGGCGCTTCCGGTGACGTGCGTCGAACGTGGTCGTTGGGGGTACAGCAGCTCAGCATTTTCGAGCCCGCGCACCTCGTCGCACTATGCTCTTCGAGCCATGATGACGAGGCAGGCTTCACAAAGCTATCGCTTTGCAGGTGTACCGATGTCTGACCAGAAGAAAGTTTGGAACGAGGTATCGCGGAAGCTGGGCGCCATGAGTTCACCTTCTTCTTCAGATGCGATGCAGGATGTATATCGCAATTACGACCTGAAATTGAGAGAACTGGAAGAGAAGCTTCCGGCACCGTCTGACTGCAACGGTGCTGTTTTCATTATCGCAGGCAGTATTGTGGGTACTGACTTTTTTGACGATGCGGATACACTGCGCAAACTCTGGCCGAAGCTCATTAGAAGCTGCAGCATCGACGCGCTGGAGCGGCAAGCAAAGAATGAACGATCAACCTCGGTTCATGAGATTTCGAGTTGGCTGGAAGCTAGTGCGAGTGCTACACAAGAGTCATTCCCATCACCCGGAATGGGGCTGGACGTAAGAATTGAGGGTAAAGACGTACTCGGCGCCAGTTTGGTCATAGATGACCATCCGGTTCACATGGAACTGTTTCATCGCGCTTAGGTGCACGCGAGCGCCCGCACGCCGATGCCGCTTACGTTCCCACGCCTGTTACCGCTAACGCTCCCGTCCTCGATCACTTGAGCTACTCCGATACCGAATTGCGCTCAAGCATCCGTCAAGGTCTACGTTTGGGTTAGCGACACGGCCCAACCAATGTGTACCAAACAGTTACTAGGGCAGTTTTGGAATTCCCGTCTCCTATCCCGGATGCCTCTTGACAGGGATATGCTTCCGCGGTATCTTGGGCGAACAAAAAGCGAAAGCTAGGTGGTGCA
>Ga0306920_100003666_pt1 | contig 19536 bp, 14 predicted proteins | sample flu12Cox44000170_FD_204666 | JGI IMG/M metagenome (GOLD analysis project Ga0306920, IMG submission 204666) | Lab enrichment of tropical soil microbial communities from Luquillo Experimental Forest, Puerto Rico - flux4day.12C.oxic.44.000.170 (v2)... | ecosystem: Environmental > Terrestrial >... | reverse complement strand
TGATTTCGATCCGGTGCGGCGGATTTGGGGTTGGGGGTCGACGTCTCAGTGGCAATCGGGGCAAGGCGAACAGCTATCGGTTTGGCTGCACGGGTCGCCACTCCGGCGGGACTCCTCGTGGCGTGGATGGTTGCGGCTTTCGGCCAGAGCGCTTTCGAATTCACCAAAAGCACCGATCCACTATTTGCGAGCGTGCTGACGCACCCGGCCAATCTTAGCAATACGATTCAATATACCGTGACCGCGGCGAGCCACGGCGACATCGAATCCGCGATCAGCGCTTACGAACAGCTTCGCTTCTACAATCCCAAGCTTGTCGCGACGCCCTTCCAGCTTGGCGTCCTCTATTATCAGCTCGGTTCCTACGCTCAAGCGCGCGGCTATTTGCAGGCCGCGCTGGCGATGCCCGATCCTTACGCCGGAGCTTCGCCAGAAGATCGAGGATTTGCTCGAAATCGTCGATAAGAAACTCCAACCCGACCAATTCTACGGTTTCGCACAGACCGGACTGAGTTATAAGACCAATGCCAGTCTTAGTGCCGGAGCGCAGACCGTTTTGGCCTCGGAGCGACCATCAACAGCAATTTCGTCGCGCGGCCGGACTGGAACTGGTTTGGCACGGTCGGGGTAAATTACATCCACGATTTCGAAACCCAGACCGGCGAAACTTTCGAAGGTTCGGTGATCGGCTACGACGCGCAGCAATTTAAGCTGCGACCGAGCCCACGGCGCCGCCGCTGCAAGCCATAACAGGGTCAGCTACGTTACCATAAAGTTTCCAGGGCAGCCGCGCTCGCAGCGCGACCGCGCGTAAATTCGTGCGTGCGCCGCTGGGTAGCAAAGCGCCGGCGAAAGCGCCGGCGCACATGTTGACGTCCGATCAATCTTTGCTCAGGATTTGCGCGCGGGCTCTTGCGGCTCAGAAACAAATCGCGCGTTCATGACCGATACGACGATTACGGCCGTTCGCACCACCATGCTGCGCGTGCCGTGGCCTCATTCGCCATGGCTCAAGGGCCATACCTTCGGTGCGATGCGTGAGTTTCTGGTGCTCGATGTCGAGACGCGCGGCGGCATCACCGGCATGGGCTATCTGTTTCTGTTCCGCCCAGGCATGCGCACGATCGCAACCTGCCTGGAGGAATGCGTAATCCCGCGCGTCATCGGCAAAGACGCGAGCGCAGTGGAGGCGATCTGGCAGGACTTGTGGCACGCTACCGTCACCTATGGCCGCGCCGGCATAGCGGTGATGGCGATGTCCGCGCTCGACTTCGCGTTGTGGGATGTGCTCGGCAAGGTCGCCAAGCTGCCGCTGCACCGGCTCTGGGGCCATTATCGCGCGCGTTTGCCGGCATATGGCAGCGGCTGCTTTCGCGGCAGCGGCGGCGACGGCATGATCGCCAAGGCGCTGCACTACAAGGAGCGCGGCTACAAGGCGATCAAGATGCAGGTCGCGCACACCGCCGACCTCGCCACCGATCTCGATAATGTCCGGCACATGCGCGAAGCGATCGGCCCCGACATCGACATTATGATCGACGTCAATATGGGCTGGACCGCCGACGTGGCGATCCAGATGGGCCGCAAGTTTCAAGACTACAATGTCTACTGGCTGGAAGAGCCGGTGGTGCCGGACGACTTCGCCGGCTATCTGCGCATCGCCGAGGCGCTCGACCTGCGCGTGGTCGGCGGTGAGACGCATTTCACGCGCTTCGATCTCAAGCCGTTCTTCGAAAATCCGCGCTTGCCGATCCTGCAACCCGATCCGATGCGCGGCGGTTTGACCGAATTGCGCAAGATCGCAACCGTCGCCGACACCTGGAACATGACGATCGCGCCGCATCTGTTTCCGGAATTGAACGTGCAGCTCCTCGCCGCGATTCCGAACGGATTGTGGATCGAGGATATGGGGCTCGCCGAGGACATATGGGTCGAGCCAATACCGGTTGAGAATGGATTCATCACTGCGCCGGAACGGCCGGGGCACGGGCTTGCGTTCAAGCCGGAAATCTTGCGCGAATGCGCCGTCAAGAATTGAGCAGGTGAAGCCGACCAGATGTCGTTTTGAGCAGAGAGAGAGATTTGCCCATTTGACCAAAGCGCGCGCAGGCGCGGCTGGAGGACCGAATGCCGGCGCCTCGGCTCGATCGACGTTCCTGCGCAAACCGACACACCGTCGCCTCCGTCTTTCGGGATCGGCGATGTCATGGAGGATACTAAGTAAACTTCAGGAAAGCGCGATCGCCAAAGCCGACGCGCCAAAGTCACTCGTTACTCATGTCGGCGTAGCTGCCGCGACAGACCAGCCGGGCCAGCCTGTGCTGCTCTGGACCATCGAAGTGACCGATGCAGAGGGCGAAACGACCCGGGTCGATGGGTCGGCCGCAACTCCGGCCACCAAAGCAAAGGAGACAGAAAAATGCCGCACGTACTCGTAAAGCTTTATTCGGGCAGATCGGAGCAACAGAAGACCAAGCTCGCGGCGGCGGTCGCCAAAGCCGTCGTGACGACGTTGAAATGCGGCGACGACGCCGTTTCAGTCGCCATCGAAGATGTGAACCCCCAAGCTTGGACCGCAGAGGTCTACAAAACGGATATTCTGAATAATCCAAATATATATAAGAAGCCGGGATACGATCCGTCTGAATGATCGGGGCGGACAAAACGTCTCGCGTGAGGACCACACGTGAGCGATTTTAGGTGCCGGTATGCCCGAACTCGCCGCATGGGACAGTTTCTACGTCATCGTCGGCTCAGCCGCCGGCGCGCTGATCGGCCTGCAATTCGTCGTCGTCACCCTGCTTGCGCAAAAGCCATCTACCCCGGTGCCGGAAGCTACCGCCGCCTTCGGCACGCCGACGGTCGTTCATTTAGGCGCCGCCTTGCTGCTGTCGGCGCTCGCGCGGGCGCCTTGGCCAACGATTTTCTTCCCGGCGCTTCTGTGGGGATGCATGGGATTGGGCGGCGTGGTCTATGCCGTGATCGTCATTCGACGCATGCGCGCGCAAGCCGCATACATACCGGAATTTGAAGACTGGCTGTTTCACATTGTCCTGCCGACCGCGGCCTATGCCCTGCTCGCATTATCCGCAGTGGCAGCCCTCGCTTTCACGGGCGAGGCGCTGTTTGGCGTTGGCGCCGCCGTATTGCTGTTGTTGTTCATCAGCATTCACAATGCCTGGGACGCCGTGGTCTACCACGCCGTCAGCAGGAAGGACCGGCGCTAGAAGCGCGACGCTGGCCACAAGCAGGCTATCCGACCGTCAATCGCCGGTATTATGATGTGCCGTTGCGCAGGCTCTCGACATCGCCGATTGCTCGTATCTGGCAATCTCGCGTGCCGAGCGGATTCCGGAGATGAGCCATGCTAACAACTCGGCTTTGCGATCTGTTCGGCATCGACGCGCCGATCATTCTGGCGCCGATGGGCACCTGCACCTCGGCCGAGCTTGCGGCTGCCGTATCCAATGCCGGCGGGCTGGGCGGCATCGGAACCCTGTTCCGCAGCTTTGCTGCCATCAAACGCGATATTGATGTCGTCAAGACGCTGACGCAGCGACCTTTCGCAATCAATCACATTCCGCAGACGCTCGATGAGGAAGCGTTTCGCTATACGCTCGCTGCGCGTCCAGCGGTGATCTCGTTCACGCTTGCCAATCCGGGCGATCTCGCGCGCCAGGCGCGTGCCAGCGGCGCGCATGTGATGGTGCAGGTCACGACCGTCGACCAGGCGCTGCAAGCGGCCGAGTGCGGCGCCGAGGTCATCATTGCGCAAGGCAGTGAGTCCGGAGGTTATTGCGGCGAAGTCAGTACCATGACGCTGGTGCCGCAAGTCGTCGATGCCGTGTCACCGCTCCCGGTTGTCGCCTCCGGCGGCATTTTTGACGGGCGCGGCATCGCGGCGGCGCTCATGCTCGGCGCGGCCGGCGTCAATCTCGGCACGCGGTTTATTGCTTCGAAGGAAGGGCCGGCACCGCAGGAATGGAAGCAGGCGATCCTGAGCGCAAAATCAGAACACGCTATCAAGGCTGACGTTCTCAACGACATTACACCGCTGCCTGGCACGGCTGGATTCAAGACCGTGTTGCGCTCGCTGCCGACGGCGTTCTTGACCGAATGGAGCGCCAAGCGCGAGGACGCGCGCCGCGAGCGCGACCGCTTGCGTGGCGAGATCGTCTTGAGCACCCAGGCGGGCCGGCAGCATGAATGCCTGCTGACGGCGGGGCAGAGCGCCGGCGGGATTCATGAGGTCCTCAGCGTCGCCGACATCATGCGCAAGCTGACGACAGAGGCGGAAGCGGCATTATCGAAGATGCGCTGGCGCAGCGCCCGTCCACGAGTATCCGAGGAGCGGGTACCGATGAGCCCGGCAATGGAAGAAGTGCCGGAACCCGACAGCCTCGGCGGCTAGGCGCGATAGGCTTTAAGGCTTCAGATAAACGTATCCTTGCGATTGCAGTTCGGGGATACGCACGACGCCGGCTTTGTCGGCGGCCAGGAGTACTTGGCGTCCAGAAAATTCTCAAACTGCCGCAGAACTGTTATGGCAGCGAGCTCGTCAACCAATTGGCGAAGGTAGACCGCCTTTATAATGGCGACGCAACCATCGTTGCCGATCTGACCAATGATCCAACCTACGCGGAGCCGCTATTCGACATGTTTGGTCCCCGCGTTATCGGTCTGCACATCGGCCGGCTGGCGATGGCAGTACATTAGAGCGGCGCGAACATATCTGTCCGATCTTTTGCGAAGTGATCTGCGATCCCAACAAATACGTTTGCCTGATGATCAAGCAGCGCGGCTCTATGAGCAGTTGGCTTCACTTGAAGTCGAGCGGAAGTCGAATGGTGAGAAAATTTACAACTGTTTACCCGGAAAACACGCTGATCTTGCCATCTCCTGTGCCATGCTGAACTGGTTGATCCGCCATCCGCATTGGGACCACTGGATGCGCCAGATCGATGCTCGTCATCGGTCGCGTCCACAGCGCCAAGGAGACCGAAGAGCCTTTGTCTAGCTTTGTCGAGGACTGACTGAGGCATTCATCGCTGCTTTCCCCGTTTCTTTGCCGTTTCCGACGAGCATTGCAAATCAAGTGCGCGAGCAGCCCGCCAGGCAGCGATGTCCGCTTTTGGGGGTAAAGCAGACGTCGCATTTCTTCGACCGAATGTCCGCTTATGACCCAAAGCGGACATCGACGCGACCCGAGATTTCTCATAACCGATCGCTCTGTCACTAGCACGGAGACGGGATCAAATGATCCGTTGCGAGGTCCAGGGCGGCCGGCGAACTGTGCCCCGGGTCACAGCGAGAACCCCAACTGGTACTCTTAGATCGCGGAGTACGCGTCAGCAACGCCGTGCTGGGGAGATTTCGCCATGGATTTCCGCGTCATCAAACAACTTTGCCGTTCGCTGGTGCGTCGCGGGTGGGGTCCGGTTTTCGCCGCGCACGGAGTGGACTTGTCCGAAAAGAATTTGGAGCGTGAACTTAGAAAGCCGCTTCGTGTCGATCGAACGCGCCCGGGATTCGAGGATTTCTGCCTGAAGGGAAAGAGAGCTCTCGAGCCGGGCGATCCAGCAAGAAGTCTCCTTTACCACGGCCTGGCGAGTCCCGATGTTCATCCAACAGCAAATGGACAACCGGCCCCCAACTACCGTTATCCGACGCCGGCCGAACTCGATGTGCTGGAGAACTTCATCTACGGCCTTCAGCCGGTAAAAGCATCTGCGCTGAACGATCTGTTTGTCGGCGTGTTCGCCTATGAATACCGTCCAGCCGCAAGTTCAGCGCATGGCTATCATGCCGATTTCGTTTTTTCGCGCACGGGCATCTCCCGCGTCGGGACGGAGGCCGCCGCATGGGATGGTCCGTCGCGGAGCTTTCGCCCGGACCCGGAAGGCCGCAAGGGCATCTCCGTCTGCCCTGCGCGGTTCGCCGCATTTTTGGCACGCGCCGTTAAGCCCGATGTCTTGGATCCAATTATGGGGCGTCGGGATGAACGAAACGATCGAACGCGAAATTTCTACTATCCCGTTCAAAAGCTGTTTTCAGGCACGGGCTCGATCAAGGGCAGAAATATCAATGTCAAGTTTCGCGAATATCACCGCAATGAAAAGCTTTATCGCATACACCGACCGGGACGAATCAAGCTCGCGCCTGGATTTGATATTCAGAATTATCCGTTCGTTCGGGATTCGCGGAACGATCGAAGCCTCGTCAAACTGAGGCAATGCGGCTCATCGGTTCTCCTCGTTCCACAGCACCACGCCCGGCTGGTCCGGCCGGCGAAACAGAAAAACAGTAGAACAAAGCGCACTGAGACCGTCCGCTTCCTCGTTCCGCCCGAAGTAAAGAACGGCAGCAATCGCTTCAGCACCTCGCTGCAACTTCCGACCCACGGCGAAGCGCGACGGATGCCTGAATACGTCAATATCCGGCATCCGGTCCGTGGCGGTTCGAGGATCGTCGACATGCAAGGGTGGAACCCGACAAGGTTCGACAGCACCTTGAAGAAGGGAAAATACCAGGCAGCCCACTTTTTGGACGAGACCTGCGAGGGGGCCATTACGGCGACTCTAAACGGCATCAAGTCGATGCAACCGACTTTGCCGGCCTATTCGCTGGTGGCGGCCCCTGATTTCTTTCCGCTTTCCGATCAGCTTGAAATCTCAAACTGGGTCCGGCGCAATTATCGGAACTACCAGGAGCACTTCAGCCAAGGCGCCCCTTGGCCTCTTTGCGAGGGGAGAAGGGCCGCCAACATCGAACTGCCGCGGCCTGACGGCTCGCTCGAAAAAGCATTCCAACGGAGAGATGAAACGGTAACCGCGATCGTCGGATTAAAACCCCGATCGCGCCAGACCATCGCCCCCGCGCGTCAGAAGCGGTTCGCGAGCTTCATGACCGATGCTGCATCCAATGAGTTTGACCCCGGCTGGGACGTTTCACTCGCCAGCGATAACGAGGGTTTGTACCTCGCCTCATATGGCCTCGGGAGCCCGTTTCCGGAAGACGCGAAATTGTGTGCGGCTCTAAACTCCTTTTGGCCGGCCGTTGCGCCTGACGCTTCGCGAACATTCGCATTCCAGGGCTCGCCAACCGCGATTCCGCTTTTGGACCGGGAACTAGGTTATCACCCGAAGCATCCAGATGTACTCGCGGGCACAGTGCTCAGCTCGCGTGGATGGGACGGCGAATATGGTCCGTTTCTGGAGAACCTGAACGGTCGAATGTTCGTCAACGCCGCGAGTCTGGACCGCTCGGATTATGTTTCCAATGCGCTCCGCGGTTGGATAACCGTGCGCAAAACGTCTGCGGCCGACAGCGACGAGCTGATCAGGCGCATGGACGCCTTGCGTCGTTGCATTGCAATCCTGCCGCCTCGCTCCGACCATGTCAGCAATACCAAGCTGTGGCTGGTCAAGGCGGAAGGCATCCCCGATTGGGATGTCGAAAGTTGTCGTGCCGATTCACGACTCAGTGGACCCGGTTTCCATTTTGTATTTGTGCGTTTCAATCAGAACGAGAGGCCGACGGGTGATCTAACGCGCGTCCGATTCCGCGTGAAAAATATGTTCGACTGCCAGATTTCGGAGACAAACTTGGTCTTTCGTGCCGACAACAGACCTTGGCAGTTCGCTGGCTTACCGAAATTGGAAACTCCGCGCAGCACCTAACTCGCATGCGATTAGCTGATACGGCTGATGTCATAGTCGTTGGCGCCGGGCCAGCGGGTTCGGCCGCCGCAATCTGTTCCGCACGCGCAGGACTGCGCACACTGCTGCTTGACGGGAAAGAGCCCGATTTTCACCCGGGTGAAACCATTCATCCGGGCGTCGAGAGCCTGTTTCGGGAGCTGGGCGTCTTGGATCAGGTTTGCGCGTGCAGCAGCATCCGACATGAAGGGCATAGGATTCGCTGGTTTGCTCCGGAACAAGTCCAGAAGTTTGGCAGCGATCGGACCGGGACCTGGAAGGGTTTCCAGGTCCGCCGCGACAAACTTAGGGCGATTCTTCATGCACGCAGCATGGCAATCGGCGCCCAATATCGGAAAGTTTGGGTACGAGAACCGCTCATCGCGGGCAAGCGGGTGGTCGGCGTCAGAACGCGTGCCGGCGACATTCGGTCAAAATTCGTCATCGATGCCAGCGGTCGTGGACATTGGCTCGCGCGCGCCTTGGGTCTTACCGTCGATAGGACATCACCGCTGTTGATTGCTTGGTACGGGTGGGCGCAGTCACCTCATGCCGGCAGATTTGCGCAGCCATTGTTAGCAGCAGACTGCTGTGGCTGGACATGGACCGCGCAGATCGATCGGGACTTGTGCGCCTGGACCCGCGTAAATCTGCGCGGTGATCTGCCACGGCCGGATCGCCTGCCGCGCTTGATGTCCGGATTTCGGTCGTGTGCCAAGACGCGCGGCGCGGATGTAACTTGGCGGCGCGTGACCGTGCAGGCTGGTCCCGGGTTTTTTCTGGCAGGCGATGCTGGCGCCGTTCTTGATCCCGCCTCCGCCAACGGCGTCATTCGCGCGATAATGTCGGGAATGACTGCGGCCCGGCGCGTCCTCAAGATAATCGCTGCCAACGCGTCGGAAGGAGCGGAAACGGCGGAGTATACGCGCTGGGCACTCGATTGGCATAAACGCGACGAACATCGATTGGCCAAACTGTATCTGAACAGTTTCCGTTTTCCTCCGAAAGCGAGAGGCATGGCAAACCTCACTAACTTGGATTCCAAGGCATCCGCCGGCTGTCACTGAGGTCCCCAGGTGGTTCTGGCAATTTCCATGAGCCTTACTGGTGCGAACCTTGGAGGTGATCATTTCGCCATTCGTAAAACCCTGCTGTAATCCGCAATTTGAAAATCGGCGTAGTGCCGCAAGCCTAACGTGCCCAATTCATAGTGCACCGACAACTGCGGTCCTTTGCGAGACGCGGGAACAGCAGGCCACGGCGAGAACGAAAGGGAGGTCCCGTGAATCCAGTCAATCGGCACTACGATGCGATAACGCCTTTCTTCCGGACATTTCTCGATTTTGAAAACATGCCGCTGGGCAGTAAGCACCCAGCGCGCAAAAACCTAGAAATTCACAACTATGAGTCTGGACATATGATTTACCTGGTCGGACACTCCCAGGCGGTGGGCTACCGGTGGCTTCCTCGCCCTTTTCATGGCGATCGTGTTTCTTCAAAACCGTCTGTCGGCCCTGAACTGCTACGCCGGATCTCGCACAGATAGGCCCGGTGCGGCACCGTACCGCTGATGGGATCGCGAGCATCGCCATTGATTATCAAATTCAAATTCGCACTATCGGCTCCGAAAGGATTGTAACCCGGCGCACCAAGTTCTTTGCACGGCTGCCACCATCCGTGCTGACCGCACACGACACGCGGGTCGAGGCTTTCATTGAAGCGGGCACGAGCACGCACGCTTCCATGTGGTGTCTCGATCACCACCCAGTCTCCAGCAGCAATGTTGCGCACCTCTGCGGTCTCGGGATGCAATTCCACCTCAGGATTGAGAGCATGCTTTCGCAGGGAGGGCAGCCCGCGGTGTTGACTCTCGCAAAAAAGAGTGTGCTTTGCGCTGGTCAGAACGAGTGGAAATCGGGCCGCGAGATCGGGCCGCGTCCGTGGACCGACCAACGGTTCTTGAAACTCAGGTAACGGCTGATAGCCGTGGTTCAAAAAAGTTTCAGAATAAATTTCGACTTTGCGTGTTGGCGTGGAGAACCCTGCCGGCGTTCCATTCGCGTCAACGCTAGCGTGTTTAGCATAGCGGGGTTTAAGGGCTACTCGCAGACCGCCAGGGGCCGCTCGTAGCTCTTTCAACGTCGTGCCCGAGGGAGCTAGCTGGTGTTGGTAAGCGGCCTGAATATCTCCATGCCAAAAGGAATCCGCCAAACCGAGGCGGCATGCGAGATCGAATACGATTTGCGCATCCGAACGGCACTCGCCGCGTGGCGGGACGACAGGTTGTCGAAACTGCACAACCGACTGTGCTTCCACGCTGACGTCGAAGCCAACCTTCAGTGCTTCGCATTCGAAGGCTGAAGCAACTGGTAAAACGACATCCGCCATCTCTGCGGTCGGATTCATGAATAAATCTGCGTGAGCATAGTATTCCAGCGCAGCGAGCGCCTCGCGTCCGAGCCGAACGTCCGCATGCGCAAGTAGGAGGTTGGCGCCGAACCCAAGCAGGCCTCGCACCGGATAGGGCTTATGATGCAGAATCGCGTCGTAGAGCTCCCGGCCGGTGATAAAGTTCCAGCGCGCAGGTCCGAGCGGGCGTTCGGCGAGTCCCAATGCTGCGGGCAGTTGCCGAGCATTTGCCAGATCCTCCCCAGTGATGGAGTTAACCGGCACTGACGGGAATAGCACGTTGCCGCCCGGCGCATCGAAGCAACCGGTGAGCGCATACAGGATCGAGATGGCCCGCGCGGTCTGTGTTGTGTTCGTATGCTGCTCGTGACCGCTCCAGGCGTAATAGGACACCGGACGCGCGTGCCAGATCAACCGCGCGGCCCTTTCCAATGGCCCGGGATCAATCCAGCAGATTTCTTTTATGACATCTGGAGAATAACGCCTGCACAGGATGGCGTAGAGTTCGAAAATCGGCCGACACAAGACCGGGCCCTGCGCCGTCGTGATCGAGTACTCGCCGGATAAGGCAATGTTGCTGCCGTTTGACTCATAGCGACTTGTCCGTGGGTCATAGAGGACCAGGTCGCTCCTGTTGCTATCCCACGCGAAGTAGCGCTGCGCACTGCCCTGCGCCGTGAGATCACGCTCCGTCAGCAACCGGCCGGTATCAGCCCGCACCAGCAGAGGGCCGTTGGTCCAATCACGCACGAAATCGCTATCGTACCATCCGCGCTCGATCATCAAATTGGCAAGCCCGAGCGCAAGCGCGCCATCGCTGCCCGGTCGTGGCCGCAACCAAACATCGGCCTTGTTCGCCAGCCCAGCTTGGCGTGGATCCACAACGATTAGCCGGAGTCCGCGCTTTAATGACTCGACGATCATTGTCGCATGGGTAAGCCGCGCGATACTCGGGTTGTAGCCCCACAGGATGAGACATCCGCTGTGCGGAATGTCCGCCATCGCGCCGCCAATGCCTGAGGCGACGCTGCCAACGCCGTAGGTATACCGCGTAGCGTAACTTCGCCCCCATCCACAAAGCTCAACACTGGTGCTCGCGTTCGGTGTGCCGAACGCGTTCATCAGTCGTCTTATCCATGGAGACGAGTCTGCTATAGCCGTGGTGGAAGGCGAGGCCATGCTGAAAGCGAAAGCCTGCGGACCATCACGCTCCGCAATCCGGCGCATCGCTACAGCCGTCAGCTCGAGTGCGTCGTTCCAGTTGATGCGTTCCCAGCCGGGATCGGGATCTCCCTTTGGCCGTGTTCGCCTAAGCGGACATGTCAGGCGTTCCGAGTGATACACCAACTCGGGCGCTGCCCGACCCTTCGCGCAAAGCGCTCGGCCGGTGGGGTGCGTAGGATCGGGGTGAAGCGCAACAAAGCGGCCACTGTCGATTTCCGCAACATAGCCGCAACGGGCGATGCACAGCCCACAATAACCCTGCATACGTTTTGTGCCACTTTGAACGGGCATGGCGTCCAAGGCCCCGAAATCCACCTTATGACAGCACTCTCGGTCCCCACATCCAGACGACTTTATTACTTGCCACCAGCTGACATCGCGCACCCAGCCTGGATGGTAGCTTTCCTGGTGCTGACCGCGGTCAGTTCAGCTTATCGCCTCATCAGGGCTCAACCTCGCAGCAGATTACTCCGCCTTGATGCCAGCCGCGCGAATAACTTTGCTCCATTTATTGGTATATTCCACAATGAACTTTCCTAAATCGCTCGCCGAGATGGCGAAAGGTTCTAGGCTTAGCGCGGCCAAGCGGCCTCTGAAAGCAGCATCGGCAAGAGCGGCGTTTACTTCTTTGTTGAGGATTTCGACAATCTCCGGCGGAGTATTCGCTGGAGCACCAATTCCGTCCCAGCTGATTGCTTCGTACCCGGGTACGAAATCGCCGATCGGAGGAACATCCGGCAACGCGTCCAAACGTGCGGCCGTCGTAACTCCGAGGGGCCTGAGCCTGCCCGCCCTGATGTATGCGATCGATGAACTCACAACGTCGAACATCGCTTGGACCTCGCCGCCAATCAGATCGGGCAGCGCAGGCCCCGAGCCGTGATAGTTGACCGTAACCAAGTCGACCCCCGCCATTATCTTGAATAATTCGGAGAACAGATGCGGCGCGCTCCCCGGACCGGCTGAAGCCACGTTGATCTTGCCCGGATTGGCCTTGGCATAAGCGATGAATTCGGGAATGGTTTTGACCGGAAACGCCGGATTGACCTCCATAACTCCCCCGGCCCGCCGCACGCCCGCGATCGGCACGATGTCGCGAATAAAATTGAAACTGAGATTGTAGTACAGCGCGGTGTTCCACGCATTGGAAGCCGAGATTTCCAGCAAAGTGTAACCATCGGGCGGCGCCCGGACGACCGCCTCGGTCGCGACATTGCTGCCGGCGCCCGGCCGGTTCTCGACGATGAATGGTTGACCGAGGCGCTCCGACAACCACTGGCCAATCAGTCGCGCACTGATGTCGAGCGGCCCACCGGCCGCATAGCCGACCAACAAGCGGACCGGTCTCGTCGGATAGGGCGCGGCACGGACTAAGCCAGTCAATCCGGGGAGCGTCACCGCGCCGGCCGCAAAATGTAACAATCGACGACGCGCAAGTTTCATCGTGAGTATTTTCGGCAAATGATGATCTGATCCTCGCAAAAATTGACGACACTAATCAACGGATTTTGGGCAATTGACGAATATGTCGCCACCATCAGCTGTTACATCCGTGGCTTTTGAACCGAGCTTGACACGTTACTTTTACAGAGCCCTGAGCCGCCAGGAGGCAGGTGATGCGACCTTTTGCCCGCCCATTCCAGTTACGTGTATTCTGCGGTACCCTCGTTTGGCCTTCTCATTCTTACACGAGGTTCTATGAATAGCCTGACGCAAGAGGCGCCGGCAGTTTTCACGTCAGCCATCAATAGGCGACTTGTCGCTATTGCCTTCGCTGACGTCGCCGGTTTTTCGCGTCTGATGGCTCTCAACGACGCGGAAACCGTGCACCGTTGGAAGGCGTTGCGGCAACAAGTCATGGAACCTCACATGGTTCGACACGGGGGACGCCTGGTCGATCTTGCCGGCGATGGCATGCTGGTGGAATTCGCGAGCGCCGTTAACGCGGTGCGATGGGCAGCCGACGTCCAGCGCGCTCAGAATCGGGAGCCGAATAACGAGAATCGATTCGCAATGCATCTGCGTATCGGCATCAATGTCGACGATGTCATTGCGGAAGACGGACGTCTGCAGGGCGATGGAGTCAACATCGCATCCCGCATACACCAAGCCGCCGAGCCGGGCCAAATCGTCGTGACCGCCGTCGTTCGCGATTACGTGACGAACAGACTTCCGGTCGTGTTCCACGATCTCGGGACGCCGCCGATGAAGAACATCAACCGTCCCATTCGCGTATTTGCCATCGAGTGGGTTGAAGGCGGCAAGAGCGATCCGCTGACGCAGCCTTATCTCCAGTGGTCCTCACGGCCGACTGTCGCGATTCTGCCTTTCCGCACGATCGGTGGAAGTGACGAAGACAGATACTTCGGAGACGGGATCACTGACGAGATCATCACCGAATTGTCGCGCAGTCGCGGCTTGTACGTGATCGCCCGCGGTTCAACGCTGCGCTATCGTGATCGCGGGAAAGATCTGCGTCAAATCGCCGCTGAACTCGACGTTCGTTATGTTTTGGACGGCAGCGTGCAACGACAGAAGAATCGCCTGAGAATCAGCTGCGAGCTCATTGACCTGACTGCAAACCGTCCGATCTGGGCAGAGCGCTTCGACGGGGCCACGGATGATTTGTTCCAGTTTCAGGACAGCATTGCGACCAGCATTCTCGGCAGGCTCGAGGTCCGGGTGCGCGCCGTCGAGGCGGCACGCGTTCGCGATCACCCTACGGAAAGTCTCGACGCCTATCACTGTGTGCTCAAGGCCATGGCTTTGCTCTACCGTTTTACTCCGGAAAGTTATCAAACCGCGGGTGAACTGCTCGAGCGAGCCATTGCGCTCGATCCTTCCTATCCGCAAGCCTATGCTTATCTTGCGTGGTGGCTTAACTTCCGGATCGGTGAAGGCTGGTCGGAAAATCCGGAGGCCGATTGCGCGCGCGCCCTCCATATTTCTCAGCATGCAATTGAACTCGATGCCGAAGATCCCTTTGTGCTGGCCGTCGGCGGCCACATCCTTTCCTTTCTGGGCCGAAAACCAGTCGAAGCCATCGATCTGTTTGATCAGGCCCTCGCATTAAATCAGAACTTGGCCTTTGCCTGGGGTCTCAGTGCCTTGACGCTGGCCTATCTTGGTCGGCCCGATGAAGCACTGGAGCGGTTGCAAAACGTGTGGCGCCTCAATCCATTTGATCCTTTAACCTTCTACTACTGGATCACGACCGGCATTGCCGAGTTTGTTGCCGGTCGATACGATGAAGCGATTGCGTGGTTGCGAAAATGCAAGCGCGCGAATCCGCGGTTTATTGCCGGCTTGAGGATGCTGGCCGCGTCACTGGCACTATCCGGGAACGAAGTGGATGCACGGGCGGTCGCGGAAGAGCTTTTGACGATCGAACCGTCGTTTCGCGTTGCGCCGTTTATCTCATGGTATCCGTTGCAGCGGGCAGAGGATCTCGCTCGTCTTGAAGCAGGGCTGCGGGCAGCAGGGCTGCCGAATTAGAACTGAACAGTAAATCGAGGGAGGACTGACATGGGAGCTGGCGCAGGCGCTGGCGCGGGTGCAGGAGCTGGTGCGGGCGCTGGCGCGGGTGCAGGAGCTGGTGCGGGCGCAGGAGCTGGTGCGGGTGCAGGCGCTGGGGCGGGTGCAGGAGCTGGCGCGGGTGCAGGAGCTGGCGCGGGTGCAGGCGCTGGCGCGGGTGCAGGAGCTGGCGCGGGTGCAGGCGCTGGTGCGGGTGCAGGCGCTGGCGCGGGTGCAGGCGCTGGCGCCGGTGCGGGAGCTGGTGCTGGCGGACGCCAGTCAACCGGCGCCGAGGCAGGACCGGGTACCGGCCGCAGCTATTACGCGACCCCATGGGATCTTCGCTTTCGCCCCTGGGCGCTCGACTTCACACCGGACGATGCCGGCAACCTGGCCTATCCATTCAACGAGATCGTAAATCCCTATCACACGGATGACTTCCTTGAGTGGCAGACTGGTGACTGGGATCCCGCATTACGATTCTGGACCCTCCCCTTCGACCCGCAACTTAACGAATGGCTCAAATCGGTCGATCAGTCGCGCACCTACATCATGGCGGGCCGCGAGTTCGGCGGGCACGAACGAAAGTTTTGGCGGCTAAATCGCCAAGAACTGCTCGACAATAATTGGCTCGAGTCGCTGGATCTTGGCTGGCAGCCCGATCCCGATTTGCGGGCGCAGGGCGGCAATGCCTGGCAACAAGCCAAGCAAAATGCCTGGGCAGTGATCCGCGGCGAGATCGAGGAACTGCAACAGCTGATGCAGGACGATCGCGACCGCTACCTGGCCGAAATTGACGTGCAAGCAGACAACGGCCCCGATTACATCGTGGCGTTCGTCGGAGCACATATCGATCGGTTTCCTTGGACCATCGAGCTCATCGACTGCGGGCTTTCGATCGGAAATATCGCCTACTCTTTCTTTAAAAACGCGTTCAGGCGGGTGCGTCCATCGTTTCTGTGTCCAGGACTGGCGCCGCCATTCGGCCCACCCGGACATCCCTCGTTTCCGAGCGGACACTCCTTCCTCAGCCATCTGATGGCTTTGCTGCTCCTGGAAGTACCGGGATTGCAGCGGCGCTACGGCATATTCGATCTTCCACAGCCCAACCAACAGCCCAGCGGCGCACCCGGTAAAAAGGTAGAACCGTATCCAAGGGTGACGATGGCGAAGAACAGTGCCTCGATTACCGTGAACGCTCCCGGTTTTGTCTCGACCGGATTGAGTGGCGGCGAAAAGGTCGTGTTTTATCCGGACGACCCGACCAAGCCGCTTCCGCCGGAAATCACGGCAGAAACCACGTATTATGTGCTGCCCTCCAATTTGACGCAGATGACGTTCCAAGTTTCCGCTACGTCCGGCGGTGCGGTTGTCACGCCAAGCGCGGACGGGACGGGTCAGGTTAACCTCAACCCGTTGATGGGGCGCGGCGCGATCAATTCGCCGCTGCTTTGGCTCTCCCAGCGCATCGCCAAAGGTCGTGAACGTCTCGGCGTCCACTACATGTCGGACTCAATGGGCAGCCGGCATTTCGCCGCCGCTATCTGGCGTGCCTTGCGCCACGAGAAGGATCCGAAAAAACGTATCGACTGTCCAACTTTGGACTCCGTGATCAGGCACGCGCGGGCAGAGTGGTCGACCGGCTAGACCTAGGACGGCAGCGTCTCTGCTAATTGGCGAGGACCCACAAGCCAAGATTGTTGTCACCCGCCACCAGATCAACAAGCGGCGCTTGCTGGTTGCATGAAAGGCCCGCAGCGGGATCGATATTGGCGCGATCATCTGCGCACGTCGCCTGAGCGAGAAGCAGATAACGTGTGTTGGGTGGCAGCGGCACCGCGTCGAAAGCGCCAAAACTCACGTTATTGCTGTTTTTAGGAATATTTTTAGCGCTCGAGGCCGCGGGCGAACATTGAGTCCAGGTCGCGCGGTCCCATTGTGGAGGCGGACCCGACGTCCAGGCATGCCACCACAGGCGGACCGTGACATTCTGGGCCTGATTGGTGCCGCGATTGCCAACTATGATGGAAATTTTGCCGTTCGGAGCGATGGAAATCGCATCTAGGCTAGCCTGCCATTCCGGACGCGGAGCGAGCGGGTTTTTATTAGATGGGAGTTGATTTTGATCCCATGCCAGCGAGACCGGATTATAGCTTCCCTTGTCATACTCGACACCGCCGTTGGTCGTTGCTTCCCATGCCGGTCGAAGGTCCTCGATATAAACGTCGACAGGTAGAGGCGCACCCGGTGCATTGGTGATCTTCCCGAACGGATTGTACAGACCCTGCGCTTCGAACGCCCAGCGAATGACCTTATGCACGCAGCCGCCGACCCGGTGGAAAGTATGGGCGGGGCCAATTGGTTGCGGAAAAACGACATGCCAAGCACTCGTATGACAATCGATATAGATCATGGCGCCAACCAATTGATCGGGGTCGTTTGCGGGAACGACCCCCGACGAACCGAGAATCTGAATTCCACGCATGATGAGTTGGACGCAGTAGTGCGATGCCGATCTGCGGGCGTGGATATCGGGGTCGCCGAACGTTGACTCAGTCGTGTCGCCGCCAATGGACCGGTACAGGCGGAACAGCGACGACGACAGGATCTGCTCGCTCCAATAAGCTTTGCGACGGGGCCCCACCGATGTAGGCACGTGCGATAAGCTGTGGTGGAGGGTCCCTCCCCAGCTCCATCCAACACAAACGCAGCGGTCGTGCCGGCGCGGCAAAAATACCCATGGGAATGTTGAGCCGCGCCAACTCGGGTCTGTCGCAAGTTTCGATTCCGGGTCGGACACAATTGCTGCCAGCGCGTCGCCGGGACTGTGGGCAAATCTGAATTGCAGCTCGCCAATTGATGCCGTCAGCAGCACATGACCGAGCTCGTGCCAGATCCATCGCGCATCGGCCGCGATGCCAAGCGGCTCCGCCGGTGAGGGCTTCGTGCCATCGTAGGGTTTGCGCGCTCGGGTCGACAAATCGGCCAGCGCCAAATGCACCTCGATGATGGGTTTATCGCCCCGCGGGATCGGACCTTCAAAATTGTCCGGAAAGCCCTTGACGCGAACTTGCGCGTTGACTGTCTGCCCATCTTTGCCCCCAACCAGATGAATTCCGGAGCGATAGTGAATTTCGAGTGGAAGCGAGGCGACCCGGAAATATTGCCCCGGGTCAATCCCATACACGATCATACGATCGAAGAATTGCTTGACATTCCAGTACGCCATAATTGCCGAAGCATTGTTCGAACGGACCGGCGCGTTGCCGGGCGGCACTGTCTTCGTAGTCCCCGCTGTCTGGCCGTCATCGTCCGAGACAAAACCGGGGCATACGACCACCTTCTCGACATCATAATTATAATTGGTGGGGGTATAGTCCAAATCTGTTGGCGTCAGCTCCGGCAGCCGGAATTTATCGAGGACATCTTCACCTCGTGTCGGCCGCCGGTGGTGCAGAGGGTGCGTGGCATCCTCTTCCGACGCGGGGTCGATCGGAAAAGCCCTCGCTTCCGCCAACAGCTCAACCTTCCTGACAAGCGTGAGTGGCCCGCTTTTGATCTCGTTCATATCACTCGTCGAAAGCTGGGTGGCGAAGATGAACGAGTGGTGAGGCTTCAAATCAAACGGACCGCGGACGCCAGCGCCGGGCTTTTTAAACCGGCCGCTGACGGTCACTTCGGCATGAGCCTGGAATCCTTGTGGCGAGGCGGAAATTGGCGACAGCCGCACGCCCTGAATGGTTACGCTGTCAGCTTCCAAGCCGTACGTCTGCGCGATCGAGTTTTTGAACCCGTGCTTAGACGAAGTCAGATATTCTATAAACGTCCTCGGCGAATTCGTGCTCGCCGCGCCGCGCGTCCGGCGGGTGCGGGCCAGATGTTCCGGAAGCAGCGTCGGTCGGAAAACGCCAAACGGCAGCGAAGCGGACATTCCAGAAATACTGACATCGAACTGCGACTCATTAGATCGCTTGACATGGGCGACCACCCGGATCCCGAATTCAGACCCAAGCGCCCGATCCTCGCCAGCGATTCCCATTTTTTGGGATGCGAGCAGGATCACCGTTTCGTCGTGAGGCACTTCCGGGTCTTGAGAACGATCGACCGCGACTCGCTTGCGCAGGGCCCTAAATGAAACAAGCGAGCGAGCGGAATCATCCGTTGCAGGCCATCCCAGCCGCAACCATCCGAACGAGGGAAAGAGGCGGGGATCGGGACCACCGTCATCGGGATCCAAGGCGTCGAGCCACTCGCCGGGAAGCTCAAGAGGAGGATTAATGAGCCGATTGCTGCTTGCGGTCACAAGATAGGAGTACGCCACTCTTTGCAGGCCGCGCTCCAAGCTGGCGACATTTGCGGTGCCAACAAACGGAGTTGTTGGATGACGGAGCAAAACAGTGGTTGGATAGTTTTGGTTGTTGTTGTTGGGGTCGCCCCAGCGCCGGCTCCAGACGGCAAACTGGCTGTAAGGCCACCCAGATTGATCAGGGGCGCCCTGATCAGCGCGTCTGGATCTTGACCTTGCCGGCGGCCTTCCTCCCTTGGTGCGGCTTGCCGGGGCGCTCCGTCGCGGTTTTCTGGTGCTGCGTGCTTTTGCCATGGTCATTCCCGAGACAGGAGAGCCGCGGCACGATATTGGCTGCAGCGTCCGGACCATCAGTATCCGACGATAATCCGATCGCTGCAATGCGCA
>Ga0306920_100003665_pt1 | contig 19537 bp, 18 predicted proteins | sample flu12Cox44000170_FD_204666 | JGI IMG/M metagenome (GOLD analysis project Ga0306920, IMG submission 204666) | Lab enrichment of tropical soil microbial communities from Luquillo Experimental Forest, Puerto Rico - flux4day.12C.oxic.44.000.170 (v2)... | ecosystem: Environmental > Terrestrial >... | reverse complement strand
GCTTATCTGACAGTGGCCAAAGCCAAGGCCGGTATTGGCACCTGGCTCAGTTTCTACAATGACGAGCGCCCGCACCAGAGCCTCGGCTATCGCACACCGCGGCAAATTTATCAGGAAGGCCTGTGGGGACAGGGCATATCGGCGGTAGCAGTTCCTGGTTACATCATCCACCGCGACTATTGCTGCTGGAGCTTGGCGAGCAATAGCGATTCTTTGCAAGCCTCGGTCAATTCCGTGAAATGGTCTTTCATGCAGGCCTGGATGCGGCCCCCGCCGGGCTGAATGCCGGGGCATTTTTGCTCGGCGTCGGCCTTGCAGGATTTCGTTATCGTCACATTGGCGATCAGCGCGGTCTGGCAGGACGACGAAAGCTGGCCGAAGTGTTCTTTGACGCAGGCTTTGAGCCGGCCCTCGCCGGGCTTGACCTCGGCGCACAGCTGCTTGAGATCAACTGAGCAGGCCTGGCGGGCCGCACCCAGCTGGGCCATTGCGCCAGTCGGCATCAGCAGCGTCAAAGTTGCAAGGACCAATCTCGCGATCCTAAGTCTCAGGCATTGCAGCCAATCCTGCGACGGTCGTGCAACGACACGATGGACCCCGGCCTTCGCCGGGGTGACGGGACAAAGGATCGATGTCGAATTCATTTGCAGCCGCCGAGATGACGCGGGGCTGAAAAGTGGAGGCTGTCAGGCGTCACTCCTCGGACATCCCGGCTTTGCGCAGCCCAGGAAAATAGGTGGCTTCGGCCAGCGCGCGGATCTTCGTATTGTCGAACCAGGTCGATTTCTCGACATTGGCGAGGCTCGAATAAGCGTTGCTCAGTTTTTGCGCCTCGGCGAGCTCCGCATGGGCGCGTTCGGTTTGGCCTTTGAGCGCATAGGCAGCGGCGAGATAGGCGTGAACAAAGGGCAGACGTGCGTTCTCATTGCTCGCCTTTTCCAGCGAGACGAGCGCCGCGTCGATGTGCGACTCGAGCAGCTGCACGACACCCATCCGCCCATACCACGGAGCAATCCCGGGTCCCGAAGGGTTCAGGCGGATGGCATGTTCGAAATACGGCAGCGCATCCTCGGCCGACCCGGTCAAAAACTGGCACCATCCGACATGGGCGTAGGCCGGCGCCCGGCTGGGATCGAGCGCTATCGCCGTCTCGTATTCGGGAATAGCCTCCTTAAAGCGCGATTGCGCACGCAACACCTGGGCCTTGGCGAAATGTGCTAGCCCGTAGTTGGGCGCGGCCGCCAGCGCCTGCGCCGCCAATTGTTCCGCGCGGTGAAGATCCTCCTCCGGAGAATCGGTGAGCTCGTCGGTGACACGGACGGTCAGGGCGACCGCCATATAGGCTGCCGCATCAACCGAATGCGGATCGAGCTCCAGCGCCTTGTTGAAATATTCCTCGGCTTTGTCGTAGTTCTCGCGTGAGATCGGATTGGTCAGCACGGCCCGGCCGCGCAAAATGTAGTCGATCGCGTCCGGGTTGTCGGCCGGACGACGGGATTCGGCGATCGCCAGCTGACCTTGCAACGCGTTGGCGATCCGAGCCGTGATCTCGTTTTGCAAGGCGAACAGGTCGCCGACATTGCGGTCGAACCGCTCAGCCCAGAGATGCGCTCCGGTTTCGGTATCGATCAGCTGTGCGTTGATGCGAACCTGCTTGTCCGACCGCTGCACGCTGCCTTCGAGGACATAGCGCACACCCAGCTCGCGGCCGATCTGCTTGGCATCGACCGCCTTGCCCTTGTAGCTGAAGGCGGTATTGCGGGCGATCACCAAGCTCCCCTGGATACGCGAGAGATCGGTCGTCAAGTCATCGGTGATGCCGTCAGCAAAATATTGCTGTTCAGGATCGTTGCTGAGATTGGCGAAGGGCAGCACGACAATCGACAGACGCGGCGCGGAGAACGGTTGTGTCGGCCCACGGACCGCCGATATCTCTGGTCCCGCATGCCGGCCGGACCACAGCCACCACCATCCGCCGCCTCCCGCAGCAATCAGGATCGCTGCGGCGGCTACCGCACCAAAAACAGGAGTGCGGGTGCCAGCCGATCCGGCACCTCTTACCACCGGTCGGCCGTCGGCTGTTCCGGCGACGGTGAAGGCCCGCACCGGCTCGGCGATATTCTTGACCCGCTGCTCGCCGAGTGGGGCGAATGCGACCGGCAACCTGGTTCCGATCTGGTCGCGAACCGCACCCGAGAGGCAGATCCCCCCGGGCTCGGCGAGCGTCTGCAGCCGGGCGGCGATGTTCACCCCGTCGCCAAAGAGGTTCGTCCCTTCGACGATGACGTCCCCGAGATGGACACCAATGCGAAAGCGCATCTGCTCGCCCGCAGCGCGATTCGCGTTTTCCTTGTCGACTGCCTCCTGGATTGCGACGGCACACTCGACCGCATCCACCGGGCTGGCGAAATCCGCCATCACGCTGTCGCCGGCGGTATTGAAGATGCGCCCATGGTGGGTTGCGATCAGCCGGTCAAGGATCGCCCGGTAGGCTTGGAGCGTCCGCAAGGTGCCGACTTCGTCCAACCCCATCAGGCGGCTGTACTCGGCAACGTCGGCGGCAAAGATTACCGCAAGCTTTCGTTCGACGACCTGGTCGTCTGCCACCGGGCCCTCCTCAAGGGCGCTCATGCTGAAACCGAGAGAATTGACGAGCTAATATATAGCATTGCTTCCCGATCTTTGCCGCATTCGCCCCCTGCCCCGCCGTGCACCATCCCGAACCCGGGAGCAGCTCGCCAAGATTGCGCGCGCGATCGCCCCATTTCCGAAGGCTTGGGCGTCGGCCCGCGTCGGCGGCAGCAACAGCCACGCTCCCTCAGCCCGGTTTTGATGACCCGCCCTCTTTAACACGGAAATGTGATTCCATCAAGAGTATGTGTTATTTTATCAATTATTATTGCTGTATTAGAGATGACCGCTCACTCGGGCCTTCCGCCGGGCTGAGCTGGCATGTGAACGAGCGATTGACCATTCCGGGAAACGACGGATGCCCCGAGAGCTCCACGGTTATGCGACCGACATCCCGTACCTGCGCGACTTCAAGCCGATGCTGGCGCCGGCGTGGCTCGATCATGTGGCGTTGGTCGCCGGCGTCGAGCCGCCACCCCGTAAACCCGGCTTTGCGTGGTGCGATCTAGGGTGCGGCCAAGGCGTCACCGGCAACATCCTCGCGGCAACACATCCGGGCGGCGTCTTTCACGCCATCGACGCGATGCCGGCTCATATCGACCATGCGCGACGGCTTGCAGCCGAGGCTGGCATCCATAATGTCGGCTTTCACTGCGTCGATTTTGCGGCCGCAGCCGATCTCGATCTGCCGTCCTTTGATTATATTGCCGCACATGGGGTCTATAGCTGGGTGGACAGCGCCAGCCAGCGGGCGCTGCGGCGCTTCCTCGAGCGGCGCCTCAAACCCGGTGGGCTCGTCTATGTCAGCTACAACGCGATGCCCGGTTGGGCGCGCGATCTGCCCTTTCAGCACCTCGCACGGGCGCTGGCGCGCGACTTCTCCGGCAATAGCGCCAAACGGTTTGCCGCTGCGCTTGGAGTGATCCGCACCCTCGCCGCCGCCAAAGTAGAGGCGCTGGCGCCGAGCTTTATTGTCGGCGAGCTCGAACAGCGCCCGGAGGACTACACCCCGGCCTATCTCGTCCATGAGTTCATGCCCGACGCATGGGAGCCGCTCTATGTCACCGAGGTGAGGGCAGCGATGAAAACGATCGGCCTCGCGCCGGTCGGGTCGGCGACTTTGATCGAAAATCTCGACCCGCTGGTGCTGAGCGAGAGCGCCCGCGAGATGCTGGCCGCCATTGCCGATAACGATCTGCGCGAGCTGGTCCGCGACTTTTATTTGGATCAGCGCTTCCGCCGCGATGTCTTCATCCGTGACAGCCGGCGATTAAGCGGTGAGCAGCGCTGCAACGCGCTCCTGGCACGCAGCTTTGCGCTCGCGCGACCGGCCGCGGCCATACGCTATTCGGCCGCGACGCCGACGGGCTTTCGCCCCTACACAAACCCGGTGGCGCGAGCGATCGTCGAGGCGCTCGCGGGCGGCCCTCGGCCGCTCGCCGAAATCTCGACGACCCCGGCATCCGCGCAGGATCTGGCGACCAATATTCTGCTGCTGTGCGCGGTCGGTGACGCGATGCCGGTCGAGCCTGGAGCCGCCCCGGTCGAGACCCTCAATCGGGCGGTTTTTCGCCGGCTCGACGGGCCCGAGGAAATCCGCTGGCTCACCCTGCCATGCGGCACCGCGCTCGAGGTCGATCTCAAGCTGATGCACCAGCTGCGCGACGGCGAGAAAATCGACGAAGACGAGTTTCCGGGCTGGCCCGGCTTTCTCGCCTCGCATGGAGTTTAGTGCCCAACCTGAAATGCAGCGGGTCTTATCGACAGCGTATCGTCACCCCCGCGAAAAGCGGGGGTACAGCATGACGAGTATTTTTGATACCATGTGATTTATCATGGATCGGCGCCTTTAGATCGTCATTACGCGGAGCTGCGCGGGTCGAGCGCGTCGCGCAATCCGTCGCCGATAAAATTGATCGACAGCACCGCAAGAAAAATCGCTCCGCCGGCAAACAACGCCCAATGCGGCGCGATGTCGAGATAGTCCTTGGCATCAAACAGCAGGCGGCCCCAGGTTGGAATGTCGGGTGGAAACCCGAGGCCGAGAAACGACAGCGTCGATTCGGCAATAATGGCGGCGGCGACGTCGATCGTGCCGGCGACGATGATGGGTCCCAGTGAGTTCGGCAGAATGTGCCGTGTCACCAAGCGCAAGCTCGACATGCCGAGCGCTCGCGCTGCCTCGACGAACTCCTTCTCACGCAGCGAGAGAAATTGCGCGCGCACGAGCCGCGCCACCTGCATCCACCGGAAGCCGCCGATCACCGCGACGATCAAAAGGAAGGTGCCGAGCTCGGGTCCGACCAGCTGCTTTAGCGATTCGCGAAACAGGTAGATGACGAGCAACAGCAACGGCAAAGGCGGCAACGACAGGAACAAGTCGGTCAGCCACATCAGCGCCGCATCAATGCTGCCGCGCGACATACCGGCAATCGCCCCGATGGCCGTACCCACAACGACCGCGACCAGCATCGCGGCCAGCCCGACCGCGAGCGAGATGCGGCCGCCATAGAGCATGCGGGCAAGCAGATCCTGGCCGAGGTCGTCGGTGCCGAGGGGGTGAGTCCACGACGGGCCCTCGAGATGCGAGCTAAAATCGATGTCGTTGATCGGTAGCCGCCACAACAGCGGCCCAAACGCGACCGCGAGCAGCATCGCCGCCAGGATCACAGTGCTTGCGAATGCCAGGCGATGCCGGCAAAAACGCCGCCAGATCTCGATCCCGCGCGAGCCCGGCTCGGCACTATCGGTGAGCTCGTGCCCGGGGCTAGCGGTAGGCGATGCGAGGGTCGAGCCAGCCATAGAGAATGTCGGCGATTAGATTGAACAGGATTACCAGGCAGGCGAACACAAACGTTACCGCCATAATCACCGGCGTGTCGTTGGCAAGGATCGAGTTGATCAGCAATGATCCGATGCCGGGAATGCGAAAGATCTGCTCGGTGACGATGGCTCCTCCGAACAGCGCCGGCATCTGCAGCGCCACCAAAGTCACCACCGGGATCAACGCATTGCGCACGACATGCTTGACGATGACCATGCGCTCGGACAGCCCCTTTGCGCGGGCAGTGGTCACATAGTCGAGCCGTATGACTTCCAGGACCGAGGACCGCACATAGCGGGTCCAGGACGCCGCCTGCACCAGGGCCAGCACCGCCACCGGCATCACTGCCTGTTTGAACTCCTCCCAATACCAATGCCAGCCGGTGGCGCCGAGGTCGGTGCGAAAGACAAACGGCAGCCAGTCGAGATAAATGCTGAACAGCAGAATGAACAACAGGCCGGTAAAGAAAGTCGGCAACGAAAAGCCGACAAATGCGAAGAGATTGGCAATCTGGTCGAAGATCGAATAGCGCCGTACGGCCGAATAAACGCCAACCGGCAGTGCGATCAGCAATGCCAGAATCTGCGACGAGCCGATGACGAGCAAGGTGACCGGCAGGCGCTGCCGGATCAGGGTGTCGACATCGACCCGGCTGACAAACGAAAAGCCCCAGTCGCCGTGCAGCATCGCCGACAGCCAGTGCAAATAACGCAGCACGATCGGATCATCGAGCCCGAATTTTGCGCGCAGCGCGTCCGCCACTTCGGGCGGCACGTTCGGATTGCTCGCAAGGTCTCCGAACGGGTCGCCGGGGGCAAGCGCCAGCACCACAAACAGCACGATGCTGATGCCGAGCAGACTCGGCACGGCAATCAGCAACCGCCTCAGCAGATATCGGCCCATGCCCCTATTCTGCTGCGAAACGGGTCACGTCTCGCGGTACCAGTCCTTCAGGTTCCAAAAATCGTTATCCCAACCACTCAGCGCCGCTTTGAGCTTATTCGACATCGCCGCTACCCAGCGACGGTTTACTACCGGGATCACTGCCACATCGTCCACGACCATGTCGTTCATCTTAATCAACAATGCGGCGCGCTTAACAGGGTCGAGCTCACTCTCAGCCGCCCGGTAGGCCTCGTCGTAAGCGTCGTTGCGCCAGCGTGTTGCATTGCGGCCCTGCCATTTGTTTTCCTTTGACGCGACCTCCCAAGATACGAACTGTCGCATGAACAGTCCGGGATCCGGTTGTCGCATGAGCACCGCAAACATCTGCAAATCCGCATAGAACTTCCGCGTGGTATCCGGATTGGCGACGTCGGACGAGAAATAGACCGACGCCGTTACCGACTTCAGCTCCATGTCGATTCCGGCCTTCTGGCATGCCTGTTTAACAATTTCCTGGGTCTTCTGACGCGGCGCATTGATCGAGGTCTGGAATACGAGCTTCAGCCGTTTGCCGTCCTTGGCGCGGATGCTATCGGAGCCGCGCTTCCAGCCGGCCGCTTCCAGCAGCCGGTTTGCCTTGTCGATGTTGAATTCCCACTTTGTGTTCTTCGAGACAAAGCGCTCGGGGGCGTTGAGAAAATTTCCCGTCGCGGTACCGGTGCGCCCGTAAATGTGCGCCTCCACCGCTGCCCGGTCGACGAGCACGCGTAGTGCCTGTCTGACCGCCGGATCGCTAAACAGCGGATGCTGCGTCTTTGCGCTGGAGCGCTCGCCATCAACCTCGGTCCACGGATCAGCGCTGTTGAGCTCGATGTGCTCGATATTCGCGCTCTCTACCAACTCGACGCGGCCTTTCGCGCTGCCGCGGCTTTCCAATCTGGCGAGGATCTCATCCTCGACCTGCATGTTCCACGCAAAGTCGTATTCGCCGGTCTGAAGCACCGCGCGCGCTGCCGACACCGCATCGCCGCCGCCCTTCACCTCGATCGTGTCGAAATAGGGCCGGTTGGCGACATGATAGGAGGGATTGCGTTCGCCCTTGATCCGGTCACCCGGGGCAAACTCGACAAACTTGTAGGGACCGGTTCCTACCGGCTTTAGGTTTGCCGGGGCGTCGCGCGAATTCGCACCTTTGTAGGGTTCGAACACGTGTTTGGGAATGATCATGCCGGTGCCGACGAACGCATCCGCCCAGAACGGCGTCGGCTTTGCGAAGCGGATGCGCACGGTAAACGGATCGACCTTTTCGACTGTCAAATCCTTATAGGTGCCGATCGACACCGTCGCCGTTGCCGGATCGGCAGCATATTCCCAGTTGAAAACGACATCGTCCGCAGTAAACGACCGGCCATCGTGCCACTGGACGCCCTCTTTGAGCTTCCAGGTCACCGATAGGCCGTCGGTCGCTACCCCGCCATTCTCCAGGTCGGGGATCTCGGCGGCCAGCACCGGCATCAAATGTCCGTCGGGATCCCAAGCCGCAAGCGGCTCGTAGAAGATGCGGCATCCTTCCGAGTCCTTTGCTCCGACCGTGAAATGTGGATTGAGCATGGTCGGGGCTTGCCAGAACAGCGTTTTGAGTGCGCCGCCACCACCGGCTTTGGCCGGCTTGTAGTCGGTCTGAGGCGTGGTTTGCGCAAGGCCGGCGTGGGCCAGCATACGGCTCGCAAAGGGCGCGGTGAGGCCGAGGCTGACCATCTTGCATAGGAAGGCGCGGCGCGACATTCTTCCCGCCTTCACCAATGCTATCAGTCTGCGCAACTCGCGCTCGGTCATTGGGGCCCTTCCTGGCGGCCTCTCAAAGGATTCTGTTACGCTTCGCGATACCAGTTTTTCAGGTCCCAGAAGGTGTTATCCCAACCGCTCAAAGTCGCCCTCAGCTGGTGCGACATCCCGGATACCCCCAGGCGATACACGACCGGGATGACAGCGGCGTCATTGACCACCAGATCGTTCATTTGAATGAACAGCGCCGCGCGCTTTACCGGGTCGAGCTCGCCCTCGGCCGACCGAAAGGCCTTGTCGTACTCCTCGTTATGCCAGCGCACGATATTGCGGCCCTGCCACTTATTGGCTTTCGCCGCGATCTCCCAAGAGGCGAACTGCCGCATAAAGGATTCTGGATCGGGTGCGGCTAAGTTCGTTGTGTACATCTGCAAATCGGTAGAGAAATGCCGGTAGGTGTCGGGGTTGCCGGTATCCGAGGAAAAATACACCGACGCCGTCACCGATTTCAGTTCCATCTCGATCCCGGCCTTCTGGCAGGCCTGCTTGACGATCGCCTGGGTTTTCTGGCGCGGCGCGTTGATCGAAGTCTGGAATACGAGCTTCAGCTTCTTGCCGTCCTTGGCGCGGATGCCGTCCGGGCCACGCCGCCATCCGGCCTCGTCCAACCGCTGGTTCGCCTTGTCGATGTTGAACTCCCACATGGTGTTTTTCGAAACAAAGCGTGGGGGATTGTTGACGAAATTACCGGTCGCGATCCCGGTGCGGCCATAGATATGAGCCTCTACCGAGGCACGATCGACGAGGAGCTTCAGCGCCTGGCGAACCGCGGGATCGCTAAACAGCGGATGCTTGGTCTTGGCGCTCGAATACTCGCCGTCAACCTCGGTCCAGGGATCGGTGCTGTTGAGCTGGATATGCTCGATGGCGCCGCCTTTGACGATCTCGATATGGCCTTTGGCGCTCCCCGACTTTTCCAGCCTCGACAGGATCTCGTCCTCGACCTGCAAGTTCCAGGCATAATCGTATTCGCCTGTCTGGATTACGGCGCGAGCCGCCGAGACGGCGTCGCCGCCGCCTTTCATTTCGATCGTGTCGAAATACGGGCGATTGGCCACATGGTAGGCGGGGTTGCGTTCCCCCCTAACCAGATCGCCCGGCTTGAAGTCGACAAACTGATAGGGGCCGGTGCCGACCGGCTTCAGGTTCTCCGGCGCGTCCCGCGAACTCGCCCCCTTATAAGGCTCGAACAGGTGTTTAGGGATGATCATGCCGAATTGGCCGACGAAGGCATCGGCCCAGAACGGGGTCGGCTTTTTGAAGCGGACGCGTACGGTCAGTGAGTCGAGCTTCTCAACCGTCGCGTCCTGGTAGCTGCCGATTGTCGTGGCCGCAGTCGCCGGGTCGGCAGCATACTCCCAGTTGAATACCACATCGTCCGCGGTGAACGGCCGGCCGTCGTGCCAAACAACGTCCTTCTTGAGCTTCCAAATCACCGACATGCCGTCGGGTGCCACCCCGCCATTCTCGATTTCCGGAACCTCGGCGGCAAGCACCGGCGCGAGATTGCCGTCCGGATCCCAAGCTGCCAGCGGCTCGTAGAAAATCCGCGACCCTTCCTGGTCCTTGGTGCCGACGGCGAAATGCGGGTTGAGCAAGGTCGGAGCCTGCCAGAACAGCGTCTTGAGTGCGCCGCCGGCTTTGGTCGGCTTGTACTCGGCCGGGGTCGCCGCCTGAGCCGCGCCGGAATGGCTCAGGAGCCGGCTTGCAACGGGCGCGGTCAGACCGAGGCCGACCATTCGCCGGACAAAGGCCCGCCGCGAGACGTGACCCGCCTTCACCTCTGCGACCAGTTCTCGCAGCTCTCGCTCGTCCATCAAAACCTCCCTGCCGGTGCTGCCGATGCCGGGTCTTGCGAAACCGCCTCGATTTGCGCCGGAAGTTAGCACCAAACCGGTGCCGTCACCATTCGTGGTTGTCCGTTTTCTGCGATCGTTGTACATGATTCGCAGCTACTTGCACTTGCGGTGCGCGACGGATCGGCCGATGATCGCCTTCGGCTGCAACGGGTCCGTCGCACGGCGCGGGCGGCGCCGACCGTTCGAAAAGAGGAGCCCATTATGCTGACACGCGAAGACAATGAGCTGGTGACAAGGATTGGGCCCGGTACCCCGATGGGTGACGTACTGCGGCGATACTGGATTCCGGCTTTTCTCGCGCGCGAATTGCCCGAGCCCGATTGCCCGCCGGTACGTGTCGGGCTGCTTGGCGAGCGCCTCGTCGGTTTTCGCGACAGCCAGGGCCGCATCGGGCTCGTCGATGAATTTTGCCCGCACCGGCGCGCCTCGCTGTGGTTCGGGCGCAACGAAGAGTCGGGTCTGCGCTGCGTCTATCACGGCTGGAAATTCGACGTCGACGGCAATTGCGTCGATCAGATGAACGAGCCCGAGCAGTTCTGCCACAAGATCCACCTGACGGCTTATCCGACGACCGAGATGGGCGGGGTGATCTGGGCCTATTTGGGACCGCGTGAGCGGATGCCCGCACCTCCGGCTTTCGAATGGACGCAGGTGCCCGAAAGCCATCGTCACGTCTCGAAGGTATGGGAAGAGTGCAACTGGCTGCAGGCATTGGAAGGCGGTATCGACACCTCGCACGCCCCGATCCTCCATCGCACCATCACGGCGAACACCACTCGTCCGGGCGTTCCGGTGCAGGGACCCTTTGTCCGCGGCAAAGCGCCGATACTCGAAGTCGACGTCACCGATTACGGCTACCGGTATGTCGGGATCCGGCCGCTCGACGAAGACAAGACCTATGTGCGCTCCTACCACTTTGTCATGCCGTTCACCCAGATCCGGCCGCAGCAGCTTGGCCGCTCGATGGGTGGCGGCGATCGCACTAACATCGCCGGCCACATCTGGGTCCCGATCGACGACGGGAACTGCATGGTGTGGAACTGGATGTACAGCTATGGCGACAAGGGGCTGACCGACGAAGACCGCATGGAGCGGGGCAACGGCAACGGCCCCGATTACGTCGAGCAATCGGGCGAGTTCCGCTCGTTCCGCAACAAGCGCAACGACTGGATGATCGACCGCCAGGTCCAGAAATACGAGACATTTACCGGCATTGACGGAGTCAACACCCAAGACCGTGCGGTGCAGGAAGGCATGGGACCGATTGTCGACCGCTCTCAGGAACATTTGGGTCCCGCAGACCGCGCGATCATCGCCGCGCGGCGCCTGTTGCTCGACGCCGTCAAGACGGTGCAGGCGGGCGGAAATCCGCCCGGTGTCGACGCCAGCTATTATTCGGCGCGCGCCATCGAGAAGATCTTTCCCCGCCACGATACTTGGCGCCAGACCGTGCTCCCCGAAATGTACGCCGAGGAGCTTCCGGTCGCGGCGAAGTAGCGATCCCAGACCAGCCGCCCGCGCGGGCGGCTGCCCCCCGGTGACGGCTTTGCCGTTCAAGGGGTCCAGGTAAGAGATCACGGCGAAACGTGACCGGAACATCCTACCGGTCACGCGAACCCTACGTCGCCGCACGTATTTCGACCAATCACGCGCCGGTTTAAGCTTTCGCGGCCTCGATCGCGCCGAAGGAACCTGCCTCCGCGTACCGGCTGGGGCGGCCGCCTGATTTCCAGGAGCCCGCCACGGGCGAGCAACTCAATGCGATTCCAATCGAATAAAGAAGCACTGCCATGAGCCAGTTTTATTTCCAACGGTTCGAGTACCGAGGTGCGCCCAGCAAGGCCGAATTTGATCAGGCTTGGGGCGTCGCGCTTCAGACTTTCGCAAAATACGGCAACTGGGGTGGAGTCGAGACGGGCGTGCGGCAGTCAAGACTTACGGCACCGCCTGGGGTGGCTATGCCTTGATCGAGGTGGACGATCCGGAAGCGTTTGGCCGTTACCAGGCACATCACAACCAGAATTACGGTCACGTCGCGCGGATCACCTTCGAGCCGGTGTTCGACTTTGACGCGGCATTTGCGCAGCGGGTGAGCGAGATCAGGCGATAACCGGGCACTCCGTCTGAAGCCGGGCGAGGCGCCACCGGCGCTTCTGGCGCGCCATCAGCCAAACGCAGCTCCTAACGGCGGTCTCGAAAAATTTCCGGTTGAGTCAGAACGGCTGCTATGGTGGCGGCGGACTAACCGTGAGCAAGACCAACCAATATGCCCGATTCGTACGACGGCCCGCCCGCCACCCTCGATAGCGCTCTCGAAGTCGGACCACACGACTGGCAAGGCCCGGCCTTTTACCAGCTGCTGACGGCGTTGGTGGTGCCGCGGCCGATCGGCTGGATCTCAACCATTTCCCAGAGTGGGGTACGCAACCTGGCGCCCTATTCGTACTTCAATCTGATGGGTAGCGATCCCGCCTATGTCGCGTTCGGCTCGAGCGGCGTCAAAGATAGCCTGACAAATCTCCGCGAGGTGCCGGAGTTCGTCGCCAACATCGTCACGATGCACCTATTGGAGCGGATGAATTTCACCTCGGGCGACTTCCCGCGCGACGAGGACGAGTTTGGCTGGGCCGGGCTAACGCCGGTGCCGGCGGCCAAGGTGCGGCCTTTTCGCGTCGGCGAAGCCAAGGCGCACCTTGAATGCGAGGTCGTGCAAATCGTCACCGACCGCAACACCAACATCGTGCTCGGCCGCATCGTGCACGCGCATGTCGATCCGTCGGTTTGGAACAACGGACGCGTCGATCCGCGGTTGCTCGACCCGGTTTGCCGCCTCTCGGGCTCGGGTTATGCGGCCCTCGGCGCCCTCGTCAACGTGCAGCGCCCGCAATGGACCAATATCGAGGGCACCCGCGGTCAGGAGGCGATGCCGCGCGCCGAGAAGCGCAGATCGGCGGTGTGACAGGGTGACGGTTCTTCATCTGCTGCGGCACGGCGAGCCGTCGGTCTTCGGCCGCATCAACGGGCGTTTACCCGGGGTCGGGCTTTCCGCCAAGGGCCGCTCCGAAATTGCCGCGGTTGCAGAGCGTCTCGCCGCGGAAAAGATCGATGCGATCTATGCGAGCCCGTTGCAGCGCACGCGCGAGACTGCCGAGATCCTTGCCGACCGCCTGGCTCTACCGGTCCAGTACCGCGAGGACGTAATCGAACTCGATTTCGGCGAGTGGACCGGATTGACAGCCGATCAGATTCGCAAGGACGAGCGCTGGCAGATGTGGAGCAGCTGCCGCAGCATCGCCGCCATTCCCGGTGGCGAGAGCTGGCGGCAGGTGCAGGACCGCGTGGTCCATGCGTTGTTCGATCTGCAGCGGCTTCACCCGGAGGAAAGCGTGGTGATCGTAAGCCACGGCGACGTGATTCGTGCCGGTCTGCTATTCGCCCTCGGCATGCCGCTCGATTTTCACTCTAGACTCGAAGTCGGGCTAGCCTCGCTGAGCACCATCCGCTTCGACGGCTCGGGGATCCGCGTGCTCGCTCTCAACGACCGGTCGCGCCAGCTCTGAGCGCCGCGAGAGCCGCCTCGGCGGCAGTGATTCCGCTCATCCACGCTCCGTGGGCGGTCGAAAAGAAATTTGGCGAACAGGCTTCACCGGCAAAAAACACGCGGTCGTCGACCGGCGCTGCGAGCACTGCGCGATCATCGGCGTGGCCAGGAAGGGCGAAGGAATAGGAGCCGCGCGACCAGGGATCCTGTAGCCAGGCCGTGGCGGCGAGTGGCGCCATGCGCTTTCGGACATCGCTGCCGAAGAGCCGCGCGAGTTCACCGGTCGCGAAAGCAAACATCGCCGCCTGCCCTTCGCGTTCCAGTGCCGCCGCAAAGCGTCCGCCGAAGAAGCAGTAGATCGCGGGGCGGTCCATAGGCCGCACCTGATAGCTCATGGTTTCCCGCGAGGTCGTTGAGCCGACGAGATAGGCGCCGCGCTCGATTCCGGGAAGGGCACCCTCCAGGAAAATGAAGAGCTTGTTGTCGACCCCGAGCGGCAAGCCGGCCGCCGCGGCGAGCTTGTCCGGCAGCGGCGGGTCGAAGCAAATGATTTCCTGGGCGATGATCGAGGTCGGAACGGTGACTATGACGCGTTTCGCGGTCACCGTGCCGCGTGCAGTTTCGAGATGGATTGCCGGCCCGCGATGGTCCACCCGCGACACCGCAGCCTCGAGCATCAGCGGGAACCCATCGGCCAATTTCTCGAAGAGCCGACCGTAGCCTTCGCGCAGCCGCCAGTTGGTTCCACTGTCCTCGTAGCGGGCATTGTCCTTGACCGAGACACGGTCGAGTTCGGCACCGTTCCCCCAGGTGCTCGTCGCATCGAGCAGCGTGTTCCAGCGGTCACCCGGCGCGAGCAAGCTCGCCAGCGAACGGTCGCCCGGCTCCGTGGCTGCCCTTTTGCGGGCCTGGGACTGGGCCTCACGGGTGGCCAGCCATTCCGCCTCGGCGGCGATGGTTTCGCCGCTGCGACGCAGCCGCGTGGTCCATTCCGGCGGCCGGCGATCGACCGAGAAGCCGAGGCTCTGGGCGATCGGCGAGAGGGGGTTGCGGTCGGCCGAGTGCAGCCATTCGGCGCCGCGATCGAGCGGAAATCCAGCCGGTGCAATCGTGTGGACGCGCCCTCCGACCCGGTCGCGCGCCTCCAGCACCATCATTGAGACCACTCGGGCTTCGCGCAGGCGCCGGGCGGCGCCAATCCCGGCGGCGCCGGCACCGATCACGGCAACATCGACCTCCGATGGGAACCCCGTCATCTGCGCCCTCGCTGCCGGCCGAAACTCGGGCTACCATAACCCATCAGCCGATCGCCGAGCTCCGCTCATGCGCCTCACCGACTTCAAGGTCCTCACCTTCGATTGTTATGGCACGTTGATCGACTGGGAGACCGGCATCCTCAACGCGCTGCGACCGCTACTCACAAGGGGTACCGCCGAACGCTCGCGCGACGAGATCTTGGCGAGCTTTGCGCGGCACGAAACCGCACAGGAAGCCGAAACCCCCGATATGATCTATTCGGAGCTCCTCGGCCAAGTTCACCGCCGGCTTGCCGAGGAATGGGGGATCGCGGCCAGCGAGGCAGCCCATCGCACCTTTGGGGGCTCCGTCGGCAGTTGGCCGGCTTTTGCCGATTCGGCCGCGTCCCTCGCCTATCTCGGGCAGTTCTACAAGCTCGTCATTCTGTCGAATGTCGATCGCAAAAGCTTCGCGCAGAGCCGGAAGCGGCTCGGCGTCGCTTTCGATGCGGTCTACACCGCCGAGGACATTGGCTCCTACAAGCCGGACCTCAGAAACTTTCGCTCCATGATCGATGCGCTGAAGCGGTCGGGTCATGCCGAGCGCGACATCCTGCACATAGCCCAGAGCCTCTTTCACGATCACGCCCCGGCGAACACCGTCGGCCTGCGGTCAGCTTGGATCGATCGGCGCAACAGCGCGGCCGGAGGCGGCGCAACGCCGCCGCCACCGGCAAACGTGCATTATGATTTCCGTTTTGCCAGCATGGCGGAATTGGTCGAGGCCCATCGCGACGAGCTGCGCGACTGACGGCCGGCTCATCGCAAAGCGGTGTTGCCTTCCTTGGGTGTGAGGGCGGCAATCTCGCTGACGAGCTTATTCGTCATCGCGTCGGCGAAGGAACGAAAATCCTCGACGACGTGAAGAAAAGCTCCCGGGCCGCCGATCACATTCTGGCGGTACCACTCGGGCAGGCCGCCCGGCGGCTGGGTATGGTAGGCGTAGCCGGGGTTCGGCCTGTTGTTGATGATCGCGAGCCCGTTGATCGTTACGCCCTCGGCCAATGCTTGGTCGCGCGCGTCGGTAACCGGCCGGCCGGAATTGTTGGTGCCGTCGCCCGAAATGTCGATGATGCGCCGGTTGCCGTGCGGTTTCGCGGCGGCAAAACGCTCCATCGCAAAGTCGATGGCGCCGCTGATTGAGGTTCGGCCGATGAACGACCGCGGTGCGGCCAGCAGCATCGCCGACAGACCACCAGCATCCTCGCCGTCGCCGATTACCGTCCAATCGACGACGACCAGCTGCTCTCCGGCCCCGGACCACTCGACAAAGCAGACCGCGATCTTGCCGCTGGCGCCACCGCCGATCGCGGCGAGGACACGGGGATCGGACAATGCCGCGGCGTAGCCTTTGCGCTGCAGCTCGAACTCGCTTTCATCGATGCTGCGCGAGACGTCGGCGGCGAGAACGAGCAAGAGATCGGTGTTCTGAGCGCGCGCACCTTCGCCGGAGGCTAGCAACGCAAGCAGCAGCGCAGCGGAGAGAGCAGATCTCATCGGCTTTGCCTCATGACGTCCGGCGGCGAGGATAAGACCAGAGTGGCGGCCTGCGGAAGGGCGTCGGGATCCCCATATCTCGGTCCAGGGATGACCACGATGCGCCTGGCCCAAACTCGTCTCTCGATCGAGACCGCCCCTCGCGAGATCAAGGAAATCACCGCCGAGGTCGCGCGTTGGGTCGAGGGTCAGCCGATCGCGCTTGGTCTGCTGACCGTCTATATCCCGCACACCTCGGCATCGTTGTTGATCCAGGAGAACGCGTCGCCGGATGTTTTGCGCGATCTCGACGCGTTTCTTCGCCGGCTCGTGCCCGAGGATCCCGCTCTCTATCGCCACAACGACGAGGGTCCCGACGACATGCCGGCCCACATCAAGAGCGCCTTGACCCAGGTCCAGCTGACCATCCCGGTGACCGACGGCCGGCTCCAGCTCGGCGTCTGGCAGGGCATCTTCCTGTTCGAGCATCGCGCCACGCCGCACACCCGTTCACTAATCCTGACGCTGGTGGGCGAGTAGCTTCGCGCCGGCTGACCTCCGCGGCTTCGCCATCTCCCCGGCCTTCCTTGACGACAGCGGAAATTTTGTTTTGGCGCTCTTCGAGAACGACGAGAATATGTGTTTTCAAGGGTTTGGCCGTACGGATCGGACCGCCCGGCAGCCGAATTTTGTGCAGTTGGCAAAGGAATGGCAGCCGAATTTGGCGGCCCGGTTTCGGTCATGTTAAATCGGCATTCAATACCTATTTACTAATTGATTTTATGGCACTTGCTCATATAGGTACGGGCTCGGCCGGTGCAAGGAGCACCTCCACTTATACGCGATTGATCCGCCGCTCGTGTCGGCGCAAGGTTAATCCTCGGCGAGGAGGGCTATGGTGAACGGAGACCGGGTTGAGCGCCGGCTAGCGGGGATCTTCGCGGCCGATGTCGCCGGCTACAGCCGGATGATGGGCCAGGATGAGGCCGGCACGCTCGCGCGCCTCAAAGCGCTCCGGCGCGAGCTGGTCGACCCGAAAATAGCCGAGCACAGGGGCCGCATCGTCAAGACCACCGGCGATGGCCTATTGGTCGAGTTTCCAAGTGTGGTTGAGGCGGTGTCCTGCGCCCTTGCCCTGCAGCGGGCGATGGCCGAGCCCAACGCTGCGGTCCCAGAAGATAAGCGGATCGCCTTTCGGGTCGGGGTCAATCTTGGCGACATCATCGTCGAAGAGGGCGACATCCACGGGGACGGCGTCAATATAGCGGCACGGCTCGAGAGCATCGCCGAACCGGGCGGCATCTGCATCTCCGAGGACGCGTTCCGCCAAGTGCGTGGAAAAGTCGAGGCCGAGTTTGCCGACATCGGCGAGCAGCAGCTCAAGAATATCGCGCGGCCCGTCCGAGCCTACCGGGTGATCACCTCCCCTCGACCGGCGACAGTGCAGGTCGGTTCCGATCTTCCGCTCCCCGACAAACCCTCGATCGCGGTCCTGCCGTTCCAGAACATCAGCGGCGATCCGGAGCAGGAGTATTTCGCCGACGGCGTCGTCGAGGAGATCATTACCGCGCTCTCGCGCATTCGCTGGCTCTTCGTCATCGCGCGCAATTCGAGCTTTACCTACAAGGGCCAGACGGTTGACGTGAAGCGGGTCGGGCATGAACTCGGTGTCCGCTACGTCCTCGAAGGCTCGGTCCGCAAAGGGGGCGGTCGCGTGCGCATTACCGGTCAGCTGATCGACACCAGCACCGGCGCGCATCTTTGGGCCGACCGCTTCGACGACTCGCTCGAAGACATTTTCGAACTTCAGGACAAAGTGGCGGTCAGCGTCGCCGGGGTCATCGAGCGGCGTTGCAGGCCGCCGAGACAGCTCGTTCCACCGGCCGTCCGACAAACGATCTGACTGCCTACGACCTTTATCTTCGCGCCTTCTCGATGCTTGCTGCATCGTATAGGCACACGCCTGAGGCCCTCAGCCTTATCGAGCAGGCGATCGCGCGCGATCCCCGTTACGGGCCGGCACTCGGCTGGGCTGCCGTCTGCTATCAGCTACTCGTCGCTGGTGGTCGGAGTGCGGATCCAGGAGCAGACCATCGAAGGGGTGTCGATTTCGCACGACGAGCTCTGGAGGTGGCCGGTGATGACCCGGCGGTGCTGGCAAATGCGGCCGTTGCGCTGGCTTGGTTCGGCGAGGATATCGGCGCCCTGATAGCGGTGATCGATCGGGCATTGGTACTCAACCCGAGCTTCGCGCGTGGCTGGCGCATCAGCGGCATGCTGAGGAATTGGGCGGGCCAACCGGACATTGCCATCGCGCATTCGGAGACCTCGCTACGCCTCAATCCCCGAACCCAGGTCGGCCCTCTGTATTTCAACATAGGTATCGCCCATCGCGCTTCGATGAAGCAGTACCGCAGCTGCTCCTCGCGATCCAGGAGGGTCCGAACGAGCCAGCCCGATATCGCTGGCTCGCCTCGTGCTACGCCCATATGGGCCGCCTCGACGAAGCGCGCGCTATCGTCGCGAAGCTGCGCGCGATCACCCCTGAGGTCGTGCCGAGCGGTCTACCCTTTCGCAACCCCGAGCACCGCGAGCTGTTGCTGTCGGGCCTGCGCCTGGCCGCCGGCGAGGAGCGATGAGGCCAGACGTAAGGCGGAGGTGCCGGAATAATGACCGCAAGCGAGAACAGGTTTGAGACCTGGCTGAGAGGGGATCAAGGGGCGAGCGGTAGTCGGCAGTACCGCACGTAGATCAAGGGCGAGCGTCGCGGCGGCGGGCGTTTCTGACAGAGAAGATCTCGACATAGTCGCCGCGTCGGCGATAGGAGAGGACGTAATTCGCGACAATCAGCCGGCGCGTGCCGGGCAGCCGCCCCAGGGCTCCCGAATTGGGGAAATCAGCCAGCTGTTGCTCTGCTCGTGCAAGGCCCTGTGAAAAACGTTCTGCCGCCGACGGGCTGAGCTCGGCCAGGGAAGCCGTTATCTCCTCGACTTCGGCAGCCGCTCGTCGGGAATAAGCGACCCTGGCGGTCATTTATGCTGAGCACGCGTCTTCTCGGCTTTGGCGATTATCTTCTTCACGCTCCGGTGCAACTCTTCCGGCGACACGACTTCCCCCCGGTCGAGTTCTGCCAAGCTTTCGATATCTTCTGCGATCTCTGCGCCTTCTTCATCGAGGTATT
>Ga0306920_100003664_pt1 | contig 19537 bp, 15 predicted proteins | sample flu12Cox44000170_FD_204666 | JGI IMG/M metagenome (GOLD analysis project Ga0306920, IMG submission 204666) | Lab enrichment of tropical soil microbial communities from Luquillo Experimental Forest, Puerto Rico - flux4day.12C.oxic.44.000.170 (v2)... | ecosystem: Environmental > Terrestrial >... | reverse complement strand
CCTGGAGCACCGCGGCGCTGCGCTCGAGCCCCATGCCGGAGTCGACCGAGGAGCGCGGCAGGTCGATGCGGGGCGCCGCGTCGATCTGCTCGAACTGCATGAACACCAGGTTCCAGATTTCGATGAAGCGGTCGCCCTCGGCGTCGGGCGAGCCGGGCGGGCCGCCTGGGATGTGCTCGCCGTGGTCGTAGAAGATTTCCGAGCACGGACCGCACGGGCCGGTGTCGCCCATGGCCCAGAAATTGTCTGAGCCGGCGATGCGCAGGATGCGGGACTCCGGCAAGCCAGCGATCTTCTTCCACAGGCCGAACGCCCGGTCGTCGTCGATGTAGACGGTCGCGGTGAGCCGCTCCTTGGGAAGCCCGAACTCCTTTGTCACCAGGTTCCAGGCAAGCTCGATCGCCACGTCCTTGAAATAATCGCCGAACGAGAAGTTCCCGAGCATTTCGAAGAAGGTGTGGTGGCGCGCGGTGTAGCCGACGTTGTCGAGATCGTTGTGCTTGCCGCCGGCGCGCACGCATTTCTGCGCCGTGACCGCGCGCGAGTACGGGCGCTTCTCGAGGCCGGTGAAGACGTTCTTGAACTGCACCATACCGGCGTTGGTGAACATCAGCGTCGGGTCGTTGCGCGGCACGAGCGGGGAGGACGGCACGACCGTGTGGCCGTTCTTGACGAAATAATTCAGGAACGCCGACCGGATTTCGTTGACGCCGCTCATGGGATTAACCGCCGCGGCCGCGCTCTTTGCTTGCTCATGCGCGATCCCGCACGACTGCCACTGCCGCTCAGAATGACGGCGGGCCAGATGGTACCGACTTGTAACGGCCGCCCCGGGGGGAGTCCAGGAACGGGGGTTTCACCCCTCCCCGCTTGCGGGGACAGGTCAACCTCGCGAAGCGAGGTCGTGTGAGGGGGACTTTCCGCGCACCGAGCCCGCTGAAACTCCCCCTCACCATAGCCGACGCGGTGCGTCGGCGTTCGTTCCTACTAAGAACGGCGGCCGAAGGCCGCCCATGCCCTCTCCCCGCAAGCGGGGAGAGGGAGATCGTCCAAAGGCTGAATCAGCAACGATCTGCAAGCTCTCGCCATGACCGTCGGCCCCTGCTGTCGGCCGCAGGATGGGCATATTCGGCGGGACCCGCTGAGCGGATTGACGCGCGATATGACGAACGCCTGATTCAGCTGCTGCGGCGGCCTGCCGCAGGCCGGCGCATGGCCGAATAAAATTGTGCTGAGAGGGGGACGATGAGGTTCGGACGCGGACCACGTCCACGGCCGCGCGCGATGCTTTGCAATGCCTGCGAAAGCGGCCGCGAGCCGCTGTCAGTCCTCGGCGGCTTCGTCCTCCTCGCCGCCTTCGGGATCGGCGAGGATCTGATCGGCGATGAGGCCGGCGTTCTGCCGGATCGCCGTCTCGATGCGCACGGCGATGTCCGGGTTCTGCTTGAGGAAGAGCTTGGCGTTCTCGCGGCCCTGGCCGATGCGCTGGCTGTCGTAGGAAAACCAGGCGCCGGATTTTTCCACCACGCCGGCCTTGACGCCGAGGTCGAGAATTTCGCCGACCTTGGAGACGCCTTCGCCGTACATGATGTCGAACTCGACCTGCTTGAACGGCGGGGCGAGTTTGTTCTTGACGACCTTGACGCGGGTCTGATTGCCGACCACCTCGTCGCGCTCCTTGATCACGCCGATGCGGCGGATGTCGAGCCGCACCGAGGCGTAGAACTTCAGCGCGTTGCCGCCGGTCGTCGTCTCCGGGCTGCCGTACATCACGCCGATCTTCATGCGGATCTGGTTGATGAAGATCACCATGGTGTTGGAGCGCGAGATTGACGCCGTGAGCTTGCGCAGCGCCTGGCTCATCAGCCGCGCCTGCATGCCCGGCTGGCTCTCGCCCATCTCGCCTTCGAGCTCGGCACGCGGCACGAGGGCTGCGACCGAGTCGATCACCAGCACGTCGATTGCGCCCGAGCGCACCAGCGTGTCGGCGATTTCAAGCGCCTGCTCGCCGGCGTCGGGTTGCGAGATGAGGAGGTCATCGACCACGACCCCGAGCTTGCGGGCGTAGACCGGGTCGAGCGCGTGTTCGGCGTCGATGAAGGCGCAGATGCCGCCCTTTTTCTGGGCTTCCGCCACGGTGTGGAGCGCGAGCGTGGTCTTGCCTGAGGACTCCGGCCCGTAGATTTCCACCACCCGCCCGCGCGGCAAGCCGCCGACGCCGAGCGCGATGTCAAGGCTGAGCGAGCCCGAGGAGATGGTCTCGACGTCCATCGACTTGTCGTTCTTGCCGAGCCGCATGATCGAGCCCTTGCCGAAGCTGCGCTCGATCTGGGAGAGCGCGGCATCGAGGGCCTTCGACTTGTCCATGGACGATCCTTCGACGAGGCGTAGCGCGGCTTGAGACGCTGCAGACATGGGAATCGTGCTCCTATGTACCCGGTTTCCGGGGGCCGGCAACGATGACCGCTCCGGGCGGGACAGGCCCCTCGCCCGCCCCGCGAATCTCCAGAAAAGGCACTGTACACGATTTGTTCTAGGTTCGCAATATGTTCTTTTGCGGTGTGCACTGGCCCCATTTAACCCCTAGTGGCCCTTTTTGAATTTCGAGGTGGCCCCTTTTCGCCGCAACCGAAGCGCAATCCAACCTATCAAAAGCAAGACAAGCGGCACCCCGATTCCAACCACGAGAAATAGGGTGAGTTGGAGGAGCCCCTCGCGCCACCCTCCAAATATAAAGTTCAAGGCCATAAAGCCGCCATCGCTGGCCAGCCAGCCAAGCCACCATAAGAGTGTGAAGCCGCACCATGCCCAAAAAAGCTTGCGCCGCGGGTTCATGGCTTGCACCGAGGCCGCCCTCCGTTGGCGGCCGCGTCATTCCTCCAATAGCTCCGCGGATGCACGCCAAGCGCGTCGGCGATCTTGCCCAGCGTAACCAATTCCGGGTTCGCCGCGCCATTTTCGATCCGGCTGATAAGCTCCTGGTAGGATGCCGGCGTCGGCCGCGAGCGCGCCTTGTGAAAGGCCATCGGCCTCGCTGAGCCGGCGCACGTTGCCGGCGAGTAGCCGCCTGATTCGCGAAACCTTCACCATCCGGCAGGGGTGATAGCCGGGAAAGCCCCGTCTTGGGAGGATACCGCCAAGCGATACCTCAAGGCTGAGTTGAAGCGGGCTGACATTGGGTATCGGAAGCCTTGCCGAGCGCCTGAAAAGGAATGGGCTAGACGAAAAACCCTTTCTGCCGAACTGAATACTGTCACAAATCAACTTCGACGCTACAGCGATACAGAAGACCGTAAGCGCCCCCAAAAGCAGCGCCTGAAAAATTAGACGATAGTAGCTCTTTTCGCCGCCGCTATCGGTACCGGCGCCTTGGCGATCTTCACCGCGTGGGGCTTACGAGACTCACGAAGCTTTTGGACCAATCCAAAAATCTGCAAATGCGGCCGAAAAACAAGTTACCGCTATGCAGGGACAGTTGGACGAAATGAAAGCGCAGCGACTCATAAATATCGCAAATAGTCGCGCTAATCTTGTCCGAAAGATTTCCGTTCGCGCCACAACCGAAGGGGGAATACTCGCTTATGTCGGCGAATCCATTATCGGCTTTCAAATTAACCCAGATTGGCAAAATCACCGCAGCACGAAAGCACGCGCCTTTCGGGCATGGTTTGATCTTAAGGCGTTTGACATTGGGCCAACGAGACCCCAGAAACTTACGGATAAGGACTGTCCCCCAGAGAGCCCTTTTGGTTGCCCCGGCCCAAAATAAAACTGCATCGCGACTACGGGATCGCGACTACGGGCGGTCCTTCAATTCCGCATCTCTGTCGTCAACCGGACGGAACGAATCCGCGGTTCCCGCAATGTGTCAAAGTACACAGGAAGGGGAAACGATGACGACGGCAACAGAGTATCGCGAGTATGCCGAAGAATGTCTCCAAGCCCTCAAGTTCACCACGTCTCCCGAAGTAAGGGCCGCGCTTCTATTGATGGCTGAACGCTGGGGCAAGCTTGCAGACTTTGCCGAGCGCGCCGCCAGCATTGTCCCTGGCCTTGAGTAACACCCTCCTCTCCTGCGGACTGGCCGCGCGTTCGTAGAAAACGATCTTTTTCGTAAAATCATCTTGCGCGCGCGGTTTGCGAAAAGTAGCAGAGGCGACCGTTGCGGTTATGACGGGCCCCGGCGGTGGTATCGCCGGGGCTTCCGTTTCAGAGATCAGATGTCGGAGATTAGAGGTCGTCTGATCTCTGACATCTGTCATCTGGTCTTGGCCCAGGGGTCGTACTTCTGGTCAGGCAGGCGGTTGAGGGAGGACTTGTAGTCCTTCTCGTTGGCACGCGGCGCCTGCTTTTCCTGCGGCGGCGGCGCCCCACCGGGCCGGTCGTTCTGCCGGTTGGCCCCGCCAGCCCCGCTCAGCATGCCCTGCCCCATCTGCGCCTGAGCGCTCGCGGTGAGCGCCACCGTTGCGGCGGCGACCAGCACGATCCGAAAGGCTCGCATCCCTCCCCCCCCCCTCATCGATTGACCTTCGCCCCATCATCGCGGGCGCAATGTGGTTTTTGCGCGGCCGGTGGCCAACGAGATCGTCATGGGGGCTTCGTTCCCGGATGCTATTGGCGGCGTGCAACCGGAACCGCGATTGCCGCGCCGGGCGAGCGTGGTTACGCTGATACCGTTACCAGGCGCGACGAATCACGGAGGACCCTATGCGCAAGCTGTCGACCGCCATCGCTGCAACAATTCTTCTTGCAGGCCTTGCCGCAAGCGCCCAGGCGCAGACTTGGCGCGGAAGCGCGCAGCTCAATGGCGCGGCGCAGAATTTCACCCCGATCGAGAGGGCTGCCTGCGGCGGTCGCTGGGGCCCCTGGTGCCCCCCGGGAAGGCATCGGGTGTGCGGACGCTGGCGCTGCTGGTGCGCCCCCTGCTGAGCGCGGACTCGCCGCGTTACGCGTAATCCCCGAGGCCGTCGCAGGGCGGCCTCGTCGTTTTTGGAAGGATCGTCTCCGTACCGAGGCCGAAAAAAGCGAGCTACTCCGGTATTCGCTATCGTCCCCCTTAAACGCAAGTCCCGGTGCACAGGGGCGACCTTGGTGCACCGGGACCGCTCTGCTTCCCCGGGCGGGAGTGAAGGGGACGCCCGGTTCGGCCCCCTTCTAATGCGCGCCGGCGGCAATCCCTGCGCACGAAAAGACAGGGAGGCGGCCTTCGGCCATCGACGTGGGCGCCGCTCGGCCAAAATCCGTCAGAAACTGGCGTAGCCGCGGCAGAAGAGCGGCGGTGCCGCCTGCGCCGTAGACGCCGCCATTGCCACGAGCAGCCCCGCCCCGCTCAGTCCCGTCGTTAGCCTCGCATCGCTAGTGCTCCTTGCGAATCGCGCGCGACCGCAGCGGCCGCAGGGGACGGATTGTAGGGTGGGCTAAGGGCGCGAGCACATGCGAGCGACCGTGCTCACCATTTGTTTGATGAAGGAGGTGGGCCCGGCTTAGCCCACCCTACCGTTTGTCTCGATTGACCGCCCCTGCCCGCCCGGCTACCCCGCGCCCGGGGCGGAGGCGGCCGATGCAGGACGTGAAGAAACGGGTCGCGCTCGGGTCGGTCGCGGTGTCGGCTGGGCTCACGCTGGCCAAGACGGCGGTCGGGCTCGCCTCGGGCTCGCTCGCGATCCTCTCCGAAGCCGCCCATTCGCTCATCGACCTTGCCGCCACGTCGATGACGTTCTTCGCCATCCGCATCTCCGGCAAGCCGGCGGACGCCGAGCACCACTACGGCCACGGCAAGGTCGAGAGCGTGGCGGCGCTGATCGAGACGGGCTTGCTCTTCGTGCTCTCGATCGCCGTGATCGTCGAGGCGGTGCGGCGGCTGATGGGCGCGCGCGAGCACACGGTCGCGGCGACCGCCGCCGCGTTCGCGGTGATCGCAATCTCGGTCGTGGTGGACTTCTTCCGCGCGCGCCTCCTCTACCGTGTCGCAGCCGCGACTTCGAGCGAGGCGCTGGAAGCGGACGGGCTGCATTTCAGCTCCGACATGTGGTCCTCGCTCGCGGTGCTCGCCGGCCTCGCGGGGGTTGCGCTGGGATATCCCTGGGCCGACAGCGCCGCCGCGATCGTGGTCGCGGCTTTCGTGTGCCTCGCCGGCTATCGGCTCGGCCGGCGCACCGTCGACACGCTCACCGACACCGCGCCCGAAGGCATCGCCGAGCGCATCGCGGCGATCGGGCGGCGCGTGCCGGGCGTGGTCGCGATCGAACGGGTGCGCGCTCGCCCGGTCGGACCGAATCTGTTCGTCGACGTGGCGCTGGCCATCAGCCGCACGCTGCCGCTCGACCGCGTCACCGCGATCAAGGACGAAGTCGCGCGCACGATCCGCGCCGAATTGCCCAACGCCGAGGCGACCATCACCACCAGTCCGCGCGCCCTCGACGACGAGACAATGCTCGAGCGCATCATGGTGATCGCGCGCAACCGGACGCTCGCCGTGCATCACGTCACCGTGCACGCGATCGGCGGCCGCCTTGCGGTGTCGCTCGACCTCGAGGTCGACGGCGCGCTCGGGCTCAACGCGGCGCACGAGGTCGCCAGCGGGCTCGAGCAAGCGGTGCGCGCCGAACTCGGGCCCGATGTCGAGGTCGAGACCCACATCGAACCGCTGCAGACCGACCGGCTCGCCGGCCGCGACACCTCGTCGGAACGCGTCGGCGAGGTGCGCGCGGCACTCGGCGAGCTTGCCGCGCAGATCGGACTCGTCGGCGAGGTACACGACGTGCGCGTGCGAGAAACCGCCGACGGCGAGATCGTCAACTTCCACTGCCAGGTCGACCCTTCGCTCACGGTGCACGACGTGCACGAGAAGGTCGACGACGTGGAGCGCGCGCTGCGGCGAAGGTGGCCGAGCATCAAACGCGTGATCGGACATGCGGAGCCGAAAATATGACTCCTACCTCCCCCGCTTGCGGGGGAGGTCGACCGCCGCAGCGAAGGCGGGCGGGTGGGGGTTTGTTTGTTGCAAACACCCCCCACCCGGCTCCGCCCGCTGTCGCGGTCGTCGCCACCCTCCTCCGCTCCGCGGGGGAGGGATTACGGCACCAACACCGCCGCTCCTTGCAATCGCCCCTCTCTTAAATTTGATAAAGCCTCGTTCGCGCGGGCGAGCGGATAAGGCACGGTCTCCGTCTTCACGTTCGCCTGCGGCGCGATCGTCAAAAACTCGCGGGCGTCGGCGCGGGTGAGGTTGGCGACCGAGACGAGTTCGCGCTCCTCCCACAGCAGGCGATAGGGAAAGCGCGGAATATCCGACATGTGGATGCCGCCGCAGACGACGCGTCCGCCCTTCTTCACAGCGGCGAGCGCGGCGGGAACGAGCGCACCGACCGGTGCGAAAATGATCGCGACGTCGAGGGGCTCGGGCGGGTTTTCGTCGGAGCCGCCGGCCCAGACAGCACCGAGGCGGCGCGCGAAGGCTTGCGCGGCTTCGTCGCCCCGCCGCGTGAGGGCGTAGACGCGCCGGCCCTGCCACACGGCGATCTGGGCGAGGATGTGGGCGGCGGCGCCGAAGCCGTAGATGCCGAGCGCCTCGCCCGGCCCGGCCATGCGGTAGCTGCGCCAGCCGATGAGCCCCGCACACAACAGCGGCGCGAGCGCCACCGGATCGGCCGCGGCCGGCAACGGAAAACAGAAGCGCGCGTCCGTGATCGTGTGCGTCGCATAGCCGCCGTCGCGGGTGTAGCCGGTGAAGCGCGGGCTGTCGCACAGATTCTCGCGTCCAATGCGGCAGTAGGGACAGACGCCGCAGGTGAATCCGAGCCACGGAACGCCGACGCACTCGCCCACGGCGAGGCCAGCTACGCCGGCACCGAGCGCCGCCACACGGCCGACGATTTCGTGGCCCGGCACCAGGGGGAGCGCGGGATCGGGCAGTTCGCCGTCGACTACGTGCAAATCGGTGCGGCACACCCCGCACGCGGCGATCGCGATGAGCACCTCGCCCGGGCCGGGCGCCGGCACCGCCCGCTCGCGCATGACGAGCGGCGCGCACGCGCGCTCGAGCACCATGGCGTGCATGTGGGGCATGTCTTTCCCCGTCTGTGCCGAGTGACTATATCGGCTGCACCAATCTTTGACTCGTCATGCCCCGCGAAAGCGGGGCATCCAGTATCCACCGGCCTACGAGATTCTGAACCGCCGGTGATACTGGATCGCCCGCTTGCGCGGGCGATGACGACGCGGAGATTGTCTCACCTTTGGACGATCTCACGCGATGGTCATCACATGCGAACGGAAGAGCCCCGCCCCGTCCGGCTCGAGGATTACCGGCCGCCCGATTGGCTGGTGAAGACCGTCGACCTCGACGTGTCGCTGCATGCGACGGCGACGCGGGTGCGCGCGCGCCTCGTGCTCGAACCCAATCCGAAGGGCGCGCCCGGCGCTCCGGTGGTGCTCGACGGCGACGGGCTCGCGCTAAAGAGCCTTGCGCTTGACGGCGCGCCGCTCGCGCCCGATCGCTACACGGCGACGCCCGACCGCCTTACGCTTGCGGCGCCGGCGCGGCCGCTCTCGGTCGACGTCGAAACGCTGGTCGATCCCTCGGCCAATACCCAGCTCATGGGCCTCTACCGCTCGAGCGGCACCTACTGCACCCAGTGCGAGGCCGAGGGCTTCCGCCGTATCACCTATTTCCCCGACAGGCCCGACGTGATGGCCGTCTACACGACCCGCGTCGAGGCGGAGAAGGACGAAGCGCCGGTGCTGCTCGCGAACGGCAACTTCGTGGGCGGCGGCGACGTCGCCGGCACCAACCGCCACTTCGCGGTCTGGCACGATCCCTTCCCGAAGCCGAGTTATCTGTTCGCACTGGTCGGCGGCAAGCTCGGCTGCGTCACCGCAACGTTCAAAACGATGTCCGGCCGCGACGTCGAGCTGCGCATCTACGTCGAGCCCGGCAAGGAGGAGCGCTGCGGCTACGCGCTCGACAGCCTCAAACGCGCCATGCGCTGGGACGAAGAAAAATTTGGCCGCGAATACGACCTCGACATTTTCATGATCGTCGCCGTGTCCGATTTCAACATGGGGGCGATGGAGAACAAGGGCCTGAACATTTTCAACGACAAATACGTGCTGGCGAGCCCGGAGACGGCGACCGACACCGACTATTCCAGCATCGAGGCGGTGATCGCGCACGAGTATTTTCACAACTGGACCGGCGACCGCATCACCTGCCGCGACTGGTTCCAGCTCAGCCTGAAGGAAGGCCTCACCGTCTTCCGCGACCAGGAGTTCTCCGCCGATCAGCGCTCGCGCCCGGTCGAGCGCATCGTCGACGTGCGCGGGCTGCGCGCCAATCAGTTCGTCGAGGACGCAGGCCCCCTCGCCCACCCGGTGCGGCCGGCGCTCTATCACGAGATCAACAACTTCTACACCCCGACGGTCTACGAAAAAGGCGCCGAGGTGGTGCGCATGCTCAGCGTGCTGCTCGGCCGCGCGGGCTTCCGCCGCGGCATGGACCTTTATTTCGAGCGGCATGACGGGCACGCGGCGACGGTCGAGGATTTTATCGCCTGTTTCGCCGACGCCAACGGCGCAGATCTGTCGCAATTCATACGCTGGTATTCTCAAGCCGGGACGCCGGAACTCGCGGTGACCGGCCGTTTCGACCGCAAGAACAAAACCTTCCGCCTCGACGTGGCGCAGACGGTGCCGCCGACCCCGGGCCAGCCGGTCAAAAAGCCGATGACGATCCCGCTCGCGCTCGGCTTCGTCGGGCCGGACGGCCGCGACCTGCCGCTGGTGCGCGAGGGCGGCGCGCGCCTCGAGCGCGGCGTGCTCACCATTTCCCAACCGGTGGAGAGCTTCACCTTCACCGGCATTGCCGAGCGGCCGGCGCTCTCGCTCAACCGCGGCTTTGCGGCGCCGATCAAAGTTTCAGCCAACGCGGGCGCCGATGATCTCAAGTTCCTCGCCGCGCATGATTCCGATCCGTTCAATCGCTGGCAGGCGGTGCAGTCGCTCGCGACCGGCCCGCTCATCGCCGCCGCCACCGGCCGGGCCGGCAAGGCGCAGGCGGACCGCGGCCTCATCGACGCGCTCGCCGCAATACTCGCCGATCAAACGCTCGAGCCCGCGTACGTTGCGCAGGCGCTCAGCCTGCCGTCGGAAAGCGACATCGCGCGCGACATTGGCCGCGACGTGGATCCCGACGCGGTGTTTGACGCGCGCAAGGCGCTGCGTGTGAAGACTGCCGGCGCGCTGCACGACGCGCTTGCCGCGATGCACCGGCGCATGAGCAACAACGCGCCCTACAGCCCCGACGCCGCGAGCGCCGGGCGCCGCGCGCTCAAAAACGCCTGCCTCGATCTCCTCGCGGCGGACGGTGGCGATGAAGGCATCACGCTCGCCGCGCGCCAGTTCGCCGCGGCCGACAACATGACCGACCGGATGGCCGCGCTCGCGACGCTCTCGCTGCACGACCGGCCGGAGCGCGCGACTGCGCTCGAAGATTTCTACCGCCGTTACGAGGGCGATCCGCTGGTGATCGACAAGTGGTTCGCGCTGCAGGCGGCAATCCCGGAGCCGGCGACGCTCGAGCGGGTGCGCAAGCTCACCGAGCACCCGGCGTTTTCCTTCGCCAATCCCAACCGGCTGCGTGCGCTCATCGGCGCCTTCGTGCAATTGAACCAAACCCAGTTCAACCGGCCGGACGGGGTGGGCTACGCCTTCCTTGCCGACACCGTGCTGGCGCTCGACACGAAAAATCCGCAGGTCGCGGCGCGGCTGCTCTCGGCCTTCAAGAGCTGGCGCGCGCTCGAAGCAGGCCGGCGGGCGCGCGCCGAGGCAAGCTTACGCCGGGTCGCCGCGTTCGAAGACCTCTCGCGCGACGTCTCCGACATCGTCCGCCGCGCGCTCGCGGAAACATGACGTTCCACATTTGATTCCTGTTCGTTCACGGTTGGATTCAGTCAGCCGCGATCCGTAGGGTGGGCTAAGCGCCGAAGGCACGTGCCCACCGACCGATGGGCCTTTCCAAACAAATGGTGGGCACGGCGTCGCGTTCTCTCCGCCTTAGCCCACCCTTCGGCCGCCGTTTTATAAAGAAATGTCATCCGGACGCTCTTCGGGATTCCCCGACTCTCGACAAACCGCGCCGTTTCGATTCTTATGAAAGTGATTCGGGTAGATGCGGCACATCGAGCCCGGATCGGGGACGACTTTCCGAGGAGGCCGGTGATGGCGCGCGCCGAAGCAGCGCACGCGTCCGCACGTCCTGATTCCATCAAGGGACTTGCTCAATCGGTTGCACGGCCGGCTTACCGGCGCCTTCTTCTCGCCGAGCCGGCGTTGCGCCGCGCGGTGCCGGCGCTGATCATCGCCTTCCTGCTCAGCGTCGGCATCGGCGCCATCATCCAGGTGCACGACCGCCATCGCCAGGCGCTCGCCATGGCCTATGAGGACATCGAGGCGATCGCCGGCATCATCGCCGATCGGCTCAACACGGCGGCTGACGAACGCGATCTCAAGGGCGACGGCCCCGAGGGCGCGCTCATCCGCGCGCTCCCGCCGCGCGCGACCGCGCTCGGCCGCATCATCGTCATGAGCGACGCAGCCGGCGTCGTGATCGCCTCGGCGCCGGCGCGCAGCATGCCGACCGGCGTGCCGCTCTCGACCGTGCTCGGTCACGTCGAGCTGCCCGTCGCGATCGACGCGCAGACCGACATCGCCGAGGCGGTGCGGCCGGACGGCGCGCGCTGGCTTACCGCCTTGTACGCGCTGCACGCGCCGCACGGCCGTGTCGTCGCGATGGCGCCGCGCGATCAGGCGCTCGCGGTGTGGCGCTCCGACATGGTGCTCAGCGTCACCCTCTTCACCACTACCGGCTTCGTGCTGCTCATCCTCGGCTTCGCCTTCCACTGGCAGGCGGCGCGCGCGCGCGAGGCCGACGTCATCTACGACACGGTGCGCGGGCGCATCGACACCGCGCTCAACCGCGGACGCTGCGGCCTGTGGGACTGGGACCTCGCGCGCGGGCGGATTTTCTGGTCGCACTCGATGTTCGACATCCTCGGCCTGCCGGGGCGCGACGATCTTCTCACCTTCGGCGAGGTCAGCGCGCTGGTGCATCCGTCCGACGTGAAGCTCTACGAACTCGCGGCGCAACTTGCCGACGCCACCACCCGCTCGATCGACCGTGCCTTCCGCATGCGCCACGCCTCGGGCGAGTGGGTGTGGCTGAGCGCGCGCTGCGAACTGGTGCGCCAGCCGGGCGAGGCCGCCGCGCACGTGATCGGCATCGCCATCGACGTGACCGAGCAGATCAGCCTCGCCGAGAAGTCCGAAGCCGCCGACGTGCGCCTGCGCGACGCGATCGAGTCGATCTCGGAAGCTTTCGTGGTGTGGGACGCCGACAACCGCCTGGTGCTATGCAACTCGAAATTCCAGAGCCTGCACGGGCTCGCTGACGAAGCAGTCAAGCCGGGCACGCGCTACGAAACGATGGTGGAAGCGGGGGCCAAGCCGGTGATCCGCACGCATGGCAACGGAGACCCGCGCGGCGAGCACGCGCGCACCTTCGAGGCGCAGCTCGAGGACGGACGCTGGCTGCATATTTCCGAGCGGCGCACCAAGGACGGCGGCTTCGTCTCGGTCGGCACCGACATCACTCCGCTCAAGCGGCACGAAGAGAAACTGCTAGAGAGCGAACGGCGGCTGATGGCGACGGTCGCGGATCTGCGTTCGTCCCAGCACGCGCTCGAGCGCCAGACCGAGCAGCTCGCCTATCTGGCCGAGAAGTACGCCGAGCAGAAGGACCGCGCCGAGGAGGCGAACCAAGCGAAGTCGGAATTCCTCGCCAATATGAGCCACGAGCTGCGCACGCCGCTCAACGCCATCATCGGCTTCTCGGAGATCATGGAAACCGGCATGTTCGGGCCGCTCGGCGCGGGCAAATATCACGAATACTGCCGCGACATCCGCGACAGCGGCAATTATCTGCTCGACGTGATCAACGACATCCTCGACATGTCGAAAATCGAGGCCGGGCGTACCACGCTCGACTTCCAGGACGTCGACCTCGCCCAGATCATCGCCGACGCGGTGCGCGTGGTCTCGGCGCGCGCGGCGGAGAAGCGGCTCGAGGTCAAGCTCGAAGTCGCGCCGGCGATCAGGTTGCGCGCTGACCGGCGCGCGCTCAAGCAGGTCGCGCTCAACCTATTGTCAAACGCGGTCAAATTCACGCCGGAGGGCGGGCACGTGACCGTACGCGCGCGCACCGTCGCCGGCGTCGCCACGCTCGCGATCGAGGACACCGGCATCGGTATCCCGAAGGCGGCGCTGAAAAACCTCGGGCGGCCGTTCGAGCAGGTGGAAAGCCAGCTCACCAAGAGCCACAAGGGCTCGGGCCTCGGCCTCGCGATCGCGAAGTCGCTCACCGACCTGCACGGCGGCTGCGTGCGCATCCGCTCGACCCAGGGGGTCGGCACGATCGTGCTGGTGCGCCTGCCGCTCGAGCGCCCGGCGGCAGCGATGGAGGAACTCAAGGCGGCATCGTAGGCTTCGTAGGGTGGGCTAAGGGCGCGAGCGCATGCGAGCGGCCGTACCCACCAAAGATGGTTCGTGACGATTGATGGTGGGCACGGCGTCGCTCCGCTTCGCCTTACTGTAGCCCACCCTACGGCAAACGGACTTGTCTTATATTTGTGCATTGTTTCTAATACCCGCCTCTAAAATCCATGCAACGCGTCTCCATTCTCTTTGTCACATCGATGACGGCTTGCTGCCTGCTGCAAATGCCGGCCGCGGCGGCGGACGATTTCGACGACAAATGGACCGGCACGATCAACTGCGCCAAGCTGTCGTTCACCAATGGACCGTTCAAGGTTCCCATGGGAGATGAAGGTCGAAAAAGGCGCGGCGACCTATATTCGCGACGTGTACAGCAAGGACGGAACGCAGGTCGTCGGCACCGAAGAGGGCACCGGCACGACCGAGGGCGGCAAGCTCACGCTCACCGCGACGTAAAAATCGACCCAGGAGCGGCCGCGCTACAGTTACACGGCCTCCTACTCGGGCACGACCTCGGCGAAGGCCGCCAACCTCAAAGGCACGCAGGTGTGGAAGAGCGTCGATGAAAAGACCGAGAACCGCGCCTGCGCGATCGCGCTCAAGCGGTGACTGGGTCTGGAGAAGATGCGGGCGATTCGCGCCAGCTACATGATCGGACCGGCGCGGGACTTGGCCCGCCGCGGTTGGCCGCGGCCGTCGTTCGGCGCGACTACGGGCGATCGGGCGACGCGCTGCTTGTCCCCCTGACCTGTCGCGGCACCTCGTTCGACCGGCGATTTTCATCCGAGGCCGACGATCTGCAGGCTGCGCTCGACTTCCTCACCCGGCGCCCGGACGCCGATCCGGCACGCACAATCCTCAGCCGGCGGCGCGGCAGTAACGGCGCTGTCGGCGCGCAATCCCAAAAACCTCGTCGGCGTGGTGAATATCTCCGGCGGCCTGCGCACGATCTACTGCGCCGGGGAGGACGCGCTCGTCGCGGCCTTCCAGCAACTGGGGACAAAGAGCCGCGTTCCAAACCTATGGATCTACGCGCGCAACGACAGCTTCTTTACTCCCACCTTGGTCGAAAAGATTCCGGCAGCATTCCGCGAGGGCGGCGGATCAGCCGAACTGGTTCTGCTGCCGTCGACCGGCGTCGACGGTCACGCACTGTTCGTCTCATCGAACGGCCGACTGCGGTGGCTCGCTGAATTGGACGTCTTCCTGAGATCCCGCGGGCTACCCGCGTGGCAGGAAAGCGACGTCGATGCGCTGATGCGGAAGACCAATCCTCAGAAGAGCATTGAAATATCTATCACTTTTGATTTCAGCGCCGGTTCACCCACGTTCTCACCCACGTTTGCAAGAGAGAAGCGGACGTGCGGATCACGCGCGTCCGACGGTTCGTCCTTCTGCTCGCGTCGGCTATCAGACAGCAGACCGACGGCGAACCAACGTCTGACCAACTGTCCTCGGCGCTCACCTATCGTGCCTCTCAAACCACCTGAAGGGGCTCTCCAGGAGGAGATTGATGCTCCGACGGTGCTTATCTCGGTCACGCACTGTTCTCTAACTGCACTCAGCGAAGCGAACCCGGTGGCGAACTTCGCGAACCCCCTATAAAGGGGGGGGTCGCGTTCGCCTAAAAAGTTCGCCTGTACACCGACGAACAAAGTTCGCCTAGTTTGCCAAAGTTCGCCAGATAGCCAGCGGCGCGGCTCCCGAATGTCGCCGCGCGAAACGTTCCGAGGAACGTTTCCGCGCTTAAGCGCGCTTAAGCGCGGCTCCGCTGGCAGAAAGAACCCCGCCGAAGACAGCGGGGCGAGGTGCAATGCGGAGCGGAGTTCGTCCAGGCGTTCAGGCCGCGGCGGCAGCCTTCCGCTTCCTGCGCCAGCCGAGCAGACCGAGCGCGCCCAGCCCGCCAGCAAACAGCGGGAGAGCGGGGAGTGGGGTTTCCGTGACGCTCACGTTGAACGTTGCGAAAGTGTCCGAGACGGACGTAGAGGTGATCTGAGCGGTGCCGCCGGAGCGCCGCAGCGTGCAGTCCATCAGGATAATGTCGGGCCGATCGGATTTGGCGCTGGCGACACCGGCCGCGCCATCCACGGCTTCGATGACGGTGTAGCCTGAATTCGTGAAAAGATCGCGCAGGACGCCACGCAAATCTTCTTGGTCTTCGACAACCAGGATGCGCTTGTATCATCGCCCTGCGGTAGCTCAGCGGCAGAGCGGCCGGTTGTGGACCGGCAGGCGGCGGTTCAACTCCGTCCCCAGGGACCACCGAACAATCAGATAAGGGCGTAGCTTAGCCTGGCCGAAAGCTCCGGACTCCAAACCCGGGATCGTGGGTTCGAATCCTACCGCCCTTGCCAATTTTACGCCCGCTGCAGATCCGCCTTCAGCGCCACGAGGAAACGCGCCGCTTCGCCTCCGGTTACGACGCGGTGGTCGAAGGTGAGCGAGAGCGGAAGGATGCGCCGAATCGCGGCCTGGCCCTCGTGCGCGACCACATGTGGGCTCACGCGGCCGGCTCCGATGATCGCGACCTGCGGCGGCACGACGACGAGGTTGGCAAAGCGCCCGCCGATCATGCCGAAATTCGACAAGGTGATGGTGGCGCCGCGCAGTTCCTCGGGCGGGATCGAGCGCGCTGCCGCGTCGGCACGCATGCGGTCGAGGCCGGCGCGCAGATCGCGCGCGTCGCGTTCGGAAACGTTGCGCAGCACCGGCACGATCAGGCCGCCCTCGGTGTCGACCGCGATGCCGAGATCGATGCGCTTTATCAGCCGCCGCTCGCCTGCTTCGGCGTTGTACCAGGCGTTGAGCGACGGCTCCGCCTTGCCGGCCGCGGCGATCGCTCGCACCAGGCGCATGGTCACGTCCTCGCCCTTGCGCCAGTCCTCGATGTCGGCGTCGTCGGTGACGGTCGCCGGCACTACGCTCGCGTGCGCCGCCGTCATCCGCTGCGCCATGGCGCGGCGCATGCCGCGCACTGGCTCGGCCGGCCCGGCCTCGGCGAGGCTGGTGGCGGCGCGCTCCACATCGGCGCGGGTAATGGTGCCGCCCGGCCCGGTCGGCTGCACGAGGTTGAGGTCGACGTCGAGCTTGCGCGCGAGCGCTCGCACCGCGGGGAGCACCTGAATGGGACGCGCGCGTGTGGCCTCGCCCGGCGCCCCTCCCCCGCGCGGGGGTTCACCGCGGTCGAGTTCGCCCACCACCGTGCCGGTGTCCGCCTGCGCACCTTCGGCAAAATCGACCAGCGGCGCGCCCACCTTGACGATGTCGCCCTTGCTGCCGTGCAGCCGCGCGATGCGGCCCGCTTGCGGGGAGGGCACCTCGACCACCGCTTTGTCGGTCTCTACCGACACCAGCGGCTGGTCGACGACGACGTTGTCGCCTTCGTTGACGTGCCAGGCGACGATCTCCGCCTCTTCGAGGCCTTCGCCCAAGTCCGGCAGGAGGAACTGGCGCATGAGACCGTGATTGTAAGAATCAGCTGCTGAAGCCCACGCACTGGCGCGCGGCATCGGCGATGCGCGCGACCGATGGCATATAGTGCTGCTCGAGCCGCGGCAGCGGCACGATCGCATCGTACCCAGTCACCCGCGCGACCGGCGCCATGAGCGAGAGCAGCGCGCGTTCAGCGATCAGCGCGGCGATCTCCGCGCCGAAGCCGCCGGTGCGCGCGGCCTCGTGCACGATCACGCAGCGCCCGGTTTTGGTCACCGACGCGAGCACGGTGTCTTCGTCGTACGGCTTGAGCGTGGCGAGATCGATCACTTCGGCGGCGATGCCTTCCTCAGCAAGCGTGTCGGCGGCGGCGAGCGTCTCCTTGAGCGTGGCGCCCCAGCTTATCAAGCTCACATCGCTGCCCTCACGCAGGACGAAGGCGACGTCGAGCGGCAACGACTCGCCGTCCTCATTCACTTCGGCCTTGCCGGAGCGGTAGATGCGGGTCGGCTCGAGGAACACCACCGGGTCGGGATCGCGGATCGCCGCCAGCAGCAGGCCGTAGGCGCGCTCGGGCGAGGACGGCACCACCACGCGCAGGCCGGGGATGTGCGCGAACAGTGCCTCGGTGCTCTCGGAATGATGCTCGGGCGCGCGGATGCCGGCGCCGCACGGCGTGCGCAGCACCATCGGGCAGGTGAGGCGGCCTTGCGTGCGGTTGCGCAGGCGCGAGGCGTGATTGATCAGCTGGTCGAGGCAGGGATAGGCGAAGCCCATGAACTGAATTTCACCGACGGGTTTCAGGCCCTGCGCCGCCATGCCGACGCATACCCCGCTGATCAGCAATTCGGCGAGCGGCGTGTCGATCACGCGCTCGGGACCGAATCGCTGTTGCAGCCCAGCGGTGGCGCGGAACACGCCGCCGTTGACGCCCACGTCCTCGCCCAACACGACCACGTCGGGATCTTCCTCCATGGCGCGCGCGAGCGCCATGTTGACGGCTTCGACGAGCGTCGCCTCAGGCATCGGAGCCTCCCGCGGCCGCGCGGCGCTGGGCGGCGTAGACCGTCGGCAGCTCGGCATAGAGGTGGTCGAACATGCTCTCCGGCGCACGCGGCGGGATCGCGAGATAGTGCTTGACCGCGGCGTCGATTTGCTGCTGACAGTCGCGCGTGAGCGCCTCTTCGCGCGCTTTATCCCACTGCTTCTGGCCGACGAGATGCGTGCGCAGTCGCACGATCGGTTCCTCCTTCCAATGTTGCTGAACCTCCTCGGGCGGCCGGTAGCGCGCGGCGTCGTCGGCGGTGGTGTGGTCGCCGAGCCGGTAGGTCACCGCCTCGATGAAGCGCGGGCCCTCGCCGGCGCGCGCGGCGGCGAGCGCCGCGTCCATTGAGGCGCGTACCGCGATGACGTCGTTGCCGTCCACCTGCTCACCGACAAAACCCGCGGCGATTGCTTTCTGCGCGAGCGTCTGCGCGGCGGTCTGCAGCCGCTGCGGCACCGAAATCGCCCACTGATTATTCACCGCAACAAATACGACCGGCAGCTTCCACACGCCGGCGAAGTTCATCGCCTCCCATACGTCGCCCTTCGAGGTGGCGCCGTCGCCGAACAAACAGATGGCGACGCGTGGTTCCTTGCGCAGCTTGAACGCGTAGGCGACGCCGGCGGCGTGCGGCGCCTGCGAGGCGACGGGGACGCAGAAGGGGAAATCGTGCGGCGGGCCCGACCAGCGGCTGCCGCGCTCGTCGCCGCCCCAATACAGCAGGATTTCTTCCATCCTCACGCCGCGCCACAGGAGCGCGCCGTTGTCGCGATAGGAGGGAAGCAGCACGTCCTCGGCGCGCATGGCGCTCGCGACCCCGACCGCCACCGCCTCCTGGCCGAGCGAGACCGCGTAGGTGCCGAGCCGTCCGGTGCGCTGCAACGACACCGCCTTGAGGTCGAAGGCGCGGGTGAGAACCATGGCGCGGTACAGCGGGACGAGGGCGGCGGCGTCGGCCGCCCAGGCAGGCATTACGCCGCGCGGCGTGCCGTCGGGCGCGAGATAGGCGCGCTTGCGTACCTCGAAGCGCGCGATGACCGACGTATCCTCGGCCGCGATCGAACTGTCGTTCATGGCCGTGGCCCCTGCTGTCAGTTCGCCCCGCGCGGATAACGCATCGAGCGGGGCAATAGGTTACCGGCGGTGCAGAATTTTTCTGCGGCGCCTGCCTCAAACGGCGCAATCCGGCCTGCGGGCTTGCACGCTACGTGGGCGCCACTTTGGACCTTGCGTTGAGTCGCGCCAAGCCCGCGTGGACAAACGCCGCAATGCCGCCGACGTGGGTGCGCATGAGGGCGATCACCACGACGGCGAAAATCACCAGGTCCCACTCGCCGTACTTCTGCAAATAAGTCGTGAGAATCTGCACCGGCGCGGCGCCGATCAGCGGGCCGAGCACGGTGCCGAGGCTGCCGAGCACGACCATGATGATCAGCTTCGCCATCTCGTTGAAGTCGGCCATCTGCGTAAGCAGTGAGCCTCCAGAGCCTCGAGATCATCACGGCGAGGCCT
>Ga0306920_100003663_pt1 | contig 19537 bp, 17 predicted proteins | sample flu12Cox44000170_FD_204666 | JGI IMG/M metagenome (GOLD analysis project Ga0306920, IMG submission 204666) | Lab enrichment of tropical soil microbial communities from Luquillo Experimental Forest, Puerto Rico - flux4day.12C.oxic.44.000.170 (v2)... | ecosystem: Environmental > Terrestrial >... | reverse complement strand
TGGGGGTCTTCCGATCCCCGGCTGGGGGCCATATCGACCACATCAATGTTCCCGATTCGGCTGATCAGGCCGATATTGGTCTTTACTTTTTCAAAAGCCGCCCCCGCGGCCGCATAGATATCACCGTCTCCCGAGCAATCGATCACAATATCGGCGAGGATGGCCTGTCGCCCCGATTTGCTTTCAAAGACGGCGCCTCTCACGGCTCCTTTGCCATCCACAATGGCGTCGACACCCCAACAGTCGAGGTAGGTGTTTATCCCCGAATCGAGCACCATATCGGCCAAGACGAATTTGAAGGCCTCGGCGTCGATGGTCGGGTAAACAGGCGGCTTGTTCCGGTCGATGATGGCAAACTTGAGTACGTCCAGTTTCTTCATCAGCTCTTCGCCGATGCCGAAAATGACCTGCCTGTTATTCCTATCGTAGAGCGGAAATATTCCCAGCACGAGGCCGCCGGTGGCAAGCCCTCCCAGATACCCATACCTCTCCACCAGAGTGACATCGACGCCCAGTCGCTTGGCCGAAAAGGCCGCCGCCGTCCCCGCCGGACCACCCCCGACGACCAAGACGCTTGTTTTTCGCAGAAGGGGGATTTCCCTTCGCGGCTCGACTACCTTGCCTTCCACGACTGCCGCGGGAGGGGCTGCTTGATTGGTGGATTGTCCGGCAGCTTGATCGGCTGGGGCCGAGGAGACCGGCGCAAGAGATCAAGCCGCCAACAAGCCTCCGGCGGCAATCGAACGACCGATCAATTCTCTTCGTGTGAGGTCTTTTGACATGTCTTGATTCGCCTGACCTTGATTCGCCAATGACCGGGTTCTTGATCTATTCGGCGCCAATACTATCCCAACCATGGCCACCCCGGTGGTGTCAAGCCTATTTGGCTTGACACCAGCGCTCGAATCGTCCCCCTACTGCCCCCCTGATAACGCCACTCTTTCGACAAGAAAAACGATTCGCATAGCTCACCTAGGATCGCGATTTTCCAAGCCTTACTAGCAGTTTTGCCAGTTGGTCGAACGCGCGTCAGGATCAAGAATGATGAACGAGGGGGGCTTCTTCCCGAGCGGGAAGGGCCCGTCTCGGACCACCTCCATGTGCGTGGATCTCTCAATCAGCGCTGAAAGCCCTCCGCCCCACTCGCGTCGAGTAACTCTGGCCATGGCCCTCTGCGTTGCCGCGGTTGCCAACGCCTTCGTGCCGGCCGTGTTACTGTCCGATGCCAACCTGTTCGGGAACTCCAATCCCCACGATCGCGCTCTGGTCGCCGTCATCGTGATGGTCGTATATGCAACCGCTCTCTTGTTACTGCTGCTGAACGCCGATGTCGGGTATGCCAGCGGTTATCTAGTCAGCACAGGAGCCTCTGCTACCCTGGTCTCCGTCTTATTGACTTTCGCGAGCGTCGAACCTGCCGGTTGGGACCGAGATCAGCTCTATGCGGTGGTGGTTGTCCTCGCAGGGTTTACTTTCGCTGTCTCGTCCAACATCGTGTTTCTCGTTGCCAGCGTCCGATATGCCCGCGCTATCAATCTGCGCCTGCACCTTGGTGGCTTCCTGTTCGGGGCGGCCACCTCGCTCGCTCTTCTATTTCTCTATTCGAGCATCCTAGGCTAGCTGCGCTACTTGCCAGTGTGTAGAGAGTGGCACGTCTACCGGCGCGGCAAGTGGTGAAGGAGGGGTGCTGGCAGTTGACGACGCTCGAAGCCTAGAGCTACATCGATCTAAGTAGCACTCAACCCGGGACTCGGAGCGTTCTCTAGACCAACATCACTCGACAGGAGGCAGCGTGAGTGGTGCGGACAAGGTGAACGTGAGGACTGATTCCGCGGGAATCTCGATCTGCTTGTTGCCCGTTAACGCACCTCCCACAAAACCGCCGGCAGCGCCCACGAGCGCCCCGATTCCTGCTCCTTTCCCTCCGCCGGCGATTCCTCCAATCAGCGCACCCCCAGCGGCCCCGCCACCAGTCGTCGCAGCTGTTCTCTTGCCCTTTCCTTTCACCGTGCTGCTTAAGGTTGCGGTCTGAAGTGCGTAGTTGTTGTCGTGGATGGTGATGCTTGTCAGCGCAAGGGACAGCTCGCCCTCACCTTTGATTTTTCCCTTCTCTTTCGCCGTGACTACGGTGCCGATGACATGCGATCCCTTCGGTATGACGACCTTGCCGTGGGCGCTCACCGGCTGTGCCAAACTGGCCGCGAACTTTTGGCCGCCCTTGCTGGTTTTGGAGCTCAAAGCTTGGTCCACAGTTACAGTCAGAGCGGTTCCCGCTGCTAACACGACGGGCTTAGGTGGCTCGGGGGGTGGCGGAGGAGCCGCTACCGGTAGGTTGGCAGGCTCAAGCGCCACCATAGTCTCGTTGTCTACCCCTGTGACGCCCGGCTCCTGGCGAACGATCTGTTCCACTTTCTGTTGTGTGTGCGTATCGTTGACCGTCCCCTTGATCTTAACCTTGCCATTGCTCGAGCTGACGGTAACGGCCGATTGGTTCGCCACAGGATCTGCCGCTAATTTGCTCTCGATATCTTTTTCAATCGCTGCGTCATTTGAATGACCAGAGCATCCGCTAAAGAACGCGAGAATCGCGCCGCAAAGGAGAGTTGCGCAGGTTTTCCTTGAAAACGCACTCATAAAACCTCCTCACCTGCCCGACCCAAATGTTTGGAGTTTGCCGGGAGGAAGGCCTTACTGTCAATACTCGCGGACTGCCCGTGTCGCGCTTCCTAAGTGGTTCGTCTTGCTCACCTGCCGATGTATACTTCCTTTCGTTGGCACTCCGTTGGACGACGAAAGGACGGGCGATGAGAAAGCCGATCATGCCTCTGCTAGTAGCTCTGTTCGCTGCTACGATTTTCACTCTGCCCCTTACTCAGGCGCAGCAAGCACAGCCCCAACTGGCTCACACATTTCTTAAGGTTGGCGATGTCGCTCCTGATTTCAGCTTGCGCAGCAGCCAAGGAACGACGGTAAAACTGAGCGATTACCGGGGAAAACAGAACGTCATATTGGCCTTCTATGTCCTTGCTTTCACTGGTGGCTGAACGAAAGAGCTTCAGGGATACCAGGCTGGTATCGACTCTGGCAAGATTGACCTCAAAGATACGGCGGTTTTTGGAATCAGCATTGATGCTCCTCCTTCCAATCAGGCGTTTGCCGAAAAAATCGGAGTCAAATTCCCCCTGCTTAGCGACATGACGCGCCAAGTCTCCAAGGAATACGGCATCCTGAATGAACAGATGCAGTTTGCCAGCCGCACCACGTTTGTGGTGGACAAGCAGGGCAAGATCCAGCACATCCAGGAAGGCAATGGTGCAATCGACCCGACCAAGGCGATCGACATCTGCACCAAGTTGCACGGAAAAGACTCGGGCGGGTCGGAATGACCAACTCGCGGCCGAGCGGTTGATAAGCGACGCTGTGGCCGCGAACAGACAAACTCCGCGGGGTTCACCCGAAACTGCCTGAGCAGTTCGTGACCGGCCTGTGCACCTCGAACTCAGGTGTATAGCCGATGTTGAGCGGACTACGTTCCTTTGAGCGATGTTCACGGCTCTTATCTCGCCGCTGCCGTCGGGTGCGGAGTTGACCGCGCTGCTGGTTGTCGCCTGCTTTTCGGCCGGACTGAACGCCTACGCGACCGTCGCTATGCTGGGGATTCTTTCGCGCAGCGGTGCGCTCCTGTTGCCACCGACTCTTCAGCTGGTCGCCAATCCGTACGTGATTGGGGCGTGCGCGCTCCTTTTCTTAGTCGAGTTCGTCGCCGACAAGATCCCCGTCTTCGATCTCCTGTGGAACGCCCTGCAAACGTTTGTTCGTGTCCCCGTGGCGGCGGTTCTGGCCTATGGCGCCACGACGCAACTGCCCCAGGCGGAACAACTGCTGGCCACCTTGTTAGGCGCTGTGATCGCTCTTCTCGCTCACAGCGGCAAAGTGGCGGCGCGCACGGCGGCTACACATTCGCCCGAGCCCTTCTCGAATATGGCGCTAAGTTTGGGCGAGGACGGTGCGGTGGTCTTGTTGACCTGGTTGGCAACGCGCCACCCTTATGGGGCGGCGTTCATAGTGATTCTGCTGCTGCTGCTGATTGGATTGACAATACGCTTTATCGTGCTGGCCATGCGCCGTTTTTGGGGGGAAGCTGGCCAGGCGCTGGGCGCACATCCTGCGCGGTAAAGGCCGGCTACACAGGTTCTAGCTCGGGTAGCCCTCGCCTTAGCTGGTTTTGACACGCCAATTTGTGCCCTGTCGGACCACATCGATCCATCAGCGGGGAATCTGGGGCACCACCAGATGGAAGAGCTTCAACGACAGGCTACTCGTCGGTCGGATCGTCGCGCTTTCTCGGGGACCTAGATACACGCCGGCGCCTTTCGAGAGGTCATAGTCTTTGTTATCCAGGCGGACGCTTCCTTTTCCCTCCAAAAGATAGAGAAGCTGGTGTTTGTTGGAGGCTTCGGCTTCGAACTTCTCTCCAGGCTTGAGCCAGCGTAGCGAGGCGACTACGTTTTGGGCGCCGCATAGGTCGCGGTCCAACACCACGGTGAGCTCTCCCTCATCGGTTTGCTTGCGTGGGAGTTGGTTGGTATCTATGAAAGTCAGCATAAACCTTCCCTCCCATTACGTCTGTACCCAGACTCCGCCTTCGACGCGATTCCAGCGAAGGTCATCAGGGGTCCCGTCCAGAATGGTAGTTACGAAACGGTTCGGCGCCTGAAATTCGAAATAGAACAGCGCTGTCTTGGACGCTCGCAGGCGATGTTTGGCCTCGGCCGGGATGAAAACCAGGTCACCCGGCCCGACGTCGCGGACTTGATCCTCTGACTCTACCGTGCCATGTCCTTCTAGAATGAAGTAGAAATGCTCGCAGTTCTGGTGCAGATGATAAGGCGAGCAAGCGCCTTGATCATAGTGCATGACTCCCGCGAGCATGTCGTCGATCTTGGTCAGCTCTTTGTTAACGAAGAATATGCGCTCGCGGCCCGGAACTACGGAGACCAGCTTCGGAAGAGTATCTTGGTGAAATATGTATCCCATGGACTGCTCTCCTAACCAGCGTCTGTTGCATGTGGCCGGTAGGCGACGCGCGCAACCTCGGCGTACGGAACCGATGCCACAGTCGCTCGAATGGAAACTTGCCTATGCCGCTCGACTGTTGGTTTAGACGACCCACGGTTTTCTTCGCCCCAGATGATCCCGACCTCGCTGCCGATCCCGCTGTACTCGGGATCCAAAACGGCCAGAGAGATCATCGCGCGTTCATTGTAGGTGTAGCCAGTGTAGGTAGAAACGCCAACGGTCTTCCCGTTTTTCAACACTTTGTCGAAAGGAAGAGTGGAATAGTTGGCCAAGGGAAGATCGAGATACTTAGCGATATCCCCTCCCTCGAATAGGGAGCCGCAAGCACTTTTGAGATCCTCTGGGTTCCAGACGAGCGTGACCTTCTTCCTACTCTGATTTTCTCCCATTTTTTCCAGCGCCTGCCGCCCCAGGAATTCATGGTCAAATTTGACCAGGCCTCCGTAGCCGAGATCGTAAGGGGTGAGATAATAGTCGCCGATATTGTCTGAGTAGAAGCTGCCGCCAAGAGATGCGGTGGCCTCATAGCTGGTGGCCATGAGCCACTCTCGGTATCCCCTCATATCCTCGCCCGTGTAAATCGCCGGAACAGGAGAAGGGATCCACCCCGATTCTAGGCAGGTGGTGGGGTACGCTCGAGAACCGACTTGCCGAATTCCGAATTCTTGGCCGGCTTCCACAATGGCGTTGCGGACTTCCTCGCCGTGTTCCCAAGGACCGAACAGTTCCCATCCGGGTTGGCCGACCATGCCGTGACGCAACGCGCGAACCTCCCGACCCGCGATATGAAATCGACCGATATGAAAGAACCGGATATCGGGGGCTGGCTTCCCGGTGACCTTCTCCATGGTGCGGACGGCATGGGGGCCCTGAATCTGGTATCGGAAGCTCTTGCGCTGACCTTTATTCAAAGCCGACCTCTCATCTCGCTCAGCTGATGCTTTATAGCGACCTTGTTCCAGATTGTATTGCACCCAATCGATAGCAGGGGGACGCCCGACGAGATTGAACCTATTTTGATCGAGGTAAAAAAGAATTACATCGCCGATGACATAACCTTCAGGATTACAGGCCACGAATTGCTTGGCTTGGTTCGCTTGGAAATTTTTGAAGCTGTTCACGCCTAAATCGGAGAGCAACAAAAGAGCGTCCGGACCTTCCAGATACAGATCGGTCATATGATGGGACTGATCGAATAGGGCGCAGGTTTCCTTCCAGGCTCGCTGCTCGTCTCGCCAGTTGGAAAACTCTGAGCGCACCACGGGAAAAGCATACGGCCCGATTTGCGAATTCCGTAATAGTTTGACGGGACTTCCGGCAGCGCTTATCAGATCCTCCAAGCTTGGCTGCTTCATGGCGCGACGTGCTCCTTTGGCCCCAGGGGACGGAAGGGCTCGCTTCCCTCTCACTCGATCGTCACAACCCTCGGGAGTGTTCAAGAGCGAGGAGTGCCTGCCGCTCGCTTCCGTTCGGATCATCGACGACTCTCGATTCTTGATCAAGAATCATCGTTGCGCGTTGCCTGCTATCAAAGGCGGGCCATTTCGGTATGCCCTGGTGGCTTGGGTTTCCTGTGCGGGCAAAGGCCACCCACGCGCCGCTGATTTTGTCCTCGAGTGCGTAACGGTCTTGATGAGAACCAGTCATCGCGGTGGCCAGATCGACGTTATCGAAAACAAAGGGAATTTCGAGCGTGTGGAATGTCCTCAGGGCGCCATCTCGCACTGGTGATTTCCAGGTGAAATAGTACAGGTAGGCAGGAGCGGCCCGCTGGTCCGCCTTGCGCTCCGCCTGGGTCAGAACCCCTGCCCGGAATGTCGCGTCGGATGCCAGAATCAAATACAGATCCGTATTGCTGATGCCCGGGCGGCCTTTTCGGTAGACCTCGATCAATCGATCGACAGCCGCGTCGTCGGCGTCGCGAAGCGTTTGTTTGACATGTGCGCGCAAGGCATCGTCATTCATCGGATCGAGCGGTGTTCCACGCATGAAGGTGACCTCAGTTTCAACCGAACCGATCAGTAGCGGGACGCTCGCCGAAATCTCAGGTGCGCCGGGATCGAATGGATTTCTCGGCAGGGTGAAATCATCGACCACGGGCGCCAGACGCAGAGCAGCCCCGCCGGGAGCGCCTCCGCCGCGCATGGCCGCTACCAGCTTCTCCGCGGGAAGCTGCTGGAGTTCGTCCACCTGATTGGATTTGAGTCCAAGAAGCGAGAGATATTTTTCAGCCGAACTGGTTGCTTCCTCCTTGGATAAGCCTCTGATAGCGGAGGCACTCTCGACGATGGCGCGATGGAATAGGCCTTTGGCAGACGGCATGGCCATTAGGGTACTGACTTTCCCACCGCCGCCCGATTGGCCAAAGATGGTCACGTTGTTGGGGTCGCCCCCGAACTCGCTGATGTTCTCTCGCACCCACTCAAGCGCTCGAACGATGTCCAGCATTCCGATATTGCTTGACTGCTTGTATTTCTCCCCGCCCAGTTCGGCGAGATACAGGTAGCCGAACACGTTTAATCGATGGTTGATGGTGACAACAACCACATCGTGACGACAGGCTAGATTCGAGCCGTCATAAATAATGAAAGAACCAGACCCTTGAGAGTACCCACCGCCGTGCAACCATACCATCACCGGCCTGCGTCCAGCGCCCAGTCCGCTAGTCCACACGTTCAAACACAAGCAGTCTTCGTCCGCCGGCTCTCGCCGATCGACAGCGGCCACCTCCGGAATCAATGTAGAAGGACCTTGAGGCGAGCGAGGACCGAACTTTTCCGCGTCTCGGATCCCTGTCCAGGAATCCGCTTGGGAGGGCGGCATAAACCGCCTCTCGCCTGCGGTTGACGCGCCATAAGGAATGCCAAAAAATGCGCTGACGCTACCTCGCCTGATGCCTCTTATTCGTCCCGCGCTGGTGCGGACGACCCCACTGGGCGACGAGCATCCAAGGTCCTGCGCCCACGTTTTTTGAGATGCTCCACCCGCCAGAAGCCCCGCTGCCCCCATGGTCGTGGAGCTGAGAAAGGATCTTCGATTCATGATGGCCACCCCTCAACGTCCGTTTGCGAACTCTTGAACTGGTCGCGTTGTCAGTCAATAAAGCAGCAATCCTGTTTTACTGTCTTACTGTTTAACTACTGAATTGGCGTCAGTTCGTAAGCGGGCGATACGGAAATGGCGCCGCGCGGCCACCCGCCGCGCCAGGCTGCGACGCTCGCGATCATACCACTCGGTGAAACGGTCCGCGCGGTGAAGACGGCGCAAGCCAGAACGACCGAAGATAAATTTTTGTTAACTTGACATTGTTATGCCCGGGCAGTAAATGTCCGCCAAGCGCCCGTACGACTGTACGTCGTCTTCAGCGCGACGTTGAACCGACCGAGCGTGGGGTCGCACGAGGGTTGGCGGGTCGGAGAGAAACGCGGGCGTTCTTCGTGGGGTGGGAATCTGAAGACAAACGAGAAAAGACTGCTGCGCATTGCTTTTTAAGGTCGCCGTCTGGAATTAGCGTTCTCACCCCCCCTGTAAAGTGAGCAAAGCGGTCATGGGGGGCACACATGAGTACTCTTTGGGGTTGGCGGCGTTTGAGTACTAGGAAAGTACTGGGCCTGGCGTTGGGAGTGCTGCTTGTTGGTTTTCCCGCTTTCGGGCAGCTAAATCTCGGAAGCATTTCGGGAACGGTCACAGACTCGAGCGGCGGGGTGATTGCCGGCGCGACGGTGACTGTCACTGATGTGGAGCGCGGCGTCTCTCGCACGTTGACGACCGACACAGCGGGTCAATATTCGGCTCCCAGTCTAACTCCGGGGAGCTACTCGGTGCGTGTCGAGTTCAGAGGCTTTCAGACGCTAAACCGCACGGGCCTCGAGGTGGGCGTCGGTCAAGTGGTGCGCGTCGACGTCGCGCTGCAACCGGGCAGTGAAACTCAAACGGTGACAGTGACGGAAGCGGTGCCGCTTGTGGACACGACGAACGAGGTGCTTTCTAGCACGGTCGAAGATAAACAGCTCAGCGAATTGCCAATTAACGGGCGCCTGTACACGAAAGTGCTGGAGTTCCAGCCCGGCATTCACGGCAACCCGGGGGGCAACTCCCCGAACTACCAAACCAACGGAGCGGGCGGGCAGGGCAACTACTTTTTGCTCGACGGAGTGGAAAACAGCAACATCTTCGTCAACTCGGGACCTCTGATCGGTGCTGCCACCAGCACCGACGAATTGACCATTCTGCCCCAGGATGCGGTTCAAGAAGTCAACGTCATGACCAATCCGCCGGCGGAATACGGCTGGTTTCAGGGCTCCGTCGTTAATGTTGGTTTGAAGTCAGGAACCAACGACGTACATGGGAGTGGTTATATCTTCGCGCGCAACAATAACTTCGATGCCAGGGATCCATACCTTTCCGCCGGGGTGCCGAAGCAGCCGGATGATTTCAAACAATTCGGTGGGTCCGTCGGCGGACCGATCAAGAAAGACAAACTGTTCTTCTTCGGAGCGTACGACGGGATGCGCTACAACGTGGGAATTGGGACCACTGCGACCTTGCCGACCGTCAATGGCGGGGCGGTGGATAATCCCTTCAACAGCGTGCCGCTTTCGATCGATGACATGATCAACAACCACGGCGTAATGCCGAGTCAGTTAAGCCTTAACCTTTCCGATTGCACCGTGGCCGGCTTAGCGCCGAACGCCGTGGCGACGTGCGGGACGAAGGGCGTGTTCAGGTATAACGGACTCGTCACGACGGGCGTTGGTGTGCCGGGGAATAGTAACGGCCATTCCGATAACGGGATCGGACGAATCGATTATCACCTGAACAACGCGAACACAATCAACGGCGAATACTTCTTTGGGCAGGCCGTTACAAGCACTCCCAATGCCGGCGCACCCCCTTTCTGGAATAACCTGAACACGAGCCGCACGCAGATGATGCGTGCGGTGTGGATTGCTACGCCGAGTCCCAACTGGGTGAACGATTTGCGCTTTGGCTACAACCGTTACAACCTGGCGGATGGCAATGCAGAATGCGTGGGGGGAAACTATTCGACAGGGAACGTGGGCCAGCCGAATTATGCGGCGCTAGGTTTTATTTCTGGAGCAAATCCTCCGTCTCCCTTCTGCGGATTCCCGGTTATGAATTTTTTGCAATCGAGCTATCCCAGCTTCGGCGCGGGTTTCTTTATCAACAACCAGGGAGTGTTTCAGTACACCTATACTGTGTACGACAACGTTTCCTATACGCATGGCACTCACAATTTCAAGTTCGGCTTTGAGTACCACCACAGCAGGTTCCGCGGAATCGGAGCCCCGGGCTTTCTCGATGGCGTCGTGAATTTCACTGGCGGCGCTGCATTTTCCGATCCCGCCAATCCGTCATGCGTTCCGCCCGGTGACCCCCTTTGCTCCACCGATCTGCAGGACTTCCTTGCTGGAACACCTGGCGGCGGCAACCAACTCCTGGTGAACCCGCAGCAAGAAGCGAGCTCGGTTGGCTTCAACCGCGAAGCTGTCTATTTCGAAGACAATTTCCGAGTGAGCTCGAGGGTGACCATGGACCTGGGCTTGCGCTACGAAATTGAACCGGCGATCTTGGTGGACAATAACAGCGCTGGAAACTTCGCTCCGTTCTCGCCCACAGGCATGGTGCAGCAAAACGGCATTCCCCTTTACAAGTCCGATCACACGGCTTTTGCTCCCCGCGCGGGGATTGCCTGGGATATCACCGGAAAAGGAACCACGGTGCTTCGCGCAGGCATGGGGGTTAGTTACGATACGCCCCAAGTGGACGACTTGGTCGCCCAGAGTTTCGGTGCAGGCCTCAACACCATTCCGACTGGGTTTGCGCTTTTTAACGACAACGGGCTTGTATTTCCTCAATCCACCAACCCACAGGCCGTCAAGACGGGCGTGATTACGGTTCCCGGCTCCCCCCCTGGATTGAACTGGGCGCTAAACACGCCGGTTTTCCCCGCGGGGCTGAGCACCGACCTAGCTTGCGGCACCGGCAATCCTGCCATCCTGCTGCCTGATGGCACCAGCCCCGGGCCATGCACATTGAAGGCTAGGGGCACGGTCGTCAGGCTGCCCAACGGCCAGCTCAGTATGAACACGGATAACCAGCGGTCCCCGATGTACACCTGGACGCTCGGAATCCAACACGCTTTCGGCGCCAGCACTTCGCTGACAGTGAACTACGTAGGCACCCACACCTATGATCTGGCCAGCGAAATCAACGTCAACCAGGCACCGCCAGGAGCCTCGGGCCCCGGTCTGGGCGGCGCTCCAGGGACTGTAACCGGTCCGCAGCAGCAGCGCCTGCCGTATTTCAAACAATTTCCGTGGTTCGACGGCATCTTTGCATATGGACCTGCTGGCTTTTCAAACTACCACGCGCTGCAAGTGACCCTCGTTCAGCGGAATTTTCATGGACTGACCTTTAATGCCGCCTATACCTACTCGAGGGACCTGGCTACCCCAAAAGGCGGCAATGACCCGTACATAACCAACAGCAACTGCGTATCCTGCGAGTATGGGCTTCAGACGCCCACACAAGATTTGGGCGTCACGCTCGTTTACTCGATTCCGACCTTCAAAGCACCAGCGCAGTTGCTAGAGGGATGGCAGATCTCGAGCGTGCTCGATGTGCAAAGCGCCGCGCCATTTAGGGGTGTTGACAGCAGTGATGACTTCGCCGGAGTCAACGACAATCGCGGGCTTTTGGGCGGTACCCCCGAACAATGGTCGCTTTTCGGAAAAGCAAGCGATTTCAATTTGGGAGGACTCAATCCCCTGCAGTGCTTCGGGTTCGGTTTCTTTAGTGTCATCGGTGTATGCAACCCCAATCCTCCCGCGGCTTGCGTCAATGCAGCAAACGCCGAGCCGGTGAATGCGGCAATGAACACGGAGGTTCCCGGATCCTCGAGCGGACTAGGTTCCCTCAACGCGGCAGGATGCTATGTGTCACCCAACGGGAAGTCGGTAATCATTCCACCGGCTCAGGGAACCTTCGGAAACATGAAGCCGGGCCAGCTCCGCGGGCCAAGTTTCCAGGAGTGGGATCTATCGCTGCGCAAGACGTTCAAGGTGCACGAGAGGCTTGGCCTAGAGTTCAGTCTATCGGCATTCAACGTCCTGAACGCTCACGCCCGCTCTCTCGGATTCACCGGGGGCATCGTGAACGTTCCGGTTCTGTTCGGCGTATCTAGCGGACAGCCGAATGACGGCAACCCAGTCAACGGAACCGGCGGGGCCCGGCAGCTGCTGCTCGGATTGAAAGCGACGTTCTGAGCGGTTCGCCAAAGCGCGATCCGAAATTGGACCGACCGATCGGACGCGGCTAGGCCAAGGGTCAAAACTGGTTTAGGTGTTTTTGCGTGTTAGCCGATCCTCGGGTCGTTTACTTCTTACCCGGCGCCGCTGGATGCGCAGGGGATGTTGCGCCAGGATTGCTGCCACTGGAGGGCGACTGGAGGAAGTCGTCGTAATTTACGCCCGGCGTGGGAGGCGCCAGCTTGCCTGGATGGGTTGTAAAGCCAATGATGCGGCCCATGAAAATGATAGCGATCCACAGAGCGAGCGACAGAACGGCGACGGCCTTGCCAGCAGGTGGGGCGGATCGACGGTTGCCCCAGCTTTGAACCGTCCGGCCTGCCGTCACCTCAAAGGCGCCCATGTTGATGCCCGCGAGCAGGAGCAGCACCATCTTGGTCCTGAAGAATGGATTGTGGTAGTAGATTTGGGCGTTGGTCGTGAACATGATGAGTCCTGTTAGGACGGCCACAGCAAAGGCGGCCCATGTCCACTTCAAAATGTCCGACCACATCCGCTCGAACGACCGCGCTACCGAAGCCAGTCCCAACAGCCTCAGATCGATGATGGCAATCGTGCCGACCACGAGAGTGAAACCGATGACGTGAACTGATTCGATGATGGGAAACATCCAGATCGAATCGCGGATCGCAGTGGCGAAGCTAGTTGCCTCGATTGATTTCAAAATGGCATCAATCGGCATGTACTGTGGGCCTCAGGAAACCTAGTAACCCTCGGTTGCCGGCGACCAGGATCCCCAGATGTGGTCATAAGCGATCAGTCGCCCGAGCACAATAATCGACAGAAAAACGACGAATGCTATGACCGCTAAAGATCGAATGGATCTGCGCTGAGCTAGACTTTCCCCCTGCTGTGGGTCGCTCGGTACCCTAGTCAGGAAAGCTCCGCTAAGCGCAACACCAATGGCTACGCAGATCATCTTGGTCCAAAACGAAAAATTCACCAGTTCGCGCACAGGTTCGGTGATGATCAGAACAAGCCCGGTGACAAGCTGCAGACACAACCCGCCGACGAGCCAAGGACCAAATCGATCGGAGGTCTCGCGCAGGGTTTGATCTCCCCCGGCCCATCCCAAAATCCTGAGGACGATCATCAACAGTGACCCCATTATGATGGCGATGCCAACGATATGGATCGACTGAATGCCCGGGACGAGCCAACTCTCCTGGACTCGAAATGCATGGCTAGGAGGTGTTCTGGTCAACCAGTGAGCGAATTGATTCACTCGAGCCTTTCTTGTCTCGGGCAGGCCCTTCGAAATTCGATCCAGCCGCTTGCGCCTGGCCGTCCTTGGTCGCCGCCGCCAGCGATTAGTAGTTTCCGCCTATCGTCTCCATGTCCTTGACTGTGTCGCAGGTCTTACCGGGTTCCGGGGGTGTTTTCCAAGGGCACTTGTATATGGGACCTACGCGAGACCCAAAATTACCGCCGGTTCGGAGGGGATTCATGTGCACGGTGAATATGGTGCCTGGTTTGAACGAATCGCCGGTAATGCCTTCGCGGGCGACGGCTGCCGCGCCGGCCATTTCGACGCCCCAGTCAACCAGTTGCCCATCCTTGTCCCTCTCCAATCTTCCGTCTGGCCCGATCACGTAAAAATGCAGCTCCGCGTGGTTCGCCTGAGCGACGAATTGGTGGGCTACGCCGGTTAGCACCACAACTTTGGTTTGATCGTACATGGCGAAGGAGTGGTGAGCGAATGCCTGTTGAGCGTAGACACCCAGGAGAATGAATAGAATCGCGAGTGCGATCTTCGAGCCTTTAGGGAAGGAATTTTTCATCTTAGCTGCCTCTATATCATGGCCTTACCGATCGAAAAAACCAGGTCAGCGAACCGCTCGAGCCATGATTATTTGTTCGGATTCTTGGTCGTGTCACCATTAAACAGATCGAGTACGTTTTGAGGCACAGCATTGTCGCTGGGCGCATCCTTCCATCCCTTTTCAAAGTACTTTTCCCAATCCTGCGCCCACGGGCGGCCGTAGTAGTTTACGAAATCCGGGTCTGCAGCCGTAAGCTGAGTCGCTCTGCCGTTCACATCCTTGATGTTGCTAAGGCACTCAATGTAGGTGTATCGCATCGTCGGCGAATCGAGTTGGGCGACCCGACGGTAACTGTAGGTTGCGCGCAGCGGCTGAACGAAAGCTTCCGGGTCATAGAACACCGCGTCCTGATCGAGTCCCACCAACTTGCCTTTCCCGTCATAAACGGGCTTCCAAACTTCCACCGTCTCCAGCTTTCCGCTATTTTCAAACATGCAGTGCGACAGATTCCAGGCCTGAATATTCGATGTCCAGGTCACTAGGGTGGTTCCGTCCCAAAACCCAACGGTCTCGCCATACCATTGCGGTACTTTTTGCACCGGTTCCCTTCCCAGCCAAACTTGCCGGACAAAATTATCCGCGATCCCGGACAGAAACTGGACACTCCAGGCAGTCATGGTGAGTTGAAAATCTCCGGCCTGCGAAGCCTGAGCCCACCAGCGCATGAACCCTTCCGGCCAACAGAAGGCTGCTTCCCATTGCGGCGCGTTATCGACAGCCTCATGGTAGATGCCTTGTACCATGCGCTTTTGATACTCCGGAGTAAGCAACGACAGAATGGTCGGAACTTGGGTAACCGTCCCCCAAGTCCACTCGGCTTGAGTGTCTTTCTGCATGTCCCGGGTATACCATCCGTCCCAGTCCGGAGTGGTGGCCTTGGTATAAACTGTGGGGCCACCCTTCGCCTTGGCCGCCGCCAGCAAGGCTTGGTAGTGCTCCCTGGCTGTCTTGTAGGGCAGGTGGCTCACCAGTTCATCGCGTTTGATGTCCCACTTGCAGTCGCCCCAAGCAGCCGATTCCGGGGGGGTTCCGGATTCAGAAAAGAACCGGCGCGCAGTCCAGATATCGGTCAACTGGCGGGGAGTGTTGCAGCGGTAATAGCGCGCGTCCATCCAGTATTTTTTGTCGAGATAGAAGTTTTTCGACTTGAACAGGTCGATCGGAAGCGCCTCCATCCCTGCCGGAGGGTCTTTGTGTGTCGGTGTACAAATGCTCATGGGGCCGATGACATTGGTATAGGTGCCGTGGGGGCCGGCGAAGGCATTGCGGGGCATGCGAAAGGGCCCCCGCCCCTGCTCAAGCGCGGCGCACTGCTGCTCAGCCGTGCCCGCTCCGGGCTCTACGCCCTGCGCCGCGGAGCTGGGACCCATCGAACCAAACCCCATCATCGCCGAGACGGCGAATAGAAGTGCAAACGCTCTGCTACTCATTTCGATTTGCCACCCCCCCTCACAAGACCGACGTCAAGCTGGTTCAGATGGTTTCATGTGCACGTTGTGGATAGCGAGCGAGCACCTGGACCTATGCCGAACCCCACGCTGATGCCGGAAAGCACAACGAGTTATTGACATTCCCCGAAACCGCTCTACTCTCCTGAAAAAAGGGTGTCAACAGCAATCTTGTGGCAACGGATTGGCGCGGCAGCAAAGAAAGAAAACCTATGAAGATACTTTATTGGGTTTTTATCCTAATCTTGGCGTGGGGGGGAACGGGCTGTCGGAGAGCACCTAGCCTTTCAAGACCCGCCACCATCAAGGACATCATGGATTCGATGGTGGATCCCAGCGGAGAGTTCGTTTTCCAATCCGTCGAGATCATTTCCGACGAGCAGGGCGTGCGCGAAATAGCGCCCCACAGCGATGCGGACTGGGACGCGGTCCGGCTCCGCCTAGTTGTGCTGTCTGAGGCACCCAACCTTCTGGCCATGCCGGGGCGCAGGGTCGCACCGCCCGACGTGAAATCGCAAAATCCGCAGATCGAACTTCAGCCAGCCCAAATTCAACAGCTGATAGATGGCGACCGCGCCTCTTTTATCCGTCGCGCGCGCGGCCTTCAGGATGCCGTGGCCATTGCCATGAAAGCGGTGGATAGAAAAAATAAGGACGCCTTGTTTCAAGCCGAGGAGGGAATCGATAGGGCCTGCGAAAACTGCCACCTGCACTATTGGTATCCCAATGACAAAAGGGCTCAGGAACTCTTTAAATAATGAGATAGTAAGTTACGGAGCTCCGGGTCAAAACCAAAAGCGGACATTTCACTTGCTAATTCAAGCGAACAGCAGGTGCGAACGACACTGCCGCTAGCCTTGACCGCGTTCACGTGGCGGGCCTAGAATTCCGCCGGGGGCAGGACTCGACGAATTCCTGGACCCCAAGACCGGCTGAAGCACCTGGCTATGACTCCTGCCGAGGCCTGACCACCGATCCCAATGACCAAGCAAACGAGCGGTGCCAAGATTCCCCTCATCGATAGCGAAACCCACGAGCTTGTTGAGATGTACCGTCAAATGTTGACCATCCGGTTTTTTGAGGAGCAGGTCAACGAGCTTTATACGCGCGCCTTAATGCCCGGACTCGCTCACCTTTACATTGGAGAGGAAGCGGTTGCGGTCGGCGTCTGTTCAGCCCTAAGGCTTGAAGACTACATTACCAGCACGCATCGCGGCCACGGTCACTGTCTAGCCAAGGGCGCTTCGCCCGACCGAATGTTTGCAGAGCTTTTGGGAAAGGCAGCAGGCTATTGCCGTGGAAAAGGAGGGTCCATGCACATTGCGGATCCCGATACCGGCAATCTCGGGGCCAACGCAATTGTTGGAGGGAGCACAGCGATCGCCACGGGAGCCGCGTTTTCTGCGAAGCGATTAGGCAACAAGCGGGTAGCGGTTTGTTTTTTTGGAGAAGGCGCACTCGGCCAGGGCGTACTCTACGAATCGATGAATCTCGCCGGACTCTGGAAGTTACCCGTGATTTACGTGTGCGAGAACAACGGCTACAACGAGTACACGCACTACTCGGAAACCACCGCTGGCGACGTTTTGGCTCGCCCCCAGGCCTTTGGCATCCACGCTGAAAGCGTCGATGGACAAGATGTGCGCGATGTTTATCGGGCGGCCAAGGCGGCTATAGGGCGGGCACGGGGCGAAAGTCTCCCCTCTTTCTTGCTGTGTAACACATATCGATATCGCGGCCATCATGTTGGCGATGTAAGTCGCGAATACTACAGAAGTAAGCAGGAAGAGCAAAAGTGGATGTCCGAACGTGACCCCATCAAGTTGCTGGGCGAATGGTTGATCGAAGCGAATCACGTGACGGCTGCTCAGCTAGAAGACCTCAGCCGAGAGGCTCAATCAAAAATCAACGCGGCAGTACAATTCGCCTTGGCAGCGCCGTTTCCCGACCCGAGCGAGGTTGAGCAAGATGTCTATGCCTAAGGCGCGAAGTGTCGCTGCCGCCTCGCTCACCGAGCGCGAGATGACGCTCGGCGAAGCGATCAAGGAAGCCCTGGCCGAGGAGATGCGGCGCGACCCGCATGTCCTCCTGCTGGGCGAGGATGTTGCGGAGGCGGGGACCGTTTTCAAGGTGCTTTCCGGTCTCTCGGCGGAGTTCGGTAGGGAGCGGGTGATCGATACGCCCATTTCAGAGGCTGGCTTTACAGGTCTCGCCATCGGTGCTGCCATGACCGGGCTCCGGCCCGTCGTGGACATCATGTTCGGCGATTTCATTGCGCTGGTCATGGATCAGATGGCCAACCAGGCGGCCAAAATCCATTACATGTCGGGAGGTAAGTGGAAGGTTCCGATGGTGATGCGGACAACCCTGGGGGCGAGCAGGCGCTCCGCCGCTCAACATTCGCAGTCGCTTCATGCATGGTTCAGCCATGTTCCCGGGCTGAAGGTGGTCTTGCCGGCGACGCCCTATGACGCGAAAGGTCTTTTGAAATCTGCGATCCGCGATGATAACCCGGTGATCTTCTTCGAAGACAAGATGATGTACAAGTTGAAGGGTGTCGTGCCGGCCAGCGACTACACAATTCCTCTCGGTGTGGCAGATATCAAGAGATCTGGCGACGATGTGACCTTGGTGGCAACCAGCAGCATGGTACAAGTTGCGCTGGCTGCGGCCCAGATGCTTGAGGAAATCGGCATCAGTGCCGAGGTGATCGATCCACGCACGATATGGCCGCTTGATGAAGAGACACTCGTCGAGTCCGTAAAGAAGACCTCCCGCGCCATCGTCGTCGATGAGGGATACGCACGCTATGGCGTGACGGCGGAGATTGCCTCGGTCATTGCCGAAGGCGCATTTCACTATTTAGACCAGCCGGTCAAACGCATCGGAGCGATGCACGTACCCATTCCGTTTTCTCCGCCCCTAGAAGACGTGACCGTACCGACCGAGCAGATAGTATTTGACACGGCCCGCACTCTGTGCGGACGTTCCTAAACCCTTCGGGTGTTTTTAAGAAGGAGGACCGAGATGGCGCTACCGACTCACGGGACAATGGCGGTTGATTGGGAGAGCCGAGTTGACTTCGATCGTTTGCGCCGCGAGCGGCTTTCGCGCATTAAGGACCTACTCGAAAGATCTGAAATGGGGGCCTTGCTGTGTTTTGACATGAACAATGTGCGCTACATCACGTCCACACACATCGGCACCTGGGCCCAGGATAAGAACAGCCGGTTTACGCTCCTGGCGCGGAACGCGGAGCCCATCCTGTGGGATTTTGGCTCCGCCGCCAAGCATCACCAACTGCATTGCCCCTGGCTTGGCGAACGCTCTCGCGCCGGGATCGCCCTGCTGCGCGGGGCCATGTCCCCGGAAATGGGGCGAGCCGAAGACGTAGCCAAAAAGATCAAACGGGAGCTCGAAAAATTAGGTCTCCAAAGAGAACCGCTGGGCGTCGATATCATTGAACCGCCAATTTTTTACGCGCTTCAAAAAGAGGGGATCGCTATTGTCGACGGCCAGCAGCTGATGTCGGACGCCCGGGTTATCAAAACGCAGGATGAAATCAGCCTTCTCAATCACTCAGCGATGATGGTCGACGCCGCCTACGACGAGCTCTATCGGGCGATGAAGCCGGGCCTGCGTGAGAACGAGGCGGTGGGACTGGTGAGCAAGGTTCTCTACGATTTGGGCTCGGAATACGTGGAAGCGGTAAACGCCATTTCGGGCGAGCGCTGCAACCCCCATCCCCACGTTTTTTCCGATCGCGTGCTGCGTCCGGGCGATCCTGTTTACTACGATATCCTGCACTCCTATATGGGCTATCGCACCTGTTACTACAGAACCTTTACCGTCGGCT
>Ga0306920_100003662_pt1 | contig 19540 bp, 19 predicted proteins | sample flu12Cox44000170_FD_204666 | JGI IMG/M metagenome (GOLD analysis project Ga0306920, IMG submission 204666) | Lab enrichment of tropical soil microbial communities from Luquillo Experimental Forest, Puerto Rico - flux4day.12C.oxic.44.000.170 (v2)... | ecosystem: Environmental > Terrestrial >... | reverse complement strand
TGCGAGCGCGGCATTATCGGTCTGGTCAATACAGAGCGTCTCCGACGCATTCTAACCCGCATGCTCGACGAGAACGAATTCCTGAGCTCCTACGGAATTCGGTCATTGTCGCGCTATCATGCCGAGCACCCCTACGTGTTCCCGGTTCACGGCCAGGAATATCGGGTGAGCTACCTGCCGGCCGAGTCGGATAGCGGGATGTTTGGCGGCAACTCGAACTGGCGGGGGCCGATCTGGGTGCCGGTCAATACGCTGATTATCCGCGCTCTGATGCATTACTTCGCGTATTACGGCGACAACTTCAAGATCGAATGCCCGACGGGTTCAGGAAGGTTGATGAACCTGTTCGAGGTCGCGCAGGAGATCACCAATCGGCTGGCGCGGATCTTTCTGCGCGACAAAACCGGCCGGCGCCCGGTCTTTGGCGGCGCCGAAAAGTTCCAGCGGGATCCGGACTGGCGCGACCACCTGCTGTTCTACGAATACTTTCACGGCGACAATGGCGCCGGCATCGGCGCCAGCCATCAAACCGGGTGGACCGGTGTCGTCGCCGGTCTGGTCGAATACTTTGGGCGCATCGATGCCGAAACCGTGTTGCAAGGCGGCCTGGCAACGACATTCGAAAGAGCGAAATAGCCGGCCGAGCTTTGCCCTTGTTTATCCTCCCAGGTGCCGGATAAACCGTGCTGCGGAGTTGCCCGACTCGGCCGGCGCTATCGCGCCTCCGATCCAGGTCTCGTCTGCGCCATGACACCGATGGCACGGCTGTCGAGGTCGGAGATCAGCTCGCGAATTTTCGGATCCTGCTGAACCAACTGTTCGCCTGAGCCGACCAGCGCGTCAACATCCTCGTCGGGGATCGTCAGCCCGGTCGGGATCGATTGCAGACGCTGACGCATCTGTGGATCGGGTATGCCCGCCAGCGAGATACGCACCAGCGCGCCCTTTACATCGTTGCAATCATGACCGTCGATGACCCGTGCCTGCGCGCAGCGGACCTTGCTCAAGCCTTTGATCAGTTGATCCAGCTCGCTGTGGGTCAGGATCAAAGTTTCGAAATTGTAGGCGTCGATCTGGGTGCCGAAAACCGCACCAAAGATCTGGCTGAGCCCAGTCACGACGCGCTGCTTTGCTAATGCGGGGTCAGGTGCCGATTGCCCGTCGACGCTGAGCACGAGAACCCGGCGCGCCTTCAGCGCGACCCGGCGAAACGTATCGCTCGTTTCGTCGAGGGCAATGCCGCCGTTGACCACGCTGCGCAAGGCGAGGTTGTCGGCGATGCCGCCATCGAGCAGGTGAACGTATTTAGTGCGCTCCGGGTCGAGATAGCGATTGGCAATCCTCGCCAACAACGCCCGACGCGACAGCTCGTCGGTCGTCTCGGCCCATTCCGCCGGTGCTGCGGTTGGCGGACGCACACCGCGGCAATCCGGCGTATGGCTGGTCAGGGTGATCGGCGAGAACAGCACCGGAAAGCCGTTGCTCGCCGCCACGCCCGTGCCACCGGAAAGCTCGAGAGATCGGAGCAGATCAGGTCGAAGGTGGGTTGGGTGAACGAGAAGGCAATGCCGTTGGCAATGTCCGTGGCGTCGATCGAGATGACCGGCAAGCCTTGACGCAACAGGTCGGCGTAGGTAGCGCCGCGAAACATCAGCCGGTCATAGACCTCGGCCATCCGGTCGTTGGTGCCGTAGAACGGGTTGACCAGCCATTCCCAATTCCATGGCAAGAGGTAGGTGCCATAGACATAAGCGTTGATGTCCACCTTTAGAAACTCGCGAGGGAAGATCTCGAAGCTCCTGTCGTGGTAGAGGCCGTAATGCATGGCCGGAAAGCTGCCTCCAGAGACGGCAGCGATGTAATCGAGCTCGTCGAGCAGCGAGCGGGTGCGGCCGTTCTCGACAACCGGTATCTGCCGCAGGCCGCGCAGCACGCCATGGGCGAAGGCGGCGGAACGCTTGCCGCCACCGGAAAACGCCATGATGAAGACAACTTCGCCCTGCGGGCGCTGCAGCATCGGCAATAGCGCATAGCCGCTGCGGTATTCCGGCATCCCTTGCGCATTTTGCGGCAACGGCTGGTTGGCGGGCACGAACGCGGTTTGGCAGCTCCACAGCAGCAGCGCCATGGTCGCCGACACGGCTCGTTGCAAATGCCGCCTGTAACCAAACCCTGTCATACTTGCTGTCCCCCGACTCAATCTGCTTATCAGCCATTGATTGCGCTGCAGGGGACGGGAAGCAAGCGAGCGAAAGACCCAGCCGTAAATTCCTGAGCCTCGCCGGCCGCTTGTCGTACCAATTATCCCGGCGCTTCGCCGAGGAGCGCCTTTGCCGCATAGACAAAGGCGTTGACGAGCTGACCATCTTGCACAAGCTCGCCAATATGGCAATTAAAGGCAGCGCAAATCTTTGCAAGCTCGGTGAAATGAACCCGTCGCCGACCGGTTTCGATCCGGTGATAGGTCAGGCACGACATTCCGAGGACGGCGGCCGCAGCTTCTTGGGTGAGCCCCAGCATGCGACGCCGGCGCCGTAATGCGGATCGAATGCATACTTGCGTATCCTCACCGCCCGGCATCGCCCGCTCCTGCGGGCCCGCGCTGAACAGCCGGGCGCCGATGGCGGCACCCGAACGAGCGGCTTTGGATCGGTATCCCGAGGTGCGTGCTCTGCCCACAGTCCACATCTGAATCACATCTCCAAGGGTCAATTCTGAAAATGACAACATCATATGTGTTGAGATTTATAGCTGAATTGCAAATTATCAAATTAGTTTTGTGAGAAATTAACACAATTGGACGCATGCTTGACGATCCTCACCGGAATCCCCCACGATGCCCGACCAGCAGTGTCCCGACCGTCCCGGAGTGATCGATGGATTTCGCTCTATCCGACGCGCTCGCCGAGCTGAAGGAGCGGACCGAGCATTTCGTGCGGCACCAGATCCTGCCCTACGAAAACGACCACAGGCAGACCGCGCACGGACCCCGCGAGGAGCTGCGGCAGGAGCTCGTCGGGCTTGGTCGTGCCGCCGGCCTGCTCAGCCCGCATGTCGGCCGGGAGTGGGGAGGCCTCGGGCTCGACCATCGGGCAAAAGCGGTTGTTTTCGAGGCGGCGGGCTATTCCCCGCTCGGCTCGGTGGCGCTCAATTGCTTCGCTCCCGACGAAGCCAACATGCACTTGCTCGAAGCGGTCGCCGAGCCGCACCAAAAGGAAGAGTGGCTGCGCCCGCTCGCCGCCGGCGAGATCCGCTCGTGCTTCATGATGACCGAGCCGGCGCCTGGGGCTGGAGCCGATCCCTCGATGTTGCAGACCATCGCGCGCCGTGACGGTGGCGATTTTGTCATCGACGGCACCAAATGGCTGATCACCGGTGCGGTTGGCGCGGCGTTTGCCATCATCATGGCCAGGAACGACAGCGACGCGCTCGGACCGGCCGGCGCCACGATGTTCTTGTCGCCAATGAATGCACCGGGGATTCACATCGAACGGGTGCTCGACACCTTGGATGGGTTCATGGCCGGCGGCCATGCCATCGTCCGGCTGGACGGGCTACGGGTCCCCGAAAGTGCCGTGCTCGGGCGGGTCGGTGCAGGGTTTCGCTATGCCCAGATGCGGCTCGCCCCGGCGCGGCTGACGCATTGCATGCGCTGGCTCGGGGCCGCGCGTCGGGCCCACGACATCGCCACCGACTACGCGCGGCGGCGCACCGCCTTCGGCAAGCCCATCGGCGAGCACGAGGGTGTGGGGTTCATGCTCGCCGACAACGAGATGGACATCCACCAGAGCCGGCTGGTGATCTGGCACGCGGCCTGGGTGCTCGACCAGGACCAGCGCGGCACTTTCGAATCCAGCATGGCCAAGGTCATCTGCTCAGAGGCGATCTGGCGCGTCGTCGACCGCAGCGTGCAGATCCTGGGCGGTCTCGGCATCACCGACGACACAATCGTCGCCCGGCTCTTCCGCGAGGTCCGTCCATTCCGCATCTATGACGGTCCCTCCGAAGTGCATCGCTGGTCGATCGCCCGGCGGATATTGCGGGCGGGCGGGACGAGGGCGTGAGGGCGGCGACGCGGACGGATCGGACTGGCAGCCCCGGGCAAGTTATTTCATGCCGAATTGCCGATGATGCCGCTCGAGTCGTTCGAATTGCGCGACCACTGCGTCGCAAGGCGCAATCAACGAGCCCGCATGGTCTGGAAAAGCATTCGCCATAAAGGTCTCGACAAAGCGTGAGTCGGCAAAAGCCTCCTCGGTCCGGTCATAAGAAGCGGTGGCGATCAGGCTGTGAATCACCGCGGCGGCATGCTCGATGCGCTCGATTGGCACGGCGCAGCGATGTGCGTTGCCGAGCAGAAAACCACCGCTTTCGGCGAGCTGAGTGGAAACCGCAGCCTCGGCGACCCCGCCTCCCAAAAAGAACAGCAGGGCTGCTGTGGCCGCAACAATTGGACGCATGGAAATCTCCCAATCCAGTACGTCCCCCTCGCATGAATACCGGTATGCATCGTTCGGTGGTGGCTCGGAGTGAACGGTCAAACGCAGATTTGCCGTCCGTACCGTGTCATTTTGGTAAATTGACCCGGGCGTTGGCACCGAAGCCGGGTCGAACTCGCACCGCCGGTTGGGTCGAACCTAACCCGGAAAAGTTGAGCCTAGCTTAAGCTAGGCTCAACAATGCCATTTGTCAGGGATGCGTCAGCCGCTGCGGCCGTGATGCAATTGGCCGGAATTTTGTGCGTGTTTTTCTGCATTCTCACGAAACACCTGGTCGGCAAGCCGTTTCTGCTGGTCGGGCATCGCGTTATAGAGATTTTCGAAAGCCGGGACGAGCTTCTGCACGTGCTGGGCGTGTGCGGCCGCGATCTGCTCGTAGGATTGCATGTTCTGCAGCGCATTCATCGACTGGACCTGTTGCGAGCGCTGCATCAATACCTGGTCCATGTCGCGGGCATTCTCGCGCATCGCTTGGGCGAATTGGTCCCACTGCTGCCGCTCCGACGGGGTGATGCGCAGCTGGGCGTGCAGCTCGTTGATCCGGTTTTCGACGCGCTCCTCGGCACTTTTGCCGGCCACCGGGTGGCCAGCCATGGGCGAGGATGCGACGGCGGGTGGGGCAGCGCGCTGCGGCACCGTGGCCGGTGCCTGCGAAGACTGCGCAAACGCCACGGCGGGCAGAGAGAGCAGGGCGGCGAATGCCGCCGGAGCGAAACGGTTTGACTGGATCTTTGTCATCGTAGCGTTCCAACCTTAGATGTTACGAAGAGCCCCGGCGTTATCAGTAACCGTAGTAGACGGGCGGTGGCGGGTAGTAGTAACCGGGCGGCGCACCGTAATATACCGGTGGCGGTGCATAGTAGTAACCACCACCCGACGCGATTGCCGCGCCGACGCCGAGCCCGATCAAGCCGCCGACGATCGCGGCCCCGGCATTGTTGCCGTGGTGGTTGTGATGCTCGTGGCCGTGCCAGTCTGCCGCAGGGCTGGCGGGCGCGATCGCGAGACTTGCCACCGCGACCGCCGTAGGCAGGAAGCGTGCTCGAATAGCCATAATCGGCTCCTTCGTAAGAACCTATTGTAGCCAAACAACCCTAGTCACCGGTTGGTTCCAGCCTCACTCTGCGGCCTGATGTCGGCGTGCGGATGCCCGGCGACGGTGCTGCGGAAGTCCCAGGCGGATCGCCCGTGATCGTCAGCGTAGTCCCGGGCCCGGCTCCGAATATTAGATGACCCCCTCCCTGGCCAGCTGTTCCACATCGCTGCGCGAGCGGCCGAGCAACTCGGTCAATACCCACATATTGTCCTCGCCATAGCACGGCGCGCCGCGGTTGATGGGGCCGCCGATATAGGCTGGGGTCTTGCTCAATTTCATCGGGATCTCATAGACCGGCCAGGTGCCGATCTTGGTGCCGGTGACCTCGGTCAGCCATTTGAGATGGCGGAGCTGCGGGTCAACGTCGACGCGATCCTCGGCGTTCTGGCACACTCCCGCCGGCACACCTGCGCGCTGCAATTTCATCATACAGTCATAGCGGTCCTGCGTGCGCGTCCATGATCCGACGGCAGTGTCGAGCGCGTCCTGATGCAATAACCGGTGCTCCAATGTGGCAAAGCGGCGATCGTCGAGCCATGCCCCCTGCCCCGCCACTTGCGCCAAAGCATGCCATTCCACGTCGGTAAAGCACGCAATGGCGATCCAATGGTCCTTCCCGGCGCAGCGATAGGCACCGTGCGGTGCCGCCGGCTTATAGGGTGACTGGTTGCCGTAACGCCGCCATTCGCGCCCATTGGCCGACCAGTCGAGGATCGTGGCACCGGTCAGGAAGATGCCGGCCTCGCACTGCGAGGCGTCGATCCATTGGCCTTCGCCGGTGCGCTCGCGGTGGTAGATCGCGCCGAGTAATGCCAGCGCGTAGCCGTACGCGCCCATCCAGTCGAGATAGGAATAGCCCCAGCTCACCGGCATCGCCGGCTCGGGCAGCCCCGACATCTCCGCTTGCCCGCCAAACGCCGCGGCCACCGGCCCGACCGTCCGCACACGGCCATAGGTGCCGTGCGCGCCCATCCCCGATTGCTGGATGTAGATGATGTCCGGCCGGATCGACTTCATCACGTCGTAGCCGAGTCCCAGGCGCTGCAATACGCCGGGCGAAAAACCTTCGGCCACGACGTCGCAGATGCGGATCATGTCCTTGGCGATTTCGAGGCCCTTGGGGTGGCGGATGTTGAGCGAGATGCCGCGCTTGCCCGAATTCTTGTTAAGGAAATTGCCGCCCATATCGGGGTCCTTGACCCCGGGCAGCGGACCGGTCGCGGCGTCCCGCGCGGCGCGGCCGCCGACCGGCGCCATCCCCGCCAGCCGCGTGTCGGGATTGTCCTTCCACTCGACCTTGTAGCTCTCCGCACCCATCGCGGCGAGAAACCGGGTGCCACCGGCCGATGCGAGAAACCATGCGAAGTCGAAGATCTTGATGCCTTGCAGCGGGAACGGCTTGTTGTGCAGCGCCGAGAGGCGCGGGTTTTCGACCTGGCGCGGCTGCGCCGGCACGCTCGGCTGGCGGGCGGCTTCACCGAGCACCGCCTCGGTGTCTTCGCCGAGCAGCGGCGCGCGGCGGCCGACCTTCCAGCTCGTCTTGTTGCTGAGCCACTTGCTGGTCGGGTAAGGGAACGAGCTGCCGAGCTCGGGGTGCTCGACCTCGGTAAAGGTCTTACGCGCCCACCAATGCCCGTCGAGCACGTTCTCGTGCGGCTTGCGCAACGGCGCCCAGAGGAGGCCCGCTTCCTGAGCCTCCAGCCACGGCATGTCCTTGTAGATCCAGGCGCGCACGAAGCGCTGGACGACGTCGAGCATGTGGCTGCGCGCCTCGTCGGCGCCCGCCGTTCCTGGCACTTGCCGCGCCCGCAGGTCGACCTCGGGGGCCGGCGGCTGCAGGTCGGCCTGCGCATTGTATTTGCTCAAGAGCGGCACCAGGTTCTTCAGGTCGCGCGCGCCCATCCCCTGGGTGATAAACCAGCGCCCGTCCTTGGTGTGGCAGATGCTGGGCGAGTGGTTCGGGCCTTCGGACGCATGGCGACAGGTCAGCCGCCACAGCGGTACCCGTCGACAGACCCAATACATCAAATCCTGCTCGGGGTTCTTCGACACCGCCTCGTGGATCGCAACCGAGACGTCCTGCCCCTCGCCGCTGCGTTCGCGGTGTATCAGCGCGGCGATGATCCCGGTCGCCATCTGCTCGCCGGCGATGTGATAGGCGTGCCAGATTTGCGGCGCGATCGGCGGCGTGTCGTATTCGAAGTTCGGATCCGGGTCGTAGCCGCAATTCATCATCGGCCCGCCCAAGGCCAGATGGATCAGGTCGGAACCCTTGAAGTCCTTCCACGGCCCGTCATCGCCAAACGGCGTCATTCGCGCCGTCACCAATTGCGGAAACCGCGCGCCGAGCGCCGTTCGGTCGAGTCCGAGCGCCTCATTCAGCGCGCCGCAGCTTGCGTCAAGCAAGATATCGGCGCCGCCGAGCAGGCGGAGCAGATGCTCGCATGCGGCAGGCTTCCGCAGGTCGAGCACGACGGATTTCTTGTTGCGATTGTAGTTCCAGAAAAACAGTGAGCGCTCCGCGCCCGGCTGATCGTCCAAAAACGGGCCGATCCGGCGCGTGGCGCTGCCTTCCGGCGGCTCGATCTTGACGACCTCGGCGCCTAGCCCGGTGAGCAGCAAGCCGCAGTATTCCGCCTGTTCGTCGGCCAGTTCGATCACCCGCAGGCCGGCCAGCATGCCGGGACCGGCATTGCCCATCATTTCGCCCGGTCCGTGCAAAACCGCACCTGCCTCCGACATGCGCTTTCCTCTCAAAGCTATGTTCGTGCTGTTGCAGGCACTCTGGCATGCAAAGCAGCAGCGCGACAAGCGGTCGATGCCGACCCTTTCCGGGCTCTCTGGATCGTCGAATGCCGTGGCGGGCCAGAAGATTTTCCTGCTAATCTCGACAGCCGTGGGAGCGGCAATGTGAACGACCGTCGCACTTTGAAACCGTCGAATACAGCCCTCGCCATCGTTCCCGCGTCGGGCGAGGCGCAGCGTTGGGCGTTGGCACTTTGCATCGCTTTATTCGCTACGTTTTGCGCGGTCCTACCATTTGCCCGCGTCGCTCTGCCTCGCGTCGACGCGTTTATTCCGATTTATGACTCGACCCTAGCCCTGACTAATCTTGTGACGGCGGGTCTTCTGCTCGTCGGGTTCAGCAGATCACGACTGCGCGCTGTTCTCGTTCTGGCAAGCGGATACCTCTTTATCTCATTAATCGCGCTGCCTCACATGGCGGCCTTTCCCGAGCTGTTTTCGCGCGATGGTCTGCTCGGTGGAGGACCTCAGACCAGCGCCTGGCTCGATGCGCTGCAGCATGGAGGCTTTCCCCTATTCGTGATTTGCTACGCCCTGCTGAAGGGCCGCGAGGCCAGAAGCGTGGAGTCGCACGCGGACACAGGTGCTTATGCTGCATCGGCCGCCGCCGGGGTTGTTGTCGGTGTTTTCTTGTTGACCCTTCTCGCCACCGCAGGTCATCAACTGTTGCCACAAATTGTGAACGGCGACGCTTTCACAACCAAAATGATGATCGTAAGCGTCCCGGTTTGGCTGCTCTGTCTCGGTGCGCTCGTGATCCTCGGATCGCGGCCTCCATACTCGATACTCGATCTGTGGTTGATGGTCGTCCTCTGTGCTTGGGTGTTCGGCATTGCGCTAAGCACGGTTATTAACACGGGGCGGTTTGACATCGGCTTTTACGCCGGCCGTTTATACGGTTTGTTTGCCGCGAGCGTCGTGCCGATCGTTTTCCTCGTCGAGGCTTCCCGCGTTTACGGCCGCCTCGACGAGGCTCGCGCGATCGCGGAGCAACGCAACGCCGAGCTCGCGCGCTCGCGTGAGGAGCTCGCTCAAGCTCAACGGATCGAGGCGATCGGCCAGCTGACCGGCGGAGTCGCGCACGACTTCAACAATCTCCTGACGGTCGTCATCGGCAATCTCGAATTGATCTCGGCGGCGCGGGGCGACTCAGAGAGAATAGAGCGCCTCGCGCAAAGCGCCATGAAAGCAGCCCGGCGAGGAGAACACCTCGTCCGGCAACTCCTTACCTACGCCCGAAGGCAAATCAACCATCCCCAGACCGTTAACCTAAACCAGCTGATCACCATTATCGAAAACCTGATGCACCGGGTCATCGGGGAGCAGATCGAGATCGTCTCGCTATTGAGCCCGGTCCTCGCCCCGGTCCAAATCGATCCGGCACAATTCGAGACGGCGATACTCAACCTCGCGATCAATTCCCGGGACGCCATGGCGGGTGGCGGACGGATCACGATCGAGACCCAGAACGTCACCGTCGATCGGCAGTATGCCGCCAGCGATCCCGAGGTGACACCGGGACCTTATGTCATGATCGCGGTCAGCGATTCTGGCACCGGGATGACGCCGGCTATCATGGCGCGGGCGTTTGATCCGTTCTTCACGACCAAGGAAGCCGGCAAGGGATCCGGTCTCGGGCTTAGTCAGGTCTATGGATTCGCAAAAACCGCGGGCGGCTATGCCAAGATTTACAGCGAGCTCGGTATCGGAACGACCGTGAAGCTTTACCTGCCGCAATCGTCCAATCAGCCCACCTTGCTCGAATCCGGTGACGAGCCGGCATCATCGCAGTCGAGCGCCGGCCGCGGAACGATTCTGGTGGTGGAAGACGATGAGGACTTGCTTGCGGTCACCGCCGAAAGTCTGAGAGACCTGGGCTACCAAGTCGTGACCGCAGTCAACGCCGCGCAAGCGCTGGAGATATTGAGCGGTGATCAGCCGATCCACCTGTTGTTCTCGGACGTGATCATCCCCGGAGGCACCAATGGCGCGCAGCTCGCCGTCAGGGCACGACGCGTCCGGCCACAGCTCAAGGTGCTGCTGACCTCCGGGTACACCGCGGCCGCTCTCAGCCTCGAGCACGGGCTGCCGGATGATCTCAACGTCGTTGGCAAGCCGTATCAGCGCGATGAGCTGGCACGGAAACTGAGACTGGCGATCGCCGGATAGAACGGTGCCAAACGGGGCCAAGCTGCTGCTTAGGCCCAGACCGATGACTGCTGTCTGCTCCCCATCGTCGCCCCCGCGAAGGCGGGGCCCCAGGTGCCGCAGGCATGGTTCTTTCCCTGCGTGCCCGCTTTCGCGGGCATGACGGAACAGGGCGGGATCAAAATGTCCGGTTGGGGCCATTAGCCTGCGTCCCAGAGCGCACGGATCTGGCGGCGCTGGCGCGCATCGGGGAGTCTGCCGAACCCGGCGGCAAGAGCGTCCGTGATGTGCTCGGGATTGCCGGTCGCCGGGATCACGCAGGTGACCGCGGGCTCGGTGAGGATGTATTTGAGGAACAGCTGCGCCCAGCTGGCGCAGTCGAATTCGGCTGCCCAGCCAGGGAGCGCCCGCCCACGCACCCGGCGAAACATATCGCCGCGTTCGAGCGGCTGGTTGGCAATGACCGCCGCGCCTTGAGGCGCGGCCACCTGTAGCAATTCGCTCTCGGCTGCGCGCGTTGCCAGCGAATAGCCGAGCTGGACGAGTCGATGCCGGGCTCGCGGGCGAGGATATGCGCGAGTTCCGGCAATGCTCCAGTAGTGTAATGGGTGATGCCGATATAACGGATCGAGCCTTCTTCCTTCATCCGCTTGAGACTTGCGAGATGCGTGCGCCAGTCGACCAGATTGTGGATCTGCATCAGGTCGATGATGTCGACCCGCAACAGCTTGGCGGATCGCCGTATCTGCTCGGCCCCGCGCTCGCGACCCGTCGTCCATACCTTGGTCGCAAGAAAGGCACGCGGACGCGCCGCGAGCCGACAGGTCGCCGGTCACCATCTCGGCCCGGCCATACATCGGCGAGCTGTCGATAATCCGTCCACCGGCATCGACAAACAGGCGCAAGACCTCGCGCAACGGCCGCCACGCCGCCTCGTCCGTCCCTACATCAAAAGCTCGCCACGTGCCGAGGCCGATGACCGGCACGTCCTCACCGGTCGACGGGATCGGCCGCGTCAGCATCAGCGCGGCGTCGATTTAATCAACGTCTCGATGCCCCCTCCCCCGGTGCACCACCGGCGCCGAATTCCTGAATAAGAGCGTCGCGCACGGTTTCGAGATCGAGCCCGTGCTCGGCGATTAGCGGGCTCGTCTCGACGATGATGTCGTCGATGTCGCCGATCAGCTTGAGCCGCTTATAGAGATCCTCGCTCTTCAGACCCAGCCCCTCGCCGAGGATCTCCATAAAGTTGACGACCTCGAAGCTGCGCCCGTCGCCGACATCGCACAGCTCGCGGTGACAAGCGTGGTAGATCGTCGCCAACGTCGTCACCCCGGCATCGGCGACCGCGGCGAGCTCGCGCTGGACCAGCTCGCGCTTGAAGGCGGGCAATACCGCAAGACTGTTGGCCTGGGTCCCGACGCGCGGCACATCGATCTCAATGAGCTCAACACCGGGGATGATCGAAAGGAGCTTGCGCACTGCCGCCTGCACCGCCGGCAATACCGGCCGCTCGTGCAGGGCCACCCGCTTGTCGACGCGCTGTTTCATCAGCGGAGCGAGCGCCTCGGCATGGTCGGCGAGAAACACCAGAAACGGGTTCAGGTCGAACGGCCGCGCGCCAAATCGCTGCTCGTAGCTCGGCAGGGCGACTTCGCCGATCTGTACCTGGCAGCTCGGGCACCACGACAGTACGGTCGAGGTGCCGGCCGCGGCGAGCCCGTCGATCGTCGCATAGCCGACCCGCGCGGTGTTGGCAAAATCGCCCTCACGAAACTGGTAGACGCCGCAGCATTGCCCGGGCCCGCCCATGACCTCGTAATCGACGCCGAGGAGGTCGAGCGTGTCGAGGCACAAGAGTGCTATGTGCGGGGTCTTCAGGATGTTGCAGCCGGTGTAGAAGACGACATCGGGCACGCTCTGGCGCGGTGGCGCTGCTTGCCCTCGGACGCGGGCGAGGGTCTCGGACGGCAATTGCAGCCGCGACAGGATCCGCACCCGGCGGCTCATTGTCTGAAAACCTTGCCGCCAGCGGGTGTTGAGCGGCTTGTCGCCGGCTTGCGCCCGGGCGAAGCCGCGGGCGAGCTGCACCATGAAACGCGTGTTGATGCCCTCGGGGCAGGCCGGGATGCAGTTGCCGCTGCCGCTGCATACGGACGCCCAGCGCACCGCATCGGCCTTCCCCGAACCGCCGGTGATCAAATCGACGATGCCGGCGGTGGTCTCGGCCGCATCGGCTTCCTTGAGCCCGGCCGGCGCCACCATCGGGCAGGCGCGAAAGCAGGCGCCGCAGCGCGTGCAGGCATCGGCGATCGCCTCGCCCCGGGCCCTGAAATCCACGAGATACCCGGCCGTTTCAGCGCTGTTGCTCATGCCGTCACCAAGCTTGGCGTTGCTGGGCTCAGGTTACCGCAAGGCGTCTACATGAGCAAAGCCGAACCGAACGCGAAGTCGCGGCATTGCCGTTGTCCTGGACCGGGGAAAGCAATGATCATCATCCGCAACGACAGGAAATCGGGAGATTCGGTTGAACCAACGGCTCACAGGCTATTCGGTCGATGCGATGCGGATTTTTTGTCGCCGCGCGTTGCGCGCGTGCATGACCCGAACGGGCGCCGCGCCAAGATTATTACTGCTCTGCACTCTAGCTTTTTACTTTGCCCTCTATGGCGTCTTGGCGGCGAGACCTGCGACCGCCGTCGAGCCTTCCAACAACGAGCTGTCGATTACCGTTTACCCGGTGATCACCGTAGTCGAAAAGGAGAACGGGGCCGCTTGCGGCCCCAGCGCCGATCTTCGCCGAATCATCGTCAATCGAGGCGCGTGCGGCGCCGGCATACCAACGGGAGGGATCGTGACAGTTACTTTGCCGGAGGCACAGCATTGCCGGTATTCGGCGGTTCGGATTTATCTCTTCAGCGTCGATTTGACCGAATTCGAGACGCGCATCCCCGCAGCTGACCGCACGGTCCCCGACGGCGCCACCTGGAACCCGCCTTTGTGTCCGAACAACGCCTGCTGGACCGGGACCGCCGCCGCCCAATACCCGGTCGATGCGGCGGCTCAGCTGTTCGAACACACGATGATTTCGCAAAATCCGGCGACCGGCAGCGCCTTCCCAAACCCGAACAATCCCAATGGCATTCCGTTGGTCGATATCGACCTGTCCCTTTGTCGACAGTGTGTATCCGCCGGTCGCGGTCAATCTCGACGATGACGGTGCCACCGCCTATATGGGCGCAACCCTGCCCTATGCGGAATTCAATCAGCGCACGCAGGCGTTTCTCGCCCTTACCGATCCCCTCAACAATCCGGTCTGGTCGCAATACGCTGCTTACACCACGGCGAATTGGCCGCACAATGTGTTCAACGATCTCGTAGAGGATACTGCGTAAGTCATCGGTCGCGACATCGTCGGCGACATCAGGATTATTCCGCCCAACATCGATCCGCCGGCTTCGGCGCTGTACGCACCGCCTTTACACCGGGCCAAAGCAATGCTCTGCCGTCCCGATATGTTCCAACCTGTCGGGGGACTGCCGCCCCACACCAAACGGGACCCTGCTCGCCTGCTGCGGCGTGCCGTTTCCCTATTTGATCTCGAACACGACAAAGAAAATGGGCGCGGTCGACAATCCATCGGTCGATGACCTCGTCGCCCGTTGGACCAAGTGGGTCAGAACCAACCCATGCACCAATCTCACCATCGTCGACGGCGGGCCCAGCACCAACCAGGCCTTTAACAAGGCCGGGTTTTTGCCGCGCCTTCCGGCAGTCGGTCATCTCTGCTTGGAATAATTTCTAGAACTCGCCAAACCAGGTCGAGGAAGACGGCAAGCCGATCCCTTTCACTGGCTGTATCAACTATTCCGAATTGCCCGCGATCAGTGCACGGCGGCCGCCATCATGGCTTTAAGAGTGCGGACAAAGGGGTCTTGAACGAGACCGTGCAAGCGCTAATGCGCAGCGTGCCATACGGGCGATCGGCCACACCCGCTGGCCATTCGACAAATTCATCCTGAATTGGGCGCCCTACAACAGCGTGTCCAACCTCTTTCCGCATACCCGCCTGGTGCACGAGGCGACCGACGGGCTCGACGCGCCCGGGGCCTATGCGTTTTCGATCGACGACCGGTTTGGCAATTTCCGGGAGCGCGGCTCCGGTTTTCTGTTCGATGTCGGAGGCTCGACAAAATTGCTGAACCAGGACCCCTATGATTTCTAAGAGCAATTTCGCGTCGCCTTTGCCGCTGGGTGGGGCCATGCCACAGTGTGCGGCCGTCCACTAGCGATCCCCAACCAATTGGGGAACAACGGGCCGATCTCGTTTAGGCAGAACGGGTTCGTCAAGCCACCTGCGATCTCGTCTTTTAGAAGACTGCTGCCGAAACCGGGCCGACGGCCCAATTTGCCAAATTCCGTGTCGGCGAGACCTCAAAGCAGGTGACCGATCTCTACACCGGGCTGACAGAAACGGTGACTGAGCTGACCTATGATCAGGCTTATTGCGTGGCCAACTCGTCGCCGGCTCTGGTCGGTCCGCCACCAACTCCAAGATTGTGCCGACCTTGGTCGGTACCGGCATGGGTCCGGGCGAGGCGTGTGTCAGCCTGTCCGACGCCGAGAAGCCCTGGTGACCTTGACGCTACCGCCACCTCCGATCGGATTGCACAGGCGGCGGTGAGGCCTATTGTTTGGCCGCATGCTGGGTAGTTGGGTGGGGCATTGGCACTGCTTCGCCAAAGAACCCTTATAGATCTTGCAGGATCCCTGCATCAGCGCGGCGATCATTTCGCCGGCCAGTAGTGCAGCGCCGCAAACAGTACCGTCGGCGGCGATGGTCAGCGATCCGAGCCAGATCTTCAGCCGCTGCTCGAGGTCGGGCAGATCGGTCTTGGTTACCACGTTGTCGTGATGGTGTGGTAAATCTTGGTCGCGGCCGCTTCGCTTTCGATGCCGACACCCTCGAAGGCCCGGGTCAAGGTCAGCCGATCAGTCATGCCATCCTCCCGCCTCGGCCTGCTGCGCCAGGATATTGGTAGCCGACTGGTGTCATTCGAGGTTCAGACTGGGGCGCGGTCTGGGCGCGCACCTCGCAGCGCGTGTTGCTTACGATCAGGTCGAGCGCGACTGTGAGACGTTCCGCGCCGCGGTGCGACGGCGGGAAATCAAGACTGAGACGAACGGTTCGCTGGTCGAGACGACGATCGCCTGAATAAGTCAGGCGAGCAAGACCGAGCAGACCGCAAACAAAAAAGAGAGCGGAAGGTTTGGAACAGGCGCGCAACGGCGGATCCAATACGTCCTGCCTGATAGTGCACCCAACGCTCAAAGTTGGAAGAACGCGACTCGGATGTGCGCTCGTAAACGGCTCCGAGCCGCCCTGCAACCCGTTTCGACGCGAAATTATCGGGCCGAGTAAAGCTCGCAGCTGGTCCAACGGAAAGTGCTCGAACAGCCAATCGCGCGCCGCACCTGCTGCTTCGGTCGCGAAGCCCTGGCGCCAAAAGGGTCGGTCGAGCCAATTGATGATTTCCGGTTCCGGTCAGTCGAGCGGTTGGAAAATGCCGACGGCACCGATAAAAGCGCTGCGGTCGATTTTTTCGCAGGCCCACACGCCATAGCCGCGCACCGCCCACTGGCCAAGGAACCTGAGCACAATCGGCCAAACCTCGACTGGAGTAGACGTGCGCCCGGTTCCCAGAAAGCGCACCACCTCCGGGTTAGCCCGCATCGCGGCATACGCATCGAGATCGGCGGCGCGAAAGGCGCGGAGCATAAGCCGATCGATTGTCAGCGTCGGAATTTCAAATGTTGTCATCTTCTCGTTTCAGAACTTAAGGCCGGTGGGCGAAACTCGGTGGTTTTGCGGTGGACAAGGCTGTGGCTTCAATGAGATGAAGGCGCGCTCTTTTTTTGATGCCGACCGCTCGGCAGGCAACCATCCGCTGCCGGATGTGGTCTAGGCTTTAGCCGCCAATGCCTTCACTCGTTCCACGAGATCGGGGTCGCGAAGAACGGTCTGCGGCTTGAGGAGGTGCAGTACCTCAAATAACAGCTTGTGGACAGCGGCGTCATGGGCGGCAAAGAGGTCCAATCCCTCACCAAACTCGAGCCTCTGCCGCAGATCCTCTGGACGTCGCCCCTCTTTCCTGGGGTGAGCGAGGTCGGGGACCACGGCTAGTGCCCAGGGCGTCTCGATCAGGCTCGCAGCCTCGGCGAAAAAGGCCGGAGCGAGCACTGCAAGTGGGTCGGTCTCCTCGGCCTGCCTGAGGAGTAGCTCGTGAAGCAGACACGCCTCTTGCGCAGCCACGCTCATGCCTTGGCCATACACCGGATTGAAGCGGCATATCGCATCGCCGAGCGGCAGCAGCCCGCGTGGGAATTTCTCGAGAAGGTCGAAATATCGGTGTACGCTCGCCGGAAAGCCGAAGCGGGCAATCTCGCCGAGCTGCTCAGCCTTTTTTCATCGCATCATAGATGGTCGGGGTGCGGAGCTGTCTCGCATAGGTCAGAAATCCATCCCGTTCCGCGGGCGGTAGGTCCCCATGGCGTCCTACCAGAGTCACGATCCAGCGGTTCCGCTCCAATGGCAGCATTATGGCGGCGAGGCCTCCCCGGGCCGGCGAGTCGAATGTCATGACGCCTGTCCAGTCGGCACGCGCATCGTGGGGATTGCGAAGAGGGCCGAAGCATAGGCGATGTCGACCCCGATGACGGCCTCCTCGGGCGCCGGCTAGCCGATTGATTGAAGAAATCCCAGTGAAAGATTGCCTCGTCCCGGGCTTCGACAACCAGGTCGGCCGGGAGCGTCTCGCTCCTCCTATCGCTATTCTCGAAACGGATTGCCGATACCGCGTTGCCGTCGGGCGAGGGCACGAGTTCCCGAGCGCGGCATTGAGCACGGATCGTGATGTTTTTGTATCGTTTCGCGCGCTGCCGAACCGTGAGCTCGATCAGCGGTCGGGACATGGCGTAGCCGATCCAACCCAGATCGCGCTGCGGAAAGGGGTCAAACCCGGGTGTCTCGAGACGGGCATCGAGACCAACCCTCACCGGCACCGCCCCGACTCCAGCTAGGTCCTGCTCGAAGCCGGGGAAGGGCTCGCCCAGCGCCCGCTGGGCCGCCGGGAGGAGAGCATGCGTCTGCCTCGACTAAGGTGTTCCGATTCGGGGGGGTGCATCCGCCGGAAGAGCGTCGCGCTCCAGCACGGCGACATGTTCGAAGTAGTCGGCGACAGCACGCGCCGCAGACAGGCCGGCTATCCCGGCGCCAACGACGACTGCTTGCCGACAGATCAGTGTGGAAGCCATCACTGCCTCTCATCGCTTTGTCGCGGTGCAAGAGGGAGGCATAATTCGCTCAGCCAACCCAGGGTGTGAAGCGCATCACACTTGGAGCGCGCCGGCGGAGCGGCGGAATTGGGTGAATTGATCTCGATGGGAAGCTGACAGCGAGAACATCAGTAAATTGGAGCAACAAGTATGAGCGACCTTAACCAACCCGATCCGAGTGGGCGCTATTGGCGCTATCAAACCGTGCGCGTCATTTATCGCGAATATCCGGATGATCTCGAACTCGTCGTCATCGAGGTCTACATCGATCGCGCCGACGGCTCGCTCTGCGCGTGGAGTGCCGAGCCTGTCGGCAAACGCCCGAGCGGCGAAACTATCGAGGAGCTGATCGAAGACCTGACCCGGATGCTGCGGGACGCGCGGGAGTGGAAGCCTGTCGACTTCGACGACCTGCGCGTCGGCATGCGGTTCGAACGGGCCGAGGTCGAGGACACCGCAAGGCGTGGCTTCGGGCGAATGACCGGCCAATCACACGAATGAGCTAAAGCGTCACTGTCAAAGCCCCGGCCGAGGAACCACTAATCCGCCTTTGCTTGTTCTCACCTCGGCCCTCCGCCCGTCGCCTGCCCAGGCATCACAAATGCTGCTCCACGAGCCAAGCGGCCACCGCGTCGGTCAGCGCCTGCGTGTTGTCGGTGAACTGATGGCCTTCCCTGCTCGGCGGACGATGATTGGGCAGCAGCACATACTTGATGCTCGGGACGAGCGATCCCTCTTCACGCGCGGCGCTGAGCAGCATGTAGGGCTCGAACGGCAGGACTAGCCCATCGGCCTGGTCGCGCAGTATCAGGATCGGATGGGGAATGCGGGAAACCCAGTAGGTCCCGTCGCCCGCGCTCGTCCGCTCGTCACGATAAGTAAGGAAATGCTGGGCCGTCAGTGGCGTTTCGAATCAGCCAAGCCAGCGCATCTTGATTGGTAGGATTTGGTCGGGCTTGCCGGCTTCCAGCGCGCTGAGCGATGCACCCACCAGCGCTTTGTAGTTCTGCTCGTTCTGAATGAAGATGTGCCGTGACTTCCACGGCAGTTCCCGAACGCGCCGGTCAGAATGACAGCCTTGATCGTCGGGTCCCAGTCGATGGCGGCATAGAACTGGACCTGTACCGTCCCGAGGCTGTGGCCCTGCAGCACAATGGATTTGTAGCCGAGCGCCTTTGCGGTTGTGATCGCAGCCTCGATGTCACGACACACGTCAAAAAAGTTGTCGGTGTTCACGTACTAATCGTGCTGTCGCGTGCTGATGCCGAGGGCCGCGTATTCTTTGGCTGACATGGCTTCTGCGGGCGCCCGCAGCGGCAGCGAGGCGAGATTGCCGCCGCTGCCGTGCACCTGCACGATCATCGTTGCATCAGCCGGCGGCTTGTTCTCCGGTTCCCACAGCGCTGCCTGAACCTTGAAGCCATCGATCGCCTTGATCGATAGAAACTGCAATTCGGCACCCCGCAGCGCCCGCATGCTGTGGGGAAGACCGGCCGGGCGCGGGATAATCTCGTATTCGATGCTAGCGGCGACCTGTGCTGCCCCGATGGGACGCAAAACTGAAGTCACAGTACCTCCGATCGGCAGGGACGGGACTGCCATTTGCCAGAGGGCTATCTCCGAGGCTCTCGACCGCTGCGGAATCGGGCTCGGCAGG
>Ga0306920_100003660_pt1 | contig 19544 bp, 17 predicted proteins | sample flu12Cox44000170_FD_204666 | JGI IMG/M metagenome (GOLD analysis project Ga0306920, IMG submission 204666) | Lab enrichment of tropical soil microbial communities from Luquillo Experimental Forest, Puerto Rico - flux4day.12C.oxic.44.000.170 (v2)... | ecosystem: Environmental > Terrestrial >... | reverse complement strand
GAGGTGCACCCTGCCGCGCCACCGTGCGCTATATCGGCCATTCTAGGCGATAGCTGATGTCTCACGTATTTCTCAGCCATTCGAGCGAAGCGTAATCCGCCTTCTCAGATTAAGCGGTGGGTTACGGCTGCGCCTAACCCGCCCTACAACAGATAAGGATCAATTCATGACGAGCGCGCTGTTTTCTCCCATTCGACTTTCCTCGCTCGAGCTCGCCAACCGGATCGTCGTCTCGCCGATGTGCCAGTACAGCGCCGACGACGGGGTCGCCAACGATTGGCATCTCAATCACCTCGGCACGCTCTCGCAGTCGGGCGCGGCGCTCCTCGTGGTGGAGGCGACCGGCGTGGAGCGCCGCGGCCGCATCACGCATGGCTGCCTTGGGCTCTATTCCGATGATTGCGAGGCGGCGCTCGCGCGCGTCCTGGCCTATTGCCGCCGCTTCGGCAGCGCCAAGCTGGCCATTCAGCTCGCCCATGCCGGCCGCAAGGCCTCCGCCACGCGCCCGTGGGAAGGCGCCCAGCCGCTCAAGCCCGGGGAGGACCCCTGGGAGACCATTGCTCCCTCCGCCATTCCCTTCGGACCGGGCTGGCATGTGCCGCGGGAAATGTCGGCTGCCGATATGACGCACGTGCGCGAAAGCTTCGTAGCGGCTGCGCGGCGCGCGGTGCGCGCCGGGATCGATATGATCGAGCTTCACGGCGCGCACGGCTATCTCCTGCACAGCTTCCTCTCCCCGATCTCGAACAAGCGCACCGATGCCTATGGCGGCTCGCCGCAGGCGCGCATGCGCTTTCCGCTCGAAGTGGCGCAAGCGGTGCGGGCCGCCATTCCAAAAGGCATGCCGTTGGGCGCGCGCATCACCGGCAGCGACTGGATCGAAGGCGGGCTCACGCCAAAGGATGCGGTCGTGTTTGCCCGCGCGCTCAAGGACGCAGGCCTCGACTTTGTCTGCATCTCCTCGGGCGGCGCGAGCGCCGACGCGCGCCCGAACATGGTGGCAAATATGAATGTCCCCTTTGCGGAGGAGGTCAAACGCGAGGCCGGAATCGCAACGCGCGTGGTGGGGCTCATCGCCACGCCCAAGCGTGCCGAAGCAATCGTCGGCGAGGGCAAAGCCGACATGGTGGCGCTGGCGCGCGCCATGCTCGACAATCCCCATTGGGGCTGGCACGCCGCCAAGGTGCTCGGCGCCGAAGTGGCGCGCCCCAAGCAATACGCGCGCGCCGCCCCCAATCTGTGGCCGGGCGCCATGTTCGCGGATTAGAGCATGATCCCGAAGCCCCCACCCTTTATCCCTCCCCCGCTTGCAGGGGAGGGATAAAGGGTGGGGGCTTTTTCGGAAAAAGATCATGCTCAAACAAAAAGTTAGAGCGAGATGATGATTCGAAGAAAAATCATCCCGCTTTAGCTCTTCGTTCCACAACGCGTCGAGCCCGAAATCCAGTCGCCATAGCGGCCGCAGAGCCGAAAAATTTTCTCCCACCCCAAAAGTGAGACACAAAAACAGGAAAGGGACACCTATTCGTTGAGGAGGTCGCCCAGCCCGATTTCCACCAGCCGCTTCAGATCCTCCGGACGATCCGAGTCCCAGACCGTCACCGGCTCCTCCCACGCGAGGCCCAGTTCCTTCAAATGCCGGCGTGTTTGCCCGAGCACGCGCGCCGTGCCCCAATCGACGCCCTCGAAAACGCCGGCGTGCGGACTGCGCATGCCGATCAGTCCATAGCCGCCGTCCTCGGCCGGAAAGATCACCGCATCGAGACCGCGGCGCAGAATGTCTGCCGCTTTGGACAAATGCGCTGCCGTGATGCCGGGACAATCGGTCCCGATGACGAGGAGGGGCCCATTCGCCGCCGCGATCGCGTCATGCATGCGCACGCCGAGGTCGCCTTCACGCTGGCGTTGCAGCGCAACGCCGTAGCGGCCCGCAAGCGCCGCAAAGTGCGGATGGCCTGCATCGGGTGTTGCCCAGAGCGTCACGGCCCCGGGGGCTGCCCGTGAGGCCGTCTGCACGGCGCGTTCGATCAAACGCGCGGCAAGCAAAGCCGCGCGCTCCGCGCCGAGGATCGGGATGAGTCGCGTCTTGGCAAAACCCGCGACCGGGGCTCGCGCCAGGATCGCAATCGGCACTAGCTCATTCATAGCCGTAGCGTTGCGCGAGCTTGTTTGCATCGGCGCCGCAGAAATAGGCGAGCCGCAGGCCCCACATCAGAACGACGGTGGAGAGAACCCCGTTGTTCTCCCAACGCCGGCCGGAGGTGACCGCGCGCTCGCGCAGGCAGAGCGGCGCCCCGATGCGCTTGAGCCGCTTGGAGAGCGCGATGTCTTCCATCAGAGCGATCGGCGGGAATCCTCCCGCCGCCTGGAATGCATCGCGCCGCACGAAAATCGCCTGGTCGCCGGTTGCGATGCCGGTCATGCGCGAGCGCATGTTCATGAAGAAAGCGATGATCGGGAGAAGCGGATGCGTGCCCTCGATGTCCACGTCGAAACGGCCCCAGGCGCGTCCGCTGCGGGCAAGCTCGTTGAGCACGACGTGCTCGGCGGCGGAGGGCAGCCTCGTATCGGCGTGCAGAAACAGCAGCACGTCGCCCGCGGCTTTCTCGGCGCCTGCGTTCATTTGCACGGCTCGCCCGCGCGGGGCGGAGATCACGGAATCGGCACGCATACGCGCGCGCTGCACCGTTGCGTCGCGGCTGCCGCCATCCACAACGATGACCTCGACGCCGAGCGCTCGCAATTCGGCAAGACCGTCGAGCGCTGCGGCAATCCCTTCGCCCTCATCGAGCACGGGAATGATGATGGAGAGCCGCATGTCAGATGTCAGAGATCAGATGTCAGAGATCAGACCCATCTGACATCTGACATCTGTCATCTGACATCTGACATCTGTCTGTCATCTGACATCCGCAAGCGCGGTGCCGTCAGCCATGCCGATGCGGCCGAAGCCCGGCAGTTTTATGCCGGGGTGGCGCAGATCGAGCCCGGCAACCAGTCCCATGAAATTGAATTCGACGCCTTCGACCCAGCCGACCTTCAAGCCGAGCAGGCCCCACAACGAAGCTTCAATCCCGGTCCTGCTGTCGGTCATCCCGACATAGGGACGGGCACGAAAATCTTTTCCCATGGCGTTCGGCGGGAGCGTCGCCTCGAGCTCGGGCACCGCGCGCAGGACGCTTGCAGTGAACGTATTGCTGTTCGGTCCCGGCCAGAGTCGGTAGTCGCCGAAATTGTTGTAGCTGTAATCGGCGATGGCATCCTTGACCTTCGGAATGAGGGCCGCGGCCGCGGCCCCGCGCACGTCCACCAGCACGCGCGGAGTGTCGCCGTACCAGCGTCCATCGGGCGCCCAGCCATTGTTGCGCACGGGTTGCCCCCAGCCGACCACATCGTAGCGGCTCCAGGCGGCTGCGTTCTCCGGCTTGAAAACGACCCAGCTGTGGATTGCGAAGATGCCCTTCCAGCGGCCGGTGTGGCCGGTGAATATCAGGAAGCGCGCGTCGCGATCCGCGTTTGCCGGCGGCAGCATTCCCACGCTTGACCAGTCGGCATCGCGGTAGGTCGCGGGATGGTCCTTGCTGGCATAGAACAGCGCGTGCAGCGCTAGAGGAAAAATGAAGAAGGCGAGGATGAGCGTGAGCACTTTTCGAACTGGGTGGCGCATTGAGCTTATGAACGTAAACTTTCAGCCGGGAATATGGCGCTTCCCGCAGTGGCCGCACAATGGCGCCGCGTCACGGTGGCACATTAAAACGCCGTAAGGACGTCATCGTACCCGGTTTCCGCTCAGTGCGACGTTGGCATATTGCTCGGCGCCCGCCTTGAGGAGATCGCCGGTGATGGGGCTTGCGCCCGCCATTCCGACCACAGCGCCGCGCGGTGTTTCCGCGATTACGTTATTCGCGATCAGGGCGGTGCCCGCGCCGGGCGCGACCGAAACGGCAATCCCGATATAGGCCCCGCGCACCACGTTTCCGGTGACTGCGACGTCGCGAAGATAACGTCCCCATCCCACCAGGACGCCGGCGGCGGGCGCGTTCTCGACGACATTGCCGGTGACCGCACTATCGGCCTCGACCGAAATGCCGACGCCGGCCGCATCTGCGGGATCTGTGCCCGCCGGCCGGCGCGGAAACAGATTGCGAATGAGATTACCCTGCACAACGGCGAGGCGGCCGCCCTCGTTAAAATTGGTGACCGAAATGCCAATTGCAGCACCGTCAACCGAATTGTTGGCGATGACTGCGCCTTCAAAGCCAAACTCGGCATAGAGCGCCACTTCGCGCGCATCATTTATGCTGTTGCCCTCGATGTGCAGGTTCGAGGCGGCATTGCCGCGCACCGCCGAGAAAGCGCAATTGCTGATGCGGTTGCCGCGCACGATCACGTTTGCCGCACGAAAAATATTGATGCCATTGCCGTATTGGCCCGAGCCGCCGGAACGGTTGGCGATATTTTCGATGCGGTTGTCGACGACGATGGTGCCGTCATCGCCGTTCGCAGAGCGCCAGACCTGGATGCCGTTGTTGCCGGCGCGATCGATCCGGTTGCGCGCAATCAGGAGGCCGTTCGCGTCGAGAACGTGAATTGCAGCGTCGGAGATGTTGCTGAACGTCGTGCTCACCACCTCGCCGCCGACCGCGACACAGACTAGCCCGCTGCCCACGGAATTCCTGATTTCGCAGTCGGCGATGCGCACGGCCGCACAGGTTTCGAGCTGCACCAGGCCGCGACGTTCCGGCAGCGCGCCGCCGCCGCCGTCGAAGACGAGACCCGCGAGCGTGATGTGGTCCGCCGTCGCTGATGAAACGAGCGATGGCCCTTGCGTCAGCAAAAGCCTCGTTGCCCCGCGCGTGCCCACGACGTGCGCGCCCGGAGGCAATTTGAGATCTCCAGCGCGGTAGATGCCGGGCGGCAGTGCAAGCGGGCTGCGCGTTCGGGCGGTCTCATCGATTGCGCGTTGCAGCACCCGCGTCTGATCGTCCGGGCTGCCGGGACGTGCTCCGAAGCGGGTCACGTCGATGCCAGGGAGCGCCGCTGGCGAAGGGGGCGGTGCCGCTTGCGCCGGTCGCGCCGTTGCAACCGGGCTTGCGAGTGCCGCAAGCGCGACAAATTGGCGGCGGTCGAGGTGCATGCGTGAGCTCCCGCGCGTTGGCGTACAAAATTGGGGCCAACGTGCCCGAGGCGAATACCAATCGCCTGATGAAATGCGCTTAATGTTAACGCGCCGTGAAGCCGACTTAACCGAAGGAGCGCGCGGAGTTGATTGCCGCGCGCACAATCGCTTCGCCGGCCACGATGAGATTATCGAACGTCAATCGCGTCCGGCGCGGGTGATGAAGCTGCTCACGGTGGACTGGCGGGACGTGAATGAAGGCGACAATGCGCGGCGTGCCGCGTTTGGCCCATTCCGCCGCGCGCCAGCACAGATAATTGCAGAGATAACGGCCGGCATCATGCGAGAGCGCAGCCGGCAGCCCGGCTGACCTCGCCGCCGTGAGCAGCCGCTGCACCGGCGCTCGCAGAGGCAATGTCGCGGGTCCACCTGCCGCAATCATTGATGCAGCCGGCAGCCTGCCCGCAGCGTCGGGGATGGTGCGGGCGAGCGCGTTGCGCGCCCGCGTCTCGATGCGCATGTGCCTGGTCCGTCCGGCAAGGCCAAACATGATCAGGACATCGGGCCGCACGCCTGCGATGAGCTCCGGCAAATCCCGATCGACGGCTTCGTAGCTCACGCGGAACACGTGCGACATGCGATGCACATTGGACGCGGGCGAAAGGCGCCGCCGGGTGAGCTCGGGCGCCAAAATCTCCGTGGGATTGAAGGGAGCCCCGGGAAACGGGCCGAAGCCGGTAATGAGGACCGTGATCGACATGGGCTTCAAATCAGATTTTGAGCTTTGCGGCGATCTCCTCGACCGCGACCGCTGCCGACATCCGTCCCTCGGCAACGGCCGCTTCGAGTTTCGGCAGCTCCTGCTTGAGCACAGGATCCGATCGCAGCCGCGAGACCATTCGCTCCTCCAGCATCGCCCACATCCACTTGAGCTGCTGCTCGCGCCTGCGCGCTTCGAGCTCGCCTGCCTCGCTCATACGCCGGCGATGGTCGACAATGGTGTCCCAAAGCTCGGGGATGCCGGCACCGGTCAATGCCGAATAAGTCACAACCGGCGGCGACCAATGCTGCGAGCGAGGCGCAAGAATATTGAGCGCCGCGCGATACTCTGCGGCGGCCGCCAGCGCGCGCCCGACATTGTCGCCGTCCGCCTTGTTGACGGCGATCATATCGGCAAGCTCGACCACGCCTTTCTTGAGCCCTTGCAGCTCGTCGCCGGCGCCCGGCAGCATCAGCACCAAAAAGAAGTCGGTCATATCGGCGACCACCGCCTCGGATTGGCCCGCGCCCATGGTTTCGACCAGCACAGTGTCATAGCCGGCCGCCTCGAGGATGAGCATGCATTCACGCGTCTTCGCGGCGACGCCACCCAAGGTGCCGGAAGAAGGAGAAGGGCGCACGAATGCATTGGCGTCGCTGGCAAGGCGGCTCATGCGCGTTTTGTCCCCGAGAATCGAACCGCCGCTGCGCGCGGATGAAGGGTCGACCGCCAGCACCGCAACGCGCTGCCCGCGGCCGGTGAGTCGCGTGCCGAGCGCTTCGATGGTGGTCGACTTTCCGACACCGGGCGCCCCGGTAATGCCGACCCGCATGGCCTTGCCGGTCAACGGCAACAATTCCTGCACAAGCCGGCGGGCGACGGCCTGGTGATCGACCCGGCGGCTCTCAACGAGCGTAATGGCGCGCGCAATGACGGCGCGCTCGCGCGCGCGAATGCCGGCCATGAGATCGGCAATATTGGGCGGCGCAGGCTGGGGAGGCGACATGTGGAGCGGATATTTTCTATGAATTTCAGCGATCTACTGGAATCTCAAGCAGGCCGTCCGCAATCACTCATAAGCGGTAAAGTTCCTTCTCGCGGCCACAAATGCGGGCCTATTATAGCGCGCGATGCGGCCTGGGAGGGATGGATGGGGCGACAAGCAACGGCCGCTCGGGCGAATTCCCCATTAGCGATTCTTGCCTTCGCAGCGCCACTTCTGCTCGGCGCAGCCGCCGACGCCGCCCGCGCAGCCGACCTCATCTGGGAAGTCGAGAACCCCTTCCGGTTTTTCAAGCCGAGCCGATCGTTTGCGCTGCACGAGGCTGCATTCCACGCAGCACGCGGCGATGCGTCGCGACCACTACCCGCGGATATCATTTGGCGCACCGAACGGGCACTCAATGATCCCGACTGCAAGGACAGCTCCACGCCTGATCGCTGCGCGGCAACGGCAGGCAAACGCTACCAGCAAAGCCGGCTCGGCTGGGCGTCACAGACGCTCGCAGAAACCTGCTACGAGACGAGCGGCTCGCCGCGGCGATACTCGCCCACGTGCGAGCGCAAATATTCATGGGGGACGGCACGGGAAGATTACGTCCTCCCCGATGCTCATACCGTCGTCATTCGAATAGCGCCGGAGCTGCTTGCCAACCTCGCCGGCGACTGCGCGTGGACGTGGCAGCCGCGCCGAGCAGGCGGCAAGACCGAGAGCAAACGTATTCCCTGCAAGGACAAGCTGACCATCGCACGTGTCCCGTTCGCTCTCGATGCAAAGAATTCCGGAGTTGCGGTCACGGTCAAATTGCCCGACGGGCGCGAACTCGCGGAAGAGGTCGTGGTGGAGGATCTCTTCATCGTCGCACTGGGCGATTCCTTTGCTTCGGGCGAGAGCAATCCGGATCGGCCGGTGCAGTTCAGCCCGGTGCGCGAGATGGTGTACGACCCGATCGTGGTCACCGCGCAGGTTTACCTGAAAGAGCATGCGACGGCGAAGACGCCGAGCTTCGGTCTTGCCTCGAATGACGAGCAGTACAATCCGAAGGTCCTGCCGCGGCGCTTCATGGATGATGAGGCGAGCGAACGCTACTACAAGCTCGGCTCACCCGAATTTGCCGCTGCGTTCGAGAAGGCTGCGGCGCGCTGGCTCAGCCGCGACTGCCATCGCTCGCAATATGGCTATCCGTTTCGCGTGGCGATTGAGCTTGCGCTCGAAAATCGCCACAGATCGGTAACCCTTGCAAGCTTTGCCTGCTCCGGTGCCGATATCGCCGAGGGCCTTTTTCTCGACATGCATCCGCGCGAAGGCGCGAGCGAAATCCCCGGCGGCAAAGTTCGCGCGCAGCTTGATCAGTTGAGCGATCTTCTGTGCCGCGGGCCCCGCTCGCATGGCGCGAGCTATATGCTGCCGATCTACGCGCATGGCAGCGCATCCATATCGCAGGAGAGAATCAGCAAGAGCTGGTGCCCGCCGCAATTGCGCAAGCGTCCGCTCGACGTGGTGCTCATGTCCATCGGCGGCAATGACGTCGGATTCGGGGCGCTCGCAGCCTTTGCCCTGACCGAGAGCCTCGGAGATCTCGCACCGATTGCCGAGTTGGCCGGCCGCGGAACGCGGTTCGGGCCGCCGCTCGCACGCGCTTACCTCGGTGTGCTGGATCAGCGCATGAAAGCCGTCAAAGATGCGCTCCGCGATGGCTTTGGCGTGGCGCCCGAACGGGTGGTCCAATCATCCTACGAGCCGATCCAATACGACGAAACCGGCGCGCTCTGCGGCGCGCAGCCGACGCTCGGCATGGACGTGCATCCCGGACTGCAACTCAACCGGCAGCGGCTGCACGAGACAGCAGACTTTCTGGTCGAGCTCCTTGCGCGGCTCGAATGCATTTCAAGCGGCAAGAGCAGCGCCAGATGTCCCGCCGGCCTGGCGACCGGCGCGGGCACCGGCTTTCGCCTGGTGACGGATCACATTCCCGAATTCGGCAAGCGCGGGCTTTGCGCGCGCGATCCAAAGCGCGCTTCCGCAGACGGGATTGCGATGCGGATGCCGCGCAGGCCCGGAAACGGCGATGCCTTCCAGCCTTATTCGCCGGCGGCGACGCTGCCCTATGCGCACCATTGGCGCCTGTTCCGCACGCCAAACGACGCCTTCCTGACCGCCAATACCCACCGGGAGGGCACCCCGATATTTGACATTCTGCAACCCGCCTATGCCTCGCTCTATAGCGGCGCGATTCATCCCACTGCGGAGGCACATGCCATCGTTGCCGATCACGTGGTGCGCCACGTGCGCGCCATCGTGGACAAGCCCGCTCCCAAGCCGGACCTCGTCGAAGGAAAGGCACAGTGATGACGACGCCAACGCTGCCGAAATTCTCGATCCGGCTCGGCGAGATTGGTTGATTATTCGGCCGCCACGCGCCGGTGCCCAAGGCGCTCATTGAGCTTGTCGAGCAGCGCCCCGGCAGCCTCCGCGATCACCGTTCCCGGCGGAAAGATCGCCTCCGCCCCGGCGCGCCGCAGCTCATCATAATCCTGCGGTGGGACCACGCCGCCGACCACAATCATGATATCGCCGCGGCCTTCCTTGACCAGCGCCGCCTTGAGCTCCGGCACTAACGTGAGGTGCGCGCCGGCAAGCGACGATACTCCGACGATATGCACGTCATTCTCCACCGCCTGACGCGCGGCTTCCGCCGGAGTGGCGAACAAGGGACCGATATCGACGTCAAAACCCAGATCCGCAAAGGCCGTGGCGATCACCTTTTGCCCGCGGTCGTGGCCGTCCTGGCCGATCTTGGCGACGAGGATGCGGGGCCGGCGGCCTTCGTCGCGTTCGAACTCGGTGACACGGCTTTGCACGCGCGACGTAACATCAGACATGGTGCCGATCTCCCGGCCGTAGACCCCCGTGATGGCCTTGATGGGCGCGCGGTGCCGGCCAAAGACCCGTTCCAGGGCGGAGGAGATTTCCCCGACCGTCGCCTTGGCGCGCGCGGCATCGATGGAAAGCGCGAGCAGATTGCCGTTGCCGCCGGCGGCGGTGCGCGTCAACGCGTCGAGCGCCTCCTCGACGGCTTTCGGATCGCGCTCGCGGCGCAGCCGATCGAGCTTCTCGATCTGCATCTGCCGAACTGCGGCATTGTCGACCTTGAGCAGCGCGATGGGTTCTTCCTGCTCCGGGCGATATTTGTTGACCCCGATGACGGCCTGCTGGCCGCTGTCTACACGGGCCTGGGTTTTGGCGGCGGCTTCCTCGATGCGCAGTTTCGGCAGTCCCGCCTCGATGGCTTTCGCCATGCCACCCATTGCTTCGACCTCGCGGATATGCGCCCACGCGGCGTGCGCGAGCTCGTAGGTCAGGCGCTCCACGAAGAACGAGCCGCCCCACAGATCGATGGTTCGGGTTGTACCGCTCTCCCGCTGGAGCACGATCTGGGTGTTGCGTGCAATCCGGGCGGAAAAGTCGGTCGGGAGCGCGAGCGCCTCGTCGAGCGCGTTCGTGTGCAGCGACTGGGTCTGTCCCTGGGTCGCCGCCATTGCCTCGATTGCGGTCCGCACGACGTTGTTGAAAACGTCCTGCGCAGCAAGCGACCAACCCGACGTCTGGCAATGGGTCCGCAACGCGAGCGAACGCGTATCCTTGGGCTCGAACTCTCGCATCAGCTTCGCCCACAGCAATCGCGCAGTGCGCAACTTCGCCACTTCCATGAAGAAGTTCATGCCGATCGCCCAGAAGAACGAAATGCGCGGGGCAAAGCGATCGACCTCGAGGCCTGCCCGAATGCCGGCGCGCACGTATTCAAGGCCGTCGGCAAGCGTGTAGGCGAGCTCCAGATCCTGCGTCGCACCCGCCTCCTGCATGTGATACCCCGACACCGAGATCGAGTTGAACTTCGGCATGTGGGCGGCGGTGAAAGCGAAAATGTCGGAGATGATGCGCAGCGACGGCTGGGGCGGATAGATATAGGTGTTACGCACCATGAATTCTTTGAGGATGTCGTTCTGAATGGTGCCCGAAAGCTTCTCCGCGGCCACGCCCTGCTCCTCGCCGGCCACGATGTAGAGCGCCAGCACGGGCAGCACGGCGCCGTTCATGGTCATCGAGACCGAGATCCGGTCGAGCGGGATGCCCGCAAACAGCGTGCGCATGTCATAGATTGAATCGATCGCCACGCCGGCCATCCCGACGTCGCCGGCGACACGCGGATGATCGGAATCGTACCCGCGGTGGGTCGGCAGATCGAAGGCAACCGACAGACCCTTCTGGCCGGCGGCAAGATTGCGCCGATAGAACGCATTGGACTCTTCGGCGGTCGAGAAGCCGGCATATTGCCGGATGGTCCACGGCTGCGTGACATACATTGTCGGATAGGGACCACGCAGATAGGGCGGCATGCCAGGATAGCCGTCCAGAAAATCGAGGCCGCGCACGTCCTGCGCGCCATAGACCGGCTTTACTGCGATGCCTTCAGGCGTGATCCAGGGGGCCGCCGCCATACCGGATGGGGGCAGCGGCGCTTCTGTGAACTCGACTTTCCCAAAATCCGGAATGCGCGTCATCGGCGGTAAACCAAGTCTTGAGGTGAATGTAGGCTCTAATGGGTGAGGAGTGAATGGACCGTTTGCAAGATGGCGAGAGCATCGCAACCGGGAAAAACGAAGCCCTGGATGCCGGCCTGTCGGAGCGCGGCTTCCAACTCCCCCGGCTGGCCGGCCATCCACACCACCGCGCCGGCAGCGCGCAGTTCCTGAGCGGCTGCGCTCGCCTCCCGCGTGTAAATCTCGTCCGACGAACACAGGCAGGCTAGCCTTGCGCCCGACCCTCGGAACGCCGCGATCATCTCACCGCGCTCGCGAAAGCCGGGATTGACCGGCGCCTCGATGCCGCCGGCCTCAAACAGGTTGCCGGCGAAATTCGCACGCGGACCGAAATCGGAAACCGCCCCGAGACTGGCAAGAAATATCCTCGGCCGCGCGCCGGTGCGCGAAAGCACCGCATCGGAGGCATCGCGCAAAGCTTCAAACGGCTCCGCAAGCCGAATGGGCCGCAGCGGTTCGCAGGCAAGTGAAATTGTCGATGTGGGCCGCTGTGCGCGCGGCACATCGAGCACGGCCACCGAGGCTTGCGCAAGATCGGGAAAATCGCTCGTTCCGATCAATGCATCTTTGCGCCGTGCCACCGCGGCCTGGCGCTGGGCACGAACAGCGTTGATCTTGCGCTGGATCATTCCTTCTTGCAGGGCGGCCCACGCTCCGCCCGCTTGCTCGATCGCTTGAAACTCCGTCCATGCCGCGCGGCACAGTTGATCGGTGAGCGCTTCCAGCGAGCCCGATCCTGCTGCCGGATCGCTCACCCGTGCAAGATTCGATTCTTCCAGGAGGATCAGCTGGGTGTTGCGCGCAACGCGCCGGGCAAAAGGGTCCGGCAGTCCCAGTGCCATGGTGAACGGCAGCACGGTGATGGCATTTGCGCCGGCAATGCCCGCCGAGACGACGGCAATGGTCGCGCGCAGAATGTTGGCGTAAGGATCGCGTTTTGCCATCATGCGCCACGCGGTCTCCGCTGCAATGAAGGCGGGCGCCGGGGTGAGCCCACACGCCTCCTCGATGCGCGCCCATAATTTGCGTGCCGCGCGAAACTTGGCGATCGTCAACAGCTGATCGGCATCGGCCGCAAAACGGAAATAAATCATCGCCCGTGCGGCATCGAGCCCAACTCCTCCTGCCTCGAGCGCACGCAGATACGCGACCGCGACCGCCAGAGCATAGGCGAGCTCCTGAGCTTCCGATCCTGCGGCATTGTGCACGATGCGCGCATCGGCCGGCGCAAACGGGCCCTGAAATCCTTGCGCGGCGAGATCGGCGAGAAGGCGGGAGAAGTCGGAGGCCGTGGAATTCCAAGCGCGGCTGCAACCACCTGCCGCAGCCGCGGCGCCGATGGGATCAATCCCAAGCGCAACCTTGCCCGAAGCGGCGGTTGCCTCGTTCCGCTTCAGCAACGCCGCCAGTTTTTGAGCCACCGCGATCGGCTCGGCGGGAAGGCCGAGGTCAAGCGCGATGACGCTGCGAAAATCGACATTCTCAAGCGCGCGAGCAATCACCTCCTCGCTCGCAGTAAGTCCATAGCCGTATGCTCCGATCGCTCCTGCAAGTTCGAGCTTAAGACCATTCGCCCCATTTGCGAGATCATGCAGACACTGCGCATTGGCAACGACCGGATCGGGATGGTCGACGCGTTGCATCACGACCCACACCGCGCCGGCCGGCCGTGCGGCGATGGGCGATGCGCTTTCGCTGCGCGGGGTGAGCGGATCGATTGCGAGCCCGTCATAGGTTTTGGCGACGAGCCTGCTCTCAAACGCCGTCCCCTTGAGGACTTTTTCGACGAGCCTGCGCCACTGCTCGTCCGTGGCGCGGGGAAACTCGTCGCCAAGAGTCAACTCGTCGCGCAGGCCATCGCTCATGATGGAGCCTTTTTACTCACTCGAGGCGTTCGATGCCCGATCGGTCCGCTCGCGCAAGCGCCTCGCGCACGCGCACGCCGCCGATCATGCGCTCCGGCGCGATTTCCGCAAGCGGCGCTAACACGAACGCGCGCGCAAACAGCCGGGGATGCGGCAGCGTGAGCTCCGGCGTCTGTAAGTTCACGTCGTCGTAGGCCAGAACGTCAATGTCGATCGGGCGTGGTCCCCAGCGACGCTCCTTGTCGCGGTCGCGCCCAAGCGCATTTTCGACGGCCTGCGCCCGCGCGAGGAGCGCATGGGGCGTGAGGCTCGTTTCGACTGCAATACAGACATTAATGAACGTCGGCTGATCCTCGACACCCCACGGGGCCGTGCGGTAGGCCGAAGAGCGCGCCAGCAGCCGCATGCCGCTTTCGCCGCACAGGAGGCTGATCGCCGCATCGAGCGTCCGGCGTGCGTCGCCGACGTTTCCTCCCAGGCCGAGGAACGCTTCGACCATTCGACTTCAGCCGATGGAGCGGCGGGTGCGAGTGATGCTTACGCCGACATCGGCAAAGGTTGCGGCGATGGGAGCATGGGGCTTGTGCACCGTGACCCGAACGCGCGCGACCAAGGGAAACCGGCCGAGCACAGCCTCGGCAACGGCGCCTGCGGCGGCCTCTACCAGCCGATAGCGGCGGGCGCAAAACGCCTTGGTCGCAATCGCCACGACCTCGTCGTAGCCGACGGTGTGTGCGAGCTTGTCGGAACGTGATGCTTCGGCCAGATCGATATCCAGCATGAGGTCAAGCGTGAAGGTCTGACCGACTTTCGCTTCATGCTGCATCACGCCGTGATAGGCATGAAGCGCAAGCCCCGAAATGAACACGGCATCGCTCATCGCATACTCTCAATAACGGCGGCCACCCGGATTGCCTGGACGGTTTCGGCGACGTCATGGGTGCGAATGATTGCGGCCCCGTGTGCCATCGCAAGAACATGCGCGGCAATCGATCCGCCCAGCCGCTGATCCGGCGGTGCCGGAGAGACGCTCGCGATGAAGCGCTTGCGCGAGGCGCCGACAAGCAACGGCAGGCCGAATGTCTTGAGCTCGCGCAATCGCGCAATGGCGATCAAGCTTTGCTGCGGCGTCTTGCCAAAACCGATCCCCGGATCGAGCACGATTTGATCCCGCGCGACCCCGGCGCTTTCTGCAATTCGCAGCGAGCGCGCAAAGAAGGCGCTGATGTCAACCATAATGTCAATTGCCGGGTCGGCATGCTCCCGATTGTGCATGATGATGACCGGTGCCCCATGCTTTGCCGCCACTGCCGCCATTTCGCTGTCGCGCTGCAGCCCCCACACGTCATTGATGATTGCCGCGCCCAATGCGAGCGCCCACTCGGCAACCTCGGCCTTCATGGTATCGATGGAGACCGGTATGCCGAGCGCGACCGCGGCGGGCAGAATTGGGGCGAGCCGGCGCATTTCCTCTTCGATCGACACTGCTTGCGCGCCGCCATAAGGGCGGGTCGATTCCGCGCCGATATCCAGGATGTCGGCGCCCTCTGCAATCATCCGGCGCGCCTGCTCCAACGCGTTCGACGGCGCAATGAAGCGGCCGCCGTCCGAAAACGAGTCCGGCGTCACATTGAGAACGCCCATGACGGCAGGTGTTGTTCGCGCAAGCAACCGGGCGAGCCGGCCAACACCGGGCCGCTGATCAGCTTCCACGTCGGAGCCGGAAGACGCAACAACCATGCCGTGGCTTTGGGCCCGACAAAGGACAGCTGTCAAGCGGTCGAGTTTTGGATGAGACCCGGGCGCCGGTGCGCCGTTCAGTACGTGATTTTTTGCGTCAGCTTGCGCGCGTGCTCGATCCAGCGGGTCACAAGCTTCACGGAGGGAAGAAATCGAACCAGCTTGCGTCTTCTGTTCGTCTCCGACATGGATTGGGCGAGCTTCTGCGGATTGCGGTATTTCAATTCCTTGACCGTATCCACCCCAACCTCGCGCAGCAGCTCCGCATACTCTTTGCCCATCCCCTTGATGCGCAATTTGTCTGCAATGTTGGCCCAGCGCAGCAGGGTCTTTTCATCAATGTCGGTTTTGCTCGCCAGCTGCTTGCGTCCCTTCGGGCTTTTGGCGGCTTCCAAGAGCTTCTCGGTGGTTCTGATGCCGTGCGCTCTTAGAGCGGCAGCCTGGTCCTCATGGAGGCCTTCGATCGTGCTGAGAGGATAGGTCATCGATTTTCCTCGCTCGCGGGCCAGCCCTTATCCAAGCAGCTGTCCGCGACCGGGGATCGCGCCGACGCTCGTACAAACCGCGTCTTCCCCAGCACATTGACAAATGGCGATACCCGGCAGCCCGCTACCGCGGCCCTGCCGTGCACGCCGGCACTGGCGGCGAGACGTCCGATGAAGTCGTCCATGTGCCCCTCGCCCCGCCCTGCACTTACGGCAGGTTAATCGCTATAATACGCGCCGAAAACGCGATAAAACAAGCAGGTCCACGCAAAGTGAGCAGCGCTGTTGCATTTGAGCATCAGCCTATCATTCTCGGCTGCGCGCAATGCACAGGCCATGACGTGAGCCTGCAATCATGTCCGCTGGCGAAATGAGCGTTCGCCCAAACGGACCCATGGTTGAACCGCCGCTTTTGAACGGCAACAATGGACAAAATCGAAGACGAGGTCAGGTCATGGCCAATGTTGATGCAGAAGGCACCATCTTTGTCGGAAAGAGCACGAAGCCCGAAGTATTGACGCTTGCGCTTGCCAATCGCCATGGGCTCGTTGCCGGGGCGACGGGCACCGGCAAGACCGTTACGTTGCAGGTGCTCGCCGAAGGCCTTTCGCGGGCCGGCGTGTCGGTCTTTGCCGCGGACATCAAAGGCGATCTTTCCGGCACCTCGGAAAAGGGTGAAGCCAAGGAGGCGTTCGTCAGTCGGGCGAAGAGCCTCGGCTTCGACTACGAGGCCGATCAGTTCCCAGTGGTTTTCTGGGATCTGTTCGGCGAGCAGGGCCATCCCGTTCGCGCCACCATCTCGGAGGTGGGACCGCTGCTGCTCTCGCGGCTGATGGACCTCAACGACATTCAGGAAGGCGTGCTCAACATCTGTTTTCGGGTCGCTGACGAGCAGGGGCTTCTCATTCTCGATCTCAAGGACTTGCGTGCCGTCCTTGGATACATCGCAGACCATGCCGCGGAGCTGACCGTGCGCTACGGCAATGTATCCAAGACGACAATTGGGACGATCCAGCGCCAGCTCCTCGTTCTCGAGAATCAGGGTGCCGACAAGTTTTTCGGCGAGCCCGCGCTCTCGCTGAAGGATTTCGTCCGCACCGATCGGGATGGGCGCGGATACATCAATATCCTTGCCGCGGACAAATTGATGGAAAGCCCGCGTCTCTACGCCACGTTTCTCTTATGGTTGCTCTCGGAGCTGTTCGAGCAGTTGCCCGAGGTGGGCGACCAACCCAAGCCCAAGCTGTGCTTCTTCTTCGATGAAGCCCACCTGCTCTTTACCGATGCGCCCAAGGCCTTGCTCGATCGGATCGAGCAGGTCGTCCGATTGATCCGCTCGAAGGGCGTGGGCGTCTATTTCGTCAGCCAAAACCCCCTCGATATTCCCGACAAGGTGCTGGCCCAGCTGGGTAATCGCGTTCAGCATGCGCTGCGCGCATTCACTCCTCGTGATCAAAAATCAGTGCGCACGGCCGCTGAAACGTTCCGGCCCAATCCCAAGCTCGATGTGGTCAAGGCTATCACGGAGCTTGGCAAGGGAGAGGCGCTGGTCTCGTTCCTTGAAGGAAATGGCACGCCATCAATGGTCGAGCGGTGCATGATCCGTCCGCCTTGCGCGCGTGTGGGTCCGATTACTGCGGACGAACGCAAGGCGCTCATGGCCAAGAGCCCGATCAAGGGCAAATACGACGAGGCGATCGATTCTGAATCCGCCTATGAGGTGCTGCAGAAGCGTGTCAAATCCGGCGCCGCTCACCCGATCGAGGCACCCTCTTCCGGAGGGCCGGGGGCCCCTTCCGAGCAGCCGGCGCAAGCACCCGCACAGGGTTGGTTTGCTCGAACCTGGGATGGTTTTCTTGATGTCCTTGCCATCATCTTCGGTACCAACCGGCCGCGGGGACAGCGGCTCTCGCCCGCCCAGGCCACGGCACGAAAAATTGCGCGCTCGGTCACCAACAGTGTTGCCGCCGATATCGGCAAATCGCTTGGCGGCAAGACGGGCAGCTCGGTCGGCCGCGCGATTGTGCGCGGTACCATGGGGGGCATCCTGCGGCGCTGAAAAACAAAGCGAGCAAAGATAATGATCCCGTCGCAAGTGCTTGCGGCCGTATTGGCGCAAATCGACGCCAATCTGCCGCAAAGCCTTGACCGCCTGTTCGAGTTCCTGCGCATCCAGTCGATTTCCACCGACCCCGACTATCGGGAGCAGTGCCTCGAGGCGGCGCGATTTGTCGCGGCGGAGCTTTCCGCGATGGGCTTGGAGACAAGCATCCGACCGACGCAAGGCCATCCCGTTGTCGTGGGGCGAGCCAACGGCTCGGGCGCCTTGCGCCGCGCACCGCGGGTTCTGTTCTACGGGCACTACGATGTTCAGCCCGTCGATCCCCTCGAGCTCTGGGAAGCCCCTCCGTTTGCGCCGCGCTTGGTCACCCAACCGGACGGCCGCAAAGCCATCGTCGCCCGCGGTGCGTGTGACGACAAAGGGCAGGTGATGACTTTCGTCGAGGCGTGCCGCGCCTTCAAGACCGTAACGGGACAGCTGCCGCTGCCGGTCACGATGATGATCGAAGGCGAGGAGGAGTGCGGCTCCAATCATCTGTTTGACTTCGTCAAGGAACATGCACAGGAGCTCAAGCTCGATCTCGCCCTCGTATGCGACACCAGCATGTGGGATCCGGTCACGCCGATGGTGACCACGTCGCTTCGCGGGCTGGTCTATGAGGAGGTGAAGATCACCTGTGCCGATCGCGATCTGCATTCCGGCTTGTTCGGAGGGCCTGCGCAGAATCCCCTGCGCGTGCTCGCGCGTATTCTCGCGGACATGCACGACGCGAATGGGCGCGTGACCATTCCGGGCTTCTATGCCGGCGTTGCCGACTTGCCGCCCGACATCAAACGGGATCTTGCCGCACTCGATCTGAGCCCCGACGATTTTCTCGGACCGGTCGGGCTCAAAGTTCCCGCGGGCGAGAGCGACCGAATGGTGATCGAGCAGCTTGCCACCCGTCCGACAGCCGAGATCAACGGCATGGTGGGGGGCTATGCCGGAGCGGGAGCAAAGACGGTTATTCCCGCCCAGGCCACGGCGAAAGTCTCGTTTCGCCTCGTCGGCGGGCAGGACCCGCAAAAGATCCGCGATGCCTTCCGTTCCTTCGTGCACAAGCGCCTGCCTGCCGACGCGAAAGCCGATTTCAAGAACTTCGGTCTCGCGCCGGCAACCGAGCTTCCTTTCGATAGTCCGGCGCTGGCGCGAACGCGCGAAGCGCTTGCCGCCGAATGGGGTAAGAAGGCCGTCACCGTTGGGGAAGGCGGCTCGATCCCCATTGTCGCGGATTTCAAACGGGTGCTGGGGATGGATACGATCATGGTCGGCTTCGCGCTCGACGATGACCGGGTGCACTCCCCCAATGAAAAATACGACCTGACGTCATTCCATAAGGGGACGCGCAGCTGGGCACGGATCCTGGCGGCCTTAGCGGAGAGCGAATAGCGAGTAGCGCTGTGTAGGGTGGGCAAAATCGCGTGGCACGACCTGACCGCGTGGGCAACGGCGTGCGCGATTTTGCCCACGCGGTAAGACCGAGAAACACGCCGTTGCCCACCCTACGAAACCATTCGCCATTCGCAGTTTTGTAGCTTCAGCGTGCCTGAGGTTTTTTGCGCGCGCCCCGCGGCAGGGTCGCCGGCCAGCTCACGATACGGTCCTCCAGCTGATCGTCCGGAACTTCGTCCTCGGTCGCGCCGACCCTTCCGCGTACCGAGATGCCGGCGAGATGGACCGTTTCGGGATCCCCGGAAACGAGCGGATGCCACCAAAGGAGATCCTTGCCTTCCGCCAGTCGGCGGTAGGCACAGCTCGATGGCAGCCAGACGATCCGGCCTACATTTCGCGGCGTCAGCCGGACACAATCCTTCACCCGGCTGGTCCGATGGGCATAATCGCGGCAGCGGCAGGTCTCGTCATCGAGCAGCCG
>Ga0306920_100003658_pt1 | contig 19545 bp, 23 predicted proteins | sample flu12Cox44000170_FD_204666 | JGI IMG/M metagenome (GOLD analysis project Ga0306920, IMG submission 204666) | Lab enrichment of tropical soil microbial communities from Luquillo Experimental Forest, Puerto Rico - flux4day.12C.oxic.44.000.170 (v2)... | ecosystem: Environmental > Terrestrial >... | reverse complement strand
CTCTGCCAAGCATAGGCGGTCAATAGAGTTTATAGCCCCAAAGAACGTCGCATGTCTGCTTATGGCACAAAGCGGACATTTCGCGACTGACTCCCAACATTCACTTTCGGGGAGCAAAGCGTACATTCGCTAGCTGCAAGCAATGCAATTTATGAGTACACGCCTTATTGCTCATTTTGCGGATGAGGTTTTTCAAGTCTTGCTACGTGAGACTCGCCCAATATTTCAGTGGTCCTAGTCATGCGCTTCTCCGCATAAATTCGGGGATGGTCAGGTGGTCGGGAATAACGAGGCGAGGATTAGCACCAACAATTTCGGTCACGGTCGGCGTTGACCAAGGCAAGCGGTCATCGGCGGGCATTAGGGGCGGGCCGAGGTTATGCCCTATCCCTGCTACATCTGCATCCACTGCCAGTGGAGATGGTAATTCTAAATATGAGTGGTTTTTCCGCTCAGTCGGCGGGCCGTTTATATGAGTGGTTTTTCCGCTCATAGGGGTTTCGGCCGTGGCGCTCTCCGTATGAGTGGTTTTTCCGTTCAGGAGTGAGTGGTTTTTCCTTCTATTTGAACGCTTAGTTTTTGACGCACTATCGTTTCGGTTGCGGTCGAATAACTCACCGTCCCAGCGAAGGTAGTCCTTGGTTGCCTCGATACGTTTACCGTCGAGTTCGCCCCACCCTACGTCTGTGATTCGATAGTGCGCAGATTTGCCTTCCGGGCCGAGCGTTGCGTGCTGTGTTTGGACGATGAACCCATAGTGCTCCAACTCACGGAACCAAATGCAGGTCTGTCCTTGGCTGGCGCCGAGCTGCTTGGCAGCTTTGCGGGTGGCCAAGTAGACCTTTCCGTTATTGTAACCTTTACTGGTTAGGCGACGGAGCAAAGCGAGATAGAGCAAGCGCGCGCCGTAGCTCATTGCTTTCCAGGCGAGCGAATCCTGTACCTCGTAGCGGTAGCCGATGAATTGGCCTTCGATTTTAAACTTGCCGTAGATTTTCCGCCTGTTGCTCATCCGGCGGCCTTTCGTGCTTTTGCAAAGGCGATGTTACGGCTACGCACCCAGGACAAGACTTCCGGCGATGGCGCGCGCGGGACGACGAAACGCGCAGCGGGCCAGTCGCCGAACTTCTCTTTGAATTTGTGAGCAACCCAGCCCGGCTTATATCCGCGCTGAGTGGCGATATGGGCGAGCTCCTGGTGCCAGCGGATGCGCTCGTTCGGATCGAGCATTGATTCGGCAAGGCGCGTCTGACGATTGACGCGAGCGAGTTCGCCGTCGCGGAACACGATCGGGTCGGGCCGGCGTTGTGGCAGGAATCCACAATGCGGGCATTTCTCGCCTGCGGTACGCATGGCGCCGCATTGTGTGCATTCAATCAGGCGGCCGATCGTTCCTCGGTCGCGCTGCGTATGCATTAGGTTTTCGGCGCGCTTGTCAGTGTGCAATGACCAGGCGACCGGGTCCTCAAGCAGCCCGTGCTTGAACACGGCGCCGCTATGGTCGATCAGGACAAGGTTGTTTTTACCCGCCGCTGGCCTCAGCCCGCGCCCGGCCATCTGCCGGTATAGACCGAGCTGCTTTGTCGGCCGTGCCAGTATGATGCAGGAGGCTATCGGGCAATCGTAGCCTTCGCTGATTATTCCGACGTTGACGACGACTTGCGTTTCGCCGGATGCCAGTCGATCGAGGATATTGTCGCGATCAGCCTTCGGTGTCTTTGCGTCCAAGTGCTCGCACTTGACGCCGGCCTTGACGAATTCTTCCTGGATATGTCGGCTATGTGGAACGTCGATCGCGAAGCAAATCGTTCTACGACCTTCGCCGAATTTGAACCATGTAGAAACGATATCGCCGACGAGATCGTCGCGGTTCATTCGCTTCGACAGAGCATTGATCTGGTAATCGCCGGCTTGGACCCTGACGCCTTTCAGGTCCGGTTCGGTCGGCGCATAGTAGATCGTCGGCACGAGCCACTTCGGCGTCAGGTCCGCGACCGACGGTCCTTCGATCAGCGTATCGAAATAATTGCCGAGCCCGCGGCCGTCCGATCGGCACGGTGTTGCGCTCAATCCGACTCGGCGTGCGTTCGGATACTCACCTTGAAGGCCATCGCCAGCCCGCGGCCGTTCAGCTCTTCGGCCAGGATGATCATTTGCCTTATTTCTTGTCGCTCTTCGGGAGTGAGCGTCGCAAAGAACTTGGAAAAACTTTGGGGATGAAGAGCGAGCGCATCCTTCAGGCGATTTACTAATGTCGAATGCTCTTCGCCCATGTCACGCCTCCCGGCGCAATGGCGCGATGTTGCTCGCCCGATCTTCGACGATAGCGAGCAGCCGATCGGCCCATAGATCGAGCGCGATCTTTTTCTCGGCCGCATAGGTCGAACGGTTATAGACGCCGGCCACGCCGCCCCTTGTGCCGCTGACGTGATTAAGAACAGCCTCGACGACATGCGGCTGAATGCGCAGCCCGCCCGCGGCGTTCCTATCCTTCAACGGTAGCTTCTTGAGCTGGTGCTCAGGCAATCCGCCGCCAGCATAGGTTGCGAAGGTTCTGCGAAGATCGTGCGGCGTCCAATGCTCGATCGGTGTGCCGCCGTTCGCCTTGGCAATGCGTTCGTCCAGGCGGATCTTGCACGTGGACCAGGCGGAAAAGCCCCTCTCGTTTCCATTGCCAAAGATCAGATCGCTCGCCCCCTTAGGCTGTTGCGCGATGATGGTTGCTGCAGCTTCGGATACTCAATGACCGGGCATCGTTGCTGCATGGCTGCAATTCGTCGTCGATTTGCTGAAAGACGCAAGCGCGGCGAAGCCTTTTTGAAGAAAGCACTCGACGCGCAGAAGGTCCTGGCTGCTGGTCGCTCATTCACGAGTGCAGTGTGACCGAGGTTACTGCCAACGCTGCGAATCAAGCTAGCCTGCTTGCTGCCGAGTAGAGCGTGAGTTGAATGCAGAGGCGGTCGCATGCGCAAGATCACTCTGTTCGCTTCCATTGTTGCTGTCTTTGTCCTGATTGGTATTGACACCTGGCTTTGCATGAGAACATTGACCCCGGGCGCGCGGGCTGGTTCGACTTTCAATCGGTTAAGCATCACTACGGCTGCGAAGGGTTCGCCTATTTCGCACTATCGTTATGATGAGTACCTTTTCGTGACCGACTGAGTGACGAAAGTCTAGCGGGTCGCTTCGGTCTCTGCGTAATAGTTCCTGCAGCTTCGCAAAGTTCGCCGCGATCCGGCGCACCTTCAGGCCTTCGGCGGCTCGTCATCCTGAGTGATCGGCCGACGCTCTTGCTTTCCGTACGGCTCCCCCGTGCATCGCGGGTAATCATTATCCTTGAATTCCTCGCGCGTGATTCCGCACAGGACACAGACGCCCCGGGTAAAATCAAAACGATGGCCGCCTGCTGTTCGATCAAAGACCATGCCGCTCTCATTCATCGTTTGCCCCTGTGGACCTCAGCCTCAGTTTAGGGCTTTCCCAATAGCTCCGGTAGCTTCGCCATGTTGGCCGCGACCTTCGCTCCTCATCGTTGCTGAGCATCTTTGCCGTCGAACCCCGGCCGAAGATGGGCCACCGCGCTTTACTCCGAGCTGCGGCATAGCCCAAGTTTACGGAGGCGCGGTTTTATTGGGTCCAGAGACAGCGAGGCGCGCGCCGCTCCGACAAAATCGAGACCTAGTTCCAGTGCGGCTTGAAATTAAGGTTACATGGGCCCGCGCCGCTTGCCGCGCGTTTTTCAAGGGGCCAATCACGCGCTCTCTGCCCGGACGCGCAATAAATTTTCTAGGCGCCGGTGAGCGTCAAATCGCCCGCTCATAGGAGCGAAGCCGGAACCAAACCGAAGCGCCACAATGCTAGCCATATGAAGAACAAGAGAAGCCAGAAGGCCCAGAATGCGGCGAGTATTGGCATCGCTGATTTATCTCCGACTTCTTTTTTTCTAACGAATTCATTAATTCCTATAAAGATGGATAAGAAGAAAAAGATGAGAAAGAGTGCCTGTAATAACTCCCTAAACCATTCGAATAATCTGGACATCTTTGGTCTCGCAGTTCACGTCTTATGTAGCAACTCCGGCAGCTTCGCGACATTCGCCGCAATCCGCCGCGCCTCGTCTATTGTTAGCAGCTTGGCGGCAGATCGCCGGCCGGGCTCCTCTTCGAAATAGAAATAGCCGAGCTTTTGCCTCGCGCTGTCCTTCACGACGAAGGCTGCGTTGCCTCGATAATATCGATCACATAAGCAATGATGAAAATCGTTGCGACTATGATAATGATCTGCCCTTAAGACGCATCATGGCCAAGAGCACGATTATGCTTATGAGCGTCCAGGCGAGCGGGATTTTTTCTGTCGGTCATCGTGCCACCCCCGAGGTCATCGTAGACCCAACCTAACGAAGCTTACCAGGGCAGTAAATGTCGCTTTAGGATGCAGCACGGAACGTTCCGAAAACTATGATAAGCGCAATAGTTCGAGACGTTCCGCGAACAATTCCTGACAAATAAGTCAGTTGAGGGTGATTGCGCAGCTGCTATGCTTTCACGGTCGGACCGGTCAGGGGTTCGACGACCCTGACGATGCCCATGTTAGCGACCAAGGAAGAGCCGTCGGTTTAGTTACCTCTTCGCCGGCGGCTTTGCTGTGTGAACATTTGCCAATAAGCCGCATCACAAAGTTGGCCGCAATCCGCCACGCCTTTCGTGTTTGTCATTGTTAAGTCAATGTCGCTGTCGATAATTCATTGAGTGCGTTCTGATTGCAATTGCGGCGGCGACATTCATGCGGTGTTCATTTGTAATGCACCATTATTTTGCGTGGAGGGGCCGCTCACAGGACAATCGCGAGATTTGATGTCGCCCTCGGCCGGACCGATGAGCGGCCGCAGGGGGTTTCGTCGCTTCGCCACAATCCGAGCCAGTGCCGGATCGCTGGGCGGGAGTTTTTGAGACGCTCGCGCGCAGACATTCTAACTTTTTGACACTTGCGCCAGGGTATACGCGGAACGTAACTTAGTAGTATCGAATTGGTTCAATATGCCCAAACAGATGGGAGAATTGCGCCATGTCGAAGCGTTCTTCGAAAATCAAGCGTCGGAGTAAAGCCTTACCCGCATTGGGATTCGCCGGCGTATCTCTCTCGATGGCAAGCGGCGCGTGCGCCTCAACAGGCGAAGCATCGGCTAATACACCGCCGACCTCACAGAGTCAGAGTCATGAAATCTTTCTTGGTGAGGAGGAAATTTCCGACGTCAGCCTGGCAACGTTTTACGTCTTTGACAAGGAAAACACCGGGCAACCCCCGCTCGACCAACACCTAAGACTGGCCCGCGGCTGCGGAGGTGGCGGCTGTGGCTGCGGAGGCTGTGGCCATGGCTGCGGTGGTGGAGGTTGTGGCTGCGGAGGTGGCGGCTGTGCCCACCCCGGCATCGTGGCCTGCGCCTCGGGCATCCACCCCGGTGGCTGCATGCATCCCAGTGGCGGCTGCGTAAGCTGCCGTGCCTGTAGATGTGGAGGATTTTTCTTTAGAGGCTGCGTCGGCTGTGTTGCCTGCGGTGGCTGTGGCGGCTGCGGTGGATCCTGCTGGATCTGGACGCCAACTTGGGGCTGGGTCTGGAGCTGCTGGGGTAACTCCACACCTTCAGACGAGGTATCTCGTGTCGCGTCTGAGCAATCCGCACAGACGGCGGAGGTTGCGGTAAACGGGAATATCGACGGCACACGAACCAAATAACGTTCAGCGACGACGCTGAGTCAATTTTTGCGCAATAGCTCCGGCAGCTTTGCGACGTTAGCCGCAATGCGCCGCGCCTTGTCGCCAGTCGCATTAGCCAGAACGTATAGGGCTGCGCGGCCGACCAACCACGGAATGGCGGCCATTACCACCCAGAACAGGAATGCAGTGAATTGGTGGTGGCCGACCCAGTAATCAGCAACCGCAACCGCGAGAATCGTTGCTGCCACAACACAGCCCAACGCATAAATTGTACTTCCAAGATCCTTCATGTGTCAGCGATCCTTCATGTGTTAGCCCCCCGAAACACCGCCTTCTAAATAAATACGATCGTCTTTTCTGGCTTTTGTTCATCCATCAAAAGGCCATATCGTGGTAACTCCGACAAAATTCGGGTACTTTCACAGGTACTTTCACAACTAAAATGTCCTTCAGTCAGCAGCGTCCACGCGGCGTTGCGCTCGCGAAAGATCCGAGTGAAAGGGGCCTTCGCGGCCCCTTTTTAGTTCAGGGCGGCGGGAAGCGGCGACTGGCTGGCATTTTTGATCCTTTTCAAGGGTTCGATTGGTGCGCCGTGATTCAAAAGGTGTCGTGTCCAGATGATGGTGCCGGGGGCGACAGTAGGAGAGGAGAGCCTTATGAAAATATTACGCACCACAGCTTTAACAGCGGCACTGATGACCGCTGCCGTTCCGTCGCTCACAACGCCTGCCAACGCTTGGGGTTGGGGCTGGCGCGGCGGATGGGGATGGGGCGGTGTAGGGCTGGGACTCGCAACGGCAGCAGTAGTTGGCAGCGCGCTCGCCGCGAGTTCATATTACGGTTACGGCTACCCGATGGTTATGGGACCGGCTTTGGCTACGCCCCGAACAGCTACCTCCGGCCTATAGCTACGGCTGCCCGACTTACCGGCTATGCTTATGGGACCGGCTACGGCTCCCCAGTTTACGGGGGCTACAGATACGCCTATCACCCCCATTGTCTGCCGCCATGTCTACGCCGTCGCTCATGGCGTCCGGCGTAATTGGCAGTAAGTAAGAGCCGATCAGAGAATCGACGGTTAGCTTGATGAATTGGTCATCATAGCTCCCCCCTCCTGCAGGCTATGGTGCCAAGTCGTGGCCGATCATAGAACGGTGGTCGGCCACGGCGCGTTTTTTGACTGCACCGCCGCTGTCCGCGGCAGAGGTCAGTCGAGGAACAGCCGCGTGCTTTGTGTGCCGTCCCGTCTGTTCTGGACGGACGGACACGGAACCGAGCCGTAAGAACAGAACACGCAACAATCGCCAGGTTTTGGTTTCAGACGAGCACCGCATCCTCTGCACTCATAGAAAATCTGGCAGGCGTTCGATGGCATCCGTTGCATCGCGGCATGTCCGCAATGCGGGCAGGTGATGATGGACATTAAAATCATGCTGCCGGGGAAAATCAGTGGCCCCAATTCTCCTGTGCTTCCCGCTTCACGGCTGGTGCCTTTGGGTTTTTGACCTTGACCCAATGGACGGACCGCCCCGACCGATAAAGTGAGCCAAGCCGCTTCGACACGATGCTTTCGCAGCCGAGCTTGCATGCCTCACGAAAGACAATCGCACCGTCCTCCTCGAAATGCTCATTAAGCACGATACTCAAATGCGAACCCTTAAGCAGTTTCGCGAGCGAGGCCTTTCGCTTCTCGATTGGCTGACGCCGCAGATCCTCGCCGTCGAGCTCGAGCAAATCGAACGCACAATGCAAAGCGCTGGCGATCGTGCCGTGACGACGGATTAGCTCAAAAACCGCAAGACCATTCTCGTTACAGACGATTGCTTCCCCGTCGATCAAGCATGACCGGACCGGCAGCGATTTGACGGCCATCGCGATGAAAGAAAAGCGACGCGAGAAATCATTTCCGGCGCGGGTGATCAACTGCACGCCAGCACCATTCCCGCGCGAGGATGCGGAAGCCGTCATGCTTGATTTCGTGAATCCAGCCAGACCCCGAAGGTGTCGCCTTAGCAGGTGATGGCAGACACGGCTCATAATGCCCAGCCCGGGGCGGGTACGCTCACGCAACGACATGAAACATTTAATAGGAACTGAGCCCCGAGGAGTCGAGTCGTGTGGCCCCGGCCACTCTATCTTCGGGGGATGGGGATTGGTCCGGGGCTACTGGCCCGACCGGCTTCTAGGGGGCCCATAGCCGGCCTGCCAATGTGTAACGAAACGGTTTCGATCTTCGTTCGCTTGACAGAACGTGCGGCCGTCGACCATCGATGCGTGGGCTTCAATCGCCGCAAATTGGAAATGAGCGTCGCCGCGTCGCGGAGAAGGAAGCGGCTGCGCGACGCGCGACCGATGCCCAGATCCTCGAGGATGCCGAGCGCCTAATCGCCGCATGGAACGAGCGTCAGGAAGAGCGAATGCCAATGTTATTCTCGCCAACGATGGGCGCTGCCGTCGCCGCGCGCTATTGGTTCCTATGGGTGAGCTGCCCAGCTGGCCGAACCACCAACGCGATCGACTTGCGTACGCTCGACCGGCATCGTGACGCGGCGATCACAAGTCTTATTTGTCCTGTCGCTCGTGCCGGCCAAATGCACCGTTCGCTGAGCTCGTGCGGCTATCGCGAACAAGCATCGCCGACGAAATGCGCGAGGAGCACAGAGGGCGAGTGCTGGGCGAATGAGCGCGATCAGCCTCTCACAATTCTGACAAGACTGTCGGCGATGCCGCCCGCATTGCGGTTTGTGCGCGATCTTAACCGTTGTCCGATCGCCGATTTTCTTCGAATGTTGGGATCTTCCCACCGTCTTCCCGGCGCGATTTTCTGGGAAGATTTCAACACTTAAGCTATTGATATAACTTAAAATATTGCCACGTATGATGCAACATACCACTGACGGCCAGTTCGATCGATAGGACTTAACTGTTTTCGTTCGCCGACGGCGGCACAGTTTGCTCGCCGCTTTCTTCTGGCGCGTGGGCCGCTTCCCCGGCCCCCGGCTCGAAAAAGGCTTCAGCCGCGATGACTGCGGCTTCCTGTTCCGTCGGCTCGCGCAGCTGGGTGGCATCCTCGCCGCGAATAATCCGCGCGGCTTCGTCCTCATTGCGCGCGACAATGACCGCGACGGAAACTTCCACCTCAGGATGAAGCGCAATCGGCACGTTATGCTGACCGATCGTTTTGATCGGCGCGTTCAGCGCGATCTGGTTGCGGTTTACGCGGAAGCCGGTGTCGCCCATCAGGCCGACAAGGTCGCGCGGCGAAACCGATCCGAAGAGCTGCCCGGATTCCGAGGCTTGGCGCAGAACCGTGAACCTCTTGCCGTTAAGCTTTTCGGCAACTTGGGCCGCCTCGGACTTCAGTGTGAGCGAGCGCGCTTCAAGTTCGCTCTTCATCGTTTCGAAGCGCGTGCGATTTTCGGCGGTGGCGCGCAGCGCCTTGCCGCGCGGCAGTAGAAAATTACGCGCAAATCCATCCTTCACGCGCACGACGTCGCCCATCTGGCCGAGCTTGGCGACACGCTCGAGTAAGATCACGTCCATGTCGGCCCTCTCAGCGGATCACGTAGGGCAACAGTCCGAGAAATCGCGCTCGTTTGATCGCTTGAGCGAGTTCGCGCTGCTTTTTTGCCGAAACCGCGGTAATGCGGCTGGGAACGATTTTACCGCGCTCCGAGACGAACCGTTGGAGGAGTTTGACGTCTTTGTAGTCGATCTTTGGAGCGTTTGCGCCCGAGAACGGGCAGCTTTTGCGGCGGCGGAAGAACGGACGGCGTCCGCCTGCGCCCTGCGGTGACGTTGCCATCGGTCAGTCCTCTATTCCGCTATCGGTCTCGTCGGAGTCGTCGCGGCCGCGCCGGTCGCGGTCGCGTGGGCGATCGCCTCTATCCCCTCTGTCACCGCGCTCGCCTCGGCGCTCATCGCGATCGCGATCGCGCTCGGCACGCCGCATCATCGCCGAGGGACCCTCCTCGAGCGCATCGACCCTGATCGTAAGATAACGCAGAACGTCTTCGTTGAGCCGCTCGAGGCGCTCGATCTCATTGATGGCGGGCGGCGGCGCATCGAGATCCAGCAGTGTGAAATGGGCCTTGCGATTTTTGCGGAGCCGGTAGGAGAGGGACTTCACCCCCCAATATTCAGTCTTCTTGACCGATCCGCCGAGCCCTTCGATGACGCCCTTTAATTGCGCGGTCAAATCCTCGACCTGCTGCGCGCTAGCGTCTTGGCGCGCAAGATAGACGTGTTCGTAAAGCGGCATAGCTGCCCTTTCCTCATGTACCATGCTCGCCCGGGCGCGAAGCCCCTCGAACCCTTCGGGAAAGGCTCGAATGCTCTGAAGGCGGGAACACCGGACGCCGGACCCGAAGGACCTACCGCGCGCGGCTTTGCCGGCGCGGCCGTCCGTTCAGCCCCCGGCCGGGGTCGAGCGGAAGGCCGCCTTATACGCGGCCCCGCCGCGGAAAGGCAAGAGAGCCAATTCGGGGCCAATTGGAGCTAATTTGGAGCCAACCGGCAGGCGCGCGGCCGATGCCTGTCCCCGGTTCGGATGTCTTGACATCACGGGCTTACCAGTATCTTTCGCCGCTTTTAGCTGTGGCGAACGAAGTCTCTCAGGGGCACATAACAGCCGATGACTGTTGCGTTGGTTTTTCCGGGCCAGGGGAGCCAGGCCGTCGGCATGGGCCGGGCGCTGGCCGAGAGCTTCACTTCGGCGCGTCGGGTGTTCGAGGAGGTCGATGCGGCGCTCGGCGAAAAACTGAGCGACACGATTTGGAGTGGGCCGCCGGAAACCTTGACCCTCACCGAAAACGCTCAGCCGGCACTGATGGCGGTTTCGATCGCGGTCTTGCATGTGCTGGAAAAGGAAGCCGGCCTCGACGTCAAACGCGACGTTGCCTTCGTTGCCGGGCATTCGCTTGGAGAATATTCCGCTCTCGCTGCGGCTCGCGCACTGTCAGTAACCGATGCAGCGCGGTTGTTGCGCATCCGTGGCCGTGCCATGCAGAAAGCCGTTCCAGTCGGGGCAGGCGCCATGGCGGCTCTCATCGGTCTCGACCTTAACGAGACCAAGATTATCGCCGCCGAGGCATCGGACGCGGGCGTCTGTGCGGCTGCCAACGACAACGGCGGCGGCCAAGTCGTTCTGTCGGGCAACAGGGCGGCCATCGAACGCGCCGTGGAAATCGCCAAGGCGCGCGGCGTCAAGCGCGCGATGCTGCTACCGGTTTCCGCTCCATTCCATTGTCCCTTGATGCAGCCCGCGGCCGACGTTATGGCCGAGGCGCTATCGAAGGTTTCGGTCAAGCCGCCGCTGGTGCCGCTGGTTGCCAATGTGCTGGCGAGCCCGATCGATGGCCCGGCGGACATTGTCCGATGCCTGGTCCAACAGGTCACCGACACGGTACGCTGGCAGGAGTCCGTTCTGTTCATGGCGCAGGCGGGAGTCACATCGTTCTACGAGATCGGTGCCGGAAGGGTGCTGAGCGGCTTGATCAAACGCATCGCCGATGCCGCTTCAGCTTCCGCGATCGGCGCGCCTGAAGACGTCACGCGGTTCAAAGCCTCGCGCGGTTGAATAACGGCGCATCTGGCAAAGGCCGAGGAGAACTAATGTTCGAACTCATCGGGAAAACGGCACTGGTGACGGGGGCGACCGGCACGATCGGCGGAACAATCGCCCGCACCCTTCACGCCCAAGGCGCAATCGTCGCGATCTCAGGGACGCGGCGCGAGATCCTCGATCGCCTCGCTGCCCAGCTCGGCGAACGCGTGCAAGTGCTGCCGTGCAACCTCGCTGACCCGGCCGAGACCGAAACGCTCGTGCCGCGCGCCGAGGAGGCGATGGGTCAGCTCGACATTCTCGTTGCGAATGCGGGGCTGACCAGAGATAACCTGCTCGTGCAACTACGCGATGAGGACTGGGAACAGGTCATCGCCGTTAATCTCTCGGCGACCTTCCGGCTCGCGCGCGCCGCGGTGCGCGGCATGATGCGCCGCCGATTCGGTCGGGTCATCGCAATCACATCAGTGGTGGGGACGACCGGGAATCCGGGACAGGCCAATTATATTGCCGCCAAGGCCGGCATTACCGGGATGATCAAGGCCATGGCGCAGGAATATGCCAAGCGCGGGCTGACCGCCAATTGCGTCGCCCCCGGATTCATCGTCACGCCGATGACCGACAAGCTCAACGACAAGCAACGCGAAATCATCGTCGCAAAAATCCCGGCGGCCCGCGCCGGTAACCCCGAAGAGGTCGCGGCCGCGGTGGCGTTTCTGGCCTCGAACGAGGCCGCTTACGTGACCGGCCAGACATTGCATGTGAATGGCGGAATGGCCATGATTTGAAAGCGATAGAAGTCGGTGATCTGCCGGCCGACGCGCTGGTCAACGCTTTTGAAGTGTGGTAACCGAACCGAAATCGAGCTGGGGGAGCCGGAATGCCGGAGCGCCGGGCACAGCGTCCGCCTCTGATCGGTGTCGACCCGCGGCCGTCGGAAAAGTTCAGGTGAAGGACTTAGACGGAATCGAAGAAAGCTTAATGGGTCGCGTTGAAAGATGAGGTTGGAACGATGAGTGATATTGGCGAACGAGTGAAGAAGATCGTTGTGGAACATCTCGGCGTCGAACCCGACAAGGTGACCGATAACGCCAGCTTCATCGATGATCTCGGTGCCGACAGTCTCGATACTGTCGAGCTCGTTATGGCGTTTGAGGAAGAGTTTGGTTGCGAAATTCCCGACGACGCTGCGGAAACAATTTTGACAGTTGGCGACGCAATCAAATTTCTGGAAAAAAACGCAAAGAGCTGACGGCCGGGAAGGCCGGCATTTCTTGCATGGTCGAAGAATGCCGTGACAACCGCGCATCTTGCCGTGCGGATGGTCGGTATTCGGGCCGCGTCTGCTAGGAGCGCCCTTGATGAGACGAGTGGTCGTCACTGGACTTGGATTAGTGACGCCGCTCGCCTGCGGAATCGAGCAAACGTGGCAGCGCCTGCTCGCGGGCCAAAGCGGGATTAAACTCATCGAGAAGTTCGATGTCTCGGACATCACCTGCAAGATCGCGGGCCAAGTTCCGCGCGGCGACGGCTCGGCCGGCACCTTCAACGCCGATGCGTGGATGGAGCCGAAGGAACAGCGTAAAGTCGATGACTTCATTATTTTCGCCATGACTGCGGCAACGCAAGCGCTTAACGACGCCGGATGGCACCCGCGCGAACGTGGCGATCAGATTGTCAGCGGTGTTCTCATCGGCTCCGGTATCGGTGGCGTCGAAGGAATCGCCGAAACGGCGTTGCTGTTGCGCGACCGCGGCCCGCGCAGGGTGTCGCCTTTCTTCATTCCCGGCAGGCTCATTAATCTAGCGTCGGGTTACGTATCGATCACGCATTCGCTCAAAGGGCCCAATCATGCCGTCGTGACCGCATGTTCGACGGGCGCGCATGCGATCGGTGACGCCGGCAGACTGATCGCGCTGGGCGATGCCGACGTTATGGTGGCGGGCGGCGCCGAATCTCCGATCAACCGGATTTCCCTCGCCGGTTTTGCCGCCTGCCGCGCGCTGTCGACCGGCTTCAACGATACGCCCGAGCGCGCATCGCGGCCTTACGATCGCAATCGCGACGGATTTGTCATGGGCGAGGGAGCGGGCGCGGTCGTGCTTGAGGAATACGATCACGCCAAGCGGCGCGGCGCCCGAATCTATGCCGAGCTCATCGGATATGGACTCTCCGGTGACGCGTTCCACATTACGGCGCCGGCCGAGGACGGCGACGGCGCGTTCCGATGCATGACGGCTGCCATCCGCCGCGCCGGCATTTCGCCTGCCGAGATCGACTACATCAATGCTCACGGCACTTCGACGCCGCTCGGAGACGAGATCGAGCTCAAAGCCGTTGAACGGCTCGTTGGTAATGCCGCGGGCAATATCGCGATGTCCTCGACCAAATCCTCGATCGGTCACCTCCTGGGCGCCGCCGGCGCGGTCGAAGCGATATTTTGCCTGCTTGCGATGCGCGATGGAATGGTGCCTCCGACGCTCAATCTCGACCACCCATCAGTTGCCACGGCGATCGACCTTGTGCCGCATGGGCCGCGCAAACGGCCGGTCAATGTCGCGCTTTCGAATTCATTCGGATTTGGCGGGACGAACGCATCTTTGGTCTTCCGCAAATTGGCGTAATGATGTCATTTCGCCGTTCCGCCATATTTGCTCCGTAGTCGCCTGCGATTCACTGATGACGTCGGCTATCAAAATGCGGGCTGGCCCCGGCACAACCCCCCGAGCACCCCGTCTCAACGCCCGCGCTCACTTTTCAATCTCGAAGATGCAACCTGTAAAATTGCAGCCTCTAAAATTGGATGGGTGGCAGTGACAGGAAATAATCTCCCACCCAATGGCGACAAACGCGTGCCTCCGCCTGCGCGGCCTACGCCCCCGGATGGCGCTAACAAGCCGGGGGTGGCGCCCTCGCGCCCTGCAACGACTGGCGGCGCGCCGACAGGCGGTGCAACGGTCAACACCGGGCCGCGAACGCAGGCTGAACCAAAGCCGGGATCGACCACGGGCCGCAATGGCGCTCCCGGACAGCAAGCGCAACCATCGTCGCCGCAACGTCCGCAGCCCGGCGGCGCACCGGTCTCCCGCACCGCAGCTTCGCGATCGCAGTTGCCGCCTCAGGCCGATGGCGGAAATTTCCCGCGCGGGAATTCGACCGTTGCACAACGGCCTTCGGCGACCGGCGCGACGTCTGGAAATTCCAATACCAACGACCCGAAGCGCATGCCACGCAGCCCGCGAGCTGCGATCGAGCCGGACCGGGTCGATTTGCCCGCGCGCCGCTCGGCCAGCGCGCGGCATCCGCTCGTCATCATCGGCAACGCCATCATCAGCGCTTTCGTCCTGCTGGCGGTGGTAGCGGGGCTGGCGCTTTTTATCGGCAAACAGCGCTTCGAGGATCCAGGTCCGCTCCAGCAGGATCGCGTCGTCAACATCCCGCGCGGTTCCGGTATGCGCGACATTGCCGACGTATTGTCGCGCGAGGGCGTCATCGACCAGCCTTGGCTGTTCATCGGCGGCGTGCTCGTGCTCAAGGCGCGCGAGGATCTCAAGGCGGGTGAATACGAATTCAAGGCGCATTCGAGCCTGCGTGATGTGGTAGCCACCATTGTCGAAGGAAAGGTTGTCGCCCATCAGGTCAGTATTCCCGAAGGCCTGACGTCGGAGCAGATCGTAGGGCGCCTGTTGCAGGACACCGTGTTGACCGGCGACATCAAGGAAATCCCGCGCGAAGGAACACTGTTGCCTGATACGTATAATTTCGCCCGGGGCCTTACCCGCGAGCAAATGATCCAGCGGATGCAACAGGCCCAACAGCATCTGGTGCGGGAAATCTGGGATCACCGCTCTCCCGACGTGCCGATCAAGACCCCGGAGCAACTCGTCGTTCTCGCCTCGCTCGTCGAGAAGGAAACGGGCAAGCCGGACGAACGCACCCGCGTCGCCGCTGTTTTCGTCAATCGCCTCAAACAGAAGATGAAGCTGCAGTCCGATCCGACCATCATCTACGGTCTGGTTGGCGGAAAGGGCACGCTCGGTCGTCCGATCATGAAAAACGAGATCGTGCAACCGACGCCCTACAACACCTATGTTATCGATGGGTTGCCGCCAGGGCCTATTGCCAATCCGGGCCGCGCGTCGCTGGAGGCCGCCGCCAATCCCGCGCGCACGCGCGAACTTTACTTCGTGGCGGACGGAAGCGGCGGTCATGCTTTCGCGGAAACCTACGAACAACATCAAAAAAACGTGGCGCGGCTTCGTTCGATCGAATCGGATCAAAAGGACCAAGTCCCGGTCGAGGACCAGATGGCGTCGCCACCGCCACAGACCGCTCCAACTGCGTCCAGTGCGCCTGCGCCCTCCACCGCGCCCTCGCGCGGCGGCCAGAAGCCTCGTTCGCCCGCCAGCCACTGATCGCAGCTTGTGACCGCGAAGCGCCGCCGTTAAGTTCGGCCACGCTCTGAACGATTGCCGGCGGGGGTATGACCATGGCGCTTTCGAGCATGACGGGATTTGCTCGCGGCCATGGCGTGAGCGGGCCCTATGCCTGGGCGTGGGAAATAAAATCGGTCAACGGCAAGGGCCTCGATATACGCCTGCGCCTGCCGCCGGGTTGGGATTCGATCGAGGCACCGGTTCGCGCCCGGGCCTCCCAGGCGCTGACGCGCGGGTCGGTTCAAGCAAATCTGACGGCGGAACGCGGCGGCGCAGCGCCAACCGTGCGCATCAATGACGCCGTACTCGATGCGATTTTGACGACCCTACGAAAACTTGCGGGGACAATCGAAGCATCGCCCCCGTCGCTCGACGGATTGCTGGCGCTTAAAGGCGTCGTCGAGGTGGCCGATGCCGAGGAACGCGAGGACGAGCGGCGCAGCGCCGAGAGCGCCGTCATTGCCGGTTTTGGCCAGGTCGTCGGATCGCTTGCCGAGATGCGCCGCGCCGAAGGCGCTGCACTCGAAAACGTCCTATCCGCCCGCCTTGGCGAGTTGGCCGCCCTTACGAAGCGCGCCGAAAATTCGCCAGGCCGCCGGCCCGAGGCAATTCGCGCGCGGCTTGCCGAGCAGGTCGCCACTCTTCTCGCGCAGTCGGAGCGTTTCGATGCCGATCGCCTGCACCAGGAGGCGATCATGATTGCTACGAAAGCCGACGTGCGCGAAGAACTCGATCGTCTTGCCGCGCACGTGGCGCAAGCAAGGCATCTTATCGGGCAGGGCGGCCCCGTGGGCCGGCGGCTTGATTTTCTCGCCCAAGAGCTCAACCGCGAGGCCAATACTTTGTGCGCCAAGGCGAACGACGTCGAGCTCACCAATATCGGTCTCGAGCTGAAAGCTGCCGTCGAGCAATTTCGCGAGCAGGTGCAGAACGTGGAATAGCCATGGCGCGCGTGCGGCAAAATCAAAACAAGATCGCCCGTCGCGGCCTGATGTTCGTGCTGTCGTCGCCGTCGGGCGCGGGGAAGACGACATTGTCACGCCTGCTGTTGCGCGCGGACCGCAAAGTGGAATTGTCCATATCGGTGACCACGCGTCCCAAACGCCGCGACGAGATCAACGGACGCGACTATCATTTCATTGATCGCGCCCGCTTCGACGAAATGGTGGGCGCCGGCGAGCTCTTGGAATGGGCGGAAGTATTCGGCCATCGTTACGGCACGCCGCGCCGCCCGGTGGACAAGGCGCTGCAGGCCGGCCGCGATGTTTTGTTCGATATCGACTGGCAAGGCACACAGCAGCTCCGCGAGAAGGCCCGCACCGACCTGGTCAGCGTCTTTATTCTGCCGCCCGTGGCAAGCGAATTGGAACGCCGGCTCAAGCGCCGCGCGCAAAATAGCAAAGCCGAGATCGGGTCCCGCATGGCCAAGGCGAGCGATGAAATGAGCCATTGGGCGGAATACGATTACGTCATCGTGAACCGGGACAAAGCCGTGGCTTTCGCCGAAGTGCGAGCGATTCTTGCCGCAGAACGGCTCAAACGTGAGCGCCAAGAAGGCCTTTCGGATTTTGTGCGCCGCCTGCAGGCGAAGCTTTAAATTCGTATTAGGCAGCCAACACCGTGCGTCCGACGACGCGGCCGGCGCGCAAATCCGTAAGCGCAGCCTGCGCCTGATCGAGCGGCCGCGTTTGGATCGGTATGGGAGAGATTTTTCCAGCGCGCGCGAGTTCGATGAGTTCGCGCGCCTGCGACAAGGTTCCGGTCAGTGATCCTTCAATCGTGATCGCCTTGATCGCGATCATGGCGGCGGCAATCGAGAAATTTCCGCCGAGCAGCCCGGTCACCACGACTTTGCCGCCGCGGGCCAGCACGCCGGTCGAGAATTGCAAAGACTTTTCCGAACCGACGAAATCGCATACTGAGAATAGGCCGCCGGTCGCAGCCATGACGGCCTTGCGCGCCTGCGGATCGGCCGGATCGAAGGCCTGACCGGCGCCGGCGGCCAGTGCGGCTTTGCGCTTTTCGGCATCGATGTCGGCGACGATCGGCGGCTCGGAAAAAAGCATGCGGGCGAGAGCCAGGCCCATCATGCCGACTCCTCCCAGCCCGATGAGCATGACTGACCCACGCGCGGCCCGATCGGTCAGCCGGCGCAGCGCCCCATAGGCCGTCAGGCCGGAACACATCAGCGGCCCGGCAAAGCTCGGCGAGAGCGGCGCGTAATCGAGTAGATAGCGCGGATGCGGCACCAGAACGTGCGTGGCGAAACCGCCGTCTGCGGCGATCCCGAGATGATGGTGCGCCGAACACATGTTCTCTTCGCCCGCGCGGCAAGCTGCGCACCCGCCGCAGCCGATCCAGGGATAGACCGCAGCATGCCGGCCTACGGCTGCGCCTTCCGCCTCGTCACCCACCGCTTCGATGACGCCCGCGATCTCATGCCCAAGCGTAAACGGCAGTACACGATCTTTGGTGATATCGAGCTTTTTGTCGCCGGCCAGCGTGAAGTAGCCGTCTTGGACATGCAAATCCGAGTGGCACACTCCGCAGCATGCCACGCGGATGAGAACCTCGCTGCCGCGGGGGATCGGACATTCCGCCACGGTCTCGCATAGCGGTTCGCCATAAGCGACGAGCGACTGGCGGCGAAGCTTGATCATGGCCATTTATCGCTTGCGAGACTTTCCTTTGCAATAAGACCGCTGCGGCCTCGCCGGGCAGCGAGCGTGCGCGCCAGCGAAACGAACTGCTCGACGGAAACTTCTTCGGCACGCGTTGTCTGATCGAGGCCGGCAGCCTCGATCAATCCCGCCGCCTCGACGCCGAGCGAGCGCAAGCTCTGGCGCAGCATTTTGCGCCGTTGCCCGAATGCGGCCTGCGTCACGGCCTCGAGCGTGGCGCGTTCGCATGACATCGGCGCGGGCCGCGGCACGAGGCGTACTAGCGAGGACTTTACTTTGGGCGGCGGCACGAAAGCCGAGGCGTTCACGTCAAAGGCGATGCGGGCCTCGCAGCGCCACTGTACGAGCACCGACAAGCGCCCGTAGCTCTTGGATCCGCACGCCGCGACAATGCGTTCAGCGACTTCTCGCTGGAACATAAGAACCGCAGAGTCGTACCAGGGCGGCCAAGGCTCGACACCGACCCACATGATCAGCAAAGCCGTCGCGATGTTATAGGGAAGATTAGCAACGATCCGCAGCGGGGCGGACTCGACGAGGGCGCGCGGGTCGTAACTGAGGGCGTCGGCTGAAACGACGTCGAGCCGGCCAGGATAAAGCGCGGCGATCTCCTGCAAGGCGGCGATCGCGCGTTCGTCCCGTTCGATCGCGATGACTCGGGCGGCGCCGAGCGCCAAAAGTGCGCGTGTCAGGCCTCCCGGTCCAGGTCCGATTTCGAGAACGATGGTTCCCGCGAGCGGCTCCGCCGCACGCGCGATGCGAGCGGCAAGGTTGAGGTCGAAGAGGAAATTCTGGCCAAGCGATTTTCGCGGGATAATGCCATGCCGGCGAATAACTTCGCGCAATGGCGGCAGTCCGTCGAACGCGCCGCTCACGATGCGGTTGTCGCGACCGGATTGGTCGCGGCGACGGTCGCCGATGCAGAACCGGCAAGCCGCGCCGCCAGCCGCAAGGCCGCGATCAGGCTCGTCGGATCGGCTGTGCCTTTCCCGGCGATGTCGAACGCGGTGCCGTGATCCGGTGAGGTGCGAACGAGGGGGAGTCCCAGCGTAACGTTCACCGCATGATCGAACGCTAGCGTTTTGATCGGGATGAGCGCCTGATCGTGATACATGCACAAGGCGGCATCGTAGCTGGACCGGGCATGTTC